>Ga0209614_1000277_pt1 | contig 46985 bp, 46 predicted proteins | sample BlaSprsedimmetaG_FD_185484 | JGI IMG/M metagenome (GOLD analysis project Ga0209614, IMG submission 185484) | Hot spring sediment bacterial and archeal communities from California, USA to study Microbial Dark Matter (Phase II) - Blank Spring... ...
CGCCCGCCCGGCCCGTCGACATGCACCGGCCCGTCGATCGTATGCATGGTCAGGATCGGCGGATAGGGCGAGCCCTCGGGCTGGGTGAAGGCATAGCCGAAGCGGGAATAGAGCGCGTCCTGCGTCGCGCCATCGGCCCAGACCGCAAGCCGCTGGCGGGTGTTGAACACGATCTGGCGCAAATCGTCGATGCCATGGACATGATCGGCATGGAAATGGGTGTAAACCACCGCGTCCAGCGTGCCGATCCCGGCGTGAAGCAATTGCTCGCGCAGGTCGGGCGAGGTGTCGATCAGCACGCGGGTCGTGCCCTCGGCCTCTTCGCGCTCGACCAGCATCGAGCAGCGCAGCCGACGGTTTCTGGGGTTCGCGGGGTCACACTGCCCCCAATGCCCACCTATCCGCGGCACGCCACCCGACGAGCCGCAGCCGAGGATGGTGAACCTGAGCGCGCCGGTCACGCGGCCTCCTGCCAGCTTGCAGCCTTCCAGAACAGCCGGTCGAAATTGGCCTGCGTCCGGGCGGCGAAATCGGCGTAGTCGAGGCCGAAAAGCTCGGCGCCGACCCGGGCCGTATGGACGGTATAGGCCGGTTCGTTGCGCTTGCCGCGATGGGGCGGGGGGGCCAGATAGGGCGCGTCGGTTTCCAGAAGGATCCGGTCCAGCGGCGCGGCGGCGAAGATCTCGCGCAACTCCTGCGATCTGGGGAAGGCCGCGATGCCCGACATCGACAGGTAGAACCCCAGGTCCAGCGCGGCGCGCGCCAGCCCCGTGCCAGAGCTGAAGCAATGCATCACGCAGCCATAGGGGCGCGCGCGGTATTCCTCGGTCAGGATGCGCGCCATGTCCGTGTCGGCGTCGCGCGCGTGAACGATCAGCGGCAACCCGGTTTCCTGCGCCGCGGCGATATGGATGCGCAGGCTTTCCTGCTGCACCGCCGCGCTGTCGGCCGTGTAGTGATAATCAAGCCCCGTCTCGCCGATGCCGACGAATTTCGGATGCCGGGCCAGTGCGATCAATTCGTCCAGCGTGGCCATCGGTTCCTCGGCCGCGCTCATCGGATGGGTGCCGGCGGCATAGAAGACGGGGGCGTAGGCGTCGGCGATGCCGCGCACCTGCGGCTCGTTTCGCAGCCGGGTGCAGATCGTGACCATCCGCGTCACCCCGGCGGCTACCGCGCGGCTGACCACGAGATCAAGCTCGTGCCCGAAATCGGGAAAGTCCAGGTGGCAGTGGCTGTCGGTGATCTGGGGGGTCGCTTGGGTCATCTCGCCTCAGGCGGCCAGCCGGCCGGCGGTCTCATCCATTCTCAAAACCGTATCGAGGATGAGGGAGGCGGGGTCAAGGTTGACCGCCTTGCCGGTCCGGGCGCGGGCGGTCAGCGCCTGCGCGGCCTCGGCCCAGCCCCGCGCGGCGGTGGGGGTGGGCGCAAGCCGGGCCAGCATCGCCGCCTCGCCGGGTGCGGCCTCGGGGGGCGGGGTGCCGGTCGCGCCGGTGCGGGCCAGCCGGGCCAGCATCAACTCGATCAGCCGCAGCGTCAGGTCGAACCGCGCCTCGGCGGCACGGCCCGCGGCAGATTCGGCCAGACGGATCGCGCGGGGCCGGTCCAGCCGCGGATGATCCGCGAAGATCGCCACAAGTTCGGCGTAAAGTGCGAGTCCCTCAAGCCGGGCCAGCCGGATCGCCTCGCCGACCGATCCGCCCGACAACTCGGCCAAGGCTGCCGGATCACCCGGCACCTCCTGTCCGGCGGCGGCCAGCGCCTCGGCCATCGCGGCGGGGGAAAGGGGCAAAAGCCGCAGCTCGCGGCAGCGCGAGCGGATCGTGGGCAAGAGCCGGGCGGGCTGGTGGCTGACCAGAAGCAGCGTCGCGTTGGCGGGCGGTTCTTCGAGCAGCTTCAACAGCGCATTGGCGGCGCTGGCATTCATCTCGTCGGCCGCGTCCACGATCACCACGCGCCGCCCGCCCTCGGCCGCCGACATCCCGAAGAAGCCGCGCAACCGGCGCACCTCGTCCACGGTGATGACGGTCTTCAGCCGTTTCCTGTCGTCGTCCCATCCGCGGCGGATCAGCATCAGCCCCGGGTCTGACAGCGCTGAAATCCGGCGGGCGACCGGGTGATCGGGCGCGATGTCCAGCCGGTCGGGGGCTGGGGACGCGTCGCCGAACAGCCCGCCCCCCGTATCGCCCATGGGCTGGGCCAGCAGGAACCGCGCGATGGTCCAGGCCAGCGTCGCCTTGCCCACCCCGCGCGGCCCGGTCAGCAGCCAGCCATGATGCATCCGCCCGCCCGCGAAGGCGTCAAGGAACGCAGCCTCGGCCGCGCCTTGCCCGATCACGCGGGAGGCGTCGCGCGGATGGGGGGCGCCCTCGACGCGGTCGGGTTCGGGGATGGCTAGGTCGCTCATGCCAGCGCCGCTTGCGTCAGCGCCCCGATCTCGGCGGCGATGGCATCGGCCTCGCGCGCTGCGTCCACGATCCGGCAGCGGCCGGCGAATTCCTGCGCGAGGTCCAGAAAACCCGCCCGCATCCGCGCCTGCATCGCCTCGCCGAAATCCTCGAACCGTTCCTCGGTTCCGTTGCGCCCCCGGGCGCGCGCCAGCCCAGTCCCCGGGTCCATGTCCAGAACGAAGGTCAGGTCCGGTTCGCGCCCGATCATCAGCGCGTGCAGCTTGTCCACGACGCGGCGCAGATCGCCCCGCGTGATGCCCTGATAGACACGGGTGGAATCGGCGTAGCGGTCGCAGATCACCACCTTGCCCGCCGCCAGCGCCGGTTCGATGGTCTTTTCCAGATGGTCGCGCCGCGCGGCGGTGAACAGCAGGATCTCGGTCTCGGCCGACCAGCGGTCGGGATCGCCTTCCAGCACCAGCCGCCGGATCTCCTCGGCGCCGGGGCTGCCGCCCGGCTCGCGGGTCAGCACGACCTCGCGGCCGCGCGCGCGCAGATCCTCGGCAAGGCGCCGGGCCTGGGTGGACTTGCCCGAACCGTCTATGCCCTCGAAGGTGATGAACCGCGCGGCCCCGCCCATGTCAGAGGCCCGTGGCCTCCCGTCCCAGCCCGATCAGAACCTCGCTGGCGCTGCGCAGCCGCGGCACGAAACCGCCGCGCCCGACCGTGCGCTCTGCCACCAGCGGCACCCGCAGGGGATCCATCTCGGGCCGCGTTATGACCAGTTCGCCCAGTTCTTGCCCCGCCTCGATCGGGGCGAGGATTGGCGTGCGGTAATGCACCTCTGCCTCGAGCGCGCCCTGCGCCAGCGCGGGCAGGAGGATCGCGATATCGTCGGGGGCGACCAGTCCGACCTGCTCGATCTCGCCCATCCAGACCTTGGTTGCAGCCACGCGCTCGCCCTTGCGCAGGACTTCGCGCTGGACGAACTGGCGGAACGCCCAGTTCACGATCCGCTCGCCTTCCTCGGCCCGCTGTGCCTCGGTTTCGAGCCCGGTGATCACGAAGACCACCCGCCGACCGTCCTGAACCGCCGAGCCGACAAGACCATAGCCGGCCTCGCGCGTATGGCCGGTCTTCAGCCCATCGGCCCCGATCCCGAGTTTCAGAAGCGGATTGCGGTTGAACCGGTTCTGCGGCGCGCGACCGTCAAAGGGGTATTCCGCCTCGGCGAAATAGCCGTAATATTCGGGGAATTCCTCGATCAGCCGCTCGGCCACGATGCCCAGATCGCGCATGCTCATCCGCTGGTTCGGATGCGGCCAGCCGGTAGAGTTGGCGAAGGTCGAACCGGTCATGCCCAGCGCGCGGGCCCGTTCGGTCATCAGTCGGGCAAACGCCTCCTCGGTGCCAGCCAGCCCTTCGGCCACCACGACGCAGGCATCATTGCCCGACTGAACGATGATGCCGCGGATCAGTTCCTCGACCGTAGGCCTGTCGCGGTCGTTCAGGAACATGGTCGAGCCACCGATCGCCATGGCGCGGGACGACACCGAGAACTGCGTCTCGAGCGTCACGCGCCCGTCGCGCAATGCCTCGAACAGCATGTTCAGCGTCATCAGCTTCGCCATCGAGGCGGGCGGCATCGGCTCGTCGGCATTCTTGGACAGAAGCACGGTATCGGTGGCCGGATCGAAGACATAGGCCGCGGTCGCGCGGGTCTCGAAAGCCGCGCGGGCTGGCCCGGCCAGGGCAAGCGCGGCAATCGCCGCAAGCATGGTCAGGGTCTTGGCTCGCAGGAAGGTCTGTTCCATGGTCCGCAGCGCCTCACTTTGACACATAATAGGCATCGGTGTAGCCGAGCCCCTTGACCTTCTCAAGCAGCGTGGCCTGAGCCTCGCGGCTGACCGAAGGTCCGATGACGATACGCCAGAGGGTCTTGTCCCCCCGCCGCTGTTCCCGGATCGAGGGCACGATCCCGGCCCTGCCCAGCGTCTGGGCGGCGTCGCGCGCATTCTGCTCGACAGTGAAGATGCCGACCTGGATGAAGGGCCGCTCCAGCGTCGAGGCGCGCGGGGCGGCGGGCGCCGCCGCGGTCTGGGCTGCCTGGGCCTCGCCCGGAAGGGCGACCGTGCCAGGCGGCGGAGCGGCGATGTCGGCTTGTTTCATCACAGGCATGCGGGGGGACGCCGCGGGGGCGGCGACCGGGATGCCGGTTGCGGGCGGCGTTTCGGCCCGTGCCGGACGACGTGCGGGCGGCGTCGAACCGGCGGCGGCCGGGCCTGCGCTCGCGGCGGCGCCCGGTGCCGGGGTCGCGTCGCTTGCCGCCGGTTCCGCCGCCTTCGCGCGGCGCAACGCAACCACGCGCAGCTCGGTCGGCTTGCCGGCCAGAATCGCCAGGGCGGAGGCCGTGTCCGACGAGACCTGCAACTTGGGCCCCGGCATCTCGCGCTCGCGACGGAACAGCGCGCCCTGTACGGATTTTCCGTTCTCGGTGTTCCGGATGAGAACCCGCTGCGGACTGGGTACATCGGGATGGGCGACCCAGACACCGCCCAGCGAGGGACGACCGTCCCAAAGTCCTCTCTCGGTGGTAGAGAAGATGTCCGGCGCCTCGACATCGCCCTGGGCGATCGTGACATCGCCCCCGGTGTCGTTGGCGGTCACTTCGTTCGGAGCAGGTTCCTGAAGCGTCGCGAATGGCCCGCTTCCGTCCTGGCAGCCCACCAAGAGGGCCGCCATGCCCAGCGCAACGGCCAGCCGTCCGATCCGGTTTCCCGCCATCCCTTGCCCCCTCTTCGCGCGGGTGTCCCGCGTCGCATGTTTCTATGCCGGATCCAGCAACTCTGGTGACGCATCGGCACTCCTCGCGGTCCGGCCTGCCTGCCTTGCCTATGATAGCCGCAGCCCGGCACCAAGGAAAGGCTCGGACCCGGCACCGGGCGAGATTCAGCCCTTCAACTCTGCCGGAGCGGGATCGGACCGGTCATGCAGCACTGGACCCTGTCCATGGACTGTGCTTAGAACGGCAACCGGTCGTCCGGATGTCTGGCCCGGACGGCCCGGAATCGCCGTGCCCGGGTTGAAGGCTCCTGTCTTCTGAACCTGAGACGGAAGGGTGGCAGAGTGGTCGATTGCAGCGGTCTTGAAAACCGCCGATGTGCAAGCATCCGTGGGTTCGAATCCCACCCCTTCCGCCAATTATTGCAATAGGTGGGCGCCGATCCCTTCCGCCCCGGACACCCTCCTGAAGACGGGGGGTGCGGTCGTGTTGCGATCCGGTCGCGCCGCGCAACCTGCAGCAGCTGCGCAGACCGCCGACGCAAGCGCGCCGCACCCCCCCGGGACGGGCCGCACCAGGCCAGGCGGAGCGTCGACGCCGCCTTCTGGCCGCGGCCGACGATTCGCCCGTATCGCGGTCAGCGCTCCTCGCAGCTCCGGGCAGCCCCATGCCGACGTCGATCCGGGCTCACGCGGTCGCGGATCGGATGGATCCTTGCAGGAAATGCAGGGCGGTCCCCTCAGACCTCGATCGGCACAAGCACGTCGGGCTCCACCACCTTGACGTCGGGCAGGCCCTGGCGCAGCGCCTCGGCATCCTGTTCGAGGATCGGGAAGGTGCGATAGTGGCAGGGGATCACCAGCTGGAAGTCGAAATAGGTGCGGGCGGCATAGGCGGCGCGTTTCATGTCCATGGTGAAATGCCCGCCCGCGCAGAGGATGCCGATATCGGGGGCGTGCAGGTCGTTGAACACCTCCATGTCGGCCATCACGTCGGTATCGCCCGAGACATAGATCGTGTGTCCCTCGCCCGCGATCATGAAGCCCGATTCGGTGCCGGTATAGACCGGCCCCTGCGGCCCCGAGACCGACGAGGAATGGGTGGCGTTGACCATGGTCACGCGGACCTCGCCCAGCGCCACGGTGCCGCCCTTGTTGAAGCCGATTGTGGCGATGCCCTCCTTTTCCTCCCACCAGCTCATCAGGTCGTAGACGCCGACGCAGGGGATCGACAACTCGCGCGCGATGGCGACGGCATCGGCGATGTGGTCGAAATGACCATGGGTGACAAGGATATGGGTGGCGCCCGCGATAGCCTCGGCGCGGCGATCCTCGGGGAACACCGGGTTGCCGACCAGCCAGGGATCGACCAGCAGGACCTGGCCTGCGATCTCGATGCGGAAGCCGGAATGGCCGAGCCAAGTGATTTTCATGTCTGCCTCCCTGTGATCTGGCGGCCTTGCGGCCTAGGTCTGGGGCAAGGTTAGCAGAGCGGGAGGCGATTTCCATGGACTGGATGGCCCAGGTGGACGCCTATTGCGAGCGCACGGACGCGGGCTACTGGTCCGAGCCGGTGAATGCGGTGACGAACGCGTCCTTCCTGGTCGCGGCGGCGGTGATGTGGCGCCGGACCGGCGGGCTGGCGCTGGGCCGGGCGCTCTGCGTGGTGCTGGCGGTGATCGGGGTGGGAAGCTTCCTGTTCCATACCCATGCGACACTCTGGGCGGCGATGGCGGATGTGCTGCCGATCCTGGGCTTCATCCTGCTTTACCGTTTTGCCGCGCATCGGGATTTCTGGGGGCTGGGGCCCTGGCCCGCGCTGGGGCTGACGGCGCTGTTCCTGCCCTATGCGGCGGGGACGGGCTGGCTGTTCGGGCAGCTTGGCTTTCTGGGCTCGTCGGCGGGCTATGCGCCGGTCGCGCTGCTGATCCTGGTCCATGCCGGGCTTCTGGCGCGGCGGGCGCCTGCGACGGCGCGGGGGCTGGCGCTTGGCGGCGGGCTGCTGGTCGTCTCGCTGACCTTCCGCACGCTGGACGAACCGCTTTGTGCGGTGCTGCCGCTCGGGACGCATTTCCTGTGGCACGTCCTGAATGCCGTCATGCTGGGCTGGATGATCGAGGTCTATCGCCGCCATATGGGCGCAACGCACTGAACCGCGGCGGATTTGCGCGCGCGGCCTCGCTTCGAAAGCGCTCCGGCGGTTCGGCGGGGCATCCGGGCAGGGACCGCATCATCCATGTCCCGCGGTGGCCGATCATGGTCCCGGCCACGACCTCGGCATGCGCGCCGCGACCGGGAGACGTCCGATGTCAGGCCCCGCGCGAAAGCGCCGCGATACCGGTGCGCGCCATCTCGACCAGCCCCAGCGGGCGCATCAGTTCGGCGAAGGCGTCCACCTTCTGCGGCGTGCCGGTGATCTCGAAGACAAAGCTTTCCAGCGTCGAATCCACCACATTCGCCCGGAAGATGTCGGCCAGCCGCAGCGCCTCGACCCGCTTCTCGCCCGCGCCGACGACCTTGAACAGCGCCAGTTCCCGCTCGACCGAAGCGCCCTCGACGGTCAGGTCATGCACCTGGTGCACCGGCACGATCCGTCCAAGCTGCGCCTTGATCTGCTCGATCACGGCGGGCGTGCCGACGGTGACGATGGTGATGCGGCTGGTATGGCCGGTATGGTCCACTTCGGCCACGGTCAGGCTGTCGATATTGTAGCCCCGCCCCGAGAACAGCCCGATGACGCGCGCCAGCACGCCGGGCTCGTTGTCGACGATCACCGCCAGCGTGTGCCGCTCGATCACGTCCGAATTGGGGTCGCGCAGGTCGTAGGCGGAATGCTTCGACGTGCCCTTCTGGATGTTGAGTGCTGCTGCCATGTCTCTTCTTCTGGCTCCAAATATCCTCGGGGGGAGTCCCCGCAGCGCGGGGACGGGGGGCAGAAAGCCCCCCATGCCGTCGTCACACCAGCGCGGCGCCTTCCCTGAATGCCTCGGCATCGGCGGCAAGCAGCATATCGTTATGCGCCCGCCCCGAGGGGATCATCGGGAAGCAGTCCTCGTGCTTTTCCACCAGGCAATCGAAGATCACCGGCCCGTCATGGGCCAGCATTTCGGCGATCGCGTCGTCCAGATCGGCCGGGTCCGAACAGCGGATGCCCTTGCCGCCGAACGCCTCGGCCAGCTTGACGAAATCGGGCAGCGCCTCGGACCAGCTGTGCGAATAGCGGTTGCCATGCAGCAGCGACTGCCATTGCCGCACCATGCCAAGGCGTTCGTTGTTGAGGATGAACTGCTTGACCGGCAGGCAATACTGGATCGCGGTGCCCATCTCCTGCATGTTCATCAGCCACGACCCTTCGCCCGCCACGTTGATGACCAGCGCCTCGGGATGCGCCACCTGCACGCCGATCGAGGCGGGCAGCCCGTAGCCCATGGTGCCCAGGCCCCCCGATGTCATCCAGCGATTCGGCGCCTCGAAGCCCAGGAACTGCGCGGCCCACATCTGATGCTGGCCGACCTCGGTGCAGATATAGCGGTCGGCGCGGTGTCTGGTCAGCGCTTCCAGCCGCTGAAGGGCATATTGCGGCTTGATGACCGTGTCCGAGTTCCGGTAGCGCAGACACTCGACCGCCTGCCATTCGGCGATCCGGGCCCACCAGCGTGCCAGACCCTCCTTGTTGACCTTTCGTCCGCGCGATTTCCAGATCCGCAGCAGGTCCTCCAGCACATGGGCGACATCGCCGATGATCGGTATGTCCACGCGGATCGTCTTGTTGATTGACGAGGGGTCTATGTCGATATGGGCCTTGCGCGAGCCGGGGCTGAAATCGGCCACCCGCCCGGTGATCCGGTCGTCGAATCGGGCGCCGATATTGATCATCAGGTCGCAGCCGTGCATTGCGAGGTTGGCCTCGTAAAGCCCGTGCATCCCCAGCATGCCCAGCCAGTTCTTGCCGGATGCGGGATAGGCGCCCAGACCCATCAGCGTCGAGGTGATGGGAAAGCCCGTGGCATCGACCAGTTCGCGCAGCAATTGCGTCGCCGCATCGCCCGAATTGATTACGCCGCCGCCGGTGTAGAAGATCGGCCGTTCCGCCGTTTCCATCGCCTCGACAAGGCGCGTGATCATCTCGGCATCGCCCTTGAGGCGGGGCTGGTAATGGGCATTGCCCGCCTCGCGCGGGGCGACATAGGTGCCGGTGGCGAATTGCACGTCCTTGGGGATGTCGACCAGAACCGGGCCGGGCCGGCCGGTGGTGGCGACGTGGAACGCCTGGTGGATCGTCTGGGCCAGGCGGTCGGTCTCCTTCACCAGCCAGTTATGCTTGGTGCAGGGCCGCGTGGTTCCCACCGTGTCGGCCTCCTGGAAGGCATCGTTGCCGACCATGAAGGTGGGCACCTGACCGGTGAGCACGACCAGCGGGATCGAATCCATCAGCGCGTCGGTGATGCCGGTGACCGTGTTGGTCGCGCCCGGCCCCGAGGTGACCAGCACGACGCCGGGCTTGCCGGTCGAACGGGCATAGCCTTCGGCCATGTGCACCGCGCCCTGTTCGTGACGCACCAGGATGTGGCGGATGTCGTTCTGCTGGAACAGTTCGTCATAGATCGGAAGCACGGCGCCGCCCGGATAGCCGAAGATTACCTCGACGCCCTGATCCTTGAGCGCCTGAACCACCATCTTCGCGCCGGTCATCTGTGTCATCTGTCTCTCCGTGCCTTCCGCCGTCCGTCCGTGCATCCGCAGCGCGTAAAAAAACCCCCGGTCAAGGCGGGGGCGCATGTGGTTACCTTGGGTCGGTTCTTACCGGCCCATGCGCCTGTCCTTTACCGTTACATCCACGATCGCCATCGGGGTTCCCCTGCTTGCGTGCGCGGGACATTAGGTGCGCACCGGATGGGGGTCAACCCGCAAAGGCCAGAATTTTCGTGCCCTGCGGCAAGAAATCCTTTCCGTATGTTGCTTGCGGAAGGGGGGTTGCGCATGGATCGGAAAACGGGGGGCGGTTGCAGCCGAAATTGTTTTCAGGCGCTGGCGGGGCGAGCGTGGACCGGGCCGCGTCCATTCGACGCCGTAAAAAAAACCCGCCCGGGCGTTCGCGGCTATTTATCTGAGGCAAGGCTGTCGATAGATTTCGTCCACGCGAACGATCCGCCCGCTCAAGCGGCGGGCGCCAACCGGGAGTACTACTGATGGATCGCCGTTCTTTTCTGAGGACCTCCGCACTGGGCGGTACGGCCGCGGCCGCCGCCGGGACGCTGGCCGCGCCCGCCTATGCGCAGGGCCGGCGGACGCTGACGCTGGTCACCACCTGGGGCCGCGGCCTTGCGGGGGTGCATGACGCCGCGCAATACTGTGCCGACGCGATCACCGCGATCACCGATGGCCAGCTGAGCGTGGACCTCAAGGCTGCGGGCGAACTGGTCGGCGCCTTCGAGGTGTTCGACGCCGTCTCGGCCGGTCAGGCCGACATGTATCACGGTGTCGATTACTACTTCCTCGGCCAGCACCCGGCGCTCTCGTTCTTCAGCCAGGTGCCGTTCGGGATGACCTTCCAGGAATACAACAACTGGCTCCACCATGGCGGTGGCCGCGAACTGGCGGACGAACTGTACAGCATCTTCGGGCTCAAGGCGTTCTCGGCGGGCAATACCGGCCCGCAGGCCGGTGGCTGGTTCCGCAAGGAGATCAACGGTCCCGAGGATTTCCAGGGCTTGAAGTTCCGCATGCCCGGCCAGGGCGGCCAGGTGCTGGGCAAGCTGGGCGCGAGCGTGCAGAACCTGCCTGGCTCCGAAGTGTATCAGGCGCTGGCCTCGGGGGCGATCGACGGGACCGAATGGATCGGGCCATGGGCCGACGAGAAGGCCGGTTTCCAGGAGATCACCAAGACCTATTATACCGCCGGCTTCCACGAGCCCGGCCCGAACCTGAACCTGACGGTCAATCTCGAGGTGTTCGAGGATCTGGCCCCGGCGCACCGGGCCGCGATCGAACAGGCGGCGGGCGCGTGCAACATCTGGTCGATGTCCCAGTTCATGGCGAACAATGCCGCCGCGCTGACCCGGTTGCAGGCCGCGGGCGTGCAGCTCCTCGAATTCCCCGACAGCGTCTGGGATGCCTTCGGCGCCGCCTCGCTCGAGGTGATCGCCGAACCGATGGGCGATCCGCTCTACAAGAAATGCCATGACAGCTACATGGCCTCGATGACCAGTTCGGCTGCCTGGAATGGCCGGTCCGAGGCCGAGTTCGCGGCCCAGCGCAACCGCGTGATGGGGCTCTGATCCGAAATCCGGCTGGCGCCCCCGTTCGCAGCGGGGGCGCCGCGCCAGCCCTTTCGCATCCGCCCCGACCGGGGGCCGATCCGCGACGGCTGGGCAACAGGGGGCGCAGATGGACGGGTCCGGATCGGTCGGCGTGCTGGGCGCGCTTGGGGGCTGGGTGCTGTGGTTCATCAAGAACCTCGCCCTTGCCTTCTATAATCTCGGCTATGCGATCGCCCATCCGGGCCTGTGGCTCGACTGGTCGAATCCGCAGGCGATCATGCGCGTGGTCTATTACGGCGCCTCGACCGAGCTTTTCTTCGTCGTGCTTGCCGCGTTCCTCGTATTGACCGGTCTGGGGCTGTGGCGGCGGGCGATCATGTGGGGGTCGGTGCGCGCCCTGGAGGGTTTCGCCAACACCATCGGCCGGTTCTTTGCCTGGGCGGGGCTGTTGATGGTGCTGCAACAGATCATGACCGTGTTCCTGCAACGCATCTTTCGCGTCTCCGAGATCAGCCTTGGCCCGCTGGGCTATGCGTTCTCAAAGGATCTCAGCTGGTGGTCCGAGGAGTTGAAGCTTTACAACGCGATGATCGTCTGCCTGTGCATCAGCTATACCTTCGTGCAGTCCGGCCATGTCCGGGTCGATCTCGTCTATGCCCATGTCAGCCACCGCACCAAGAGGCTGATCGACATGGCGGGCGCGCTGGTCTTCATGATGCCGATGGCGGTGCTGGTCTGGCTTTACTCGTGGTATTTCCTCTGGCGCCACCTCATCACGCCCAAGCCCTCGGCCTCGGAATCGCTGGACCGGCTTCTGACGAAGGCGCAGGCGCTGCGCTGGAATGTCGAGACCATCGGGTTCTCGCCCAACGGCTTCAACGGCTATTTCCTGTTCAAGGTGCTGCTGGTGGCCTTTGCGGGGCTGGTGTTCCTTCAGGCCATCGCGGTCTTCTACCGGGCCCTGCTCGAGTATCTCGAAGGCGAGGAGAGCGCGGGCAAATACCTTGACAGGGACAGTCTGGGTTCGGGCGAAGACGCCCGTGAAGCCACGCATTAGGGGGGCAGGGCGGGCGCATGTCGTTCGGACTTGACGGTATCGAGATCGGCCTGATCATCGTCTTTCTCTGCCTGTTCGCGGGGATCCTGTCGGGCTTTCCGGTGGCCTTCGCCATCGGGGGGGCGGCGGTCGTCTCGTTCGGGATCGTGGCCGCGCTGGACAGCGCGGGGCTGTTGATCCACCAGGCGGTCGATACCGGCAGCGCGGCCTATTCGGCGCTGACCGCGCAGGGGATCCATCCCAACGATATATCGGTCTTCCGATATCCCGATCTGCCACGCTATGAGACGGCGCTTTTCCCGCAAGGCTGGGAAGTGGCGATGGATCGCAATGTCAGCTTCATCGTCAACCGCATCAACGAGCGCGTTCTGGCCGGTCAGTCGATCGAGACGCTGCTGGCGGTGCTGATGTTCGTGATGATGGGCATCACGCTGGAACGCTCGAAGATCGCCAATGACCTGCTTACGACGATGGCGTGGGTCTTCGGCCCGCTGCCGGGCGGGCTGGCGGTCGCGGTGGTGGTGGTCGGCGCCTTCCTTGCCGCCTCCACGGGCATCGTGGGGGCGACGGTGGTGACGATGGGCCTGCTGTCGCTGCCGACGATGCTGCGCAACCGCTATTCGCCGGAACTGGCCACCGGGGTCATCGCGGCCAGCGGGACGCTGGGCCAGATCATCCCGCCCTCGATCGTGATCGTGCTGCTGGGCACGCTGGCGGGCGATCTTTACGCGACCTCGCAGGAAAGCCGGGCGCAGATGGCGGGTTGCCCCGATGCGCTGACCTATCTGGGCAAGGCGGCGGTGGTTTCGGTCGGCACGCTGTTCCAGGCGGCGATCCTGCCGGGCATCCTGCTGGCGGCGCTTTATGCCGCCTATGCCTTCGGTTTCGCGCTGCTCTACCCCTCCAAGGCGCCGCCGGTGTCCTTCGCAGCGGCCTCGGGTCCGGCCAAGTCGCGCGGCGATAAATTTCGGTGGTTCCTGGCCGCGCCGCTAGGGCTGATCGGGGGCGCCTTCCTGCTGGGCGCGGTGGGCATCGTGGGCAGCCAGGATGTCACGGTCAGCGGCTTTTCCGAACGGACCGAGGGCGCGGTGCTGCGCACCAATGTCTCGGATCAGTGCAAGGCGTCGATGATCGCGCTGCATGGGCAGGAAAAATGGGATCGCGCGGTCGAACAGCAACGCGCCATCGAGGCCGCTGGCGGCGAGGTGCAGGCTCATCGGGTGAGCCCCGAGGAACGCGCCGCCGCCCTTGAGGCGCGGATCGCCGCCGCCGCACCTGTGTCTTCGTCGCTGATGGTGGTCGTGGTGCTTCTGGGCCTTCTGCTGACCACGGCGCGCGGGGTGGTGCCCGGGGCCGATCTCCGCCCGCTGCTGATCGGGGCGGGGGGGCTGGTGCTTGCGCTGGCGGTCGATGCGGTGCTGATCTCGCCCGTCACCTCGCCGGGGGCGATGTTCCTGTTGCTGGCGCTGCCCTTCGGCATCGCGCTTTACGGGCTGCGCCACGCGGTCGGCCTGCTGGCGCAGTCGGATCTGTTGCGCGTGGTCTTTCCGCCGCTGGTGCTGATCGTGGCGGTGCTGGGTTCGATCCTGGGCGGCATCACCAACCCGACACCTGCCGCCGCGCTGGGGGCGGGCGGGGCGCTGATGCTGGCCGCCTATCGCAAGCTGCGCGAGGAGAACCGTTCGGGCCGCCTGATCCTCTGGGCGTCCTTCGCCATCTTCATCATGATCCTCGTCGGCGTGAACTTCGATCTGCGTGTCAGCCGCTCGAACGTGCCCTTCGAGGACTGGGTCGCTTTCTTCGTCGCGCAGGGCGCCTATCACTTCGCGATGTTCGGCATCCTTTACGCCTGCTGGGTGCTGTTCCGTTCGGGGGTGCTGTCGCCGGTGGTGCGCGAGACCGCCAAGGTCACCTCGATGGTGTTCGCCATCCTGATCGGTTCGCAGCTTCTGAACCTTGTCGTGATCTCGTTCGGGGGCGAGCACTATATCCAGCAATTCCTGCGCAGCTTCGATGACGAGTTCAAGGTCTTCCTGATCGTCATGCTGGTGCTTTTCGTGCTGGGCTTCGTGCTGGATTTCCTTGAAATCATCTACATCGTCGTGCCGATCGTCGGCCCGGTGATCTATGGCGGCAGCTTCGATCCGGCCTGGGTCACGATCATGATCGCGGTGAACCTTCAGACCTCGTTCCTGACGCCGCCCTTCGGCTTTGCGCTGTTCTACCTGCGCGGCGTGGCGCCCAGGGAGGTCACGACGATGCATATCTATCGCGGCGTCATTCCGTTCGTCATCATCCAGGTGGTGGGCCTGGGGATCCTCTGGGCCTTCCCCGGGATCGTGACCCTCGTGCCCAATCTGCTGCCCGCAGGCTGATCCGCGCCGTCGGGCAGCACCCGCCCCCCCCAAAGGCGGGCGCTGCCCTCCGACCGGGAACGGCATGCCCTTGCGCCCGGGGCCGATCCGGGCGCGGGCCGCTCAGCCGTCCCCGATGGGGTTGATGTCGTCCACCAGCCGCCGCAGGTCGGCCATGGTGAAATCGCCCGGTTGCGCCGAGGGCAGGGTGGGTTTCCAGCCCGGTCCGCGCTGCCACAGGTAGGATTGGTGGTCGCCATGCACGAGGCCCATCAGCACTTCGGCGATGATCGTGGCGCCCACCGGACCCAGCCGCGTGCCGCCGCTCTTCACCTGGGCCTGCTTGAGGATGTAGTACCAAAACGGCGTTTGCGTGTGCAGCCCGTGCCAGGCCGCCACCGCGCCATCGGGACCGGTCGCGATCTCGTCGGCGGTGATCCGGTTCACGACCCCCATGGCCTTGGCCACCATCTGCCCCGAAGGCAGCCCCATCCGCACCCCGCGCCGAAGATTGCGGAAGGCCAGGTTGCCGCCACCGCCGGGCAAGCGGTGCAATTCCTCGGCCAGCATCGGATCGAGCCTGCGCGAGGCCTGCGGGCTGTGGCCTGCCTCGATCTCGTAGAACCGGCGCCGGTCGATGATCTCCGGTCCGACGGCAGATGCGGGGCCGGCAGCGGCGCGGCGGGCGGCGGTTCGGGGGGCAGCCCGCCGAGGATCCGGCCCGGCAGCCCGGTAAAGCCGAACAGCAGGTCGAATGTCGCGTTCGGGAAGACGCGGTTGTAGTCGTAATCCTGCCGCACCATCGTATGACCCAGCCGATAGGCCGCGCCCGAGAACTCGACCGGCATGTAGGGCATCTTCTTGAACCGGTAGAACTTGCGTCCGTCATGCAGGATGCGCTCGGCCGCGCCGGGTCCGGCCAGCCGGTCCAGGTAATCATGCAGCACGATCCACTGGTAATGCCAGGTCACGATCTGGCGGGCCTCCTGGAAAAGGGCGCGGCCCTCGACGCCCTGCGCCGCCAGCAGGTCCACGACCGTGTTGTGGAACTTGAGGAAAGCCAGATGCGTCCGGGCGACGATCAGGTTCTCGTCATTGCGGTGATCGCCGATCAGTGCCTGCCCCTCGGGGCTGCGCGGCAGGTCGTTGCGGAACTCGCCCGTGACATTGCCGAAGCCGAAGGTGATGTTGCGCCCGAGCAGCAGCTTCGGCGTCGGTTGTCCGGTGGCGGGGTCGCGGGCATGAAGATGCGGACTGCCATCTGGCCCCGCCCGTAGACGCTGTCGAGATCCAGCGCGGGGCTGCGGAAATTGCGCACCGCGGTCGGGTCGCGCATCTTGTCGCCCAGCGAGGTCAGGTCCAGCGTGATGTCATGGTCGACGAACTGGCGCAGATAGGTGAACCCGGTCGGGATCGCCTTGTTGTGGTCGCTCTGGCCGCCATCGTCCATCATCGCCTCGGCCAGCGCCATCAGCTTGTCGTCATCGACATGCAGCCCGGGCAGGCCGGGGAACATGCGCCCGAAACTGCCCGGATCGTCATGTCCGACAGGTGATCAAGCTGGGCGCGGGTCGGATGGCGGCCGGGGCGCCGTTGGCCGGACTCAGCCCTCGATCGGCTGGGTATCGGGCAGGGTGATGCGCGCGACCTGCTCGGCGATGGGCGCCACCGAAAGCGGGTGGGTCTCGCCCGTGTGCGAGGCCGGGTCGCCGATATCCTGCCAATGGCCGTTCTTGAAGATCTCGAGCGCGTCGAAATTCGACTTGTAGCCCATCTTGGGACTGCCCGGCACCCAGTAGCCGAGATAGACATAGGGCAGCCCGGCCTCGCGGGCGATCTCGATATGGTCGAGGATGATATAGGAGCCCAGCGAACTGCGCGCGCGGTCGGGGTCGTAGAAGGAATAGACCATCGACAACCCGTCATCCAGGATGTCGGTCAGGCTGACCGCGATCAGCGGGCGGCGCCTCTCGCCGTTGTTGGGTTCGGCACTGTATTCCACCACGCGCGAGCGGATCGGCGTCTCCTCGATCATCGCGGCGAACTCGAAAATGTCCATGTCGGCCATGCCGCCATTGGCGTGGCGGCTGTCCAGGTAGCGGCGGAACAGGGCGTATTGCTCTTCGGTGGCCCAGGGCGCGCAGGACTGACGGCGAAGGTCGGAATTGCGCGCCCTTGCCTTGCGCTGGCTGCGATTGGGCCGGAAATCGGCAACCCGGATGCGCGCCGACAGACAGGCCGAGCAATCGGCGCAGGCCGGGCGATAGAGCACGTTCTGCGACCGCCGGAAGCCCTGTTTCGACAGCGCGTCGTTCAGAAGTTCGGCATTGTCGCCCTGCAACGCCGTGAACAGCTTCCGCTCCATCCGGCGCGCCAGATAGGGGCAGGGCTGGGGGGCCGTCACATAGAATTGCGGCGCAAGCGGAAGAGTGTGGCGCATGACGCTCGGGGTCGGACAAAATTCGGTCGTGGTTTCGTCACAAAGCTAACACCCGATTATGCGTGCTGCCAAGAGGAAGGGGCTCAGAACCTTGCAGGACGGTTAATGGCGGCCGTGCCCAGCAGCATGTCATGCAGCCCCTGCGCCCGCGCGCCGGTCAGCATCAGCACGATCGACACCACCTGCGGCAGCACGAAGGCCATGCCGAGCGAGTAGACCAGCGTGTGCAGCGCCGCGGTCTGGCTGTCCAGCCGCTCGCCCCGGCCATTGCGGATCTCGATCGCCATCAGGCGCATCCCCCAGGTGGCCGATCCGTGCGCCAGCGTCGCCACGCGGTAGACAAAACCCACCAACGCCACGAACAGCGGCAGCACGAAGACCGCCGCGAAGGCGGTGAAGGGCAGGACCAGAAGCGCGATCAGCAGGATCAGAACCGTGTCCACCACCCAGGCGACCAGGCGCTTGGTGGGCACGTTCCTGTAGAACTCGGCATGCAGCACGGGGTCGGGCAGGCCCCAGAGGGGATCGGGCTGGTCGGTCATGTCGAACATTTGGGCGGACCTTTCCGGCGGGGCAAGGGGGGCGCGCGCCCTAGGCAGGGCGCGCGGGTCGTGCGATCAGGCACCCACGGGCATTTCGGGCGCCGGGGGCGTCTCGCGGGCGCGGCGGGCCCGGTCTTTCATGAACTGGTCGAACTCGGCCTTGTCCCTTGCCTCGCGCAGCCGGTGCAGCGTGTCGGCCTTGTAGGCATCGAACGCGGCATTGCCCGACGACCGGAATGCGTCGCGCGCACCCGTTTCAGGCTCTTGCTCATCCGCTGCCCTCCGTCCCCGCGGCCGGACCAGCGCCGCACAGGGCAGGGCGCAACCCCGTTGACCCCCCCGCGCGCGCCCGGCATCAAGACGCCATGAGCCTCGCCGCCCGCCTGACCCGTTCGCCCGTCCCGCACGAGCCCGACCGCGCCGTCGAGGCGGCCGGCCGCTTTGCGTCGCAGCCCCCTGAGATCCGCGAATTGCTGGCCGGAACCGCCGGGTGCAGCCCCTATCTCTGGGGGCTGATGGTTCAGGAAACCGGCTGGCTCGAGGCGGCGCTGGCCGCCGACCCGGATGCCGTCCTTGCCGGGCTGCTGGACGAGGTCCGCGCGCTGCCGCTCGATGGGCTGAAATCGGGGCTCCGGCAGGCCAAGCGACGCGCGGCGCTGCTGATCGCGCTGGCCGATCTGGGCGGGGCCTGGCCGCTGGAGCGCGTCACCGCCGCGCTGACCGATTTCGCCGATCTTTGCGTCGACACTTCGCTGAAACGCCTTGTCGCGGCCGAGATCGCGCGCGGCAAGCTGCCCGGCCTGACCGAGGCCGATGCCGGAACCGCGGGCGGCATGGTGGCGCTGGCCATGGGCAAGCAGGGCGCGCATGAGCTGAACTATTCCTCGGATATCGACCTGATCATGCTGTTCGATCAGGATCGCTTTGACGAGGCCGATTTCCACGAGGCACGCAGCGGTTTCGTCAAGATCACCCGCCGGATGACGGCGCTGCTGTCGGAACTTACGGGCGAAGGCTATGTCTTCCGCACCGACCTGCGGCTGCGCCCCGATGCCAGCGTGACGCCGGTCTGCATCTCGATGGAGGCGGCCGAACGCTATTACGAAAGCCTCGGCCGGACATGGGAGCGCGCCGCCCATATCAAGGCCCGGCCCTGCGCGGGCGATATCGCGGCGGGCTGGGCCTATCTCGACCGGTTGCGCCCCTTCGTCTGGCGCAAGCATCTGGATTTCGCCGCGATCCAGGACGCCCATGACATGCGGCTGAAGATCCGCAATCACAAGGGGCTGCACGGCGCGCTGGCGCTGGAAGGCCATGACATGAAGCTGGGGCAGGGCGGCATCCGCGAGATCGAATTCTTCACCCAGACCCGCCAGTTGATCGCGGGCGGGCGCGATGCCGACCTGCGGGTGCGCGGCACGCTCGAGGGGCTGGCGCGGCTTGCGGCCAAGGGCTGGGTGCCGCAGGACGTGGCCGACAGGCTGAGCACGGATTACCGCGCCCATCGCGAGGTCGAGCACCGCTTGCAGATGGTGAACGACGCCCAGACCCACAAGCTGCCGGCCACTGCCGAGGGGCTGGACCGGATCGCGCATTTCTGCGGATGGGGCGATCCTGCCGCCTGGCGGGCGGATCTGACCGCACGGCTGAGCCGCGTCTCGGGCCTGACCGAAGGGTTCTTCCAGCCCGGCCGCCCCGGTACGGACAATGCCCTGCCCGAACTGCCCGAAAACGCGGGCGAGTTCGTCGAGCGCTGGCCGCATTACCCCTGCCTGCGTTCGGCCCGCGCGCGCGAGATCTTCAACCGGCTGAAACCCGACCTTCTGACCCGCCTGACCGCCGCCCCCCGGCCCATCGAGGCGTTCGCCGCCTTCGACGGTTTCCTGTCGGGATTGCCTGCGGGGGTGCAGCTTTTCTCGCTGTTCCAGGCCAATCCGCAGCTTATCGACCTGATCATCGACATCACCAGCGTCTCGCCCGAGCTTGCCCAGTATCTTTCGCGCAATGCGGGCGTGCTGGACGCGGTGATCGGCGGCGATTTCTTCCAGCCCTGGCCGGGGTGCGCGGCATTGCAGGGGGCGCTGTCCGCGCATCTGGCGGCGCTGAAGGATTACGAACGCCAGCTCGATGCCGCCCGCGCCTGGACCAAGGAATGGCATTTCCGCGTGGGGGTGCACTTCCTGCGCGGGCTGATCGACGCGGGCGAGGCGGGACGCGAATATGCCGATCTGGCCGAGGCGGTTCTGGCCGCGCTCTGGCCACATGTGGTGGCGGGGTTCGCGGCCAAGCACGGGGCGCCGCCGGGCAAGGGGGCTGTCGTGCTGGGCATGGGCTCGCTGGGGGCGGGGTCGCTGACGGCGAAATCCGATCTGGACCTCATCGTGATCTACGATGCCGACGGGGTCGAGGCGTCCCAGGGCCGTCGCCCGCTGGCCGCGCGGGCCTACTACGCCCGGCTGACCCAGGCGCTGGTGACCGCGCTGACCGCGCCGATGGCCGAGGGCAAGCTTTACGAGGTCGACATGCGCCTGCGCCCCTCGGGCAATCAGGGGCCGGTGGCGACCTCGCTCCAGAGCTTCCGCAACTACCAGCGCGAGGAGGCCTGGACCTGGGAACATCTGGCGCTGACGCGGGCGCGGCCCGTGGCAGGCGATCCGGCATTGGCCGACGAGGTCGAGGCGTTCCGGCGCGAGCTTCTGACCGACAAGGCGGATCCGGGCCGGGTGCTCGCCGGTGTGGTCGACATGCGCCGCAGGCTGGCCGAGGCCAGACCCGCAAGATCCGCCTGGGACGGCAAGCAGGGGCCGGGGCGGGGGCAGGATATCGAACTGATCGCCTCGGCCGCGGCGTTGATCGCTGCCAGCCCGGCGACCTCGGTGGCCGAGCAACTGGAGGCCGGCGTCGCGTCCGGATGGCTGGGCGCGGACGAGGCGCAGGCGCTTTGCGATACCTATACGCTGTCGCGAAAGGTGCAGGGCGCGGCCCGGCTCATCTCCGAGGCGCCGCTCGATCCGGCCCGGCTGGGCGAAGGCGGGCTGACCTTCCTTTTGCGCGGCACCGGGGCAGAGGATGCGGCAGCGCTCGAGGCGCTGCTTGACCAGGGGCGCGCCAAGGCGGCGGAGGTGATCGAAGCGGTGATCGCACGCGGCCCGGTGGAAGCGCGCGATGCGGATTGAAGCGGCCGACCCCAAGGGGCTGATCCGAGAGGCCTGCCGGATCGAGGAAATCGGGCCCGAGGAATGCCCCTCGATCTTTCTCGACCGGGCGCTGTCGTTGCCCGCGGAGGTCGTCGCAGGGCAGGTATTGAAGCGGCTCATCGCGGAATATGGCGCGGCTGCGCCCGATCATCCGATGACGGCTGTGCTGCGCGCCGGGCTCGACAACGGCCCTGTTGCGCGGCGGCGGGGCGGGGCCCGGGGTCGGCGCAGCTGATCGAAAGCCCGACCGCTGCGGCTAGCGCCCCAGCCCGGCGGCCGCGCGGGCCAGCGCCGTGATCCCCGCCCAGTCGCCCGCCGCCACCACTGCCCCGGGCGCCACCCAGGACCCGCCCACGCAAAGCGTGTTCGGCAAGGCGAGGTAGTCGGCCGCATTTGCCGGACCGATGCCCCCCGTGGGGCAGAAGCGGATGCGGGGCAGGGGAGCGCCCAGCGCCCTGAGCGCCGCGACGCCGCCCGCGGCCTCGGCGGGAAAGAATTTTTGCACGCTGAAGCCTCTTTCAAGCAGCGCCATCGCCTCGGTCGCCGTGGCCGCCCCCGGCAACAGCGGCAGCGCGCCCGCCCGCGCCGCGTCCAGCAGCATAGGCGTCGCGCCGGGGGACACGCCGAAGCGCGCGCCTGCGCCTTGCGCGGCCTCGACATCTTCGGGCGTGATCAGCGTGCCCGCGCCGACGGTCGCGCCCGCGACCTGCGTCATTTCGCGGATCGCCTCCAGCGCGGCGGGCGTGCGCAGGGTGACCTCCAGAACCGGCAGCCCGCCCTCGACCAGCGCCTCGGCCAGCGGGCGGGCATGGGCGGCATCCTCGATCACGAGAACCGGGATCACCGGGGCCTGGCGGCACAGGGTTTCGAGGATCTCGCTGGCAGCGTGGGGCGTCATGGCAGGCCTTTTCGCGGGGTGGCAGGGCGGGTCATGGGTATTTGTGCCAAGAAGAAGTCACAGGATCAGGCTTGCCCCCTCGGTCGCGGGGCCGGCATGGGCGCGGAAGGCCGCGAACAGCTCGCGCCCCATTCCTGTCGCATTGGCCGAAAGGCCCGGGGTTGCGGGCGGGCGGTCGAGCGCTTCGGGTGTCGTGACATCGACCGTACCTGCCACGGCATCCAGCCGGATCACGTCGCCATCCCTTAGCCGCGCAAGCGGGCCGCCCCCGGCCGCCTCGGGCGTGAGGTGGATGGCGGCGGGCACCTTGCCGCTGGCCCCCGACATCCGCCCGTCGGTGACCAGCGCAACCTTGAGCCCGCGATCCTGAAGCACGGCGAGTGTCGGGGTCAGGGAATGCAGTTCCGGCATGCCATTCGCGCGCGGCCCCTGGAAGCGGACGACGACAACGGTATCCCGGGTGAACTCGCCGCGCTTGAAGGCGGCCTTGACGTCCTCCTGGCTTTCGAAGATCCGCGCGGGGGCCTCGATGATGTGGCGCTCGGGCGCGACGGCCGAGGTCTTGACGATGCCGCGGCCAAGGTTGCCCGACAGCGCCTTGAGCCCGCCGCTGGGCTGGAAGGGATCGGCGGCGGGGCGCAGGATCGCGTCGTTCAGGCTGGCGCCCGCGCCCGCAACCCAATGAAGCGCGCCGTCGATCAGCCGCGGTTCCTGCGTATAGCGGTCAAGCCCCGGTCCCGCGACGGTCAGGGTATCGGGATGCAGAAGCCCGGCGCCCAGCAATTCGCCGATCAGATAGCCAAGCCCGCCGGCCGCGTGGAAATGGTTCACATCCGCCAGCCCGTTGGGATAGACCCGCGCCATCAGCGGCGTCACCTCGGACAGTCGGGCGAAATCGTCAAGATCCAGCACGATCCCCGCCGCCCGTGCCATCGCGGGCAGGTGCAGCACCAGGTTGGTCGAGCCGCCCGTCGCCATCAGCCCCACGATCCCGTTGGCAAAGGCGCGTTCGTCCAGCACATGGCCCGCAGGCGTATAGGCGTTGCCCAGCGCGGTGATCTCCAGCGCACGTTTCGCCCCCGCTACCGTCAGTGCATCGCGCAAGGGCGTGTTGGGGTTGACGAAACTGGCGCCGGGCAGGTGCAGGCCCATCACCTCCATCAGCATCTGGTTGGAATTCGCGGTGCCGTAGAAGGTGCAGGTGCCCGGCCCGTGATAGGACGCCATTTCGGCCGCCATCAATTCCTCGCGCCCGATCTCTCCCGTGGCAAAGCGCTGGCGCACGCGGGCCTTTTTGTCGTTGGGCAGGCCGGAGGTCATCGGCCCCGCGGGCAGGAACACCGCCGGGATATGGCCGAAACTGGCGGCGGCGATCACCAGCCCCGGCACGATCTTGTCGCAGACGCCAAGGAACACCGCCGCGTCATAGCAGTCATGCGACAGCGCCACCGCAGCCGCCATCGCGATCACGTCGCGCGAGAACAGCGACAGTTCCATCCCCGCCCGGCCCTGCGTGACGCCGTCGCACATGGCAGGCACGCCGCCCGCCACCTGTGCCGTCGCGCCCGCCTCGGCTGCGGCGGCGCGGATCAGGTCGGGGAAACGTTCAAGCGGCTGATGCGCGGACAGCATGTCGTTATAGGCCGTGACGATGCCCAGATTGGGCGCGCGTCCCTCGGCCAGCCGATCCTTGGCCGCGCCCATCGCGGCATAGGCATGGGCCTGGTTGCCGCAGGTCAGATGCGCGCGCGCCGGGCCCTGCTCGGCGGCGCGGGCAATCCGTTCCAGATAAGCGGCGCGGGTCGGGCGCGACCGCGAAGCGATCGCCTCGGTCACCGCGGCAAGCACGGGGTTCAGCGCCATGGGCCGTCTCCTCGTCCGGGTCGGGGGCTGAGACCGGGTATAGGCGGTTAGCGCTAACAAGGAAAGCCCGCCAGAGGCCAAGCGGGCGACAATCCCCTCTTTTCGCGGCCTCATGGCAGGCGTAAGGAAAGCACATGACCGATCCCCGCCCCACCGTCCGCTTGCGCCCCAAGGTCGAGACCCGCGCGCTTCGCCATGGATTCCCCTGGGTCTATGCCGATGAACTGGTCACCGACCGGCGCACCAAGGCGCTGGCGCCCGGAGCGTTCGCCCTGCTGGAGGATGCCGAACGTCAGCCGCTGGGCCTGGTCACGGTGAACCCTGTCTCGAAGATCATCGCGCGCATGATGGACCCCGACCCCAAGGCGGTGATCGGGCCGGACTGGCTGGCGGCGCGGTTGTCGCGCGCGCTGGCGCTGCGCGAACGGCTTTATGACGCGCCCTTCTACCGGCTGGTCCATGCCGAGGCCGACGGGCTGCCCGGCGTGGTGATCGACCGCTTCGGCGCGACGGCGGTGATCCAGCCCAACGCCGCCTGGGCCGAAAACCATCTGGACGCGCTGGCCGAAGCGCTGGTTTCGGTCACGGGTGTCGCGGCCGTGGTCAAGAACGGCACCGGCCGCGCCCGCGGGCTGGAAGGGCTGGCCGAGGAAACCGTGGTGCTGCGCGGCGCGCTGGAGGGGCCGGTTCCGGTGCCGATGAACGGCGCGGTCTACATGGCCGATCTGCTGGGCGGGCAGAAGACGGGGCTGTTCTACGACCAGCGGCCCAACCATGCCTTCGTGCAGGGGCTGGCGCGGGGCGCGCGCGTGCTGGACGTGTTTTCCCATGTCGGCGGCTTTGCGCTGGCGGCGCTGGCCGGTGGGGCGGTGCATGCGCTGGCGGTGGATGGCTCTGCCCCGGCTCTGGTCCTGGCCGAACAGGGCGCGGCGGCGATGGGTGCGGCCGAGCGGTTCCAGACGCGCCGGGGCGATGCCTTCGACGCGATGGCCGCGCTGGCGGCCGAAGGTGCCCGGTTCGATATGGTGATCTGCGACCCGCCCGCATTCGCGCCCTCGAAACAGGCGCTCGAGGCGGGGTTGCGCGCCTATGAACGGGTGGCGCGTCTGGCGGCGGGGCTGGTGGCGCCGGGCGGTTTCCTTTGCCTGTGTTCCTGTTCCCATGCGGCGGACCTGACGCGGTTCCGCACGGCGTCTGCCCGCGGCATCGGCAAGGCGGGGCGGCGCTCGCAGATCGTCTTCACGGGCTTTGCCGGGCCGGACCATCCGGTGCTGCCGCAACTGGCCGAGTCGGGCTATCTCAAGGCGCTGGTGTTCCGGCTGGCCCCATGAAGGCGCTGCTGGACGCCTGCGTGCTTTATCCCACGGTGCTGCGGGAAATCCTGCTGGGTGTCGCGGCCGAGGGGCTGTTCACCCCGCTCTGGTCGGCGCGCATCCTGGAGGAATGGGCACGCGCCGCGCGCAAGCTGGGACCGATGGGCGAGACGCAGGCCCGCGCCGAGATCGCGCTGGTCCGCACCACCTGGCCGGGGACAGAGGTGGCGCCGAAACCGGGGCTCGAAGCTCGGCTCTGGCTACCCGATCCGGACGATATTCACGTTCTGGCCGCCGCCATCGCCGGCGGGGCCGACCTGATCGTGACCTTCAACGCGCAGGACTTCCCGCGCCAGACCCTCGCCGACGAAGGGTTGCGGCGCGTGGACCCCGACCAGATGCTGCGCGAGCTGTGGCAGGCGCAGCCCGCCGAGGTCGAAGCGGTCGTGGCGCGGGTGCATGCAGAGGCCGAACGGCTGTCGGGCGAGGCGCTGCCCCTGCGCGCCCTGATGAAACGCGCGCGGCTGCCGCGTCTGGGCAAGGCACTGGCCTAGCGCGCGCCTGGTGCCGGGCGTCACTGGCCGGTGACGGCTGTCCAGCGCGCCTCAAGCGTTTCGATGGCCTTGATACGCTCCTCGGTCTTCGGATGGCTCATCAGCCAGGCGGGCATGACCCCGCCACGTCCCGCGGTCAGTTCGTCGAGCTTGTGAAACAGCGATTTCTGCGGCCCGGTCCCGATCCCCGCCTTGGTCAGCAGCGCGGCGGCATAGGCGTCGGCCTCGTATTCGTCCCGACGGCTCAGCCGTGCCGCCAGCAGCGAGGCCAGCGCGTTCGCGATCATCGCCCCGATGCCGGGCAGGAACCGGCCCAGCACCATCGCCAGCGCCGTGCGCAGCGCGTTCTGCCCCGAGAAGTCGATCATCCGCCGCCGCGTATGCCCCAGCGCCACATGGCCCAGTTCGTGCGCGACCACGCTGGCCAGTTCCTCGGCACTGACCTCGCCTGCGCGGTAGCGGTCGTAGAATCCCCGCGTCAGGAAGATGCGCCCGTCGGGGGCGGCCAGCCCGTTCACCGGCGCGATCTCGTAGACATGCACCCGGACCCGCGGCAGATCGAGCGCCTCGGCCATCCGGTCGGTCAGCCGCTTGAGCCGCGCATCGGCCAGTTCGGACGACCGCGCATCCAGCTCGCGCGCGGTGCGCCAGGCCGAAAAATGATACATCGCGAGCGCGTAGAGAACCGCCAGAAGGATCGGTGTGAACTTCAGCATGGGCCAGATATGGGGCAGTCGGGGGGCGCTGGCAATCCGGGGCGCCAACGACTTTCGCGCGACCGGCAACGAAATGTGAACCTCTTGCCCCGATCCTTGCCGCGATGTCACCCGCTCAGAACGAGAGGCGCATGCCCTTGCGCAGACAGATACTCGCACTCGCCCTGCTGGCGGTCTGCACCGGCTTGCCCGGGGCAGCGTCCGCGCAGGCCGTGTCGCTTCTGGGCGAGGGGGGGATCTTCGGCGCGGGCAGCGCACTCGTGCCGGTGCGACATGCCCCTCCCGTGATGCAGGACGCGCCCGATACGGACGAGAGGGCCGGTCCCAGCCTGTTCGCCGGGCGCGAGGGTGCAAGCCTGTTCGCCCCCGGCACCCCGCGGGCCGAGCGGGTGCGCCTGCGCGAGGGGCGGAACGGGCTTGGCCAGGGACCGGTCGGGCTGCGGCTATCGGGAACCAGCGCCTTCTTCGCCGCCAGCGTGCGTGACCTGATCGCCCGGGCCGAGGCCGGGTCCAAGGGCTATGATGCCGTCCAGCACGGCGCGCGCATTCCGCCGCCCCGGCGCCCGACCGAGATGTCCATCGCCGAGATCTATGCCTGGATCAAGGCTACCCCGCGTCAGCCCCATGCCATCGGCCGCTATCAGTTCATCCCCTCGACCCTGCGCCGCCTGGTCAATGAGCTCGGTATCGACGAACGTACGCGGTTTTCGCCCGAGGTGCAGGACCGCCTGGCCGATCTGCTGCTCGAAGAGGCGGGGATGGGCGCGTTCCTGGCGGGCAGCATCGACCGGCGCAGCTTCATGAACAACCTCGCCAGGATCTGGGCGGGCTTTCCCAATTCCAGCGGCAAGTCGCATTACCACGGCTATGCCGGCAACCGCGCCACCATGACCTGGGCGCAGTTCTCGGCCAAGATCGACAGCATCTTCCCGGGTTGAGGACGCGCCTAGCGGCCCAGCGCCTTCATCCCGCGTTCGATCCCGTCCAGCGTCATCGGCACCATCGCCCCTTCGAAGATCCCGCGGATCATCTCGATCGACTGGGTATAGGGCCAGTGGCGTTCCGGCACCGGGTTGATCCACAGGTTGCCCGGCCATTGCGCACGGGCCCGTTCCAGCCAGACGCGGCCCGGTTCTGCGTTCCAGTGCTCGTTCGCGCCGCCCGCAAAGGCGATCTCGTAGGGGCTCATGCTGGCATCGCCGACAAAGATGCACTTGTAGTCCGGCCCGTAGGTGCGCAGCAACTCGGCGGTGGGGATCACCTCGGACCAGCGGCGGCGGTTGTCGCGCCAGACGCCTTCGTAAAGGCAGTTGTGGAAATAGTAATGCTCCAGGTGCTTGAACTCGGAGCGCGCGGCCGAGAAAAGTTCCGCGACCACGCCCACATGGTCGTCCATCGACCCGCCGACATCGAGAAACAGGATCACCTTGACCGCATTGTGCCGCTCGGGCCGGGTGCGCACGTCGAGATAGCCGTGATCGGCGGTGGCGCGGATCGTCTCGTCAAGGTCCAGCTCGTGATGGGCGCCCGCCCGCGCCCAGCGGCGCAGCCGTTTCAGCGCGACCTTGATGTTGCGCGTTCCCAGTTCCACCGAATCGTCCAGATTGCGGAACTCGCGCCGGTCCCAGACCTTGACCGCCTTGCGGTGGCGCGAGACGTCCTGTCCGATGCGCACGCCTTCGGGATTGTAGCCCCAGGCGCCGAAGGGCGAGGTGCCTGCGGTGCCGATCCACTTGTTGCCGCCCTGGTGGCGGCCCTGCTGATCCCTGAGCCGCTCCTTGAGCGCCTCCATCAGCTTGTCGAGCCCGCCCAGCGCCTCGATCTCGGCGCGTTCCTCCGCGGAAAGGTGCCTTTCGGCGAGCTTGCGCAGCCAGTCCTCGGGCAGGTCCAGCGCCTCCAGCACATCGCCGGGGCCGATCTCTTCCAGCCCTGAAAAGCTCTCGGCGAATGCGCGGTCGAAGCGGTCCAGAAGGCGCTCGTCCTTCACCATCACGGTGCGGGCGAGGTAATAGAAGCCCTCGACGTCATAGGTCACCAGTCCCGCCTTCACCCCTTCGAGAAAGCCCAGATATTCCCTCAGCGAAACGGGGATCCCGGCGGCGCGCAGCGACTGGAAGAACGGCAGGAACATGGGCCGCAGGATAGGGCGGCGGCGGCGCGCAGGGAAGGGGGCTCAGCTTCGCCTTGCACGGTTCAGCGCGGCGATCTCCTCGGTCCGGCTGCGCAGCTCGCTGTCGCTGCCGAAGCCGTAGCGACCCCAGCCCAGCGCCTCCTGGCGCACCGTGCGCACCTCGCCCGACCGGCCCAATGCCTCCAGCGCCTCGGCCTTGATCAGCAGAAGCGTTGCCAGAAGGGCCGCGTCCTGCCCGCGCGTCGCCGCGGCGAGATTGGCGTTGGCCATGTCCAGTGCGGCGCGCGGCTGGCCCGCCGACAGCGCGAAGGCGGCCAGATGCATGCCGACATGGGCCAGGTGAATCCGCGTCTCGGGGCGCGCGGCATAGATCTCGCCCGCCTGCAGGAAGGCCGCCAGCGCCAGTTCGGGCCGCTCGCCGATCGACAGCCGCCCCAGCGCGAACAGGCTGAACGCAAGCCGCCCGTCCTGCCATCCGCGCGCGCGGGCGATGGCCACGGCGCGTTCGGCGGCCGCGCGTCGGCGCGGGGCCGAGGTGCCCGCCCCCAGCGCAGTCTCGATCGCCTCGATCCAGTCGCGCGAGGTCTGCGCGACGGGCGCGCCCGCCCGCCCCTCGCCGCGCGGGTTCATCCGCGCCAGCAGCCCCGGCAGGATCTGCGCCACCTGCGCCCGGGTCATGCCCGAGCGCAACTCCGGCGCGTAGTAAATCCGCAGGATCAGCATGTCGAAGCCGGTCAGGACCGTGTGGAAATTGTCGTCGTTGAAGACCGAATCGGGCAGCCGGTAAAGGTCGTTCAGCGGCCCCAGCGCCTGGGCCAGTTCCTCGTGCAGGCAGTCGCGCACCTCCTGCGGGCTGACATCGCCGGGCAGGAAGATCGCCACCCGCTCACGCGTGACCAGCGTGGTCCAGTCCACGGTCGCGCTGCGCCGGGCGCGGCGGTATTCCTCCCAATCCGACACCCTTGGCACGACGAAACAGGCCGCTCGCGGCACAGCGCGCTGCAACCGGGCGCGCGGCAGCACCTCGATGGTGATCTCGGCGGGCTGGTCGGCAGCAACGCGCGCGATGTCGATCCCCGCCTCGCGCCTGAGCCGCGCGATCAGCGCCGCCAGATCGGGGCCCAGGCTGGGCGGCGGCGCCCCCGTCACCCGCACCCGCACCGGCCCCTCGAAACGCGACATCACCGCCAGCGGCCGGCCGCTTTCCATGCGGAAGGACAGGTCCAGGAAATCCCGCGCGATCTGGGCGTTCGAGCGCGTCGGCGGCTCGGCCGGTCGGACCGGAAAGCTCTTCATCGGCGGCAGCGCGGCCGATAGCGGCGGCACCCGGTCGGGCAGTTCCGCAACCGGCGTTGCACAGGCCGCCAGCGCAAGGCAGGCGGCCAGCAGAAGCGCCGCGCGACGCGTCACCGCGGGCCTCGCTCGTATTTGATGAAGGGGGTCAGGCGTCCGATCCGGTCATACAGCGCGCGCGCGGCCGCGTTGTCGGCCGCCGTCGTCCAATAGACGGTCGGCACGTCGCGCGCATCCGCCACAGCATAGACCGCGCGCATCAGCGCCTGCCCGATGCCCCGGCCGCGCAATTGCGGCTCGACGAACAGATCCTGCAGATAGCAGACCCCCTCGGGCTTCCAGCAATGGCGGTGAAAGATGAAATGCACCAGCCCCGCAGGCCGCCCGCCGATCAGCGCCAGACGGCAGCCCATGTCGGGATCGCCCCCATGCAGGAGCCGCGCAAAGGTCGTCTCGAAGACCTCGGGTGCCACCGCCGACTCGTAGAAGTCGAGATAGCCGGACCACAGGCGCCGCCATTCGGGCATGTCCTCGGGGCGCAGCGGGCGGATCGTGACGTCGGACAAGGGGGGACCTTTCGCAAGCGGGGCGGACAGCCGCCCGCTCCCATTCTGGGCGAGCGCGCGGCCCGGCACAAGGGCGCGCAGCCGGTGGGTTGCCGGTGCCTGCGCCGTGGCGGTCCGCCTCAGCCCCGCCGTGCCATGAAGGCCAGCCGCTCGAACAACTGCACGTCCTGTTCGTTCTTGAGAAGCGCCCCGTGCAGCCGGGGCAAGGCGTTGCGTCCGTCGCGGCGCAGATCCTCGGGGGTCAGATCCTCGGCCAGCAACAGCTTCAGCCAGTCCAGCACCTCCGAGGTCGAGGGCCGTTTCTTCAGCCCGTCCATCTCGCGGATCTCGTAGAACTGGGTCAGCGCGGCATGCAGCAGGTCCTGCCTGATGCCGGGGTGATGCACCTCGACGATTCTCTTCATCGTCTCGACATCGGGGAACCGGATGTAATGGAAGAAACAGCGCCGCAGAAAGGCGTCGGGCAGTTCCTTCTCGTTGTTCGAGGTGATAATCACCACCGGGCGGTGGCGCGCGCTCACCGTCTCGCCGGTCTCGTAGACGTGGAATTCCATCCGGTCGAGTTCCTGCAACAGGTCATTGGGAAACTCGATATCCGCCTTGTCGACCTCGTCGATCAGCAGAACAACCTTTTCCGGCGCCTCGAAGGCCTGCCACAGCTTGCCGCGCTTGATGTAATTGGCGATGTCGTGAACCCGTTCGTCACCAAGCTAGCTGTCGCGCAACCGGCTGACCGCATCGTATTCGTACAGTCCCTGCTGGGCGCGGGTGGTCGATTTTATGTGCCATTCGATGAGAGTCATGCCCAGGGATTGGGCAACCTGCCGGGCCAGTTCGGTCTTCCCGGTGCCGGGCTCGCCCTTGACCAGCAGCGGCCGCTCCAGCGCGACCGCGGCATTGACCGCGACGCACAGATCCTCCGAGGCGACATAGCTCTCCGTCGAGTTGAACGCCATGATACTCCCCCGTCAGATCCGACCGCGCTGCACGGACCTTAGCGCCCCTTCCAAAACAGGCAAGCAGCATGTATGAGGCCACAACGCTAGTGACACGGTGCGGCGATCGGGCTATAGCCAGCCCCGTGACGCGCCGGGGAGAGATCGTGATGAATGAGTTTTCGCCCGGTCCAGACAAGGGAGCAGGGATGAAAGCCGAAGTGTTCTTGCCCGACGATTACCGTCCTGCGGAAGACGAACCCTTCATGAACGAGCGCCAGCTCGGATATTTCCGCCGCAAATTGATTGCCTGGAAGAACGATATTCTGAACGAAAGCCGCGAAACCCTTGAAGGGCTTCAGGATTCCAGCCGCAACATTCCCGATGTCGCCGATCGCGCCAGCGAGGAGACCGACCGCGCGCTGGAACTGCGGACGCGGGATCGCCAGCGCAAGCTGGTCGCCAAGATCGACGCGGCGCTGCGCCGGATCGAGAATGGCGAATACGGCTATTGCGAGGAAACGGGCGAGCCGATCTCGCTGAAACGGCTGGATGCCCGCCCCATCGCCACCCTGAGCCTCGAGGCGCAGGAACGGCATGAACGCCGCGAACGGGTGCATCGCGACGACTGAGGCGACGACGGGGGAGGGCGCATGCCCCTGACCGGGCGGAAGGTGACGATCCTCGGGGCCGGCATCGCGGGCCTCGCGGTTGCGACCGCCTTGGCCCGCCGCGGTGCCGAGGCCGTGGTCCTGGAACGCTCCGATGCGATCCGGGAGGTCGGCGCGGGACTTCAGATCAGCCCCAATGGCGTCGCCGTGCTCGAGGCGCTGGGCCTCGGCCCGGCGCTTGCCACCCATGGCGTGCGGGCGCGCGCGGTCCATCTGCGCGATTTCCGCGCGGGGCGCGAGGTTCTGCGGCTCGACCTGTCGACCGGTAGGGGAGCCTATCATTTCATCCACCGCGCGGATCTGATCGAGATGCTGGCCGACGCGGCCCGCGCGGCCGGGGTGCAGATCCGGCTCCTGCACGACATCACCGGCGTCACGATCGCGGATGGCCGCGCCCAGCTGACCACCGCCCAGGGGGCGCAGGCCATGGCCGATCTGCTGATCGGCGCGGACGGTCTGCACTCGGTCGTGCGCGGCGCCCTGAACGGCATGGCCGCGCCCGACTTCACCGGACAGGTTGCCTGGCGCGCGCTGGTGCCCGCCACCGGGCCGGTCGCGCCGGTCGCCCAGGTCTTCATGGGACCGGGGCGGCATCTGGTGCATTACCCGCTGCGCGGCGGCGAGCTGATCAACATCGTCGCCGTCGAGGAACGCGATATCTGGGCCGACGAGGGCTGGAACCACGATGACGCCCCCGAGAACCTGCGCCGCGCCTTCGCCGATTTCGGCGCCGGGGTGCCCGAGCTTCTCGCCCGGGTCGATCATGTGAACCTCTGGGGACTGTTCCGCCACCCCGTGGCGGCGCGCTGGTATTCGGGCCCCGCGGCGATCCTCGGCGATGCGGCGCATCCAACGCTGCCCTTCCTCGCCCAGGGCGCGAACATGGCGCTCGAGGATGCCTGGGTGCTGGCAGCCTGCCTCGAACGCCATTCCGACACCGAAACCGCCTTCGCCGCCTACCAGGCCGAACGCCGCCCGCGCACGATCAGGATCGTCGACATGGCCTCGAAGAACGCGCGCAACTACCATCTCAGCTCGCCACCCCTGCGCGCACTTGCCCATACCGCGCTGCGGCTCGGCGGAGCACTCGCCCCGGGTGGCGCGCTCAAGCGCTTCGACTGGGTCTATGCCCATGACGTCGCCGCCCGCTACCCCCTGACAGCCGCCCCGATGCCCTGAAATTCTGCCCCTGCGGCTTCTTCTTGGCCGAAATACCCCCGCCGGAGGCACGCGGCCGCAAGGCCGCGCCACGCCCAACCCCGGACAAGCGGGGCGCAAGCCCCGCGCGGGCCGGGGGCGGGAGCACCGCGCCGCTTCGGCTCAGGCGTCCAGCGTCACCCAGACCGGCACATGGTCCGACGGCTTCTCGCGGCCGCGCTGCTCGGCCTCGATCCGGCATTCCGTCATCAGGTCGGCCGCCTGCGGGCTCAGCAGCAGGTGATCGATGCGGATGCCGTCATTGCGGCTCCACGCGCCCGCCTGATAGTCCCAGAAGGAATAATGCCCGGGCCCCTGCACCCGCGCCCGGAACGCCTCGGTATAGCCCAGGTTGATGATCCGCCGGAACGCCGCCCGCGTCCGGGGCAGGGCCAGCGCATCGCTTGCCCAGGCCTCGGGCCGCGCCGCGTCCTCGTCCTGCGGGATCACGTTGTAATCGCCCGCCATCACCACCGGCTCCTCGCTTTCCAGCAGGGCCTTGGCGCGGGCCTCCAGCCGCGCCATCCAGGCCAGCTTGTAATCATATTTCGGCCCCGGCGCCGGGTTGCCATTGGGCAGGTAGAGACAGCACAGCCGCACCGCCCGCGCCCCCATCACGGTGGCCTCGATCCAGCGCGCCTGTTCATCCCCCGCATCGCCCGGCAGGCCCTGCGTCACGTCTTCCAGCGGCCGTTTCGACAGGATCGCGACGCCATTGAACCCCTTCTGGCCATGGGTTTCCACGTTGTAGCCGCGCTCCTCGAAGGGCGCGCGCGGAAACGCCTCGTCAATCGACTTGATCTCCTGCAACAGCGCCACATCGGGTGCGGAGTCGTCCAGCCAGGCCAGCACCGTCTCGATCCGCGCCTTGATCCCGTTGATGTTGTAGGTCGCAATCCGCATCAGCCCTCCGCCCGCCGTCCGGTCCCGGCCGGACTATCGGCGGCTGCGGGGGGAATGTCCATGCAATCGGCATCCTGCCCGGCCGCGGCCAGCCACAGCGCGTCAAGCGCGCGAAGCTCGGCCGGATCGAAGCGCTCGGGATCGTTCCAGCCCAGCCCCTCCGGCGCCCGGTAGCCAAGCGCCGCCTCGCGGTCCAGCGCGGTGCGGGCGTCGAACCGGCCGGGCGCGCGGGGCAGGCTGGCCGGGGTCGCACGCGGAAAGACCAGTCGGCTCTTGCCGGCCGAGAGGTTGACCATGGCACAGCCCGCCGCTGAGGCCAGCACCATCAGCCGCGCGGATTTCGCCTCCAGCGATTGCAGGGTGATGTCGTCGCGCAAGGGATCGGCCCGGCCGGTGCCGTAGAAATGGGTGGGGCCGCTCTGCGGGTAGACCATGTCGCAACCAGGCATCGCGATCACCCGCGGCCGATAGGTCCAGAGCGCCCAGTAGGCCGCGGTAAAGGCCATCGTGGCGCCGCAATAGACCACTCCGCCATGGGCATTCATCGCTGGCACGAATGCGGTCTCGTCGACCAGTATCTGGCACGGGCCGGGCGCGGGGGGCAGGCGGTCGGGTGGCAGGTCGTGGGGAAAGATCACAGCGTCCCAATCAGGCCGCACACGCCAGGCATTGTTGATCGCCACGATCCGCGCGAACGGTACCCGAGGCCATGACCGGCACCGCAGAACGCCGGGGCCGGAGCCCAGCAAGAGCAGGTTCGTCATCGGCCCCCACCGTCCCTTTTGCCGTTTTTCGACAAGTCAGGGCCCGTGCGGGCCGCGACCATGGCGGATGTTCAGGGATCCTTGCGGACGGTCTTCCGGCCGGTGATCATCGGGCGGATCAGATCCTCGCCCTTCCATTTGCGATAGAACCCGATGGCGGCGACATGCAGCACAACCAGCCCCAGAACCACCCAGCCCAGCGTGGCATGCCAGGCCAGCGCCGTGCGCGAGGTCGTGGTGCTGACCTCGCGGGCAAGGGGGCCCGCATTGACGTAGTCCTCGGGATCCGCGATCAGCCCCAGCCCCGCATGGACCGCCAGAACGCCCAACAGGACGAACACGAAGAACCCGCCCAGCGGGTTGTGCCCGCGCCAGTAGCTGGGTTCGCGCCGGACCATGTGGAGCACATATTTCCCGATCGAGACGGGACCGTAGCGAAAATTGCCGAAGCGCGCATGTTCCGGGCCGACAAAGCCCCAGATCAGGCGGAACGCCAGCAGGCCCAGCACGGCATAGCCGAACCAGAAATGCAGCGTCATCACGTTGGGCCCGAACTTGCCCAGCCCCCAGGCGCCGACCACTGCGATCGCCAGCAGCCAGTGGAAAAGCCGCAAGAGAGGATCCCAGACCCGGATGGTCTCGATCTCGACAGCCGCGTTGTCGGCCCGGGCGGTCTCGCCGCCCGGACCGGCACCATGGGTGCCCCTATCCTTCATCGCTCAGAAATCCCGGGCGCGGTAATTGTCGTGGCACTCCTTGCAGGCGCCGCCCAGCCGCTGAACGGCACCGCCCAGCTCGGCGCGGTCAAGCCCGGCGACCTCGTTCAGCTTCTCGACCGCCTGCACGAAGGCCATGCTCTTTTCCTGCACACCGGCACCGTCTTCCCAGATCTTGGGCAGCGCGCGGGTCTTGCCGGGCATGTCGGCATTCGAGGTGCCGGGGGCGTAGAGATGGCCCATGTTGTAGGCGGTCAGCAGCTTCAGGTTGTCGGCATGGGTCTGGGCGGCCGCGCCGTCATACTCGATATCGCCCTTCGCCATTGAGGCCAGGACGCTCATGTCGGCTCCCAGCATCGAATAGAAGCCACGGCGGGCATCCACGACCTCCTGCAGGTCGGCGGCGATCCCTGCGGCCGGGACGGTCGCCAGGGCGGCGGTGATCAAAAGAACCTTGCGCATGAAACTCTCCCTTTGGTGATCGGGACTATCCCGTCTTCCGGGCTAGCACGTGACCGTCCTTGCGTCACATTACAGTTGTATGTTGTGTGGTTCACACCACGGTGCCTTGGGGCGATCTGGCGCGTTTGCGTTCATTCGGCCCGGTTTCCGTGCGGATCCGGCCGATGCGCAGGCGCCCTGCGCATATGCACAGACGGTGCAGCGCGGTCACGGTCCAGCCATGACGTCGACCGCAGACAGCTGCGCGGTATCGGCGCGGCGCGCGCGGGCGGCCGCAACCAGCGCGGCAAAGAGTGCGCGCTGGCGGCGGGCGTAAGGCAGGTGTTCGGGATGCCACTGCACCCCAAGGGCAAAGGGATCGCGGATTCGCTCGACCGCCTGGATCATGCCGCCGCGGTCGCGCGCGGCGACCACCAGATCCGCGCCCAGCCGGTCCACGGCCTGGGAATGCAGCGCGTTGACCTTCATCGGCGCGGTCCCCGCGATCTCGGCCAGCCTTGTGCCGGGTTCGACCGCGATCCGCTTCTTCGGCAGGATCGTCCAGCACCGGTCGGAGGCGGTATAGGTGCCATAGGCATCCTGGTGCAGGTTGCCGCCCAGTGCTACGTTTATCATCTGCGCCCCCCGGCAGATGCCCAGCACCGGGATCCCGCGGGCGATGGCGGCCTCGACCAGCGCCCGTTCCAGCGCGTCGCGTGCCGGGTCCAGCCGGGCCGAGGTCACGATCTGCCCATCGTAGAGATCGGGCGAGATGTCGTCGCCGCCGCCGATGATCAGCCCGTCCACCTCCTCCAGATCGGCGGGCCGTCCCGCGCCCCAGCGCCGCGCGCGACCGCCCGCAAGCCAGAGGTTCAGCGCCACCAGCGGGAAGATGCGCCAGCCCGAGCGCGCCGAAACCGTAACCGCGATCTGCGGGCGTCCGCTCATGCCGACGTCCACAGTTCCAGATCGCCCAGCCGGTCCTCCAGATGGGCGAACCAGTCGCCCCGCGTCGTGGTCAGCGCGGCGCGATAGTCCAGCCATTCGCCCGCCAGCCGGTCCAGCGCCGCGCCGTCGGCGGCCAGCCGCTCGACCATCACCCAGCGGTTCCACTCATAGGCGATGCGCCAGCCGGCTTCGTCGATCCGGCAATCGGGCAGGCGATAGTGAAATGTCGGCCGCGCCGAGACCAGCCCGCCGTCGCCCAGCGCGCCGCTCACCCGGCCCTCGTCCAGATGGCGGAACAGCGGCAACAGGTCCAGCCCGCGATTGCGCGTCGGCGTCTCCGCCAGATAGGCGTCGATGAAATCGGCCAGGCTCCAGTCCACGGACTCGCCCGCCAGCCGGTCGACCAGGCGGCGCGGCCAGGGATCGACAAAGGGCAGAAGCCGCCGCGTGGGGTCGATCGGATCCGCCTTCCTCAGCCAGTCCTCGATCAGCGCGAAGGCGCGGGCCACGGGCAGGATCGCCTCGGTCGTCTCGTCCGCCACCGCGGGGTTCAGATGCACGCCGAAGCCCAGCAGGCGGCCGCGGCGGCTGCCCTGCGCCCCGGCCGCGCGCAACGCGCGCCGCAGCCGGTCAAGCGCGGGCAACTGCCGGGGCTCCAGCGGCGGCGTCACGATCTCGACCGGCACCACCGCGCGGCTCAGATCCAGCCCCAGATCGGCCAGCTTGCCGCTCGCCCTGTCGCGCCATTGCATGTCGAGACAGATCTCGACCGCGCCCCATTCGCTGTCCTCGACGACAAGATCATGCGCGGTCTTCTTGATCACCCGCCCGCCGATCGCATCGGCCACCAGCCGCGCCGCCCTTGCCTCGGTCAGCCCGCCGAACTCGATCTCGAATCCGGTCAAGCGCGGTGCGCCCTCGGCGTTGTTTTCCGGGCAGAGCGGCAGGAACCGGTCGCGCGGGATCAGGCTGGTGATGTTGTCCATGTCGGCCGGTCCTTTCCGGGCGCACCTCACATCGCGAAAGAGGTGCCGCAACCGCAGGAGCTTGCCGCGTTCGGGTTGTCGATCACGAAACGCGCCCCGATCAGTTCCTCGGTGAAGTCGATGACCGCGTTCGACAGGAACGGCAGCGAGACCGGATCGACCACCACCCGCTCGCCCCCGCCTTCGAGCAACAGGTCGTCCTCGGCGGGGGTGTCCAGCGTGATCGCATACTGGAACCCCGAACAGCCGCCGCCCTCGACAGCGATGCGCAGCGCCTTGCCCTGCGCCGCAGCCCCGATCTCGGCCAGCCGGGAAAAGGCGCGCTCGGTAACTTTCGGAGGCAGCGTCAGGTCCATCGCGGAATCCCCTGTGTGCAAACGATCTTTCCTCAAATATATGGATTTGAGGATTGCGAACAAGCGAAGAGGCCCCATGCTCGCCCCCTGTGCCTGCGATCCGGCGGAAAGCCGCGGCCGCCTCTATGCCGAGCAGGAAAGCGCGTTCCGCTCGGCCTTCCAGCGCGACCGCGACCGGATCATCCATTCCTCGGCCTTCCGCCGACTGATGCACAAGACACAGGTCTTCGTGGTGCATGAGGGCGACAGCTTCCGCACGCGGCTGACCCATTCGATCGAGGTGGCGCAGGTCGCGCGCACCATCGCGGGCGTCCTGGGCCTGAACGGCGAACTGGCCGAGGCGGTGGCGCTGGCGCATGATCTGGGTCACACGCCCTTCGGCCATACCGGCGAGGATGCGCTGGCGGCCCTGATGGCGCCTTTCGGCGGGTTCGACCACAACGCGCAAGCCATCCGCATCGTGACAAGGCTGGAACGCCATTATGCCGGGTTCGACGGGCTGAACCTGACATGGGAGGCGCTGGAGGGCATCGCCAAGCATAACGGCCCCGTCGCCGGCCCGCTGCCCCATGCGCTGGCCGAGTACAATGCCCGCCACGACCTGGAACTGCACACCCATGCCAGCGCCGAGGCGCAGGTCGCCGCCCTGGCCGACGACATCGCTTACAACAACCACGACCTGCATGACGGGCTGCGCGCCGGGCTGTTCACCGAGGACGAACTGGCCGGTCTGCCGATCCTCGACACCTGCTTTGCCGAGGTCGACCGCGCCTGGCCAGGGCTCGACTGGAAGCGCCGCCGCCACGAGGCGACGCGCCGCTTCTTCGGCGTGATGGTCGAGAACGTGATCGCCGAGGCCCGCCGCCTGCTGGCCGAGGCCGCACCCGCCAGCGCCGCCGAGGTGCGCGGGCTGGGCTGCCCGGTGATCCGCTTCAGCGATCCGCTCTGGGCCGATCTGCGTCAGATCCGCGAGTTCCTGTTCCGCCGGATGTATCGTGCGCCCAGCGTCATGGCGGTGCGCGCCGAGGTGACGCGCGTGGTCGAGGAATTGTTCCCGATCTACCTGGCCGACCCCGCGCATCTGCCCTCGAAATGGCGCGAGGATGTGGCCGCCGTGCCGGACGTCACCGCGCTGGCGCGGATCGTGGCCGATTACATCGCGGGCATGACCGACCGTTTTGCCTTGCAGGAACATGCCCGCCTGACCGGGACCGAGCCCAAGCTGCCCGCCGCCTGGCGCGCGGCGACCGGCTGACCCGGGGCCGGTTGACGCGCCCGCGCCCGGTGGTAAACCGCCCGAGGCACCGAAAGGGATGGACATGAACCTCTTCACCGATCTCCGCGCGCTCGTGATCGACAGCCTGACCGCCATGGCCGCCGAGGGCGCGCTGCCTGCCGGGCTCGACCACGCGGCTGTCACGGTCGAGCCGCCGCGCGATCCGGCGCATGGCGACATGGCCACCAATGCCGCGATGGTGCTGGCCAGGCCCGCCGGTCTGAAACCCCGCGATATCGCCAAGATGCTGGCCCCGCGGCTGATGGCCGATCCGCGCGTGGATCTCGCCGAGGTGGCAGGCCCGGGCTTTCTGAACCTGCGGCTGGCGCCTTCGGTCTGGCAGGGGGTCGTCGGCCGGGTGCTGGCCGAGGGAGCCGGGTTCGGGCGCTCCGGCATGGGGCAGGGCGCGCGGGTCAATGTCGAATATGTCTCGGCCAACCCGACGGGGCCGTTGCATGTGGGCCACACCCGCGGCGCAGTCTTCGGCGACGCGCTGGCAAACCTGCTGGCCTATTCCGGCCACGAGGTGACGCGGGAATACTACATCAACGATGGCGGCGCGCAGGTCGATGTGCTGGCCCGCTCGGTCTACCTGCGCTACCTCGAAGCGCATGGCCAACAGGTTGCCTTCGAGGACGGCACCTATCCCGGCGACTACCTGATCGAGGTCGGCCAGGCGCTGAAGGACAAGGTGGGCGACGCCTATCTCGGCCAGCCCGAGGAGGTCTGGCTGACCGAGGTGCGCGACTTCGCCACCGACCGGATGATGGACCTCATCCGCGCCGATCTGGCCGCCCTCGGCGTTACGATGGATGTCTTCTTCTCCGAGAAGTCGCTTTATGGCACCGGCCGGATCGAGGCCGCAATCGAGACGCTGAAGGCCCGCGGCCTGATCTATGTCGGCGTGCTGGAACCGCCCAAGGGCAAGATGCCCGAGGACTGGGAGCCGCGCGAACAGACCCTGTTCCGCTCCACCGAACATGGCGACGACGTGGATCGGCCGATCATGAAATCGGACGGCGCATGGACCTATTTCGCGCCCGATATAGCCTATCATTTTGACAAGATTTCCAGAGGCTTCGACGCGCTTATTGATGTGTTTGGTGCGGATCACGGCGGCTATGTCAAGCGGATGAAGGCGGCCGTGTCCGCTCTGTCGGATGGCCGCGTGCCGCTCGACATAAAGCTCACGCAGCTGGTCAAGCTCTACCAGAATGGCGAACCCTTCAAGATGTCCAAGCGCGCGGGCACCTTCGTCACGCTGCGCGACGTGGTCAAGCAGGTGGGCCCCGACGTCACCCGGTTCGTCATGCTGACGCGCAAGAACGACGCGCCGCTGGATTTCGACTTTGCCAAGGTGCTGGAACAGTCCAAGGAAAATCCGGTCTTCTACGTCCAGTATGCCAATGCCCGCGTGTGCAGCGTGTTGCGCAAGGCGGCCGAGGCGGGGATCGCGTCCGATGACGCCACGCTGACGGCGGCGGATCTGACGAAACTCGGGCACGCGGCCGAGATCGCGGTGGCGAAAAAGCTGGCCGAATGGCCGCGTCTGGTCGAGATCGCGGCCCGCACGCATGAGCCCCACCGCGTCGCGTTCTACCTGTACGAACTGGCCTCCGAATTCCACGCGCTCTGGAACCGGGGCAACGATCTGCCCGCGCTGCGCTTCCTGCAGGAGGGCGATGCAGCCACAAGCCAGGCCAAAATCGCGCTGGCGCGTGCCGTTTCCGTTGTGATTTCCGCCGGCCTTGGTATTCTCGGCGTCACTCCGGTCGAGGAAATGCGCTGAAAAACAAGGCGCAACCCGCCCGGGCCGAGACAGGCAAGAACCAACCGGGGACAAAGAGCCCCGGAACATGAGGCGGCAATGGCAGATATCGAATACGACGCATTCCGTGCGCCGGGTCCGGGCGATGCCCGGCCGGGCATCAAGACCGCGCTGCACTGGGCCGGGGGCGCGCTGTCGCTTTCGCTGGTGGCAGGGCTTTGTGTCTGGGGCTACCAGATCCTCGTGCGCGATGTCAGCGGCGTGCCCGTGGTGCGCGCGCTCGAAGGGCCGATGCGGATCGCCCCCGAGGATCCGGGCGGTCGTCAGGCCGATCACCAGGGGCTGGCGGTGAACCGCGTCGCCGCCGATGGCGAGGCCGCGCCGCCCGCCGACACGCTGCGCCTTGCCCCGAACCCGCTGGCGCTGACCGAAGAGGACCGTCCGCGCGCCGAACTGGCCCCGCTGGACCTGGCCGCGCCTGCCCCGACGCCGTGGGACGAGGAGGCCGATCAGCAAGTCCAGGAGGCGTTCACGCTGGCGCCCGAGGCCGATGAGGCGGCCGATGCCGCGATGATGGCCGCCCTCGACGAGGCCACCGCGGACGAGATCACGCCACTGATGCAATTGCCCGCGGGCGCGCTCAGCCATTCGCCCCGCCCGGCGGCACGGCCCGATACCGAGGATCTCGCCGCCCGCGCCGCGATCGCGGCCGCCACCGCAGCGCTGATGCCGCGCAGTGCGGCCGAGCTTCCCGTGACCGAGGTGGTCGCGGGTACCGCGCTGGTCCAGCTTGGCGCCTTCGACGACGCCGAAGAGGCCCGCCTGGCCTGGGAGGGCCTGGCAGGCGAAGGGCGCTTCGCCGGGTTCTTCGACCGCAAGTCCCGCGTCATCCAGGCCACCGAGGGCGGCGGGCGCATCTTCTACCGGCTGCGCGCCGCGGGCTTCGACGACATCGCCGACGCGCGCCGGTTCTGTGCCGCGCTGATGGCCGAGGGCGTGGACTGCATCCCGGTGGTGGCCCGCTGATGCGGCGGGCCGGGGCATATATCCTCGGCTGCTCCGGCCCGGCGCTGACGGCGGCCGAGCGGCAGTTCTTCGCCCAGGCCAACCCGCTGGGCTTCATCCTGTTCGCGCGCAATGTCCGTGATCCCAGCCAGTTGCGCGCGCTGACCGAAAGCCTGCGCGCGGCTGTGGGCCGCGCCGCGCCGATCCTGATCGACCAGGAGGGTGGGCGCGTCCAGCGCCTGACCGCGCCGCATTGGCGGCAATGGGCGGCGGCCGCCGACCAGATCGCCACGGTCGGTCCCGAGAACGCGGCGCGCTCGATGTATCTGCGCTCGCGGCTGATCGCGCGCGAACTGAACTGGGCGGGCATCGACGTCAATTGCGCGCCGCTGGGCGATCTGGCCCGGCCCGAAACCCACAACGTGCTCAAGAACCGCTGCTACGGCTCGGACCCCGCCACCGTGGCCAGGATTGCCCGCGCCGTGGCCGACGGGCTGTTGCATGGCGGCGTGCTGCCCGTGCTGAAACACATCCCCGGCCATGGCCGCGCCACCGTCGACAGCCATCTTGACCTGCCGCGCGTCAAGACCCCGCTCTCGCAGCTTGAGACCACCGATTTCGCCGTCTTCCGCGCGCTTTCGGACCTGCCGCTGGGAATGACGGCCCATGTCATCTATGAGGCGCTGGATGGCGGCGCCCCTGTCACCACCTCAGGCGAGGCGATCATCTATATCCGCCGGGCGATGGGCTTTCAGGGTTTCCTGATGACCGACGACATCTCGATGCAGGCGCTGTCGGGCAGCATCGCCGCGCGCTGCGTGGCCAGCATCCGGGCCGGCTGCGATGCGGTGTTGCATTGCAACGGCAAACTGGCCGAAATGGAAGAGGTCGCCGAGGCCAGCGGCACGCTGACCGAGAAAGCCGCGGCAAGGGCCTCGCGCGCGCTGGCCCGCCGCCGCCCGCCGGTGCCCGGCGAGGTTTCCGCGCTGGTGACCGAACTCGATGCGCTGCTGGGAAAGAGGCGCGATGCCTGAACAGGGCCCCGACAGTTTCACCGAGGGACCCGCGCGGGACCCCGTCGCCGCGCGGCTGGCGGCCGAGGCCCTGATCGTCGATGTCGAGGGCTTCGAGGGGCCGCTCGACATGCTGCTGACGCTGGCCCGCAGCCAGAAGGTCGACCTGCGCCGCATCTCGGTGCTGCATCTGGCCGAGCAATACCTGGCCTTTGTCGAACAGGCGCGGACGCTGCGCATCGAGCTTGCGGCCGATTACCTGGTGATGGCGGCCTGGCTTGCCTATCTCAAGTCGCGCCTTCTGCTGCCGCCCGATCCCACCGACGAGGGACCCTCGGGCGAGGATCTGGCCGCGCATCTGGCGTTCCAGCTTGAACGGCTCGAAGCGATGCGGGCGGTGGCCGCCCGGCTTCTGGGCCGCGACCAGAAGGGGCGCGACTTCTTCGTGCGCGGCATCCCCGAGGATGTGCGACGGGTGCGCCGGGTGCAGTATACCGCGACCCTTCTGGACCTGATGCAGGCCTATGCACGGATCCGCACCAAGGACGAGTTCCGCCCCTATGTCCTTGATCGCGATGCGCTTTACACGATGGAAGAGGCGCTGGAACGGATGCGCGGCCTGCTGGGCTATGCGGGCGAATGGATCGACCTGTCCAGTTGGCTGCCCGAGGGATGGCAGACCGATCCCGTGCGTCGGCGCACCGCCACCGCGGCGCATTTCGCCGCCAGCCTGGAACTTGCCAAGCAGGGCCAGATCGAGATCCGCCAGTCCGACACCTTCGCCCCGATCCATATCCGGCGGAAGCCCCGCGCATGACCCGGACCCCGCCCGAGCAGGAAGAAAGCCTTTTCGAGGCGCCGCCCGTCGGCGAGCAGGAGCGCATGGTCGAGGCGATCCTGTTCGCCTCGGCCGAGCCGCTGCGCGTGGCCGAACTGAACGCGCGGATGCCGCATGGCTGCGACGCGGCCCAGGCGCTGGCCCATCTTGCCCGCCGCTACGAGGGGCGCGGCGTGCGGCTGGTGCGCGTGGGCGAGGGCTGGGCGTTTCGCACCGCGCCCGATCTGGGCTTCCTGATGCAGAAAGAGACGGTCGAGCTGCGCAAGCTCAGCCGCGCCGCGATCGAGACGCTGGCGATCATCGCCTATCACCAGCCGGTGACGCGCGCCGAGATCGAGGAGATTCGCGGCGTCTCGGTCAGCCGGGGCACGGTCGATCAGTTGCTTGAGCTTGACTGGATCCGCTTCGGACGGCGCCGGATGACACCGGGACGGCCTGTCACCTATGTCGTGACCGAGGAATTCCTCGACCATTTCGGACTGGAAAGCGCGCGCGACCTGCCCGGGCTCAAGGAATTGCGCGCCGCGGGCCTGCTGGACAGCCACCCCATGCCCGGCGGCCCGGACGATGCCGAAGCCTCGGACGGCCAGGCCGACATGTTCGAGGACGAAAGCTGAGGCGCCAGCCTCAGCCCGCACCGATCTCGGCGAAGACCCGGTTCAGCGCGGCCTCCAGCTTGTCGAACATCTCGTCCATCTGCGCCTCGGTCACGATGAAGGGTGGGCACAGCACGATGGACTGGCCCAGCGGGCGGCAGATCAGCCCGTGATCGGTGCAGGTATTGGCGATCCGCTCGCTGACCGACAGGGGCGCGGGAAACGGCGCCTTCGTCGGCTTGTCGGCCACTGCCTCCAGCGCGCCCATCAGCCCCTTGCCGCGCCATTCCCCGATATGGGGATGCTCGGCCAGCCGCTTCAGCCCCGCCTCGAAACGCGGGGTCAGGGCGCGGACATTGTCCAGAAGCCCCTCGTCCAGGATCACGTCGATCGCTTTCAGCGCGATGGCGCAGCCGACCGGATGGCCCGATGCGGTGAAGCCATGGGGAAATTCCTCGACCGCCTCGGCCGCCGCCTGCAAACGGTCCGACAGGTCGGGGCCCAGGATCACGGCGCCCATCGGGAAATAACCCGCGGTCAGCGCCTTGGAACTGATGATCGCATCGGGGGTGAAGCCGTAGGTCTGGCAGCCCCAGACCTCGCCCGTCCGGCCGAAGCCGCAGATCACCTCATCCGCGATCAGCGGGATGTTATGGCGTTTCAGGACCGCCTGGATCGCCTGGAAATAGCCCTCTGACGGCGGGATCACCCCGCCCGCGCCGATCACCGGCTCGGCGAAGAAGCCCGCGATGGTCTCGGCCCCCTCGCGCGCGATGACCTCCTCCAGTTCGGCGGCCAGCCGGCGGGTGAACTCTGCCTCGCTCTCGCCCTCCCGCCCCTCGCGCCAGTAATGCGGGCAGGTCAGGTGGATGAACCCGGGCAGGGGCAGGCCGAACAGCGCGTTATAGGCCTTGCCCGTCATCGAGGCCGCGGCGACCGTGACCCCGTGATAGCCGTTCCAGCGCGTCAGGATCTTGCGCCGCTCGGGCTGCCCCTCGGCGCGGGACAGGAACCACAGCATCTTGAGCGCCGTGTCGTTCGCCTCGGATCCCGAATTGGTATAGAACACCTTGCCGCGGGCGAAGGGCGAGACCTCGATCAGTTTCTCGCTCAGCATCACGGTCTGGTCCGACATCCGCCCGAAAAACGCGTGATAGCCCGGAAGCCGGTCATATTGCGCCTTGGCGGCCCGGGCCAGACCGGGATGATCGAACCCCGCCACCATGTTCCACAGCCCCGAATTGGCGTCCAGATAGCGCCGCCCGGCCGTGTCGAAGATATAGGGACCCTCGCCATGGGTCATGACCACCGTGCCGCGCGCCTGCACCGAGGGCAGGTCGGTGAAGCCGTAGAAGCTGTGCATCTCGGCGCGGGCATCCCAGTCGTTCGGGGCGGTGTCGGGCATGTTCGGGCTCCTTCGGCACTCTCGCCCCGACGCTATCCCCGCGCCCGGCCGGGTGCAATCGCACGTTGCCACCGCGGCCCACGGGCCGGGGCGAACGGGCGGCAGCCGCTCCTGCGCGCGGGGGGGGGCGAACCGCTCAGCGCGCGCGGAAATGCTTGGACAGCTTCAGCCCCTGGCCCTGGTAGTTCGACGCGATCCCCGCGCCATACAGCGTCTCGGGCCTTGCCGCCATGCGTTCATAGACCAGCCGCCCCACGACCTGCCCATGTTCCAGCACGAAAGGCGCCTCGTGGCAGCGCACTTCCAGCACCCCGCGCGACCCCGTGCCGCCCGCCGCTTCATGGCCGAAGCCGGGATCGAAAAAGCCCGCGTAATGCACCCGGAACTCGCCTACCATGGCCAGATAGGGGGCCATTTCGGCGGCGTAATCGGGCGGGATATGCACCGATTCGCGGCTGACCAGGATATAGAAGGCGCCAGGGTCGAGGATGATCCGGCCCCTGTCGGTCCGGATTTCCTCCCAGAACTCGGCCGGGTCATGCCCGCCGATCCGGTCAAGGTCGATCACCCCCGAATGCGGCTTGGCGCGATAGCCCACCAGATCGCCGGTTTCGGGCTTCAGATCGACGGAAAAGCCCAGCCCCTCGGAAATCACCGCCGGACCGCCCGCGACCAGCCCCACCGCCCGATGCAGCGCCGTCAGTTCGGCATCGTCCAGAACCGCTTGCCCGCGACGGAACCGGATCTGGTTCAGCCGCTGGCCGGGCCGCACCAGCACCGAGAAGGAGCGCGGGCAGATCTCGGCGTAAAGC
>Ga0209614_1000279_pt1 | contig 46885 bp, 31 predicted proteins | sample BlaSprsedimmetaG_FD_185484 | JGI IMG/M metagenome (GOLD analysis project Ga0209614, IMG submission 185484) | Hot spring sediment bacterial and archeal communities from California, USA to study Microbial Dark Matter (Phase II) - Blank Spring... ...
AACATCTCTCTCGCCATAGGCGTCTTCTATGCTCCTTATTCATTCCTTGCCAGTGAATTTCTTTGCCGTCGCCGGACCTTCAATTCCATCGGATGTCTTTCCGAATAACCGGCCCGGCGAACGTTTCGGGGGCCATGGCGAGCAACTCGAGAACCTCCTCAAGCCGCACGGTTCCGGCCCCCGTAATAGCGTACCGCACGGTAACGCCATCGGGCCCGAACTCGAAGGATTCGAGAAACGGGCGTATGTTGGTTTGCTTACTCCTGTCGGCACGATCCGACCGTCGGTTGACGATGATGTCCTCGCCGTCCATTAGGTCCACAATCGCCGACTGCCGGTCGGTCGGCGACGAAGAACAGCCAAGCGGAATCACAAAACTCGCCCCCACCGGCCGCGGAGGCGATTTGTGATCCGACAGTCGAACCTCCGTGATGCGACACCCGTCGGGCAACTGCCGCCCCAGCGCCTCGCCGAAGGCCCTCAGATCGACCTGCCCACCCCGGCCGAAGCCGCCGGGACCCGACTCGACCCACATGAACAGGACATCGCCCTCGCACTGCACCCCTACCGTTCGCGGCAACGGCAGCGACATCTTCGGATGGGGGTTGAAACCCAGGCTGTGCCGAACACGGATGCCCGCCCGCACGCAGGCCCGCTGAAAAAGCCGCACCATCTCCGCATGCGACAGGAACCGCAACGGCCCATGCACGTCAAATTCCACAATCACCGCTGGCGACCGGCTCGGTTCGACCAAGCCCCCGCCGCGGTCTGATTGGCTCTCGACTGTCTCTGTTATGTCTGCACCTCCTGGCGGCCCGTCCGGCGATCCGCCCTGGGGCTCGGCCGAACACCGCACCGGACTGTCTTGCTCCGTCATCAGAACGCCTCGGGCAGTATCTTGCGAGTCGCGTTCCGCAGGAAACTCGTGATCTGCCGCTCCGAACTCATGCTCAGGACCTTGCGGGCCGTCTGATGGCAATCGGCCAGCGTCACCGACCGGATCACCTGCTTGATCTCCGGAATCATCGGCGGCGACAGCGACATCACCCGAATCCCCATCCCCAGGAGCAGCATCACGTGTTCCGGCTGCGAGGCCATTTCCCCGCAGATGCCCACGGCGATCCGGGCCTTATGCGCATCCTGTATGACGGCCCTGATCAGCCGTAACACCGCCGGGTCCACCTCGGAATACAGGTTCGACACGGCTTCATTCCCGCGGTCGACCGCCAGCGTGTACTGCGTCAGATCGTTGGTCCCAATACTGAAGAAATCCACATCCCGAGCCAGCGTCGAGGCCGTCAACGCCGCCGAAGGCGCCTCCACCATGATCCCCACCCTGATCCGACGGTCATAGGCGATCCCCTCGTCGTCGAGATCCTCCATGACATCCCGCAGAATCATCTTCGCCTGCATCAACTCGTGAAGATTCGTAATCAGCGGGAACATCACCCGCACCTTGCCCAGCGCCGATGCACGCAGGATCGCGCGGAGCTGGGTCTTGAACACCATCAGGTTCTGCAGACAGAACCGTATCGACCGCAATCCCAGAAAGGGGTTCGGCTCCGGCGATATCCGCTTGCGCTGCGTGTACTTGTCGGCGCCCAAGTCCATCGTCCGGATCACGACGGGCTTGTCCCCGAAAGCCTTCATCGTCGTCGAATACGCCTCATAGTGTTCGTGCTCGGTCGGTTCCGTCAACCGGTTTAGATAGAGAAACTCCGTCCGATACAGGCCGATCCCGTCGCCGCCGCGCTCCAGCACCGATTCGGCCTCGTCGGGAAACTCGATGTTCCCCAGCAACATCACCCGGACGCCGTCGCGGGTCTCGGCCGGCTGCTCCCTCAGGGCCACCAGCCGATGCTCGAATTCGGCCAGTTCCCGCCCGAACTGCTCGTACTGCTGGATCGTCTCCTCATCCGGGTTGACGATCACGATCCCCCGATTGCCGTCCACGATGACAACATCCCCCCCGTGAACCGACTCCGTCAGGTTCTCCAGCGCCACCACCGCCGGAATACCCAACGAACGCGCCACAATCGCGCTGTGGCTGGTCCGCCCTCCGGCGTCCGTCGCGATGCCCTTGACAAACGCCTTGTCGAACCCCGCCGTCTGGGTCGGGCTCAGCTCCCGCGCCACCACCACCACCTTGTCCCGCAGATGGGTTACGTCCTCGCGCTTCCTGCCGAGCAACTGTTTGAGCAGTCGCCGCTCCATATCCCGGATGTCCGCCGCCCGCTCACTGATGTAGACGTCCTTCTCGCGGGCCAGATGCGACGCCACTTCCCCCAACGTCGCGGATATCGCATACTCCGCCGTCACACAATCGGCGCCGACCATGTCGGTGACCTTCTTGCGGAGGCTCCGGTCGTGCAGGAACCGCATGTGCACCGCGAAGATATCCTTGATCGTCCGATCCTGGATATTCTCCTGCTCGGCCTTGAGCTGGGTCAACTCGTTGATGGCGTCCCGGAAGGCGTTGCGGACGCGCTGCACCTCCGCCATCCGCTGCGACGGCTTGATCGTCCGCCGCGGAATGCGATACTCCTCCGAGTCGATAATCAGCGCCTTGGCTATCGAGATACCCGGCGAAACGGCTATGCCCTTTTTGATCTCCATCAGCCTGTACCGAGACTCAGCACACCTCCTCCTTGGGGGGCGGCTCATCGAACATCCTGTCCTCAACAAGCTCTTTCAGGGCCGCAATCGCATCCCGGGCGCCGGGGCCGGACGCCCGGATCGTCAATCGCGTTCCGCAGGTCGCCGCCAGCATACTCATCTCCATGATACTCTTGCCGTCCACTTCGCCATGGTCGTTCCTGACTGTCACTTCACATCCATACCGGCTCGCCATGTCAACAAACTGCATCGCCGGACGCATATGCAGACCCTGGGCATTTCTGATCTGGACCACCGCTTCGGCGGTCGTGCCGTCCTGAGAATCTTGTTCTGTCTGCATAGCGTCTCTTTGATGACGACGCCCGCGTTGGTCTCACAACCAGCTCGGACCGTCGTCCGCCTCGCGAAGCAGATCCGCGATCTGCTCCGAACTCTGGCACTGCCGCAAAAACTTGCGGAACTTCTCCGCCTGCAAATGCCGGAAAATGGCCTCCATCGCCCGCAGATGCTGGTCCGGGTCGTCCGCCGGGCTCACCAGCAGGATCACCGAATGGACATCCTGCTTATCCAGCGACGCGAAGTGGATGCCCCGGCTGCACAACCCCAGCGCCGCCACCACCTTCTTCACCGCCGGGTGCTTCACGTGAGGGACCGCAATCCCCTTGCCCATCCCCGTGCTTGCCTCATTCTCCCTCTTGATGACCGCCTTGATGATGTCCTCCCGATGCCCCTTGCCCAGCTTGCCCGCCTTGTCCAGAGCAGTCACCAACTCGCGGATCACCGCATCCCGCTCGGCCGACGCCAACGCCGGCACCAACGCACCAGAACAGAAAATGTTGGACAACTTCATTTTGCACGCCCAATACCAGTCTTGTCAAACGCCTGCTCGCCCGCCGGATTCGGCCGCGACGCGCCGGCTTCTATCACGTCCCTGAAATGTGCTTGTTGTTTCTCTGTCTCGTCTTCGCTCGACGCAGTTGCTCCTCCAGCTTGTGCACCGCCAGATCAATACACGTATACGCATCGAGCCCCGTCACCTTGGCCACAAAGGGCTTGCTTCGCTTTGCTTTGGCGATAATCTCCACCTCGACGTTCCCGCCCTTGCCGCTCTCGACTATGACGTCCACCTCCGTCAGGCTGTCATAGTACTTGGGCAGTTTCGCCGTCTTGTCCGCCGCATGCGCCCGGATGGCCTCCGTGATATCCACGTGCTTGCCCGTAATCGTGAAAAGCAACATTCACCTCCTTATCAACAACCGTATCCTGTAAATCACTGCGGGCCCGAACCCAACGGCTCGCCGGCGCCCGGCAGAGAACCAACCCCTTGGCCCAAAGGCACCACCACGCCGGCCGTGATAATAAACCGAAACGCTTCTTCAATACTGATATCCAGCGCCAGCGTCTGCTCCTTTGGAACCAGAACCACATAACCCGTCAGCGGCGTCGGAGAGTTCGGTATCAGCACCGTCAGGAACTCCTTCTGCACACTGTCATTGACCTTCTTCAGCCCCGCTCCGGTCGCCAGACCAATCGACCAGACCCCCTTCCGCGGATACTCAACGGCCACCACACGCGAGAACAGTTTGCCTTGCTCTTCCTCCTGCGTCAACAGAAAGTCCGTTACCTGCTTGATGTAGGGGTATACCCGCCTTAGCACCGGTGCGTTCATGATGAAACGGTCCACCGTCCGCCACAGCGCCCGCCCCACCACGCTTGCCAGGATCGCCCCTAAGACGCAAACGCTCACGACCGCTATGACAAAGCCGGCGATCGCCCCAGGACCGTGAACCCACGTCTGCTCCAGATGCTCGACCAGGGCCCGCCGACGGACCTCCGGCCGCTTCGCATGAATCGCCAGCTCCCCCGGATTGCCTCGCAGCTCAGGTTTCGTCGCCAGCAGGTAGGACTCGATCTTCTCTTGTGGAACCGTCAGGCGGTCCTCCGCCGCCAGAACCATGATTCGAACCAGCCCACGGTTGATGTGAACACTGATACTCTTCTGGATGAAAATGAACGCCCAGACGAAAATCCAAACCGTCAGGATCGTCGGCAACAGGACCGCCAGTCCCCGCAGAAAGTAACTCTTAAGGTGTTTTGTCAGGCTCATACTCTACACGGTGGGGTCATAACGACAATGCCGGCGCAAAAACGGCCTTTCCAGTATTGAAACACCATACAGCCTCGGCAGAACCCAAATACCATAATCTAGTCCAGAGGATTAGGAGCGTCAACGAAAAAGTCTTTCGGCAGGTGCGCCCCAAACAGATGCACCGCTGCCCCTGGAAGCGACGCCAGCATCCAGATGAAGCGCTGACATAGTGCCAGTGCCAGGACTTCCCTTGCCTCGACGCCTGCAAACCGCGTAAACAGCACCACCAGCCCCCCCTCTAGAATCCCGATGCCGGCAATACTCACCGGAATCGCACCCACCACCCAAACCAGCGGGAAAAACACAAAGTAGTACCGTGCAGGAGCGTCCACCTTCAGGTCGACCCCGAGCACCCAGAACGACCCGATCACCATCGTCTGCAGGAGAATCGTCAGGGTCAGCGTCCAGAACACGGTCAGAGGGCTTCTACAGTACACCGCCACGGATGTGCTTACCTCGCGAGCCAGCCTGTGGCCGTGCACCGCGACAGCGTGGAACAGCCGTTTCAGTAGCCGCCGACCCGGCTTGGCTGCCCCCAGAGCCACCATCGCCGCCACGATACCCCCCAGGACCCACACCAGAGTCCACCCGTGCCTGGCGAGTAATGCCCCCGGACCGCCGCCGATCCGCGACACCGTTAGCACATCTTGCCCGTGCATGAACGCCAGATAGCAGAAGGTTGCGATCACCAGCATCCCCCCAAGGCCGACCACGCGGTCCACGAACACGCTCACGGCCGCTTCCAGTTTCTTTTCGGTATGCTTGGCCACATACCACATCCGCAAGAGATCTCCACCGACCGACCCCGGCATGAAGTTGTTGTAGAACAACCCAAGAAAGTGCAGCCGCACCACTGACGGAAAGGCAATATGAATCTCCTGCGCCCGCAGTAGCCACCACCACCGCCACCCAAGCAGGAACTGGGCCGACCCGAATATCCCAAGACTCAATAGGAAATAACCTAACGTAAGTCTGGTAAAGACTTTAGCAAGCTCCCTCCAGTCCTGGCCCCAGAACACCCATACCAGCGCAGCAATGGCCACGGACGCTCGCAAGAACAGCGATATGTACCGGGTCCTGGCTGATTTACGGCCGTCGGCCAACGACTTAATCCCCAAAAGCATTTGTTTTTTCCAATCATAACCGGTAGAACCCCCTTTGGCAACACCGCAAATCGCTACCCCATAACGGAGATACGCAAAGTGGGCGATAACCCGGACATAAACGAAGGCACACAATTCACTCCCCGATTCGACCAGGACGGGCTGATTCCCGCCATCGCCCAAGACGCCAACACCGGCGAAATCCTGATGGTGGCCTATATGAATGCCGAATCCCTCGAATTGACGCGAAAAACCGGGTTTGCCGTCTATTTCAGCCGTTCCCGAAAGAGACTCTGGAAGAAGGGGGAAGAGAGCGGCCACATGCAACGGATCGAGCGGATTCTCGTCGATTGCGACCAGGACTGCCTCGTCCTGAAGGTCCGCGTCGATTCCGGCCAATGCCATGTAGGCTACCAGAGCTGTTTCTATCGGGCTTTGGACCCCGCCACAGGACAGCTCGAATTCGTCGCCGACAGAGTCTTTGACCCGGCTTCCACTTATCGGAAAAAATAGGCGGTGACCCTTTTCCGACGCTATCCGAACTCCGCATGGACAAGCATTTTTCTTACAAAAGCGCGGATTCTACGCGCCGGAACGACTTTTTCTCTTGCATATCGGCCCTGCCTGTCCTATAATCTTATGATAATGACATTGCTTGAGGAGCCGTTTGGGCCGTGTGCTGGCTGAGTGTGACAATCTGCTCTGCACGGACGGTTGCATCGGATTTGTACGCTGCACGCGGCCGGTATACATCCATATTTCTCATGATCACCCGGTCTCTCGTCGTGCGCGAGCACGGACTGCTGGATAGTGTACCGCGATCTTTGGAGGATTCTACATGGCATGAGCCTTGATCGCCTGCGCGGAATGTCGAATGAACCATGTTTATTGGGGGCATCCTGAACTGAAGGAGGATAGTTATGCGCAAGAAACTCGTGTTTGCATGTGTGGTGCTTGCATCGCTGTGCCTGGCCTCGCCGAGGGTATGGGCGCTGGCGGTGGGCGCCAACTGGGATATCCACATGGACATCCCGGGCGTTATCGCCAATGATTTTCACGTCGAAGGACGGATAGAATCCGGCACACCCGGTGGCAACTGGTCGGAACCACCCGTCCTGATTCAACACATTGACGGCAAGTTCCCCAACTTCGTCTACACCATTGTGCCCGATACGACCGACCCCGGCCAGAACTGGTACATCTTCAAGGCCGACTGGAGCGGCGCCGATTACGTCTACTGCGAGGTCCTCCATCTTGGCCTGCAGTTCGACGTGACCTGCCACAACGTCATCATCGACCTTGTCGGCTGGTGGACCATCAATGGACAGCGACTGCCTCCGCCTCCCATCGGGCCGCCGAATGGCGGCGCCGTCCCGCTTCCCGGCTTTAACGTCCGGGACCAGGTCCTCGACAGCCCCCAGTTCATGTCGTTGCACAACGACTCCCATCTGTTCGGTGAGGGGATCAGCCAACAGGGCATTCCTATGACCATTGTACAGTTGGACGCTATCTCACTGACCGCTGAAGAGATGGAGATGTTGTTCGGCTCGCCGGAGCACGCTTTTGCCGAACTGCGGTTGGGAGGCGCCCAGGAACAGCTCCCGTGGAGGCACGCGATGAATCGGAATGGGCCCATCGGTCCCGACAATCCGATTCCCGTACCACCGGACAGCTTCTTCGACGTGTTCTTCCTGCCCGACGGTCCGCCGCCCGACAGTTTCTTCGACGTCTGGGTCGAGCTGGATATTCCGGCGGGAGGTTTCCTGCTGGCTCGTCAGCTCGTTAGCTACATCAACAACGCGGGTGAACCCGATTTACGCTGGCATTGGGAGATGCACGGAGCGCACGAAAGCGCGCCGTACGACCTGGGCGATGCGCCCGACAGCTCGAACAGCTTTGCCATTCCCATGATGGCCTACCCGGCCGCCGGTGTCATGGCCAATTACCCGACGGTATTTGCCGCCGGCTCGCCTCCACACGGTCCGCGCCACCTGCGGCAGCGTCCGGTGGCCCTACTCGGAATGCTTGTGACGCTTGAGGATGAGGCGGACATTGGGCTCGATCAGGACGGGGTGAACAACATCGTTCCACCCTTGAACATGCCTGACCAGGACAAGGGCGACGATAGCGTTATGGTGCCGCTGGCTCTTCCGCACTGCCAGACCGCGCAATTCCAGTATACCGTCACGATTCTTCCGGCATCGATGTACCCGCCGCTCTATGTGAATGTCTGGTTCGACTTCAATCGAGACGGCGACTGGGATGATGTCTTGCAGTGTCCGGGCGCAGCCGGTGTCACCCCCGTACCGGAATGGGCGGTGCAGAATCAGCAGTTGCCCGTCGGACTGTTGCCGGGCGTCTATACTATGACAACGCCGGCGTTCATGAGTTGGAATCCGCCGGGCATGCAGCCCCAGGAAATCTGGATGCGGATTACGCTGGCGGAACAGCCGTGGAGTCCCGTCGTCGGGGCGCCGGGTTTCGGAGGCTCCGGACCGGCCGCAGGCTATCAGTACGGCGAGACCGAGGACTACTATTTCGTTCCGAAGTCCGGAGCGACACCGCCCAGCGATCCCACGTTGAGGGTCGGCGACTGGATCAACCCCGAACCTTGGCACAACTGGATCGCGCCCAGTGCCGACCCCACGCCGGTACAGCTTCTCGTCAGCGACCCGTGCAGCCTTATCACGCAGGTGGATTTCTATTTCTCGCTCGACGGAACGAACTGGGTCATGTTTGGCAGCGACATGGACGGCACTCAGCCCTATGAGGACACCGAAGGCAACGCCCAAAATGAGGGTGATGGATGGACGGCGTATTTCGTGGGCGCACAGATGCCGCCGATAACACAAACCCGGCCGATCCTGTTCATGGCCGAGGCGCATTCACCGCTGGGTGTCCTTACCGCCCAAGCCGAGCGAATCCTCGACCCGACGCCGCCGGACTCCGTGGTGCTCAATGTCGAAGACTGGCAGCTTGTCGAAGAACCGGAACTGGTGGTCGACCTGGATCCCATACTCGCCAACATCGACATGATCTATGTCTGGACCGAGCCCAAGCAGGAGGAATTCAAGAAGGGCATTCCGCCCATCAGTCAGCAGCCACACTCGGGAACGCACTGCGCCCCGACGGCCGCGGCGGCATGCCTGAAGTACTACGAAGGCCAGGGCGACCCCCAGATCGGTGGCGGCCTGACCGACCATGAACTGGTCGAGGCCCTTGCCAAGCTTGCCAGGACCAATCAGGGCCACTCCGGCACGTATCCTTCGGACCTGGCCGACGCCCTCAAAAAGTGGATTGCCGAGCATGGCGACGGTTACACCGTCCGCGGGCCCAAGTCCTTTGACTGGAAGGAGATGCGCGACGAGCTCGAACGCTGCCAGGACGTCCTGGTCGGTATCTACTGGCCTGGCGGTGGTGGCCACCGTATGACGCTGAACTCCATCGTCAACCGGCCGCTGCCCAACGGCAGAATCCGCATTGACTTCATGGACCCCTGGACCGGCACCATCGAATACGGCGAACTCGACCCCAGCACGGGTCATGTGTCCAATTATGAGGGCACTTCCGGCAACAGCGGAAGCCTCGACAACATCATCATCGTCTGTCCCAAGGAGGAAGACCCCAGTGGCGGCGGTGGCGGCGGTGGTGGCATACCCGGACCCGATCCGGGCCCCATCGTGATTCCCTTCCCGCATCCGGGATTGTATTTCCTGCATGTCGTCGTGGTTGACTTGGATCAGAATGCGCATCGGCTGATTCGTGTCGTTGACGTCCAGCCCTTCAAGCCCAAGCCGCCCACCCCCTACATCAAGTGGTCGCAGCCGCCCATCGAGACCGATCCCAAGAGCAAGACGCCGGTTTTCTGCGGCTGGGATGAGCCGGCTTTCTGCATGGACTCGCCGACCGGCGAGCCGGGCATGTGCCGACCCGCGGCCGACGACTTCCGCTGCTTGGGCAATATGCCTGTTACATCCATTCATTGGTGGGGCAGCTACGTCGGTTGGGAAGGCCTCGAACCCCCGCGGGATCGTCCCATCGCCTACCGCATCGGTTTCTGGACCAATGTGCCCGCCGATGCCGCCGGTATGACGCCGTACAGCCATCCCGGCAAGCTTCTGCAGGTGGTCACTGTGCCGGCCTCGCGTATCCGTGTCGAATGGGCCGGCCTGGACCGATTCCCGCAGCGGCCGTCGGATACGTGCTTCCAGTACAACGTCGACCTCAACCGCGACGAATGGTTCTGGCAGGGACGGTATGATTCTCCGGACAACGTCTTCTGGCTGAGCATCGCGGCCGTCTATCCACTCGGCGCCCAGCCGCTCCACATCTGGGGATGGAAGACGCGGCCGGCCCACTGGATGGACGATGCGGTCGTGATACACGCCGATGTTCCTCTCCAGCCGGGCGTTGTCCTGCCTCCGCAGGCCTTTACCCCCATTGAAAGCGACCTCATCGGCGGACCTCAGAGCTATGACCTGGCTTTCGAGTTGGACACCCACCCGAGCTACATCAAGTGGGATCAGCCGTTCACGGGCATACGTCTGTGGCCGCACTATGAGGACGAGGAGTCCGTGGCCTTTGAACAGGAACTCACGATGATTCGCCGGCTCGTCGCCGATGATTGGCGGTGCACGGGCCTCAATCCCGTGACAGCGATTACGTGGTGGGGTTCCTATATCGGCTATCAGTACACGGCGTGCCAGTCTGGAATTGTTATGCCGGAGCCGAAGCGGCCGGATTATTTCTGGCTGTCCATCTGGACCGATGTGCCCGCCGGAGTGGATCTGCCCTACAGCCATCCCGGCCAGAAGATCTGGGAGTATAAGACCAACGCCGTCGACGAGGTGATGGTCGGGTTCGACAAGCATCCGCACGATCCCGTTCCGGGACAAACCGGATTCGAGCCCGTCTTCCGTTACTCAGTCAGGCTGCCGGAGGAGCACTGGTTCGCCCAGAAGAGACTCAACGACGTCTACTGGCTCAGTGTCGTGGCGGTATACAAGGACCCGGCGTCCATGAACTATCCGTGGGGCTGGACCAATCACGCGCATAGCCCATGGAGCGGCCCGAATCTGACGCCCGTCGGCCACTGGAAGCTTGATGAGGCCTCCGGACGGATCGCCTCCGATAGCTCGCCCAACGCCAACGACGCAACGCTCGTCGGCGATGCGGCCTGGGTGCCGGGTGGCGGAGTGCTGGGCGGCGCCCTGGACCTTGACGGCAACGGTGACTATGCGAAGACGGCCTCAACAACAACGGGCCTGGACTTCGCGCCGGGCAGTTTCACCGTCTCGGCGTGGATCCATCCGCGCCAGACAACCGGCGGCTGGCGGACCATCGTGGAGTACGACCGATCCGGTGTTGTGATGTCCAACTGGTTCGGTATGTGGCTCAGCAGCACCGGCAAGGTCCACTTCCGTGTCGGTCTCGATACGCTGAACTCCGCGACAAGCGTCGTCCCCAATGAGTGGACGCTTGCCACGGGCACGTACGATTCCACGACGCGCGGCATGACGGTATATGTGGATGCCAACCCCGATGGAACGGCCACGCAGGCCAATGGATTCGGTTTGGGCCGCCAAGCCAAGCTGACCATCGGCGTTCGTGGCCTTGAAGACGGCGAGTTCTTCGATGGGATGCTCGATGATATCCGCATCTACAACCAGGCACTGACTGCCGACCAGGTTGGCTCGCTGCTGACGGTCGGCCGTAATGACGACGCCGTCGCCGGCTACCCCGGCCCGGTTCCCGAGATCCTGCAGTGGGAAGAGCTCTACGACCAGACAGGCACGAGCCAGGACATGTCGTTCACGCTCTTCACAGAACCCACGTGCATGCCCACCAATCATCCCGATTGGGCCGACTGGCTGGCCTTGGGCAAGCCTGACTGCTGGTGCCTGACCACCCAGTGCCACGGCGACGCCGACGGTCTCAAAGAGGGCAGTACCAAGCTCGGCTACTGGAGAGTCCACAACCGTGATCTCAACGTGCTTTTGGCTGCGTGGAATGTCAGAGAACCTGCAACGGGCTCCACTCCCTCTGGACCAGGGATCACGACCGTTGTGTACACGGACGGTCTCGGCTCGGTAGCTGGTGTCTGTGCGGACTTTGCCCGCGACGTGGAAGGTAGCGCCAAGCTCGGCTACTGGCGGGTTCACAACAACGACTTGAATATTCTGATTGCTGGTTGGACTATCAAGGAGCCATCTGTGCCACCGACTCCGTCCGGGCCGGGACTGCCTCAGGACTGTTCGCCGGGCACGATCTCCCCGCAGCCTTGATGTGCGGAAGTCTACCCGTCTATAAGGTCGGTATATAACGAACAGCAGGCCGGGAATACACTCTCCGGCCTGCTGGTTTCTTGTTGGGATATGAATGGCGCCGCATCGCTTCGGGGTCTTCGGCGGCAGGTCGCTATACGCTACCGCCCCAGTACCTTGGCCACGTCCTTGGCGAAATACGTCAGAATAATGTCGGCTCCGGCCCGCTTGAAGCCGCACAATGTTTCCATCATCGCTTCCTGGCGATCCAGCAATCCGGCCTGGGCCGCGGTGTTGAGCATCATATATTCCCCACTGACGTTGTAGGCGGCTATTGGACAATCAAACCGGTCCCGCGCCTGTCGGATGATGTCCATGAAAGCCAGTGCTGGCTTGACCATCACAATGTCGGCCCCTTCTTCAATATCCAGGGCGATCTCCCGCATGGCCTGCCGGGCGTTGGCCGGGTCCATCTGGTAGCTCCGCCGGTCTCCAAACGCCGGCGCCGAATGAGCTGCTTCACGGAAAGGCCCATAGAACGCCGAAGCAAACTTTGCCGCATACGACATGATGGCCGTCTGCTGGAAGCCGTTCGCATCAAGACACTGCCGAATCGCCCGGACCCGGCCGTCCATCATATCCGACGGCGCGACCATGTCGGCCCCCGCCTGGGCATGCGACAAGGCCGTCTTGGCGAGCAGTTCGCACGTCGCGTCGTTGTCGATCCGCCCATCCCGGACCACGCCGCAGTGCCCGGTATCCGTATAGGCGCAAAGGCACACATCCGTCATCACAGTCAATTCCGGCGATGCCTTCTTGATGGCCCGAACCGCACATTGGACCGCTCCATCCTCCGCCCATGCCCCGGACCCTCGGTCGTCCTTATGCGACGGCAGCCCGAAAAGCAGAATCGCCGGGATCCCTAGTGAAAAAACCTCCTTTGCCTCGACCACCGCCATGTCCGGCGATAGATGGAAGCAGCCCGTCATCGACGTAATGGGGTCTTTGACGCCCTCGCCCGGGCATACAAAAAGGGGGTACACCAGATCGTCAACGCTCAGCAACGTTTCCCGCACCAGGCGGCGCATCGTCTCGTTGCCTCGAAGTCTTCTCAATCGAACCTGCGGAAATCCCATGTTACACCTGAATTGAAGGGGTTCGGTACATATTCGCCATGTTCATTCAATTGACACTACCCATGCGATTCTATCACATCGCTTTCGACCATGCCAAAAAAAGCCTAATATCCAAACGCCCCGCCTGCTATACTGGCCACAGAACAGAACAAACCGTTGAAACTCGGAGGTCTAGAAATGTTGCGTCAATTCACTCAGTCGGTACTCATCGGTCTGGCGCTCTCGGTCGCTGTCCTGTCCGCCAAACCCATCATGCTGGCCGACAACGGCACCGCCCGCGCCGCCATTGTCGTCGCCGGCGACGCCACGCAAGCCGAACGCTTCGCCGCCGAACAACTGCGAGCGCACCTCAAGGAGATCACCGGAGCGGATTTCACTACCGCAGGAGACCCCCTGGAGGCCCCCGTCCGTATCCTGGTCGGTCCCGGCGCCGCCAGGCTGGCCATCGCCAATTTTTCCACCGACGACCTGGGCGCCGACGGCATCGCTATCCGGACATTTGGCGACGACCTCATCCTGGCCGGCGGCCGGCCGCGAGGCACCCTCTACGCCGTCTTCACATTCCTAGAATATGAACTGGGCTGCCGCTGGTGGTCTCCCGACGCCACGACCCTTCCCAAGGCCCGGACGATCCGCATCGATCCGACCCACTTTCGTTACGTGCCTCCGTTGGAGTACCGCGAGCCTTTCTGGACCTGTGCCTTCGATCCCGACTGGGCCGTCCGCAATAAGTGCAATGGCAATACTCCCGCCCTCGATACCCCCCGCGGCGGCAAACACATCTACGAGGGCTTCGTCCACACCTTCTACCCCCTGATCCCGCCGCAGACCTACTTCAACGACCACCCCGAGTGGTTCAGCGAAATCAACGGCAAACGCACCTACGAACACGCCCAACTGTGTCTGACGAATGAAGCCATGCGCCAGGAACTGGTCCGCAACCTCAAGGCCCGGCTCCGCGCCAACCCCGCCGCCACCATTGCCTCAGTCTCTCAGAACGACTGGGCCGGTAATTGCCAGTGTGCCGCCTGCGCGGCCGTGGAGAAGGAAGAGGAAAGCCCCGCGGGCCTGGTGCTGCGATTCGTCAATGCCGTCGCCGCCGACATCGAAACGGAATTTCCCCACGTCGCCATCAGTACCCTCGCTTACCAATACACCCGCAAACCGCCCCGGCTTACCCGGCCGCGACCCAACGTCATCGTCCGCCTGTGCAGTATCGAATGCTCCTTCAGTGTTCCTCTGGCCCACGAGCGCAACGCCAAGTTCCGCGACGATATCATCGGCTGGTCGAAGATCTGCGACCGTCTCTACATCTGGGACTACACCACGAACTTCCGCCATTACTTCCTGCCGCACCCGAATCTCCGCGTCCTCGGCCCCAATGTGAAGTTTTTCGCCGAGCACAACGTCAAGGGCATCTTCGAGCAAGGCGCCTATACATCACCCGGGGCCGAGATGGCCGAGCTTCGCGCCTGGGTCCTGGCCAAGTTGCTCTGGGACCCCCGGCTTGACGGCGGCAAGCTCATCGACGAATTCCTTCGAGGCTACTACGGCCCGGCCGCGGAGCATATCAAAGCCTGTCTCGATATCACTCATAATGCCGTCGAGCAAAGCGGCGACTGGCTGGGCTGCTTCTCCGAGCACACAGCCAGGTTCCTGTCATTCGAGACGCTCAGCGCCGGATGGACACGCCTCCAGGCCGCCGAAGCCGCCGTCCGGGATCATCCCGACCTGCTCTTCCGTGTCAAGGTCGCCCAATTGCCCGTGCTCTACACCCTGATGATGCGATGGGACGAAATGCGCACGGCCGCTGCCCAAGCCGGCAAGCCCTGGCCCGTTTCGGATTCGATTCAGCAGGTCTTCGAGCAGTTCATGGATACTGCCCGCAAGAAGAATGTCACCCGGCTCAACGAATGGGCCAATGGCTACGGCAACCTCGAAGAAGCTCTCAAAAACGCCAAGATGTAGAGACAGCTTTCTGGCTGCGGCTGCTTGGCCCCGGCCTCGTCTGGGACCGGCCCGCACAGGCAGTTTCTCTCGCCTGGCTCCGTCGATGGGTTTGTTCTCCACCTGTCGGAGGACTCGGCGGGAAAGCAGGCTTTCATGGAATTACGGGGTGTGGCAGAGCTGGTGGAGTTGTTGGAGGGTGAGAGTGTCGAGTCGAGCGACGACGAGATCGGCTGTTGTTAATTGAGCCGCGTCGTAGGAGTTGGTGACGGCGATGGTCCTCATCTCCGCGGCCCTGGCCGCCGACAATCCCCAGTGCGAATCCTCGATGACGACGCATTGAGATGAAACAATGGGCGGGCGGCGGTTCTGGTTGAGTTTCTCAAGTGTCAGGAGGAATCCCTCCGGATCGGGTTTGCCTTTGGCGACATCGTCGGCCGCGACGACCGTCTCGAAGCATCGGCCCAAGCCGGCCTGATCGAGTATCTGCTGGATCTCGGTCCGCCTGGCCCCGGAGCAGATGGCCATCGGGATGTTCGCGTCGCCGAGCAGGCTGAGAAAGGGTACGACGCCGTCGATGATGTGGCCCTCCGTGGCGGCGAATTCCTTGAAGATGCGATTCTTGCGGGCCACCAGGTCCCGTACCGCCGCCTCATCGAGACCCAAGTGTCTGTCCGCGACGACCTGGGTGAAGCACTCGAAGTCGGTCAGGCCGAGGTAATCGCGGTAGTAGGCCTCCGTTGAGATCTCCACGCCGAACGGCTTGAGAAGAACATTGAACGCCCGCAAATGCAGGGCTTCGGAGTCGGCGATAACCCCATCAAAGTCAAATATGACCGCACACAGCATCGTCAGTGGCTACTCCACTCTGGTCGGCGCACACACAATCCATGTCAAAGAAAAACAACAGCGTTAATCCGTGTCAGTCCGTTGGGACCGGGCCGGCCAGGACCTCGTAGGCGGTGAACGTGGATTTATCGCCGGCGCAGACCATATCGACCAGGGCCTCGATCTTCGGAGCGTTGCGCAGGATATAACGGCGGGCCATCTGGGCCTTGCGCTGCCGCATGGGTATGGCCACACCGGGCTCGGCCGTCTGGACCTGCATCTCGACGTTTGTGGAGGCCTGGCGGCAGAGGAGGTAGCCGTTGATCAGGTCAATGGCTACATCGACGAGCGCACGGCCGTAGAGGTCCATATAGTCGTTGCCGTTGTCCTTGACGAAAGCGACGCCCTTCTTCAGGAGTTCGCGACCTTCGGCGAGTCTCTCCAGAAGGTCGTGAACCTCGGGGGTGTACGACTGTTCGGCGTATTCGGCCATCAGGTTCTCGGCGGTTCCGCTGCAGACGCCGCGGACGGCGGCGACGATCTGCAACTGGCTGGTGCCTTCGTAGATGGTCGTGATCCGGGCGTCGCGGGCGTGGCGTTCGACGGGGTAGTCCCGCATGAAGCCGCTGCCGCCGAGGACCTGGATGGAGTCATAGGTGACCCGGTTGCACATCTCGGAGCAGTAGTACTTGCTCATCGGCGTGAGCATTCCGGCGCAGCGTTTGTACTTGCGGGAGTCGTTCTTGAGCTGTTTGGCCAGTTCCTTGTCCTGCGGGGGATTCTCGACGGCCTTCATGCAGCCGATTTCCCTATCGACCACGCGGGAGGTCTCGTAAAGCAGGGCGCGTCCGGCTTCGATGGCGAGTTTCATATCGATGACCATGTCTCGGACGGCCGGGAGTTTCTCGATCGGCACCCCGAACTGGGCCCGGCTGGCCGCATAGTCGCGGGCGACGCGGAAGGCCGCCTCGGCGATGCCCATCGACTGGGCGGCGATACCGATTCGGGCCCCGTTCATGAGGCTCATTACATACGTGACGAGGCCGCGCTGACGTTCGCCGATAATCTCACAGGGGGTATTGTCAAAGAATATCTCGCAGGTGGGCGAGCCGTGGATGCCCAGCTTGTCTTCGAGACGGCGGATGTGCACGGTCGGGCCGCGGTCGCAGACGAAAAGGCTCAGACCCAGGCCGCCACCTCGGTCGGGCTCGCTGCGGGCCAGCACCAGCAGGACCTCGCCGCAGCCGTTGGTGATGAACCGCTTGACGCCGTGGAGGAACCAGCGGTCGTTGGCGTCCTTGAAGGCGCGGAGCTTGACGGACTGAAGGTCGGAGCCTGCGTCGGGCTCGGTCAGGACCATGGCGCCTGTGACCTTGCCGGCGGAGAAGTCGTGGAGGTAGCGCTGCTTGATCGGCTCATCGGCGAAGGCGTTGATGGTCTCGGCGATGCCCTGGAGGCCAAAGATATTCATGAGGGAGGCGTCGGCCCGTGAGACGATCTCGATGGCGGCCGAATAGATGACATTCGGGAAGTTGAGGCCGCCGAAGCGGTGGGGCAACGTAAAGCCCATAACCTGGGCCTGTGCGAGCTTTTCGAGAGATTCCGCAATGCCTTTGGCGTAGCTGACGGAGCCGTCGGAGTTGAGGGTGTTGCCTTCACGATCGACGCTTTCGGCTCTGGGAGCAATGAAGTCGCCGCTCAGCCGGCCGAGCGAATCGAGCACCAGGCGATAATTCTCGACGGCGTCGGCTTCATCGACGGGGGCGGATTCAAATTCGGCGGCGAAACGGAAATCCTCCTCGACGGTACGGGCGAGTGTGCCGAGGTCCATGTGCATCAGGAGGAACTGAATATCGTCGTTATCCTTGAAGAAGTTGGCCATAGTATTTGCGCCTATGTAAGGTGCGGACCTAGTCCTTGATTGCCTTTTCTTTGATTGCCCGGATCATTCGGGGGACGACCTTGTTGAGGTCACCGAGGATGCGATAATGTGCGATATGGAAGATCGGGGCATCCGGGTCATTGTTGATGGCGATGATTTTTTGGCTCTGGGCCATGCCGGCCTGGTGCTGGATGGCGCCGCTGATGCCGACCGCGATGTAGAGGCTCGGCCGGACCGTGGTGCCGGTCTGACCCACCTGGTGGTCGTGGTCGATGAAGCCGAGGTCAACGGCCGCGCGGGTGGCGGCCGGTGCTGCGCCCAGACAGTTGGCCAGGTCCCAGACGAGCTTGAAGTTATCCTTGCTGCCGACACCAGCGCCTCCGGCGACGATGATCCGGGCGACTTTCAGGTCCACCTTCCTCGGGCGGGTGTGCTCCTGGAGGATGTCCAGCGGCAGTTCCTGCGGCGAGAGCTTGACGGATTCCTTGACGACGTGCCCCTTGCGTTTGACGTCGGGTTCGGGCATCGGCATGACGCCCTCGCGGACGGTCGCCATCTGGGGCCATCGTTGAGGATTGATGATGGTGGCGATGATATTGCCGCCGAAAGCCGGCCGTATCTGGAACAGCAGATTCTGCAGGACCTCGCCGGTCTTGGCCAGCTTGTGATCGCCGATCTGCAGGTCGGTACAGTCAGCGGTCAGGCCGGCCTTGACGGCGCTGGCGATCCGGGGGGCAAGGTCGCGCCCCACCACCGTGGCGCCGTAAATCACGATCTGCGGTTTGTGCTTGTGAATCAAATCGCAGATAACCTGGGCGTAGCTGTTCGTCTGGTAGGCCCCGAGGAGGGGATGTTCGGCGAGGTAGACGACGTCGGCGCCGTAATGTATCAGTTTGTCTGTGAGGTTTGAGACGCGGTCGCCAAGCAAAAGTGCGCCCAATTGCACGCCGAGCGTATCGGCCAGGTGGCGGGCCTTGCTCATGAGTTCCAGGGGGGTGTCGTCTAGACGCCCACGGTGCTGCTCGGCGAAGACCCAGACTTGCCCTTTTCTGTTTACGTCAATCATAGTTCGTTATTCGCACGCAATTCCGTTCTAAGGATCCGTTCTGTTAACAGCGGCCGTCGGCGGGCGGTTCAGGCAATGACCTTGTCGGAGATTAGTTCATGGATAAGGTCGTCGATGCCCGCCTGGCAGGGTTCGATGTCTTTGCTCTGTCTGGCGGTGAGCACGACGCTCTGAATCCGATGGACCTTTGTCGGAGAGCCGCTCTGGCCGCACCAGTTGAGGTCGGCTTCGAGGTCATCGAGGTCCCACTGCGTGATGAGCAGGCCCCTGGATTCGAGTTGGCCGGCCATTGACTTGGCCGCTCTTGCGGCGGCTGACGGGTCATCGCTGCGGGTCTTGGCAAGGGTGTCGACTTCGATGGGCGTCAGGGCCTTCTTGTACTTCATCAGCCGTTTGGCGGCCGCGACCCGCGGTTCGTTGGCCTCGCCGACCACCGTCAGCAGGACGGGCAGCCTGGCCCGGACCTGTTGCCAGCCGTTGCCGATGTTGCGGCGGGCCTCAATGACTCGATCCTGAAGGCCAACAAACGCCTCGACGTAGGTAATCTGGGTAATTCCCAGCTTCTCGGCAAGTTGCGGTCCGACCTGGGCGGTGTCGCCGTCAATGGCCTGGCGACCACACAGGACGATGTCATAATCGAGCTTCTTGACGGCGCAACTGAGAATATAACTGGTGGCGAGGGTATCGCTGGCGGCGCACCGGCGGTCGGTGACGAGGATGGCGTCGTCGGCCCCGCGATAGAGGGCTTCGCGGAGTACAGCGGCCGCGGCGGGCAGGCCCATCGTCAGGACGGTTACGGTTCCGCCATGCGTGTCCTTGATCTGGAGGGCCATCTCCAGGGCGTTAAGGTCTTCGGGATTAAAGATGGCCGGCAGGGCGGAACGATTGACTGTGCCGTCGTCGTTCATCGCCTCGCCGGTGATGCGCTTGGTGTCCGGCACCTGCTTGACCAATACGACTAGGTTGTATGCCACGTTTGTGTTTCCCCAAAAAACATGTCTTTTCTCGGGTCGTAGTATATGAAGAAGCCACAGTGTAGCGGCCGACCGGTCCAAGTCAACCCCAAAAGGGCCGATGGGGGCACAGGAGGTGCGGTTACGAGGCAAAAAGGGCTAAACCCGGGCGTCCAAAGCGTCGATTTCTGCATGGATGGGTCTGTTGCGGTTCGAAGGACCGCTTTTTTCTTTGACAGTAGGTCTCATAACCCGATAATAAGCGGCTTGGGTCGTTTTATCGGATGTAAAACCAAGCGCCTGGGAATGGATTCCGCATCCGCAGGCCCTTCCTGATTTGAGCTTTCATGGCTGAAACAAACTACGACAGCGTATTTGGCAAAATGGCCGTCGAGCAGGGGCTTTGTACCGACGCGGAACTGCGCCGGGCGCTGGAGGAACTCAAATCACGCCGAAAAATCAGCCCTGTGATGCTGGAAACGCTGCTGGTGAGCTTGGGCTATATCACGCAGAGCCAGGCGCTGCGTCTGAAGACGAGCCTCAAGGACAACAAGGCGGCGGTCCACCAGATTCCGGGATACAAGATCCTTGGCAAGCTCGGCTCCGGTGCGATGGCCATCGTCTACAAGGCCCGCCAACTCAGTCTCAACCGCCAGGTGGCGATCAAGGTGCTTCCAAAGCGTTTCAGCGAGAACCCGGAGTACGTGGAGCGGTTCTACAAGGAGGGCCAGGCCGCCGGCAAGCTGAACCACCCGAATATCGTTCAGGCGATCGACGTGGGGGAGGCGGCCGGTTACCACTATTTCGTGATGGAGTACGTGGAGGGAAAGACGCTGGCGGATGACCTGGTGGGGGGGCAGGCGATGGATGAGCGGCAGGCGCTGGATATCATTATCCAGGTCGCTCATGCGCTGGCCCACGCGCATCACCACGGCCTGATCCACCGCGACGTCAAGCCCAAGAATATCATGATCAGCAAGACCGGGGCCGTAAAGCTGGCGGATATGGGTCTGGCGAGGGAGATGACGGACGTCAAGCTGGCCGAGACGGAGGCGGGCAAGGCCTACGGCACGCCTTATTACATTGCTCCGGAGCAGATTCGCGGCAAGATCGACATTGACGGGCGGGCGGATATCTATGGGCTGGGGGCCACTTTCTACCACATGGTGACCGGCCGGGTGCCGTTTATGGCCGATGACTCCGCCGAGGTGATGAAGAAGCACCTCAAAGAGCCGCTGACGCCGCCGGATCATATCAATACCTCGCTGTCAGCCGGGATTTCCGAAGTGATTGAGATCATGCTGGCCAAGCGGCGAGAGGACCGGTACAGCAATGTCGAGGAGTTGCTGGTGGACCTGGAGGCGCTCAAGAACGGCCAGCCGCCGCTTCAGGCTCATAAGCGGTTTGATGTGTCAATGCTGCACGAGCTGAGCACGGGGGAGGAAGTGGAGATCGAGCGACCGACCTACGCGGACGAAGAAACCATTGCCAAGTACCGCATGGCCATTCTGATTTTGGGGGGAGCTTCGGCCGTATTCCTTATCATTATTGTGCTTCTGCTTATACTGAGTGTCTGATCCTGAAGAGGGAGCAGTGCACATCCGCAAGGCGCAAATCACAGTGGTAGGGGTCTGTCTTGTTCGATGGGTTCGCAGGGTCGCGCAAACGGATTCCCGTTGCATCTAAGACTAATTTGTGCTAACTTAGCAGGACGCATGTGCAGTGCCTTGTCGGATGTCAGGCGTGCGCGGCAGAGTCTGTATCTGGATTCGGATCGGATGCTCAGCACCCATTCATGGGTCAAGAGCCATGAACAGGCCGTGGAAATAGGAAGTTTGGGTAACTTGGCGTATATGGCCGCTGGTCAAAGACAGGTGGAAGGCTCGATAGGCAGCGAGAGCGGCGTAACGGGTGTGGTTTTCGACATCAAGAGATACGCCATTCACGATGGGCCGGGGATTCGCACGACGGTCTTCTTCAAAGGCTGTCCGTTGCGGTGTCGATGGTGCCACAATCCGGAGAGTTGGCGGAAGGACCCGGAGCCCGGGTTGCGCCGTTCACGGTGTGTGCGGTGCGGGCGGTGCGTGGAGGTCTGTCCGCAGGGGGCTGTAAGTATGGATGGAGACCTGCCCGTAACGGATCCGGCGGCGTGTGTGGTCTGCGGGCGGTGTGTTGGTTTGTGTCCGGGTGGCGCAAGAGAAATCATTGGGCAGGATGTATCGGTGGGGTGGGTGATGGAGCGGGTCAGGAAGGATATCATCTTCTATGATGAGTCGGGCGGGGGGGTTACGTTCTCCGGGGGCGAGCCGCTGATGCAGGCGGAGTTCCTGTTAGCCCTGTTGGAACAATGCCGGCGGTTGGGGATTCACACGGCGGTGGATTCGAGTTGCTGGGGACCGCCGGAGACCGTGGAACAGGTGGCGCGGGGCGCGAACCTGTTTCTATGCGACGTGAAACACATGGACGGCCGCAGGCATGAGGCCCTGACAGGTGTTGATAACGGGTTGATTCTTGATAATATCAGGCGGATCGTTGCAGCCGGTTGCCGAGTGGCGATACGAGTGCCGATTGTGCCGGGTTTCAACGACGACGAGGCCAATATCCGGGCGACCGCGGAGTTTGCGGTGTCGCGGCCGGGAGTTGACGGGGTGGATATTCTGCCTTATCACCGGGCCGGTCGCGACAAGTCAAAGCGGCTGGCGTGGGGCGGCGATCCATTTGCGGCTGATGTCTGTACGGCCGAGCATGTGGACAGGGTAGTCCAAACGATGCGTTCTTACGGTCTGGAGGTCAGAACAGGCGGGTAATTATGATCAGTGAACGAGTGGCGGCATTGCGGGCACAAAGTGTGGATACGCGGCCTTATGTCAGCGCGGAGCGGGCCGAGCTGATGACGGAGTTTTATCAGAGTGAAGTCCCGCTGCGCGAATCGCCGGTTGTGTGTCGGGCCCTGGCGTTCAAGTACTTGATGGAGCACAAGACCCTCTGCATCAATGACGGTGAACTGATCGTTGGGGAGCGTGGCCCCGCGCCGAAGGCTACGCCGACGTATCCGGAGTTGTGCTGCCACGACCTGGAGGACCTGCGGGTGCTGCACGTTCGGGAGAAGACGTCGTTTCTGGTGCCTGAGGAGGTTCGGCGCATCTATGCGGAGAAGATCATACCGTTCTGGAAGGGCAAGACGATCCGTGAGAAGGTGTTCGGGGCGATGAGCGAGGCGTGGCGCCGGGCATTTGACGCAGGGATCTTCACGGAGTTCATGGAGCAGCGATCCTTCGGTCACGCCATTCTGGACGATAAGATCTACCGCAAGGGCCTGCTGGACATCAAGCGGGAGATCGCCGAGGCAAGGGCCGCCCTGGATCGCTTGAATGACCCGCGGGCATGGGACAAAGAGCAGGAGTATCGGGCGATGGACATCTGCGCCGACGCGGTGATTACCTTCGCGAGGCGCCATGCCGACAAGGCAAGGGAACTGGCGTCGGTGGAGACCGATGCCATTCGTCGGGCGGAACTGGAACGCATTGCCCAGGTCTGTACGCATGTACCGGCCCATGCGCCCCGGGATTTTCATGAGGCGCTGCAAGCATACTGGTTTGTCCACCTGTCGGTCATCACCGAGCTGAACACATGGGATTCGTTCAATCCCGGACGGCTGGATCAACATCTGTATCCATTCTATTGCGGGGGCCTTGCGGATGGGACGCTCACGCGGGAACGGGGCGAGGAGCTGCTGCAGTGCTTCTGGATCAAGTTCAACAACCAGCCGGCCCCGCCGAAGGTGGGGGTGACGGAGGAACAAAGCGGCACGTATACGGACTTTTCGCTGATTAACATAGGCGGCGTCAGCCCGGAGGACGGTTCCGACGCGGTCAACGAGGTGTCGTATCTGATCCTGGATGTGATAGAGCAGATGCGTCTGACACAGCCGAGCGGGTGCGTGCAGGTCAGCAAGAAGAACGCGGACCGTTTCCTTCGGCGGGCGTGCGAAGTGATTCGGACGGGGTTTGGCCAGCCGTCGGTATTCAATACGGACGTCATCATCCAGGAGATGCTGCTGGCGGGTAAGACGCTGCGAGACGCCCGTAGCGGCGGGCCCAGCGGGTGCGTGGAGATCAGCTCTTTCGGCAAGGAGAGCTGTACGCTGACCGGGTATATGAACTGGCCCAAGATACTTGAGTTGGCGCTCAATAACGGTGTTGACCCGGCCGGTGGCGTGCAGGTTGGACCTGCGACGGGCGATGCGCGGCAATTCACCGATTTCGAGCAGGTGATGCAGGCGTATCGCCGCCAGCTTGCTTACTTTATCGATGTGAAGATCGCCGGCAACAACGTGATTGAGCGGCTCTATGCGAACCAGATGCCCGCGCCGTTCATGTCGATTATGATGGACGACTGCGTGGCCAAGGGCCTAGATTATCACAATGGCGGGGCCCGGTACAACACGACGTATATCCAGGGGGTGGGTATTGGCACGTTGACCGATGCCCTGGCGGCCGTGAAGTACCACGTGTTTGACCACAAGACGGTGGATATGGAGCAGTTGCTGGCGGCCCTGGCGGCGGACTTCAAGGGGGCCGACGGGCTGCTCAAGACGCTGTGGTTCGATACGCCGAAGTACGGCAACGACGACGACTACGCCGATGGTATAGCCGAGCAGGTTTTTGATGCGTATTATGAGCTGCTCAACGGGCGACCGAATACGAAGGGTGGCAAGTATCGCGTGAATCTGCTGCCGACGACCGTGCACGTCTACTTCGGTTCGGTGGTCGGGGCGCTGCCGAACGGGCGACGGGCCGGGGAGCCGGTGTCCGACGGAATCAGCCCAAGTCATGGCGCGGATGTGAATGGGCCCACGGCCGTGGTGAAGTCCGCGGCCCGGATTGACCACGTCCGCACGGGCGGGACGCTGCTGAACATGAAGTTCAACCCGCAGGTGCTCGAAGGCGAAGGGCTCGACAAACTTGCCCATCTTATCAGGTCGTACTTCAAGATGGACGGGCATCATATCCAGTTCAATGTCATCGACGCCAAGACGCTGCGCCGGGCACAGCGGGAGCCGCAGAGCAATCGCGACCTGATCGTTCGTGTCGCGGGGTATAGTGACTACTTCGTAGACCTCGGGGCCGATTTGCAGGATGAGATCATCGCCCGCACCGAGCAGCAGGGATTCTAGGAGACCATAGACCTCAGACCGCGGACCTAAGACCTGGTGGGGCGGCGCCCGGGAAGTGGGGGCTTGGTCTGTGTTCTTTGACCTGGGTGGGGCTTCGTGCTATAGTACCGTGGCCCTTGGCGTCGGGGCCCTGCGCGGGCGGGGCTCGGCTGACCATATGGTTCCTGGATAGGGGACGCGATGACAACGAAGCGTACACTTGTGGTATGGACGGTAGTTGTGGTGGGGTCTTTGACGGGCTATGGCCGCCAGTTGGATGAGGCGGGGGTGCGGGAATTTATCGACAGACATGTTGCGCAGGTGGCGCCGCTAACGGGCAAGGCGGGCCTGTTGTATTGGGAGGCCACGACCACCGGCGATCCGGCCAAGTACAAGCAGTATAACGACACGCAGCTGCGAATCCGGCGTATCTACAGCGATGCGGGGGATTTCGCATATCTGAAGGCCGTGCGCAAGGCGGCCGTGGCGAGTGATCCGCTGCTGAAGCGTCAGGTGGACAGGCTTTATAACGGGTACCTGCAGAACCAGATTGAGCCGAGGCTGCTGCGAGATATCGTGGCCCTCGACGGCAAGATTCAGGAGGAGTACGGAAGCTTCCGAGGGACCGTCGACGGTCGGACGGTGACGATGAGCGATGTCTACGCGAGCATGACCACGGAGACGGATGTTCACAGGCGAGAGCTGATGTACAGGGCAAGCAAGCAGGTGGGCCAGGCCATCGTCGATGACCTGATTGCGCTGGTGCGGTTGCGCAATGCCGCGGCCCGCAAGGCGGGCTTCGACAACTTCCATACGATGACGATCGTGGTCGGCGAGCAGAGCCTTGAACAACTGGACGCCATCTTCGCGGACCTGCGTGAGTTGACGAATGAGCCCTTTGCGAAGATGAAGGGCGAACTGGATGCAGTGCTGGCGAAGGGCTACGGAATTGAGACGAAGGAGCTTATGCCGTGGCACTATCACGATCCGTTCTTTCAGCGGACGCCGCTGGTCTATGAGTGCGACCTGGATGCCTACTACGCCGACCACGATGTGAAGGTCCTGGCGCAGGAGTATTACGCCGGTATCGGTCTGCCGGTCGATGATATTCTGGCGCGAAGCGATCTATACGACCGGCCGGGCAAATACCCCCATGCTTATGGGCACGATGTGGATCGGCGGGGGGATGTACGGATTCTGTGCAATCTGCAGAATACCGAGCGTTGGGCCGAGACCATTCTGCACGAATTGGGACACGCCGTTTACAGCAAGTACCACGACCGCAGCCTGCCGTGGCTGCTGCGGGAGCCGGCGCACAGCTTCACAACGGAGGCGGTGGCGATGTTCTTCGGACGCCTGAGCCGCAATCCCGCCTGGATGCAGCGGATGTTGGGGCTGACGGCTGCCCAGCGGGCCGGGATCGAGAAGGTGACGGTCAGGTATCTGCGGTTCCAGCAGGTGCTTTTCGTCCGGTGGGCGCTGGTCATGTACGAGTTCGAGAAGGCGATGTACGCGGATCCGGACCAGGACCTTAATCCCTTGTGGTGGGACCTTGTCGAGAGGCACCAATACCTTCGGCGTCCGCCGGGGCCGCCGGACGGCGGGTGGGCCTCGAAGCTGCATTTTGTTGTCGCGCCTTGTTACTATCACAACTACATGCTGGGCGAACTGCTGGCGTCGCAGTGGCATCATTACATCGTGGCCGAGATACTGAAGCTCGATAGCGACAAGGACGTCAGCTACGTCGGGGATAGGCGGGTCGGCCGGTATTTGCGCCAGAAGGTGCTGGGACCGGCGGCTCGTTACGAGTGGAATGAGATGATCGAGCGGGCGACGGGCGAACCCCTGACGGCCAGGTATTTCGTGGAGCAGTTCATCCAGTGAGGCGCTGATGATCTATCTTTCGGCCATATTCGTGTATCTGGCGGTTCTCAGCTGCATCGGCATCTATAAGTCGCGGCAGGTCAAGACCCAGGAGGACTTCACCGTCGCCGGGCGGACCCTGTCGCCGTGGGTCATGGTCTGCACGATGCTGGCGGTGTGGATCGGGACCGGGTCCATCGTGGCCAACGCGGGCAAGACGTATGAGGTCGGGATGGCGGGGTTGTTCCTGCCGCTGGGGACTCTTGCCGGGATGATCCTGCTGTCGTTCATTGCGACGCGGGCGCGGACTATCGAGGCCCTGTCGGTGCCGGAGATCATCGGGCGGCGGTACGGCCCGAAGACCCGGCTGCTGGCGGTGATTGCTCTGGTCATGGCGTACATGGTGATTGTGAGCTATCAGTTCAACGCGGGGGGGATGGTGCTGGAAGTCATTGCGGGCAAGAAAGACAAAACGCCCCTGCGGATGGGAGACACCGTGACGGGCCATCAGGTGAGCAAGGGGTATTTTCAGTATCAGCCCGCTCAGGACTGGACGGGGTCGGCTCAGATTACGCTCGATATGAAGGATGGAGCGTCGGGGCCATGGTTGCCGGCCACCAGGACACTCTACGTGGAGGTCGTGCCGTCGACCGCGATCCTCGACTTGAAACACTCGCTCGGCCAGACGATCAAGGCACTGGAGCAGCAGATCGCGGATGACCCCAATGTGACGGATGAAGACCGCACGCAGCTTGAACAGCTCAGGAACACGAGAATCATCAAGCGCGATACGTACACCCGTCTGATTGTGAAAGGCCACGACGTCGCTGGGGCCGATGCCGTGTATCGGCTGGCGGGCGTTCCCGAGCAGGGGATGGTGTATCTGCACGAGCCGAAGCTGACAGCCGGACGGGCGACCATGATTGCCGCAGCATTTATCATTGGCTATACGATGCTGGCGGGGTTGATGAGCCTGGCGTATGCCGATATTGTGACGGGGATTGTCATTACCGTCACGCTGCTGATTGGGTTTCCGGTGCTTCTCGTGAAGGCAGGAGGGCTGGAAGGGATGCAGGCGGCCTTCGCCGCGATAGGCGACCGGCCGGGACACATGAAGCTGTTCGGGGTGTTCAGCCCCGCCGAGTACATTAACTACCTGCTGCCCGTGTTCCTGCTGGTGATGGGGGATGCGAATCAGTATCAGCGAATATTCGCCGGCCGCAACGCCAGGGGGGCCAGGTCGGCGGTCATTGCCATGATCTTCGTGGCGATTCTGATTGAGGAGTTGATCATTGCGCAGGCGTGGTTCGCCTCCAGCATGATACCCGACCCGGAGAACGGCCGGTATGTCCTGATCTACGCGGCCAGGCATTTCATGCCGTTGGCGCTGGGCCTGGTGTTCATGGTCACGGTCGTGGGCATCATCATATCCACGGCCGACTCTTTCTTGCTGGTTCCGGCGACGACATTCATCGAGGATGTCTACCTGACGTATATTAACCGCAAGGCGTCGCAGCGGCGGATCGTATGGATGAGCCGCCTGATGGTGTTGTTGTTTGGGATGATCGCATGGCTGGTTTCTCTGGCGTTTTCGGCTTCGACGACGGTCTTCCAGAAGGCGATGTACGCCTACACCGTGTACGGTTCGGCCATCACACCGTGCCTGGTGGCGGCGTTGTTCTGGAGGCGGGCGACGACCGCGGGGGCCATCTCGTCGATTCTGGCCGGCACCATGACGACGCTGCTCTGGGAGGAGGCGATCAAAGGTCGGCTGCCGACGGAACTGGCCAAGTTGGATGCCGTGCTCCCGGCGATCACGTTGTCGGTGGCGTGCCTGGTGGTGGTCAGTCTGTGCACGAAGCGACAGTACACGACGGCCGACAAGCCTGTCTAATGCGTGAGGTATCATGTTTGACCGGGGCACATACATTGAGAGGCGGAGGAGGCTGAGGGAATCGGTCTGTTCGGGAGTGATTCTCCTGCCGGGTAACGGACTTAGCCCGATGAATTACGCGGACAACGCGTATCCCTTCCGCCAGGACAGTTCGTTTTTGTATTATTTTGGGTTGGACGCGCCGGCATTGGCGGCCGTGATCGATGTGGATGAGGCGACCGAATGCGTGTTCGGGGATGATGCGACGGCCGACGACATCGTCTGGACGGGTCCGCAACCGAGTTTGCAGCAGCGATGTGAAAGGGCCGGTGTGGGCCGGTCGGCGGCGATGGCCAAGCTGTGCGATGTGCTCACCGCCGCACGTCGGAGGAGCCGGATGGTACACTGGCTGCCGCCGTACCGCGGCGAAAACGTGCTTTGGATGGCTTCGGCGATGGATGTGTCGCCGAAGGCGATTACCGAGGGAGCGTCGGAACCGCTGATCCGGGCCGTGGTGGCGCAGCGGTCGATTAAGACCGCCGAAGAGGTCGAGCAGATTGAGTTGGCGATTGAGACGTGCCATGAGATGCAGGTCGCGGCCATGCGGACGGCCCGGCCGGGGATGTACGAGCGGGAGGTCGCCGGGCTGATGGAGGGGATTGCGATTTCACGCGGGGTGCGGCCGGCGTTTGAGACGATCTTCTCGGTTCACGGCGAGACGCTGCATAACCACTATCACGGGAATCTGATGAAGGCCGGCGACATAGTGGTCAACGACTGTGGGGCCGAGTCGCCGATGCACTATGCGGGGGATATTACGCGGACCATTCCCACAGGGGGGCGATTTGATTCGAGGCAGCGGGATGTTTACGCGATTGTTCTGCGGGCCCAGAACAAGGCGATAGAGGCGATCCGGCCGGGGGTTGAGTTTCGCGACGTGCACCTGCTGGCGGCGCGTGAATTGCTTGCGGGGCTGAAGGCGCTTGGACTGGTGAAAGGGGATGTGGAGACGGCGGCCGAAGAAGGGGTCCATACGCTGTTCTTCCAGTGCGGGCTGGGGCACATGATGGGGTTGGATGTGCATGACATGGAGTCGCTGGGCGAGGATTATGTGGGATACACCCAGACCATTCGGCGCAATCCAGCCTTCGGATTCAAGTCGCTGCGGCTGGCCAAAGCCCTCGAACCGGGTTTTGTGGTTACTGTTGAGCCGGGGCTGTATTTCATCCCGGCGTTGATCGACCGTTACCACGCGGAGAGCAGGTTTGCTCAGTATGTCCGTTATGATGTTGTTGAAACTTATCGTGATTTCGGCGGCGTCAGAATTGAGGACGATGTGCTCGTGACCGATGAAGGCTGTCGCGTTCTTGGCAGACCCATACCCAAGGAGATGGATGAGGTCGAGCGGCTCTGTTCATGTTGACGGGTCGGACCGATCTTGAAGTATATGGAGATGCTTATGCCGCCGGTTCATGAATTGCGGCGGGCGGCCGACGGTAAGCTGATCTGTCGTCTGGGAAAGGCGGACGCCTCGGCGCTGTACGCCATCGGATGGCGGGCTCCGGAACCGTTTGTTGCGAAGGGACGCGACGGGGTGACCGACATCTTTGGGATTATCCACCGGCCAATGAGCCTGGATGAGTCAAGGAAGTATCCCATCATCGAGCAGATTTACGCGGGTCCGCACGGTTCATTCGTTCCGAAGTCGTGGAGCGACTATCACTCGGCGCAGGCCCTGGCGGAACTGGGCTTTGTCGTTGTACAGATCGACGGGATGGGCACGAATAATCGGTCCAAGACGTTCCATGATGTCTGCTGGAAGAACCTCGGGGACTCGGGTTTTCCCGACCGTATTGCGTGGATTCGCTCGGCCGCGGAGAAGTACTCGTATATGGACCTGACCCGTGTAGGCATCTACGGCACCAGCGCCGGGGGGCAGTCCGCGGCGCGAGGGGTACTGGCCTTCGGGGATTTCTACAAGGTGGCGGTCGCGTCATGCGGGTGCCACGACAACCGGATGGACAAGGCCTCGTGGAATGAGCAGTGGATGGGCTATCCGGTCGGGCCGCACTACGAGGAACAATCGAACATTACACAGGCTCACCGGCTCACGGGGCGCCTGCTGCTGATGGTGGGAGAACTGGACAACAACGTGCCGCCGGAATCGACGTATCGGCTTGTGGATGCCCTGATCAAGGCGAAGAAAGAGTTTGAACTGGTGGTCCTGCCGGGCCAGGGCCACACCTCCGGCGGCGAATACGGGCAACGCAAGCGTCGGGATTTCTTCGTGAAGCACCTGCGGGGGGTGGATCCGCCCAACTGGAATGCCATCGGCGCCGACACACGGTAAGTTGATTCATCGATTTCACCCAGCGGCAGACGTCGGATTTCTCGTGGGTTGAAACGGTTCGGCGCGCACGATAGTTGACACATGCGTTCGTGGCCGATATAGTCGCGGCTGTCGGAGCGCCTGTAGCTCAGTCGGATAGAGCACCGGTTTCCTAAACCGGGGGTCGCAGGTTCGAATCCTGCCAGGCGTAGTTGTGAGGGATCCCCCCTGTCTACGCCGGGCGATTGGGCAGGATTTCCCAATCGATTCCGAGCCGCTTTATAGCGTAACCGACTTCCTTCATGTAGTCGCCGTAACAGGTCATCCAGTGGAAGCCGGGCATCCGCTGGGCCAGGGTCAGGCTGTCACAGTCGAAGCGGATGTCGATCTGGGAGCGGCAGATGTCCATGAAGGGGGCATCAATGATCTCGCCGCGAAGGCCGACCCATCGCTTGAGGGCAAAATCCGGAACGATATTGGTGACGACCTGGCCTCGCCGCATCTCGACCTTCGGGGCCGCCCCGTAGTCGGACTCAAAGTGGGTCAGGATACGGGCAGGTTCGAGTTCGCGGCCGTTCATCTTCCGCGGGGCGGTGCAATGCGCCAGGGTGATGATGCCCTCGTGCGGATAGGTCGGGTCGTTAAGGAATACGGGCTGACCGGAGATGTTCGCCAGCAGGACCCCGGACGGAATAACGACGAAATCCGACTCGCAGAAGGCCAGGTAGCCGGCATCGTTGAGCAGGGTGAGCGTCAGACAGGCTGAGGTTTCCGCCAGTGGCATGATCGTTCCCATGCAGCCGTTGATCGTGATGGAACTGCAACCGGCTTTCTTCATCAGGCCGTGGAAGACCCGCTCGAGCAGGAAGCCGTTCTCCACGAACGCCTTTTCCGTCTCGAGCGTTACGCCGGGGCCTTTCAAATACGCCTGCGTCGCCTTCGCGGCCCGCTCCACCGCCGATGCGTCGGCACGCGCCTCCTTAATCAGCTTACCCAGATCTTCATAGGAGACCGTCTGTATGTCGAACTGCCAGACCTTCCGGACGAGTTCCGGCACGACGCCCTTGGGTTGGGCCCATGCGTCCGGCCCGCCGACAGCCAGCATCCGCGTGCCCATCGTGTTGCGCAGGCCGCACAGCGCCCGCAACCGCCAGAGTATCTCCTTCGGGTTGTCGACGACCACATCGCCGTCGTCAACGCCCTTGACAGCCAGGGTATCGGTGTGTTGACGCAGATACCGCGGGCTGATGATTTCGTACCACAGATACACCGGGCCGCTCTTGTGCCGGCAAAAGATGATCATATCCTTGCCGGTCTTGTTGATCTGGTCGAACACGTCCATCCATCCGCCGGCGGCATAAATGAGGTAAACATCCGCCTGGCTCAGGTCTGAAGCGGCCTGAAGGTCCGCACCCTTCTGCACGCCGGTCAGCGGCAGGAAACGGACGGGGAAGTCAGCCTGGCGTTCGAGTTCCTTCAGTTCGCCTTCAATGCGGGCCATTTCCTTCTTCACATCGTCCTGGGTCTGGACGCCTCCCCAATTACGCCAACTGGACTGGTGCCGTTTCTGTGGGAGATCGTACGCCAGGATAGGTTTGACGACCAGGGCTCGGCGGGAAGGCCCCGATTCGTCCTGCCCGGCGACAGCCAGGGTGGACCACGTCAGGCCCGTCAACGCCGTGCTCAGAAGCGTGGCGCCCCCCATGCCCTTGAGGAATGTGCGTCGGGTAATGTCGTTGTTGCCGCTGTGTCCGCAGGGGCAGCATCTTGCATGTGGATGTCCGCTGTTGGTCGGCTGCTCGTTCATAATCATCTCCTGGGTATTGCGAGATTCCGGTCCCCGATGCTTCAACAGGGCCGCCCATGCATGCCGCTGCGGGAAGCCGGGTTACACCACCGGGCAGTCTACCAGATTGTCCTTCTGATGTGTAGATATAATAGGATGTGATTTGAGGGCAGGGGCCGCAGCGGTGGCTTTGTCTTCCAGCGGTGAACCTTGAACGCGGTGGATCCGCCCGTCAGATGGGGGGCGTACAGTCGCGTGGGAAGATGAGTAATCTAACAATCAGCCTGCTATGTTCCAGGCCACAAGGACATCTTGTACAGTTTTGGCGCGGGAAATCCAAAAACCGGTTGAAAAGGGGCGACTGTCCGGTATCATATCAGGTATATGGCGGCGATGTTGCCGACTGCGACGGTGGGTTTGCGTCGGTCCAAGCAGTGCATGCGGGGGCCGTATGCAGTCGAAAAGCCCGGTTGTAGTATGTGTTTTTTCGCTCAGGACCACAGGACGGCGATAATGACGGTTTCAAGGAGGTATCCGGTGGGCGTGGCATGGATGTTTAAGGGCAATCGTACCCTTCCAGCAGCGTGTTTGGCGGTGATGCTGTTTTGCACGCTGGTTTTCAACGGATGCGGTTCGAAGTTGTCGGATACGGCGCAGGTGGAGCGATTTGAAGCCGCCGGCCCGATCGAGGGGGAGAAGGATTTCGTGGGCTTGGGGGGAATACGGCAGAAGGGGCCCTACCGGGTCATTCCAGGCGATATCCTCGAGTTCCAGATGCCCGCTGTCCTGCGTGTGATCTCCTCGGAATTGTCGCAGTGGTTCAAGCCGGCCTGGGGCCACAGGGATGTGGAGGCCTATCTGGTGCGGGTTAACGATGCGGGCGTCATCACGCTGCCGATAGTGGGGGATCTCCAGATCGGCGGCAAGACCCTGGCCGAGATCGAGGCGATGGTCATCGATGCCTATTACCCCAAGTACGTGGTGAACACGCCGATGGTCGTCTGCCAGGTGGCCAAATATCAGCGGGAGAGCGAGCGCGTCTTTACGGTCATGGGCCTTGTCCAGAAACCGAACGCGTTTCCCTACCCGCCGGATGTGCAGTACAACCTGATGGAGGCGCTGGCCTTCGCGGGCGGGATGAACATGGTGGCGGACCCTCGGTATGTGAAGATCTACCGTCAGGACGCCAATGGCGAGATCGTCTCGGCTGTATTCGGTATCGACAGCAAATCGTTTCTTGAAGCCTACCGCGTGGCGATCAAGCCGGGCGACGTGATCTACGTGGACCACACGCTGCGTACCCGCATGAACCAGTTCCTGGCCGACGTGCTGCAACTGCGACTAGGAGTGACGTTCAGCGGCAACAGGTTGCTGGAATGAATCTGGGCCTCGGGGCCGAGTTCTTTTGGAATGATCTATGAACAACGGGACACATGAGAACGGTGCATCGTATCCGGTGGTGCGGCAGAGCGACGAACTGGATATCCGGCGGATTATCGAGGTGCCTTTTCGACACCGATGGGTGATTCTCCTGACGCTGGCGGTGGCAATCGTGGCGGCGGTATTGTATCTGGTCAAGGCCACGCCCATCTACCGGGGGGTCTCGAAGGTCTACGTCGAGCAAGCGGCGCCGCGGATCAGCGAATACGACGTGATGATGCCGCAGTCGAAGAGCTACCTCTTCACCCAGGCGGAAATGATCCGTTCATACCCTATTGTCAGCGATATCACCCAGTCCCCCCGGATACGTCGATTGCAGACGTTTGAGGGGATGGACGGCATCGAGGGGTATATCAAGTCGCATCTGACCGCGGAGGTCGGGCGAAAGGACGACATCATCACCGTGTCCTTTGAGTGTCCCTACCCGGTGGACGCCGCGGAGGTCGTCAACGCCCTGGTTCAGTCGTACATCAAGTACCACTCGTCGCAGAAGCGCAGCACCGTCAGCGAAGTGCTCAGTATCCTTAGCAGGGAAAAGGTAACGCGCGATAACGAGCTGTCGGCGAAGTTTGAGGAGATGCTCGATTTCACCCGCGAGAACGGTATTATATCCGTCAGTGACAGGGGCAATCCGGTTGTATTCGACCGGCTCGGGAAATTATCGTCGGCGCTGACCGACGCCCAATTGAACGCACTGAACACCAAGGCGGATTACGAGGCCGTCAAGTCCATGCTGGACGAACCGGCTCGGGTCAAGCAATTCGCCGCGGCCTCGCCGTCGGCGGGTGTGCGGGTCTTTGTCAATGATATTGAGACACAACTTCAGAGCGAGCTGCGGGCGGCGGAGATCGAGTTGAAGAACGTCCTGTACCATTGCACGGAGGACCACCCATCGGTGCAGGCGGTTCATGCCAAGATCAACCGGATTAAGCAGGAGTTGAATGAGCAGGCCAGTCAGTTTGCCGACTCGTATGTGGAAGTCATGCGGCTTCGTTGGGAAGCGGCCATGCAGCGCGAGGGCGAGTTGCAGGCGTCTTTTGATACTCAGTTGGCCGAGGCCAGAGACATGGGGGTCAAGGCGACCCAGTACGCCGTTCTCCAATCGGAATTGAAGCGGCTCGAACGCCTGTGCGAAATACTGGATAATCGCATCAAGGATTTGAACGTGACCGAGGACGCCGGTTCGCTGCATATCAGCGTCCTGGAGGTGGCAAGCCCGGCGCAGTCGCCGGTCAAGCCGCAGCGGGCTCGCGTTCTGGCGCTGGCGCTGCTGGCGGGAATGATGCTGGGCGGCGGACTGGCCTACGTCCGCGAATGGGTCGATGTGACACTGCGAACCTCCGATGAGATATCGGCGGTGCTGGCCCTGCCCGTTCTGGGCGTGGTGCCGTCAATGCCCGGCGAGCAGCCGGTGACGGCCTCGCGGCGCGGTCTGCTCGGTCATGTCAGACATCTTCTCGGCGGGACCGTTCAAACGGACGCATCACACGCCATCCAGACGGCGGCGGCCAAAGGCGCCGTCAGTCAGAGTCTGAGCTCCGCGGCTCGTCGTAACTGGCCTCGCTCGGCCGACAAAGATGTCGTCAACCGGGGGCAGAAGGCGCATCTGAAGCCCAAGTCGGTTGTCGCCGAGGCCTACCGGACGATACGAACAGGCGTATTCTTCGGAATTCCCAAGGAGGAGGCCAAGACCATTCTTGTGACCTCGCCGGCCCCCGGCGACGGCAAGAGCACGCTTGTCAGCAATCTCGCCATTACGATGGCCCAGGCGGGCCAGAAGACCATCATAGTGGACGCCGACTTCCGAAAGCCGATGCAGCACAACATTTTTGAAATCGACAGCGGGAAGAAGGGGCTGGCCGACGTGTTGACCCAGGAAATCAGCCTCAAGGAAGCCATCGAGCATGGGCCGGTGCCGGGGCTGGATATTCTGCATTGCGGCATGGAGTTGCCCAACCCGTCCGAGGTTCTCAACAGCGTGCTGTTCGGCGGCATGCTCCAGGAGTTGGCCCAGACCTACGACCGGGTGATTATCGACTCCCCACCGGTTGGGCTCGTGGCGGACAGCCAAATCCTCGCGGCCACTTGCGATATTGTGCTACTGGTGCTGCGGGCGGAGAAATCGACGCGGCGGCACAGTCTGTACGCAAAGGACAGTCTCATGGGCGTTGGAGGCAACATCCTCGGCGTCGTCGTCAATGATGTGCCTCGCAAGCACGGACGGTACGGTTATTATTCGAGCTATGGCAGCTATGGGGGCTATGGTTATTACGGACGGCATGGCTACTACGGCCGTGCGGGCAATCGCGAAGACGACGAAGCGTAGTCCGGCTGGGGGGGGGGAGTTTCAATCCGCCATAGGACGGCAGGTGAACACGGTGTTTAACGGCAGGGAAGGCTTTTTGTGCGATAGGGCGGTTTGTGCAGCCGGGATTCTGCCGCGTGCAGGTGACGTCGCTGCGGCTGTGGCCGCCGTTTGGACGGGGGTGTGTGGACATATGGCTGGATGGGGGTATTCCGAGTGAGGGTTGACCGTTCACTATATTATCATACGTGGTTCGACGTGGCGATAGAGCGGTTGCTCATCGGCCTGTTGATCTTCATGCCCTTCGCATTTGGAGTCCGGAAGGCCTGGAGCGAGCAGGTTGTTATCGTCCTGTCTGGACTGATGCTGCTGTGTTTCGCCATGAAGCTGCTGGTTCATCGCTCGCAGCCGATGGCCTGGAGTTGGGCGTACCTGCCCATTGCCCTGTTTGTGGCGGTGGCCTTGTTCCAGTTGGTGCCGCTTCCGCGCCCGGTGGTGGATGTCATCTCGCCGAATACCGCCGCCGAACGCGAGATGCTCCTCGGGGATTTCCCGGACGCGGATCGGCTGCTTGCGACCATGCCGTTGAGTTTCTACCGGCATGCGACCTGGCACGATCTGCGTCTGGTGCTGTCTGTTGCGGCCGTCTTCGTCGTGGTTCTCAATGTTGTTCGCCAGGCAAGCCAGGTGCGGCGGCTGCTCAAAGTCATTGCGTTGATCGGCGGGGCGGTGGCCGTCCTGGCCCTGTTGCAGGCCCTGTTCGGCAACGGCAAGTATTACTGGTTCATCACGCCGGAGTATCCCGTGGCTATCCGCTCGGGGCCCTTTGTCAATCGCAATCACTTTGCGCAGTTCATGGCGCTGTCGGTCGGTGCGGGTCTGGCGTATCTATGTGTTCGTCTGCACGAGGCGTTCGCCGGGCGGAGGCATTCCCTGGCGGGACTGTGCGAGTATCTGGGATCGAGGGCTGCTCGTGAAGTGTGGATGCTCGTCGGCCTGATGAGCCTGGGCGTGGCGACGGTGGTCATCGCGATGTCGCGGGGAGGGACCATCAGTCTGGTGCTCTCCGGGGTCTTGACGGTCGTATTGCTGTCGTTGCGGTCGTCGCTGAAGGGGTCGGGGTGGATCATGGTGATCCTGGCGGTGGTGGCCTTCGCATGTGTGGTTTTCACGGGGCTGGACGCCATTATCGACAGATTCGCCAACCTGGGCGCCGACACCAGTTCCGAGAGCCGCATGCAGATTCTCAAGGACCTGACCGCGGCCTACGGGCGGTTTCCCGTCTTCGGAACGGGTTTGGGTACCCATGCGTTTGTGTATCCCATGTTTAAGCGGATTGATAACGTTCTGTGGTATACCCACGCGGAGAACGAGTATGCCCAGGTGCTGGAAGAGACAGGCGTTGCGGGACTTGCGGTCCTGGCGTTGTTCGGCCTGATGGTGATGTACGGCGGCTGCCGGTGCCTGAGGCGGGGGCGATTGCCGATCTGCTCGGCGGTGTACGGGCTGGGCTTTGGATTGACGGCGATCCTGATTCACAGTTTGACGGATTTCGGCCAGCACATGCCCGCCAATGCCATGCTGTCGGCCGTGTTCTGTGCCTTGGTGATCAGCCTCTCACGGCACGGCCAGGCCGAACCGGCGGTATCGCAGACCGCGCCAGCGGGCAGGGCGGGATACTTGGGGCGGTCGGCGTTTCTGGTTGTGGTTGCGGCCGTGTTTGGGGGCGCTGTCTGGGCCGCGGATTGCGCCAGGGCCGGTGAAATGCACTGGGCCGCCGCACTGACATCCGAGAATGCCCTGAGCAAGCGCGACTGGCAGGGCGATGAGGCGGAGTACTCGCAACTGATCTCCCACGCCGCCAAAGCCGTGGAGTGCGATCCCGGCAATGTTCAGTATTTACACTGGCTGACTGTCTATCGATGGCATGAGCTGGATCAGCAGGCCGGTGGACAAGGCAATCTGATCAGTTTGTCGCCCCGGCAGCGGCAGCGTCTGGAAGAGATTGTCGTCGATTTGCGACGCGCTTGCGCCATCTGCCCGGCGTATGGGCCGGCTTTTAGCGTGCTCGGCCAGATCGAACTGTTCGTCCTGGACCAGCCGGGCGGCGCCGAGAACATCCGGCGGGGCCTGCGGCTGTCGCCGTCCGATCCCGTCAGCTGCTTCGTGGCCGGGCGTCTGGACGTGCTCGATGGGGATATGGATGCGGCGGCCGTCAAGTTTCAGAAGGCCGTCAGCCTCAACAGAGGGCTGTTCAAGGATGTCGTGAACATCTTTCTGACGGACCTGAGTCGCCCGCAGTTGGCCCTGGCCGCGGCCGAGGACGACATCTGGAGACTGAACTACGTGGCTCGCCTCCTGGATGCGATGCAGTATACGGATCTGGCTACCGAAGCGCGGGCGAAGGCCAGATCGCTGCTTGACGCCAAGAAACAGGCCGATGGGGCCTCCGCCACGGAATTGGTGATGCTCGCCGAGTTCCTCAAAGGCGACGGCGAGAATGAACAGGCCGCCGAGTGTTACCGGCGGGCCCTGGCACTGGACTACGGCCAGGTGAGATGGCGACTGTCGCTGGCCGAGCTGCTGGTGAAGATGGACCGCGTCAATGAAGCCTTTGAGGAGGTCAAGACGTGCCTGCGGTTGCATCCGGGATATGTCCCGGCCCGCAAGCTCGCCCTGACGCTGGCGACGCACCCGGCGGTATTGAACTCGAAGACGGAGATTCCGTGACGCATCGCTTCCCAGTGCCTGTCCGCTGCGATTCACACAGCGTCGTCGCGTGCGGCCCGTCGGACAAGGATTGAAAACGCCGATTTCTATACAGTCTCCATGAGAACATACCTCAGTGTGTATTTCGGTTCGTTGGTTCTGGCGCTGATCGCCACGCCGATTGTGATTCGGATTGCACGCGCCCGGGGCATCCTCGACTCACCGGGTCCCCGCAAGGTTCACCGCAGACCCGTGCCGCGCATCGGAGGGTTGGCGATCTACGTCGGGATGATGGGACTGAGCGTACCTGTGCTGTTCCTGCCGAACACCATTGGGCAGAGCTTCCGGGCCATCGCTCCACAAGTGGCGGCGGTGCTGGCGGCCGCAACGATCATGCTGTTTGTGGGCCTGGCCGACGACATGTATTCGTTGCGGGCGAGGACCAAATTGACGGCTCAACTGGTGACCGCGACGCTCGTCTGCGCGGCAGGCGTGCGTATCGAGGCTGTTAGTTTCGGCAACGGTGTCGTCCTGTCGTTTGGCCCGCTGGCTTGGCCTCTGACGGTGCTCTGGATCGTGGGCATCACCAACGCGGTCAATCTCAGCGACGGACTGGATGGGCTGGCGGCGGGCATCGCGGCCATTGCCTGCGGTGTCATCGCCGTCTATGCCATGCACACCTCCAACGTGATGATGGCGGTGCTGATGCTGTCGCTGCTGGGCAGCCTGACGGGCTTTCTGTATTTCAACTTCAGCCCGGCCCGGATATTCATGGGCGATTCGGGCAGTCTGTTCCTGGGTATGATGCTCGGGGCGTCGAGTGTGCTGTGTGCGGCCAAGACAGCCACACTGGTGGGGTTGGCCCTGCCGGTCGTGGCGCTGGGTCTGCCGATCTTCGACACGTTTTTCTCGATGCTTCGGCGTTTCCTGCAACGGCGTTCGCTCTTTGCGCCGGACAAGAGTCACTTCCACCACCGGTTGCTGGCCATGGGTCTTCGACAGCGCCATGCGGTCCTGACGGCCTATGCGTTGACGCTGGCGGGCACGGGGCTGGGACTGTTCATGCTCTTCACGCAGGGGGCGCAGACCGTCGTCATCTTCGGCGGTATCCTGCTGTTGTTCGTGCTGGTCTTCCGTGCGGTCGGTTCCATCCGTTTGCGAGAGACGATCGAGGGGATTCGCCGCAACAGCGGAATCAACGCTCAGCGCAAACGGGAGTTGGCGCATTTTGAGCGGATCGAACTGCACTTCCGCCACGCCAAGGGCTTTGACCAGTGGTGGGAGGCGGTCTGCGAGGCCGCCGAGGCCCTGGATTTCGCCCGAAGCCGCATGTGCGTGCAGTCCCGCGACGGCATGCAGCGAGAGTTGCTGTGGGAGAAGACGCCGGACAATGGCCAGACGCTGGCGGACGACGTGGTGCGCTTGACAATCCCGATTCGCGATCGGCGGGGGAGCGGCCCGGCGAACCTGCAGATTGAGGTCAAGGCCAATGGATCGCTGGAGTCGGCGGGGCGGCGGCTGACGCTTTTCGGCAGGCTGGCGGGCGAGTACCCCATCGCCAACTTGCGGGATTAAGCGGCAATACGTGGGAGAAAGCAGGTTAGAATAGGGGATATATGAATGGGGCGATACCCGTGCCGCCCAGCAGGACCAGCAGGCCCAGCAGGAGCATTACGATGAGCATGGGCAGCAGCCACCACTTCTTGTTGTGCTTGAGGAACTCCCAGAACTCGCCGATAATCGAGAGTTGCTTGCCCCTGGAGAGGGCCTGGAAGTCATCGGTTGGGTCGTGGGTGGGTTTATCGGGCATTCGCGTTCTCCGTCAGAACTGCTGGAAATAGCGTTTGACCTGGGTGGTCTGCTCGTGCGGCCGCCAGTATGAGCCGCGGTCGTCGGTAAATCGGTGGTCGAGTGCGTCGCGGCCGATTAGCCGAAACACCAGGGCCAACGGCGTCAGCAGCAAAAAATAGAATAGGGCCATGACCACGAAGCTGACCGCCAGGCCAATGGGCATGGCCGCCAGCGTCAGGCCGACGAACAGGACCCGCCCCAGACGCCGTGATAACAGGCTCGCCATGCCCACCGCCAGACCAAGGCACACAATGGCCAGCGTCCAGGGCATCGCAAGGCCCTGGACCCGGTGCAACACCAGCCCCAGGACGGCCCCGGCGACGATTGCGGCCACACCAAAGACCCGCAGCTCGCGGCCCGTGGGGTTCCAGTTGACATTCAGCAGTAGCATCGAAGTCCTGTCATCAACTGCTCAGATGCCGGTACATTGTCCAGTATGCGGGCAAGCCGGTTATGGGCGTAACGCACCGGGTGCCCTTGGCCCGATATCAATCCAGCTCGAACTGTTGCTTGTAGCGTGAGACGGCCTGTTCGTCAACACCTCGCTGTTCGGCCTTGTAGAGGACCACGTTCTCCATGACCAGCACGTCCATCTGGGTGGCCATGAAGCAGCGGTAGGCGTGTTCCGGGCGGCAGACAATGGGTTCGCCCCGGATGTTGAAGCTGGTATTGACGATGACGGAGCAGCCGTATTTCTCGTGGAAACGGCTCATCAGGCGGTGGAGCTTCGGATGGCGGTCGGGATCGACGGTCTGGATGCGGGCGGAGTAGTCCACGTGGGTCACGGCCGGGATGACGCTTCGCCGGGTGCGGAGCTTGTCAAAGCCTTGGAGCGATTCGAGGGGCACATCCAGGGGCAGCCGCTTTTCGGGTCGGACATCGGCCACCAGGAGCATGTACGGGCTCTGGTCCCCCGGCCGCAGGTCGAAATACTCGGCGGTGTGTTCCCGCAGGACACATGGGGCGAACGGGCGAAACGACTCGCGGAACTTGATCTTGAGGTTCATCGTCACCTGCATCTGGTCGCTACGGGCATCGCCGATGATGCTGCGGCTGCCCAGGGCGCGGGGCCCGAACTCCATGCGGCCCTGGAACCAGCCGATGACCTTGCCGTCATTGATCAGGTCCGCGATGTGGTCCAATAGCACAGCCTCATCCTCGTGGATATGGTAGACGGCCCCGGCTTCATCGAGACAGGCGGTAATCTGCTCAGGGGTGAAGGCCGGGCCCAGTAGCGAGCCCTGCTGGCTGTCGCGGGGATCGGCGGTCCGTTCGTTGCCGAGCAGGTGGTGCCAGGTGAACAGGGCGGCCCCCAGCGCCCCGCCCGCATCGCCGGCGGCCGGCTGGATCCATAGCCTCTCAAAGGGGCCCTCTCGCAGGATTCGCCCGTTGGCGACGCAATTGAGAGCGACGCCCCCGGCCAGGACGAGGTTTTTCATCTGTGTCATCTCGTGCAGATGCCGGACCGTCCGCAGGACGACCTGCTCGACGACGGCCTGGATAGAGGCGGCCATATCCATCTCCCGCTGGGTCAACGGGGACTCCGGCCGCCGGGGCGGCCCGCCGAAGAGTTTCTCGAACCGTCGGCCCACCATGACGTTTCGGTGGCCGTAGGTGAAGTAGTCCATGTTCAGCCGGAACGAGCCGTCCTCGGCGACGTGAATCAGCCTGTCCAGGATGAGGTCGCGGTAGATGGGCCTGCCGTAGGGGGCCAGGCCCATCAGCTTGTACTCGCCGGAATTGACCTTGAAGCCGGTAAACCAGGTGAAGGCCGTGTAGAGCAGGCCCAGGGAGTGGGGGAAACGGATGGTCTTGAGCAGTTCGATACGGTGGCCGCGGCCGACGCCGAGGCTGGCGGTGGTCCATTCTCCGACGCCGTCCATGGTCAGGATGGCGGCCTCGTCGAAGGGGCTGGGGAAGAAAGCGGCGGCCGCGTGGGATTCGTGGTGTTCGAGGAAGACGTAGCGGCCGCGGTATCGACCGCCGAGGGCCCGGCTCATCTCGCGGGGCAGATGGAGCTTCTGACGCAGCCAGGTCGGCAGGGCCAGGAGGAACTGGCCGAAGCCCCGGGGGGCGTAGGCCAGGTAGGTCTCAAGGAGCCGGTCGAATTTCGAGAGGGGTTTCTCATAGAAGACGACGTGGTCGAGCCGGTCGGCGGTGATGCCCGCGGCGGCCAGGCAGTAGTCCACGGCGTGGATGGGGAATCCGCTGTCGTGCTTGATGCGGGTGAACCGCTCCTCCTGGGCGGCCGCGACGATCCGGCCGTCCTCTACCAGCGCCGCGGCGCTGTCGTGGTAGAACGCGGATATGCCGAGGATGTGCATGGCCGGATTCTACAGCATGACGGGGGGATTGTCATGTAGTGCAAACCGGTCATCCATCGCATACGCTAGGTCCGATCGCGGGAATCCGCATGTTGGCACATGGGCCAGAGGTGCATTTTTCGACGAAAAACGCAGATCCTTGTCAGCAGTAGCGCCGTCGTAACGGTGCGATAATCCTGAATCGGAAGACAACATCCCCAGAGTACACAAAGCCACCACTGCCTATTTGACCACAGCTGCCAAGTCCAGGGAAAAAAAATCTACCGAATTGCGAAAAAAGTTGACAGCAAGGTCGGCTTGGGTTCATATTGCACCCAGGAGCCGCATGCTAGGGGCATGCTGGGGTGGTGATTGACTGTGTCATAGTGTTGCTGCGGCCGAAATGGGCCGACATACAAAGGATTGTGATCCCTGCGGCAGGGACCTGTGTCTTGGAAAGGAGTTTACAATGACCAGTACAGGAAAGCAGCACAGCCGGGGATGGAGGTTGGGGTGGTTGATCGTGACATTTGTGTGCGTCCTGCCTGTGGCGGCTATGGCGGAGGACGTGCAGCATTATCGGATGATCTCCGCCGTTGAATACGTCGGCCAGGGCCAGTTCCGCAACCAGGTGGAAACGGTCTTCACCGTCTCGACCGAGCAACTGGCGAAGAACCAAGTCCGGTTCCAGCTCCAGGCCGATCGTCTGCGGGACGCCAATATGTCGTTTGTGGTAGACCGCCAGACGCAACAGCTCAGCGATCTGGGTCGGGATATGGATATGTGGGCGAGGCTGAGCAATACGTCTATACAGACGGTCCAGAAGGTTGGCCGCAAGGATGTGGGCCGAACGTGGAAGCAGCAGACCTCGACCGGCGAGTTGGCGAACGTTCTCGGCGAGAGCCTGATGTTTACGGTCACGGCCATCGACGTCAGCTCGGCCAAGTTGGGCGAGATGGTGGCGGTTCGGGCCCTGTCCGAGCCATTCACGATCCAGACTTCAGCCGGGCCGGCCCGAGCAAAGGTCAACAGCGTCTACCTGTTCGATGCTGGAATGGAAGAGATCTATTTCAGTGCATGCGTCTTTGAAACCGCCACGACGGCACGCGGCTTTAAGGAGATACTTCACAGCGAAGTTGTGACATTCCGCACGAACGCCGAAGGCGTCGGCATGGGTCTGGCCGATGTGGGGGATAGCTTCGCCAACTTGGTGGGCAAGGTGGGTCTGGTCGATGAGCCGGTGAGGCTGACGAACCCGACGACGCTGCCGCAGTGGGCGCAGTCGGAAGGTCTGCTGGCGGCCCAGGCCGGTCACGTGTGCGGCTCGAACGTCTGCGAGGGGGCGCTCAACCCCGTCTCGTCGGTCTCGATGCCCGCCGTGAAGGTCATTGAACTTCAGAAGAAATCCGAGCCCAAGACGACGAATGCCCCGCTGGAGGAACTGAAGCTGCTGGGTCTGGACCTGTCGAATCGCTGGGTGCTCGGCGGCATCATCGCCGGTGCCGTGGCGATTCCGCTGGCGATGGGCGGCGGTGGCGGCGGCGGCGGCGGTCGTCCGGCCTCCCCGAAATAATGTCATCGCGGCAGGACGTTTGAACAACCCAAGGGTCCCGAGTGAAATCGGGGCCTTTTTTTGTGGCTTGCGGGGATGAGTGTGCCGGAGCCCCCCGACGTCCTCCAATCCGCGATCCCGAAAATGCGCCCGGCAGGACTCGAACCTGCAACCTTCGGATTCGAAGTCCGTCACTCTATCTATCCAATTGAGCTACGGGCGCAAAAATCCTAAGTCTTGGAATTGTAACGACTTGCGAAATCACCTGTCAAGCCCCTTCTGCCAAAAAACAGGGCGCGTGCCAACTGCGCGCCAAAATCTGCGTCCGTCGTTCTGTGGATGCCCTTGCCCGATCCACCAGATCGTCGGCCACGGCCAGGTAGAACTGGTGCGTTGTGGAGAACGAACTGTGCCCGGCCAACTTCATCACGTCGAACTCACTCATGCCGTCGGCCAGCCAATTGCTCAGGCATGTTCGCCGCAGGTCGTGGAATTTTACGCCCGCGTCGATATTCGCCCGCTTCAAGAGGCCCCTCCATCGGCCCGTGAAATTCGCAATGAGCCCCTGCCGCGTCAACAACAATGACCATTGCCCATCACCGCGGAGCCGCTGAATATGCTCGTATCGGGCCGCCGGTACGAAGATGTACGGCAGGCCCGTCGGCTGCCCGGCTTGGTGATCAACCAGCATCGCCACGACCTCATCGGTCAGCGGCAAGGTACGCCGGTCTGTGTCCTTGACCTGCCAGGCCCACGTCTCCGACGTGCTCTCCTTCGGTCCGACCGTGATCGTCTTGTCGGCGAAGTCGATGTCCGCCCATACCGCGTTCAATACCTCTCCGCGCCGCATGGCCGTAGTCAGCGCCACGGCTATGAGCAGGTCCCACCGCAGGCCGCCACGAGAATGACCCGTGTACTCGATAGCCGCCCCTACCAGCCGCCGGCACTCATCATCCGTCAAGACCCGGATATCCCGTTTCGGCGACTTCGGTGATTCGACGTGCCTCAGCGGGTTTAGGTCCAGCTGCCGACGCTTGACCGCCAGCTCGAGTAACCGTTTCACCTCGCGCAGTTTCTTCGCCACCGTTGCCGGACGAAGGCCCAGGTCGATCTGGGCCTGCCGAAACTGCTCCCCGTGCCTGAATGACACCGCGTCCAGCGCAATGTTTCCCACCTCTTGGATAAAGTCTCGCATTGCATGAGCATATTCCACCCGCGTGCTCTCACGTATCTGGCCCCCCGTGCGCGTCAAACTGTCCTCCAGAAAGTCACTGAGTCTCATCGGCGGTGGAGCGAGTATGCCCATTCGGAGCTTACGTTCCACCTGCTTGCGTTCGGCCTCGGCCTTGCGCGCGTCCGCGTGTCCAAGCGATTGTCGATGCCTTTTGCCATTCACGTCGATGTAATCCAACAGATATACAAACGTCTTGCCGTCTCGGGACGGCCGTACTCGTAGCTTCACCAAGTCATGCTTCATGTTCGGACCTCCTTTCCGCATCCACCCGGTGAAGCCGGTCCGCCGTGATGGTATGGCCCGTCGCGGCCCGTTTGCACGTCGAAACCATCAGACCGCCTCCTTCACCAGTTTCTCCCGCACCCAGGCCCGGACAGCCTCCAGCGGGTAGAGGGGTTGCCCGCACAGATGAATTCTCGGTAAACCGTGCATCCGCTTCAAGTTCTCGATTGCGTTGCGGAGGTCTTTGGACTTGGAAACCGACGGTATCCGCAGATACTCGATCAGTTCGGATTCGATCATAAGCTCCGGCCAAGTTGTAA
>Ga0209614_1000280_pt1 | contig 46718 bp, 40 predicted proteins | sample BlaSprsedimmetaG_FD_185484 | JGI IMG/M metagenome (GOLD analysis project Ga0209614, IMG submission 185484) | Hot spring sediment bacterial and archeal communities from California, USA to study Microbial Dark Matter (Phase II) - Blank Spring... ...
CCAATGCGCTTATTGGAGATGGCTGCCAACATGTAATCGAACAAGACAATACAGCAACAAAACAGAATTACCGTTTTTCTATCAGCGGTTGCTTTAGTGCGCCCTAAAAAGGCTACATCCCCATCGTAAGGGATTAAGAGGTAGCAAAAAATCAAACCGGCGGACTGAATAAGGAGCTTCGAAGCGAAAAACAACCAAGATTAGGTCGCTTATGGCCTCGAAATTCTCTGTAAATTAAAAAAAAACGCTTTGTCGCAACACCTTTGAGTTTATTGCCGTTTGTCTTTTACAGAAGCGGTGAGGCTTCTTGATTGTACCCTACATCGACGGGGAGCGGGTCAGGTTTTCCAGTTCTTCGATTTCCCCGGCCAGGCTTTGGTTGTCTGGATCGAGGGTGTAGGCTTCGTGCAGCGCTTCCAGCGCCTGCTGATAGTGCCCCATTTCCTTGAGGATCTGTCCCAGCTGATGTTTGAAAGTCAGAAAATCATTCCGGGTCAGCCCTTTTTCCAGCAGACCTTGCTGGATTTGCGACAGGGCTGAGGAGTAGGCTCCCTGATGCAGGAATATCCGGCTGCGCAAGAGCAGCGTGGGAAGGCGAAAGCTGACGGACTTGAGCGCCTCCTCACTTTCCCGCAACGCTTGTTCCGGCATTTTCAGCTCATTGTAAGCCAGGGCAAGATTGTAATGGAATTTATCGTTTTCAGAATCCTGACGGTCTTTCCCTCGGGTTGTTTTCATGGTTTGGAAAATTTCTTCGACGCCGTGATTGGGAGCCCCTTGCCCGAATGATTCCAGGTTTTCGCTGGCAATCGAGAACTCGTCGAATTCTTCTCCCAGTTCTGCGCCAAGGTCAAAAAAATCATCTGCGTCGGTCGGCTCCGCGGCAGACATCCCGCCATTCTTTTCGGGGGATTTGTGAGTGATGATGATATCTGAATAAATGCTTTTGGCGCTTTCCTGGTATTCCGGAAATAGTTCCCGTAAAAGCAGTCGGTAAGGCTCTTTGTCTGGAGCTGTTTCGATAATCGTTTCCAGTACCTCCAGGGCTTCATTCGGACGGTCGTTTTCCCGGTAGACATTGAATGCCTGAAGGTAGTGGGCGGTGGCATCGGCATTGAGTTTCTTTTGTTTGTAGATACGGCCCAGCTCAAGGTTTGCTTCCAGGTGTTTCGGCTCTTCGGAGAGAATTTTCTTATAGGTGGCGATGGCTAAGGGAATAAAATCGTTTTTCAGATAAAGTCGGGCGCTTTTACAATATTCATCCAGGGCCTTGTCGCGTTTTCCCCGAGACAGACAGGTGTCGGCCAGTTTAAGGCGCAGGCGAAAATTATTGGGGTTTTCCTTGAGTTGCTCTTCAAGACCGATAATAACTTGATCGGAAATGTCGGCGTCCGGGTTTCTGGCCCGGCTGAAGGCACCCTTCAATTTGCTGAAAAAGCCTGATTTCTTAATCAATTTTGTAAAATACTTAGTCGGTAAAGCCCGGAAAAGCACCTTTTCAGGGCAAGATTAAAACCAGATTATAGCAACGTAAATATCCAATTATTTGAGGGACTTAATATAATTTTTGACTTTTGTCAATTGTTTTGCTAAGGCTGCTTGGTGTTTGTTCGGCCCAGGAAGACAGTCGGACACCGATTTGGATTTCAGGCGGGCCGAGGTGTTTTCAGGTTTTAGTTGGGCAGGCCTAGTTGTCAGTGGGACGGAGCCGGTGCAGTGGTTGCAGTTGTCGATGGAGATGAAATCACAGGTGAAAATTAAAGCTCTGAAGGGCTCAACCCTGCGCTCCGGAGACTGTCTCGGAATTTTTGCTCCGGCCAGTCCGGTGCGGCCTGAATGCGTCGAGAAAGGGCGGGCGTTTTTGGCCCGTTCCGGTTTTGTAAGTCAGACGGCGAAGAACCTATACGATCGTCTTTATCATCTGGCCGGCAGCTGTCGCAACCGGCTGGCGGATCTCGAGAGGCTGTTGCTTGATCCGCAGGTCAAGGGGCTGCTCGCGGCCCGCGGCGGTTACGGCTGTTTGCCCTTGTTGCCGCTGCTGGACTATGCCCTTTTTGCCCGTTATCCGAAAATAATCATCGGGGGAAGCGATCTGACCTCTCTTCAGCTGGCCCTGTGGGGGAAAATCGGGTTGATCACCTTTTCCGGCCCCATGCTGGCGGTAGAAATGGCCCGCCCGGGAATGGTCAACAGTGAACTCCTGTGGGGGTTGACCAAGGGCCTGGCGGGGGCCTCGAGCGAGGCGCTGCTTTCCCCCTATCTGGAATCGGAAAAGATTATCTACCTGCGTCCGGGAGTTTTCTCCGGTGTCTGTCTGGGGGGGACGCTGACGTTAATCTCGAGTTTGGCGGGGACCGGTTTTTTGCCCGATTTTGCGGAAAAGATTATTTTTCTTGAGGATCGGGGTGAGTCTTTGTACCGCATTGATCGGGCTTTGACTCAGTTACGTCTGGCCGGGGTTTTTGCCTCGCCGGCGGCGGTGGTCTGTGGAAATTTCGACCTGCCCGCTCCGGCGGAAGAACCTTTGCTCAGGGATTTTCTGAGGGATTTTTTTGCCGGGGACGATTTTCCGGTCCTGATTGGTTTTCAGTATGGTCACTGTTCGCAAAGCTTTATTTTTCCGCAAGGCGGGGACATGAAGTTTGATTGCCGGGAGCGAAAAATCACCCTTCTTGAAACGGCGGTTGATTGAAATGAAGGTAGATTTCGAGGTGGTTTGTCGCGAGGGCGAACTGGGTCCCATGCTGGCGGCGGCTTTTTTGGCACGACAGGGCTGTCGGGTCATGTTTTTGCCGCCGCGTTTCCAGCAAAATTCGGAGCCAGAATTTCTGCTTCCGGTTGTCCGCGGCTGCCCGGCGCGGCTGTTGTCTGAATTGCTGTCTGATCCGCCTTCAGCGCCGCCGGCGGAAATCTTTTCCTGGAAATTCGCGGGCCGGGAAGGGGCTGCGGGTCGCCTCACGGAGCTCGCGGGCCGGGGAGCCGCGATTTTCCCAAGCGGGGCCTGGACTGAGCTGGATGAATTGTACCGGGTGATTGACCGCCTGATGGACGCGGGTCTGGAAATGCCGGTCGCCTCCATCGCGGGCATCTGGCGGATGTTGCGCGTTCTGATCACGGAGCAGAAGCTTCGTGAAAATCGTGGGCAAACCCTGAGAAAGTGGCTGGCCGGATTTGACCTGCCGGAGGCGGAGGAACAGCTCTGGTCGGCTCTGACCCCCTTGACCGCCTTGCAGCGTTTTGCCGATCCGCCGCTGCTGGCTTACGCTTATGGCCTCAGAACCTTACTCGCGCCCGAGGTGTGGATTGGTTTACGGCAGTTGCGGGAGCGGCTGGTCGGGGATCTGCTGGCGCGGGGAGCCTGCCGAAGCAGCGAAGACTGGTTTCCGGTGTTTGACGGGAAATGGTTTATTGGGGTTGGCGCCAACCAGAAGGTTTCCTGTCGGACCACGGTTTTTCTGGCGGATGCTGATCCCGGGGCTCTGGCGCGGGAAATTTCTCCGCCGCAGCGGCGGCGCGATTTCCGCAGACAGTTTATGCTTGATGCTCCGGGCTTTGTCTGCCGGCGCAAAAGCGTGGATGAAAACGCAGAGTCCGACGGCGTCGGGTATTATCAGCTGGATTGTGGCCCTGATTTTTCGAAAAATCTGTATTCAGCCCCGGCGGAGACGCGTACCGGAAAGGCTCATTACCGTTTTTCCCCGGCCGCTTGCGGCTGGGAATGGGAGACCGGCGACCACTGGGGCTGGCAGGCGCGACAGCCGGCCATGATGGGGGCCGGTTTTCTTCCTTTGCAGGGAAGTTACTGTCGTTTTTATCAGGTCGGCTGGCATAATCTGCCCGGTTTCGGTTTTGGCGGCCTGATTTACAGTGCTCACTTGGCGGCCATGACCGTTATGCGAAAAGATCTGCACCGCGAGCTTGGTTGAATGCGGCCGGACCGAGTTGTCGAATATTTTTACCGGAAAGGAGAACGTAGTGATAAACGCGCTTGATGTGGTTATTCTGGGAGTCATTGTCGGCGGAGCCTATCTGGGTTATGTCCGGGGGTTGCTGGCGGAGCTGGTGGCCCTGCTCGGCGTGCTGCTCGGCATCCTTTTGGCGTCACATTTCTATCTCTCCGGAGCCGAGACCTTACAGCCTCTTTTGCATGATCAGGAGGTTACCGGATTTATTGCTTTTTTAATGCTTTACGCAGTAGGCATCGCGGCCTTTTTCCTGGTTTACCTGATCATCAAGTCAAATATGGCCGGTGGCGCCATCGGGCCGGTAAGTCGGATCCCGGCGTTGTTGCTGGGTGGTTTGAAAGGCGCCATCCTGGTGCTGGTGATTGTTTTTCTAGTAATTTTTTTCTGGGGCCCGGATAACTCATGTACCTCCGGAGGCCGATTGTTGCCTCGTCTTCTGATTTCCGGTCGGATGGTGATCAGTCTTCTGCCCGAGGCCATGCATGAGCCTTTGACCCGTCATGTCGATAAGCTGGTTCAGGAACGTGAAAAAAGGCTGAACGAAAGGCCAGCGCGTGGAGGAAACGAGTGAAAAAGGTGCAAACCTGGTGGTTTTGGAGCGTCTGCATCCTGCTGGCCACCTGTTTCCGGCCGGGGGCGTTACCGGCGAAAATGGTGGTTATGACCGGGGATGGACAGGCCCTTCTGGGAAAAGGGGTTGAAACCGCTAGGGCGGAAGCGGTTGCCGATGCCCTGGGCAAGGTTCTGCAGCGTTATCTCTATGAGGAGCTTGCGGTCAGCCGTGAACTTGAACCCTCGCTCCAGGAAAAGATTTTTGCCCGCCGGGAATCTTTTGTCAAGAGTTACGCGATTCAGAATGAAGGGGCGCTGGGCGAGCTTTACTGGATTGAACTTCAGGTGGAGCTGCAGACTGATTTGCTCAGTGAAACCCTGAGGCATATTGAAGGCGGTGAAAAACGTCAGGTAGAGGAGCTGACTTTGGTTCTGCTGCCCCCGTCCGGAGTTGAGGGTCAGGCTGTGGCCGGTTCCGTCGTCCAGTTCCCGGCCCTGGAAGCCTCGGTCTTGTTCCGTGGCTTGCAACAGGAATTGCTGCTTTATGGTTTCAGCTTGCACCGTTTTGAGAATCTTTCTCCGGACTTGGTCCAGCTCTGTGAGCTGGTTCTGGAAAAAGATCAGGTTGCCGGTGCTTCGCAACCCCGGGTGGAATGGTTTCAGGATCTGTTGCCGGGTGAATTACTGATCCTTGCCCGGGCCGCGGAGGTCAGTGAGGAGCCCATTGTCAGTCTCGGTAAATCATTCTGGCGCAGCCGGGCCGAAATGGCTTTTGTCGATCTGCGCAACCTGCGGATTACCAGATTGATGCCGGTCGAGGCGAAGGTCATTGGTTCAGACTATGTCAGCGGCCTGGAGCAATTAACGGCGGAACTTAACCTGAAGGTGCAAAAGAACTGCCTTGATCGTCTGACCAGGGATTATCTCTTGCCGCGTGAGCTGGATGCGAGAATGGTTCTGCGCTGTCAGGGTTTTCGGCGGCCGGCCGATGTCGCCGTTTTCCGTGAACGGTTGTCGGCCTTGCGCACGGTCAGGGAGGTAACCCTGCAGGCTCTGGCGGCCGGCCTGCTCGAACTCGAATTGCGCCTCTTGGTGCCGCCTTCTCTGCTGGTTGCCTGGATTAATGATTTTGCCGCCGAAGGTTGTGCGTACCGCTTTACGGTTTATCCTTTGGATGAGGCCCCTGAGCATTATCTGGTCAGGGTCGCTTATGATCTACCGGCAGACCGCTGATTTTCTCGAGGATTTACTAGCCGTGACCGGGGTCCGGGAGGTTTGGGTCGCCTGTTCCGGCGGTCTTGATTCCATGGTCCTGCTGGAGTTGGTGCGGGCTTTCGGCCAGCGGAGGGGGGTGCCGGTCGGGGTCCTGCATTTTAATCATGGTTTGCGGTCTGCGGCCCGCGCCGATGAGTTTCTGGTGCTGACTCAAGGGGTGCGTAACTATGGTCTGCCTTTGGTCCTGGGGCAGGCCCATGATTTACGGGAGCGGGCTCGAAGCCGCCGACTGTCGCTGGAAACCGCGGCTCGGCAGGCGCGCTACGCCTTTTTCGGTCGCTTTCTGCGGCGGCGGACAGCGGTGATCGTGACGGCGCATCATGCCACCGATCAGGTTGAAACCATGCTTTTTAATCTCATGCGGGGCACCGGTCTGCGTGGACTCAAAGGCATTCCCCGGCGCCGGGGGCGGATCGGCCGGCCGCTTTTGACCCTGACGCGGGCCTGCCTGGAAGCGTTCGCGGCCGAACATGGGCTGGCTTTCAACCAGGATGAGAGTAATTTCTCGCCGCTTTTCACTAGAAACCGGATTCGTCAGGAATTGCTTCCGCTTGTCCGGAAACTCGGCGGGCCGGGAGTCGAGGAACGGATGGCCGCGACCGGTTTACGACTGGCGGCTGATCTTGAGATTGTCGATGATCGTCTGGGGGAGTTGGAGGCCCTGGTTGAAAAGTGTGACCATGGCGGGCTACGGATTGAAAGGGCGCGGCTGCAAGCCTGCAGCGAAGCGCTCAAACCACATTTTCTCGGACGTATGCTTCGTTATGTCGGAGCGGTTAAACAGGTGCCGGCCCGCGTTCTGACAGAGCTTAGTGCTCTGGTCGGCCGGCCCGGCGAACGTCGCGAGGGGCATTACCATCTGGGCCGGGGGCTGGTTTTTGGGGTTTCCCCTGAGTGGGTGCGGCTTTTTTTCAGCGCGTCGTCGCCGACTGAAAAAACAGCGGTGGACCTTGATTTTGTGATTGCGGGCCCTGGAATTTATCAGTTGCCCGGAAGGCTGGGGCGATTTTCCTTGAATTATCCCCTACCGCTCCGCTCGGTCGGGGGGGGGCTGTCGGCCACCAATCCTGCCGCTTTTAGCGAACAGGTTGATGGCGACAGCCTCAAGTTTCCCCTGCGTCTTCGTTATCGGCAACCTGGCGATCGCTTTCAACCGCTGGGGTTGCAGGGACAAAGCCGCAAACTAAAAAAATTTCTCATCGATCTGAAGCTTGATCGGGCCGCGCGCGCCCGGCTGCCGCTGCTGGTGGATCGGGATGAGCAGATTCTCTGGGTACTGGGTCTGCGTCTCGATCATCGCTGTCGACTTCGTCCCGAAAGCAGGCAGGTTGTAAAACTCGAATTTTTCCCTTGGCAACAGGACTTTGATCAATGGGAAAGGAAATAAAGCGTTATCCCGAGGCTTTGACACGGGCTTTTACTCAGGCGGCGGAAATGATCGTCGCGGCCTCCGGGAGGGTGGTTTGTCTGACCGGCGCCGGAGTTTCGGTGGATAGCGGCATTCCTGCTTTTCGCGGCAGCCAGGGTCTCTGGGATCGTTATGATCCGCTTGAATATGCTGAGATTGACAACTTTCGGCGGAATCCGGAAAAGGTCTGGGGCATGCTGGCTGAAATGCTGATCGTGGTTGAAAGGGCGGTTCCTAATCAGACGCATAAAACGCTGGCCGAATTCGAGGAGAAAGGCTGGCTGCAGGCCGTGATTACCCAGAATGTCGACGGCCTGCATCAGGCGGCCGGCGCCCGACGGGTGATTGAATTCCATGGGACGAGCAGAAATCTGGTTTGTCTGGAATGCGACTGGTCCTGGCCACGATTCAGCCTGGTTGACAGCCGCATGCCGCCCCGTTGTCGCCGTTGTAACGCGATCTTAAAGCCGGACGTGGTTTTTTTTGGGGAACAGATTCCACGCCCGGCTTTGCTTGAAGCCACGGCAGCCGCGGAACAGGCTCGGGTTATGTTGGTGGTCGGAACTTCAGCCAATGTTCATCCTGCCGCCGAGATGCCGGTTTTGACGAAAAAAGCCGGTGGCCGGGTGATCGAAATAAATCTGGAACCGACCCCGCTTTCCGGGCGAGTGGCCGATTTGACGATTTTAGGTCCGGCCGCGATCGGCCTGTCTGAAATCATGCAGATCTGCGAGCGGATTGCCGGTCATGGCTGAATGCGTTCTCTATATTGAAGCCCTCGGCGGTCTCAGTGGCGATATGTTTCTCGGGGCTTTCCTCGACCTCGGCCTGCCGATGGCGGAACTGCGGACCAACCTTGAAAAGGTGGGTCTGGAGCGTTTTTTTTCCCTGCACCTGAGCTCGGTGCAAAAACATGGTATCGCCGCCCGCAAGGTTGATTTTTCTGCGTTGCCGCCGGCCCAGGTCAATCCGGCTCCGAAAACCCTGGGCGCCGTCGAGGCCCTGCTGACCGGCTGCGCCTTGCCGGAGCCGGTCGCGGTTTTCAGCCTGGCGGTGTTCCGGCAACTGGCGGCCGCCGAAGCCGAGGTGCATGGATCAACCCCGGAGCGGGTTCATTTTCACGAGGTTGGGGATTATGATACCCTGGCCGATATTGTTGGGGTGGCAACCGCTCTGGTCTGGTGCCGCCCTGATCTGGTCAGCCTCAAGCCGGTTCCGCTGGGAACCGGCTTCGTTGATTGCGCCCATGGTCGCTTGCCGGTGCCGGTTCCGGCCGTGCGCAAACTGCTGGTCGGTCTGCCGGTGGTCGAAAGCGGCATTGCCGCGGAGCTGGTGACCCCGACCGGCGCCGCTCTGCTGAAAACCATAGTTGAATTGTTTCCCGCGGCTCCCGGAGCCGGGGTGCACCCGGCTCCGGTCTGGGGCTATGGCGCCGGTCAGCGCGATCTGGTACAGAGGCCCAATCTTTTGAGTCTGGGGCTTGCCGGCAGCGTCGAAGACGGCGAGGGCAAAGGTCTTCAAGCCTACCGCCGGGAAAATTGTCTGACCCTGGAAACCGCTCTCGACGATCTGACCCCGGAAAAGCTGGCGGCCTTGGCTGAAAACCTGCGTTCCGACGGGGCCCTTGAGGTCTTAAGCTGGCCCGCGGTGATGAAGAAAGGTCGGTTGGGGGTGGTTTTACAGGTGCTTTTGCATGAGGCCGACGAGGCCGTGATCGTGGCCCGGCTTTTTAGCGAGGGGTCAACTCTGGGGCTGCGGCGCCGACCGGGTCGGCGCTATCTGCTGGAGCGCGAGCTTGAGACTTTTTCGACCTCTCTGGGGCCGGTGCGTTGTAAAATCGCCCGTGATCTGAACGGGAACATTCTGAATCTTAAACCTGAACATGATGATTTGGCGGCGCTGGCCGGTAAACTGCGGCGTCCCCTGACCCGGGTCGAACAGCAGGTTCTGGCTGAGCTGCCGCAAATGGAGAGCAAAGCATAAAAATGGCGAAAATAGATTTTATCAGAAACATCGGTATCGCCGCGCATATCGATGCCGGCAAAACAACGATTACCGAAAGAATTTTATTTGTTACAGGTCATACCCATAAAATTGGCGAGGTTCATGAGGGCACGGCGGTCATGGACTGGATGGAGCAGGAACAGGATCGTGGCATTACGATTACCTCAGCGGCGACCACCTGCAACTGGCGCAAACATACGATCACGATTATCGACACTCCCGGACATGTTGATTTCACGGCCGAGGTCGAACGCAGCTTGCGGGTGTTGGATGGCATGGTGGCGGTTTTCTGCGCCGTCGGCGGGGTTGAACCTCAGTCTGAGACCGTCTGGCGTCAGGCCGAGCGCTACCGGGTGCCGCGTCTGGTCTTTATCAACAAAATGGATCGTCTGGGCAGTGATTTCAAAGGGATCATAACCCAGCTCAGAAACAAGCTCGGGGCCCATCCGGTGGCTCTGCAGCTGCCGATCGGACGGGAATCCGCTTTTTGCGGGGTGGTTGATCTGCTGGGTGACCGGGCCCTTTACTGGGATGATGACGAGCAACTTGATTTTCGTGTGGCTGAAATTCCGACGGCCATGCAGGCCGAAGTCGAGGAGGCCCGGCAGCAGCTCTGGGAAATGGCGGCCGAGGGCGACGATGAACTTCTCGAACTCTTTCTCGAAGGCGCGCCTTTGCCTGCGGAACAGGTAATCCGGGCCCTGCGAATTCAGACGATTGCCGGTCAACTGGTGCCGGTGCTCTGCGGCAGCGGTCTTAAAAACAAGGGCATTCAGCCGCTGTTGGACGCCGTGGCGGCCTTTCTGCCCTCTCCGGCCGAGGTGCCGCCGGTGGTCGGCAGCCATCCTTTGGATGGTCATCCGGTTGAGCGCGCCGCGTTCAATGCGGAGCCTCTGACGGCCCTGCTTTTCAAGGTGGCGATGATGGAAGGCCGCCGTCTGGTTTATCTGCGCCTGTATTCCGGCGCCCTGACCGAGGGCGACGAGGTTTTCAACCCCCGACTCAAGAAAAAGGAGAAGGTTTCACGACTTTTCCAGATGCATGCCCATAAAAAAAATCGCATTGACAAAGCCCTGGCCGGGGACATCGTGGTTGCCATGGGTATTAAACAGTCGGGTACCGGTGATACCCTTTGTACCGCGGATGCGCCGCTCATTCTGCCGGGGATGGAGTTCACGGTGCCGGTGATCTCGGCGGCGATCGAGCCGCAGCGTAACAGCGATCTCGATAAACTCTGGGAAAGTCTGAGCAAGCTCGCGGATGAAGATCCCACCTTTCAGATCAGGATGGATGAGGATACCGGTCAGATTGTGATTTCCGGCATGGGTGAGCTTCATCTGGAGATTATTCATGAACGTCTGCGCCAGGAGTTCAATCTGGAGAGCAATCTGGGCAAGCCTCAGGTTCTTTTTCAGGAAACCATCACCCAGGAAGCCCGGGCGACGGCGGAGTTCGAACGGGTGGATGAAGAGGAGAAAACCCGTCAGTTCGCCCGCTTGAGCGTGCGGGTCAGCCCGCGGCCGCGGGCTGCGGGCAGCAGCGTGAGCTGGCGGGAAGGGGTGGGGCTGGATCTGGCCGAACCCTTGCGCCAAGCCGCCATCGAAGGTCTGCGGGAGGTGCTGCATTCGGGGCCGGTGCAGGGTTATCCCCTGGTCGACGTGGAGTTCACGATTCTTGCGGTGGAAGGTGAGCCCGGAGATTTTACCAAGGTGGCGTTGAAGGTGGCGGGCGCCAATGCCGTGCGCCAGGCCTTGCAAGCGGCCCGGCCGGCAATGCTGGAGCCGATCATGGAGACCGAAATCAATGTTCCCGAGGAGAGCCTGGGAGACGTTATCGGCGAGCTCAACAGTCGCGGCGGCCGGATTATTGAGATTGACAATCATGATCATTTCAGCCGGATAACCGCGGATGTGCCTTTGCAGCGTCTCTTTGGCTATACCACGGCGCTGCGCTCCGCGACCAAAGGCCGGGGGAGTTTTGCCATGAAGTCGTCGCGTTATGATACTATGGTTTAACTCCGGCGGGTTTGAAAATAGGAACAAAAGCAATGATGGAAACTGAGTCGTCGCAGCGGGAGGATGATCATCTGGCCCGGCTGCGGGAACGAATTGACGATCTTGATCATCAACTGATCGAGCTGCTGGCCCGGCGCCAGGAGATTGTCGAAGAGGTCGTTGCTTTGAAGAAAGCGCGCCAGATGCCGGTTTGTCATCCCGCCCGGGAGGCCGATCTGATCGATAACCGCCGGGCCTGCGCCTTGCAAAACGGACTCGAGCCTGAATATGTCGAAGAGCTTTTTCGCAATATTATGCGCTATTCGCGTTCGACTCAGACCGCTGAAATCTCACGGGTCGGGGTCAAACCGCAGGCCCGGATTCTGATTGTTGGCGGCGGCGGCGCCATGGGCCGTCTTTTCGCCCGCTGGTTCAAGGCCTCGGGTTACGAAGTCAGAATTCTCGAACGCGAGGATTGGGGACGGGTCGCCGAGCTTTGTGGCGGTCTTGACCTGGCCTTGGTCAGTGTGCCGATTGCGGACACGGCGGCAATCATTAAAAGGTTGGCTCCGTATCTGCCGGGAAAATGTATTCTTGCCGATCTGACCAGTATCAAGGGACCGACGCTGGCCGCCATGCTTGAACATTTTGCCGGCCCGGTGCTGGGTTTGCATCCGATGTTCGGCCCGGATACCCCGAGCCTAGAGCGCCAGATCGTGGTGGTAACGCCCGGTCGGGAAGGTCTGGAGGATCGCTGGCTGGCGGAACAGTTCGCCGCCTGGGGCGGGGTTGTGGTCCGGACCACGGCGGACGAGCACGATGAGATTATGGCGATTGTTCAGGCTCTGCGTCATTTCGCCACCTTTACTTTCGGGCGTTTTCTTTATCTGCGCCGGGTTGACCTGAAGCGGACCCTTGAATTTTCCAGTCCTATATACCGGCTTGAGCTGGACATGGTGGGGCGTCTTTTCGCCCAGGATCCGGAACTCTACAGCGAGATTATTTTTGCCACTCCGGAACGTCTCGCGCTGGTGCGGGATTATCTTAATAGTTTTCAACAAAACCTTGAGCTGCTTGAGGGAAACGCCGTCGGCCGGGAAAGGTTTGTTAGCGAATTCAAGGCGATCTCCGCCTGGTTCGGAGCTTACAGTAACCAGGCGATTCGGGAAAGTGGTTATCTGATCAACAAGTTGATTGAACGCTTCTGATCTTTTGGGTCCGGGCTATGTCGATTCGCAATCTGAAAGCCATGTTCGAGCCGGTCTCGGTGGCCGTGATCGGGGCTTCCAATAATCCCGACAGTATCGGCTTCGCGTTGATGCGCAATCTTCTCGCCGGAGGATTCATCGGGCCGGTGATGCCGGTTACGCCGAAGTATCATGCGGTGGCCGGGGTGCTCGCTTACTCTAGGGTTGCGGATCTGCCTGAGGCCCCGGACCTGGCCCTGCTCTGTACTCCGCCCGCAAGCATTCCCGGGCTGGTTGCGGAACTGGGCGCCGCCGGAACCCGGGCGGTGGTGATTATCAGCGCTGGTCTGCACCGTTTGAGCGGCAGCGACGGCGAAAATCTGCTGACCGCCGTCCTGACTGCGGCTCAGCCGCACATGGTGCGGATTCTCGGGCCCAACTGTGCCGGTCTGATTATTCCCCGCCTGGGATTGAACGCAAGTTTTGTCAACAGCGGCGTGACCGTGGGTAACATCGCCTTTGTCTCCCAGTCGGGGGCCTTCAGTACTGTGGTTCTGGACTGGGCCCGCACCCATCGTATCGGTTTTTCCCATTTTGTTTCGCTGGGCAACAGCGCGGATGTCGATTTCGGCGATGTGCTGGATTATCTCGCCAGCGATCCGCATACCGATGTCATCCTGCTCTATATGAAAGAAATTCGCGATGCCCGGAAGTTCATGTCTTCGGCGCGCGCGGCCGGGCGCAGCAAACAGGTGCTGGCGGTCAAGGGTGGACGTTTTGCGCTGTCGGAGCCGGGCTCCATGCCCCGCTCCGACACCGGAGCCCTGGCGGTCGCCGGAGAGGTTTATGACGCGGCTTTGAGCCGGGCCGGGATTCTGCGGGTGGACACCATCCAGGATCTTTTTGATGCGGTTGAAACCCTGGCCCGGGCGCGACCGGTCATCGACCGGCAGTTGACTATCGTCAGTAACGGTGGTGGTCCCGGGGTCATGGCGGTCGATGCCCTGCTGGCCGGAGGTGGGGTGCCGGCGGATTTTCCGCTGGCCTTGAAAAGGGCTCTGGAAGATTGCCTGCCGCCTTTTCGCCAGGCGGCCAATCCTCTCGACATCCTTGGTGATGCACCGATTGAACGCTATCTGGCGGTGCTCAAACTGCTTCTGGGTGAGACCGGAGTGAAAACGGTACTGCTCCTGCATTCGCCCAATGCGCTGCTCGACAGCAGCCGTCTGGCTCGGGCTCTGGTCGAATTCCTGCGTGGGTCGAGGGGCTCGATTCTGACCTGTTGGCTCGGGGGTGATACGATCGCTGAAGCCCGGCAAATCTGCGCTGCCGCCAACATTCCTAACTACAGTACTCCGGAAACCGCGGTGCGGGCCTTTTTGCAGCTGGTAGCCTACCGCCAGAATCAGGAAACCTTGAAGGAAACTCCGTCTTCGGTCCCGGAGGATTTTTCCCCCGATTCTCAGACGGCGAAAATGATTGTCGAAAAAGCTCTGGCCGCCGGGCGTGAGTGGTTGACCGAGCCGGAAACCAAACAGGTGCTCAACGCCTACGGTATCGCCGGGGTGGAGACCAGAATTGCTGCGGACGCCGAGACGGCGGCGCAGATGGCGGTGGAGCTGGGTTTTCCCGTGGCCCTGAAGATCCTTTCTCCCCAGGTCAGCAATAAATTTGACGTCGGGGGCCTGGCTCTGGATCTGGACACGGTGGCCGAGGTTTATAAGGCCGCTGCGGCTATGCGGCAGCGGGTCGGCGCGCTGCGCCCGGAAGCCGTGATCGAAGGTTTTACGGTGCAGAAAATGGCCCGTAGTCATCGTGCTCATGAAACTATCGTCGGGGTTACCACGGATCCGGTGTTCGGACCTTTAATCCTGTTCGGCCAGGGTGGCATCGCGGTTGAAGTGATTAACGATCATGCCATCGCCCTGCCGCCGCTCAACATGGCGCTGGCCCGGGAGCTGATTTCCCGCACGCGGCTGGCCCGGCTGTTGGCCGGTTACCGTAACCGTCTGCCGGCCAATCTTGACGCCCTCTGCCTGGCCCTGGTTCAGGTTTCTCAGATCGTTATTGATTTGCCCGAGGTTCTGGAATTCGATATCAATCCACTGTATGTCGATGACCAGAGGGTGCTGGCTCTGGATGCGCGCATGCGGGTGGCGCGGACCGGATTGCCGGGAGATCGGCGGCTGGCGATTCAGCCCTATCCGAAAAGACTGGAGGAGTATCTTGTGTTGGGGGGGAGGCGGTTGTTGCTGCGGCCGATTCGTCCGGAAGATGAGCCTCAGCACCATGCTTTTATCCGGCGCATCGATCCCGAGGATTTCCGCCTGCGTTTTTTCGGGCTGATACATGATTTTTATCATCAGGATCTGGCCCGGTTCACTCAGATTGACTATAATCGGGAAATGGCTTTTATTGCCACGGCGGAAACCCCCGACGGCGGCCGTGAAACCCTGGGGGTGGTGCGTGGGGTTAGCGATCTCGATAACCGCAAGGCGGAGTTTGCTATCATCGTGCTTTCTCAGATCAAGGAAAAAGGCCTGGGGCGCCGTCTGCTGGTCAAGATGATCAACTATCTTAAGGAACGGGGTATTCAGGAACTGGTGGCGGAGGTGTTGATCGAGAATCAGCGCATGCTGGCCCTGGCCCGCAGCCTGGGTTTTAAACAGCGCCGTTCCCTTGAGGGGGGCATTGTCAGAATCAGTCTGGATCTGCAGACTTCGGGCGCGGGCCGCACCGAGAACGCCGGATAGAACCCCGCTGATTTTGTGATCGCAGGATTCCCGCCCTTAAAAATTTTCGCTTGCATAATTGTTGTGGTTGAGGCTGCTTTCGCCCCGTTTTTTACCGGTCCCGTTTTTCGGACAACCTTCTCAGATCTTGTCGGGGCGTACTTTTCGGCGACGTTCCCGATAGCCCATGGCCAGGCCGCAGACGGCTAGTCCCCAGGCCGGAACTCTCAGAAACCAGTGGGCTCGAATGCCCAGCAGGCGACTTTCCGGCCAGCGCAGGCGCAGTCCCATGGCCAGCATCAGCAGAAAAAAAGCGCCCGCCGCCAGCAGCAGGGCAAGCTTGCGGCGTCTGTGCCAGAGACCGGCAAAAACCAGGCTATGGATCATAAAAACCAGCAGGATGGATTTAAGCAGCCAGTCGGGCATGAATTTTCACGAGAGAAAAATTTTACAGGCGATAATCGCCCCGATCACCCCGGCGAGGTCGGCGAGCAGGCCGGCGGCCAGGGTGTGACGAACCTTCTTGATCTGGACCGCGCCGAAATAGACTGCCATTACATAGAAGGTGGTTTCCGTGGAACCCTGGAGCGTGGAAACCAGGTAACCGGTATAGCTGTCCGGGCCGATCGCCGGATTATTGATGGTGGCCGCCAGAATGCCGTAGGCGCCCGAGCCCGACAACGGGCGCAGCAGGGCCATCGGCAGGGCCTCGGCCGGTAAACCCAGGGCGGCGGTACAAGGGCCGATGGTCGTGGTCATGAGTTCCATGACGCCGCTGCCGCGCAGCATGCCGATGGCGACCATGATGGCGACCAGATAAGGGATGATTTTCATCGCGACCTGAAAACCTTCGCGGGCGCCGTTGACAAACGCCTCGTAAACCGCAACCTTGCGGATGACGCCAAAGCTCAAGACGGCAACCATCAGGACGGGGACAATCCCGCCTGAAAGCTGTTGCCCGTAAAGCACCATCAGAAAGATCAGGGCGGCAAAGCCGCCGTAACCGAGGCATAATTTCAGCATCGTCCAGCGTTGTGTGGCGGAAGCTTCGTGCTGGCTTGTAGAGCGGGTTGGCGGAGCTGGGTTTTCCTTTCTGCGGCTGAAACGGGCCAGGAGCTTGGCGCTGATAATCGCCACCGTGGTGGAAAGGATAGTGGCGCAGAGAGTGGTCGGCAGGATGCCGGCGGCATTGCCGGAGCCCGCCGCCGCCCGCAGGGCGATCACTCCGGTCGGCAGCAGGGTGATACTGGACGTGTTGATGGCCAGAAACAGGGCCATGGCGTCGGTGGCGGTTCCCGGTTCCTGGTTCAGGGTGTCAAACTCCTGCATCGCTTTGATTCCGAATGGGGTGGCGGCATTGCCGAGGCCCAGTAGATTCGCGGCCAGATTCATGACCATGGCCCCCATGGCCGGATGCTCAGCCGGAACTTCGGGAAACAGTCGATAAAGCAGGGGGCGAATGGCGCGGGCTGCGATTTTCAGCAGGCCGCCTTCCTCGGCGATTTTCATCAGGCCGAGAAACAGTGCCATGACCCCGATCAGGCCCAGGGCCAGTTGTACGGCCTCGCCGGCACTGGTGATGATGGCGCCGGTCAGGGCCTCAAGCGGAGGCTGAACCCCTACGGTCGCCGTCCCGTTCAGCTGACGCCAGCCCGCAACCAGAAAGGACAGCGTGATAAACAGAAAAAAGAGAAGGTTCAAAGGGAATCAGACCAGATTTTCCTGAACCAGGCGGGCAAAATGGGCGAAAGAGCGGTCGTAGGTTTTTTCCGCGCCGGCGGGGAAACAGCAGCCCGGCAGCTGGCGATTTTTCAGATGATAGCGCAGGCAGTCGCAACACAGACCTTTACGGGAACAGGGCTCGTAGCTGCAATTGCAGTCTTCCAGGTTAAGTTTTTGTTTACAATCCATGCCGGTTTCTCCCTGAGGTTGGGGCGGTTTTTCAGGTCTGATCCTGAGAATTCATTAATTCAGGCTCCGCTTCTGCCTAAAAGCATACCGGGGCTCGTCCGTCAACCATTATTTTTATCTGCCCGGACACAAGGTTATTGCTTTAAAGGTGTTTGTTTTTATGCTATAGCGCATTCATGACAACTAACCACGAAAGTGATTTCCTGGTTCTGGGTAGTGGTATCGCGGGGCTTTTCTTTGCTTTGCAAGTCGCTGATCTGGGACGGGTGCATATCATCACAAAAAAGAAAATTTCTGATACCAATACCAATCTTGCTCAAGGCGGAATTGCGACGGTACTCGACAACAGTGATTCCTTCGCCGATCACCTCGAGGATACGATGCGGGCCGGAGCCGGCCTGGGTCACCGGGAGATTGTCGATTTGGTGGTGCGTCAGGGTCCGGTCTGTCTGCGCAGGCTGATCGACATGGGGGTTTCCTTCAGTCGGGATGCGGCTTCGGCGACCGGTTATGACCTGGCCCGGGAGGGCGGACATTCCTGCCGTCGGATTCTTCACGTCGCCGACTGGACCGGACGGGAGATCGAGGAGGTACTGATCGCCCGCTGCCGGGAGCATCGCAATATCGTTATCTGGGAGGATATGGCGGCCATCGATCTGCTGACCGCCCATAAATGGCTGGGCGCCAGCCACCGGGATGATTACTGTTGGGGAACCTATGCCCTTGAGCGCAAGAGCGGCAGGGTTCACACCTTCGTCGCCGGTGCTACCTTGCTGGCTTCCGGCGGAGCCGGCAAGGTCTATCTCTACACGACCAATCCCGATATCGCCACCGGTGACGGCGTGGCCATGGCGCAACGGGCCGGAGTCCGCATCGCCAATATGGAGTTTTTTCAGTTTCATCCCACCTGTCTCTATCATCCCCAGGTCAAGAATTTCCTGATTTCCGAAGCCGTTCGCGGGGAAGGCGCGATTCTCAAACTCAAGGATGGTACGCCTTTCATGGTCCGCCATGACGAACGCGGGGAGCTCGCGCCCCGGGATGTTGTCGCCCGGGCCATCGACTATGAAATGAAGAAGGGGGGGGATGACTGTGTTTTTCTGGATATCAGTTTTAAACCGGCTTCTTTTGTTCGTGAACGTTTTCCCCTGATCTATTCGACCTGTTTGAAACTAGGTCTGGATATCACTCAGGAGCCCATTCCGGTGGTTCCGGCGGCGCATTATCTCTGTGGAGGGGTTCAGGTTGACGAATATGGCCGCAGTTCGTTGCCCGGACTTTATGCCTCCGGCGAGGTTGCCTGCACCGGTCTGCACGGGGCCAATCGGCTGGCCAGCAATTCTCTGCTCGAGGCAGTGGTTTTCAGTTCCCGGGCTGCGGCCGACGTACAGGTGGCGCGACGCGCCCGCGGCAGTCTGCCGACGTTTCCGGTTTGGCGTTACACGCATAAAGACGATCCCGACGAAAAGGTTGTCATCACCCAGAACTGGGATGAGATTCGCCGTTTCATGTGGAATTATGTCGGGATTGTACGTTCTCATAAACGCCTGCTGCGCGCCAAGCGGCGCATTGATTTTCTCGCTCATGAGCTGCATGAATTTTATTGGGATCAGGCCCTGTCCGTGGATCTACTGGAACTGCGCAATATTGCCGTGGTTGCCGATCTAATTATTACTTCGGCCCTGTATCGCAAAGAGAGCCGCGGTCTGCACTGCAATATTGATTATCCTGAGCTGGACAGCGATAACTGGCTGGTGGATACCGTGATTGAAAACGGCCAGTGTTACAGTCGGAAGATTGGTTTATGAAAAAATCGCATGGCGTGATTAGCTTGGCTGAGATTGATTTCGCGGATCGCTCTTTTCCGTTTTCCTGGGGCCCCGTTCCGGCCGTACTGGCGGAGTCGATAACCGCAGTCGGCGTTCTGCAGCCTCCTTTGCTGATGGAAGGAAAAAACGGTTTCAGAATCGTTTGCGGGCGGCGGCGCCTGGAATACCTGCGCGAGCGAACGGAGGCGACTTCCGTGCTGGTCATGGCGATGGCCGATAACTGTGCCGAAGCGGAGCTTTTTCGTCTGGCCTTGTGGGATAACCGAGCGATTCGGGAGTTTAATCTGGTTGAAACGGCGGATATCTATCTTGCTGCGGAAAAGCTTTTCCCGGCGGCCCGGCTGGAGGGGGAGATTATGCCGGCCCTGGCTCTGCCCCGGCGTCCGCGATTTATAAAACGCTGCCGGATTATTGCCTCTTTTCCCGAAGGCTTACGTGCTCTGACGGCGGCCGGCGCGGTTGACGGCGAGACGGTCGATCTGTTGGGAGAATGGTCGCCGGAGGCCTGTCAGGCCTTGCTGGAACTGGTCGCGGTCAGTGGTCTGCGGCGCAATAAACTGCGGGAAGTGGTTGGTCGCATCGATGATCTGTCCCGGCGTGATGGCTGTGCTCCGACGCAGCCGCTGGCGGCAGCCGTCAAGGTGGCTCAGGTTCCGGAGACGGAAAGGGTCGACGGCGAGGTTCTGCGGGATTATCTCAAGTGTGCTCTTTATCCTAATCTGACCCAGGCACGCCGTGACTTTGCCGCGCGGCTTGAAAAGCTATCCTGGCCGGCCCGGTTGCAGCTGGAGCCGCCTCCCGATTTCGAGGGGGGAGATTATCGTCTGAGTTTTACCTTTAACGGGGTCCGGGAGTGGCAGGACGCCTTGCAGAAGCTGACCGTCCTGACCGGGGAAAATGTGAATGAAATCTGTCGTCGACCCTGAAGCCAAATACGCACGCTCACTGCTTCGACCGACAACCCTTTTGATTGAAGAAGAGATCTTTGACCTGCCCTTGACTCAAGCTATTCGCGGTCGTCTTCCTCAGGCCGAGGTGGTTGTCGTCGAGCGTCCCGATGCCGAAAAACTGCAGCATTTAAGTCGGCGTTTCAGCCCGTTGAGTACTTTGCTGCTGGCCCGTCATCGCGGTCGCTTTCTCAAGGCCTGCCCGGGGACGGACGAGAGTTACCGTTGTTGTCTCTACCAGATTCTGCATCTGGGCCTGGGTTGTAATATCGGCTGCAGCTATTGTGTCCTGCAGGGCTATCTCAATAATCCTTTCATCACCCAGTTTGTCAATTTGGAGGAGGCCTTTGCCGAGCTCGATCGCGAGCTTGAGCGGCCCGGGGTTTTCTATCGTATCGGCACCGGGGAATTTACTGATAGCCTCTTCATGGACCCCCTGACCGGGCTCGCGCCCCGGCTGCTCGATTATTTCGGATCTTGTCGGCACGCCGTCCTCGAACTCAAAACCAAAAGTGTGGCGATCGCCTCTCTGCTTGATTATCCGGGTGAGATCGGGGAAACCATTGTTTCCTGGAGTCTCAATGCGCCCAGCGTCAGTGCTCGGGAGGAGGGGCATGCGGCGAGTCTGACCGAACGTCTGCAGGCGGCCGCCCGTTGTCGTCGGCGTGGCTATCGCATCGGCCTCCATTTTGACCCCCTGTTTGATTTTCAGGGCTGGCAGGACGAGTATCGCCGGACCGTGGCCTTGATTTTTGAGCATTTGGGGGGCGACGATATTATCTGGATTTCAATCGGTGCCTTTCGGTTCATGCCTAAGGTCCGAGATGAATTGCGTTGGAACCATCCCCGCAGCAATATCACCGCCGGTGAATTTATTCGTGGTCGGGATGGCAAACAGCGTTATTTCAGTGCCATTCGTCGCCGGCTCTATCGTTTTCTGGTCGATGAAATCAAAAGCTACGCGCCCGAGGTTTTCATCTACTTCTGCATGGAGGATCAGTATCTCTGGCAGGATACCTTCGGCTACGCACCGGCCGACAATCAGGAATTGAGTCACTGGCTGGACCGGTGCTGTGTTCGTTATCGGGAGCCGGCCGCCGGAGCTTCGTAGTGGGCCGCGTCTGCGACGGCCGGTCTGGCAAAATCCCCGAGACCGAGCGAACCCCTAACTGAAAACCCTGAAGTTTGCGAGGCCATCGAGCCTTGTAGCCATTTTTCAGAGACGATGTTTAAAACAATTGCTTTGATCGCCGCGCTGCGGCATGAGTTACAGCCTTTGCTGGCGGTGGGCAACTGGCATCTGGAGAAGATTGCGGGCCGCCATTTTTATCGCCGCGACTATTCAGGTAAAGAGGTGGTTGTGACCACTTCTGGGCTGGGCAAGGTGATGGCGGCGGCGACCACGCAGATGTTGATCGATCGTTTTTCCGCTGAGCTGGTACTTAATTTCGGTTCCTGTGGCGGTCTGGCTCCCGATCTGGCGGTGGGTGATCTGGTGCTGGCGTCCCGGGTGATTGAATATGATTTCAGCAGCGAGCATAAGCCGGTGCCGATTACCGATTGTGATCCTTTGCTGGTGAGTGCTCTGCAGCGGGAATTTTCGGCTCTGCGCTGCGGGCCGCTGGCTTCGGCCGATCGGAATGCCGATACCGCGGCGGTCCGCGAGGAATTACATGCCCGCTATCTGGCCTTGGCGGCGGACTGGGAGGGTGCCTCGATTGTCCGGGTCGCCCGGCGGATGGGGATTCCGGCGCTGGTTTTAAGAGGGGTTACCGACATCGGCGAGACGGCCCTGGTGGCGGAGTATGAGCGTAATTATCGTATGGTTTTGCCACTGGTCGCGGCCGAGGTCGAAAAGATGGTTTTTTTTCTGGCCCGATTGAAAAGCGTCGAGAGCGCGGTGAAGAACTGAAGGTTCGGGTCGTCTGAGCGACCCCGCACGGAAATCGATATCTACACTATTTATGAGAAAGGCATGATGGTTTTATGGAATTTGTTGATCTGAAAGCCCAATACCTGGCCTATCAAACCGAAATTGACGCAGCTTTACGAGAAGTTCTGGAAACAACCCGTTTTATCAATGGTCCTCAGGTTGGCGAGCTCGAAATGGCCCTGGCGAAAATGGTTGGGGTGCGCGAAGCGGTGGCCTGCGCCTCGGGGACCGATGCCCTGCTGCTGGCTCTGATGGCTGCCGGAATCGGCTCTGGAGATGAAGTTATCACGACTCCATTTACTTTTATCGCGACGGCCGAGACCATCGCGCTGGCCGGAGCCCGGCCGGTGTTTGTCGATATCGAGGAAAAAACCTATAATCTCGACCCTGAACTTATCGAGGCCGCCATTACCGAGGCCACGCGCGCGCTGATCGTGGTCGATCTCTACGGTCATCCCGCGGATTACGAAAAAATCGAGGAGATTGCCCGCCGGCGCGACCTGGTGCTGATTGAAGACGCGGCCCAATCTCTGGGGGCCCGGCGGCAGGGGCGCGGTTGCGGCAGTTTCGGCGATTTCGCCGCGACCTCGTTCTTTCCGTCCAAACCCCTGGGCGGTTACGGCGACGGAGGCATGCTGTTCACGAACGATGGGGCCGCCGCGGAAAAACTGCGGGCCCTGCGTAATCATGGCCAGCGGCAGCGTTATTATCATGAGATGATCGGCTGCAACAGTCGGCTTGACACGCTGCAGGCGGCGGTGCTGCTGGCAAAATTGCCGCATTTCCCGGATGAAATTCGGCGGCGTAATGAAGTCGCCGAATTTTACAGCCGGGGGCTTAAGGGGGATTTTCAGCCGCCGGCGGTCGCGGCAGGCTGTCTTTCGGTCTTTGCCCAGTATTCGCTGCGTTCCCCGCACCGCGAGCAGCTGACGGCCGGATTGCAGGCGACGGGCATCCCGACGGCGGTTCATTATCCCGTGCCCCTGCATTTACAGCCCGCTTTTGCCGAACTTGGTTACCGGAAAGGTGATCTGCCGGTGGCGGAAAGGGTTGCGACCGAGATTTTTTCTCTGCCGATGCATCCCTTTCTCGACAGAGCCGTGCAGGAAGGCATTATTGAGACTTTGCTGCGTCTTAACCGGACCCTTTAATGTATAAACTCAATTTTGCCGATATCGGGGTGCTGCAGACGCTTTTTGGTGAAGACGGAGAAAATCTTCGCCAGCTGGCCAAAAGTTCAGGAACCACGATCAATACGCGGGGCACGGTGGTCATGGTCGAGGGCGAGGCGTTACCGGCGGAGCTGACCCTGGCAGTGCTGGCCGAGCTTTATGAACTGGCGACGAGCGGGCATCCGTTGTATGCCGGTGATATTGAATACGCCTGGCGCATCAAGTCCGCCGATCGGAGCGCGGTGCTGCGGGAAATTTTTCTCGATAAGGTCTATATTCGCGGCAAAGGCGGCAAGCGCCGTTTTGTCTCACCCAAGAGCCGGGGCCAGAAATTATATATTGACGCTATTCGCCGACATGATATTGTTTTCGCGGTTGGTCCGGCCGGGACCGGTAAAACCTATCTGGCGATGGCCCTGGCCCTGGCCGCCCTGAGCGAGCATAAGGTGGAAAGGATTGTCCTGACCCGGCCGGCAGTCGAAGCGGGGGAACGGCTGGGTTTTTTGCCGGGAGATCTGCTGGAAAAAATCGACCCTTATCTGCGCCCGTTGTACGATGCCCTGTATGATCTTGTCTCATTTGACAAGGCGCGGGAAATGTTGGATAAAAGGGTCATCGAAGTAGCCCCGTTGGCTTTCATGCGGGGGCGGACCCTGAATGATTCCTTTGTGATTCTTGATGAGGCGCAGAATACCACCAATGAGCAGATGAAAATGTTTCTGACCCGGCTGGGCTTTTCCTCGAAAGCCGTGGTGACCGGTGATGTCACCCAGATTGATCTGCCGCCCGGTCGGGAATCCGGCCTGGTTACGGTACAGAAGATTCTGCGTGAGGTCAAGGGACTGGGTTTCTGTCGGTTGGGGGCGGTGGATGTGGTACGTCATCCACTGGTGCAGCAGATCATCGCGGCCTACGAGCACTATGACGAGATTGCTGGAAAGCGGGGTTGAGGCGGGATGGCACTTTATCTTAGCTGTCGGCAGGCGGTTGCGGAAGTCGATCTTGAGCTGGTGCGTCGTTTCCTCGCGCCGGTTTTGCTGGCGCTTGAAATCGGCGATGATGACCTGGAGATCGAGATTCTTGACGACGCCCTGATAACGCAGCTTAATGAAAAATTTTTTAGTCGTTCATGGCCGACGAATGTGATATCCTTTCCGCAGGATCGCACGGAAGGACATCTCGGGGATATCGTGGTCTCGGTTGAAACCATTTCCCGGGAAACGGCCGCTCTGGGTTATTCCCTGGAAGAGGGGCTGGTGTACTACCTGATTCATGGCATTCTTCATCTGCTGGGCTATGAGCATGTCGGGGTCGGCGAAGAGGTCGCCCGGGTTATGGATCAGCGTCAGGACGAGTTGTTCGATCTGGCTCTGGGCCAGGCTGATTTGAACGGTGCCGGTTAACAGCGTAAAGCGTCAATCTTTTCCGGCTGGGCCGGAGTGGGAGTTGTGAAGGCGATGGCATATAAAGTTCAGAAATCGATTGCTGAGATTAATGAGCGCATTAAAAGCGGCAAGGTGGTGGTGGTCAATGCCGAGGAGATGATCGATATCGTGGCCCGGGATGGAGCCGTGGAGGCCGCCCGCAAGGTTGATGTTGTGACCACCGGCACCTTTGCTCCGATGTGTTCATCCGGTCTCTTTCTCAATGTCGGGCATGCCACGCCCAAGATCAAGGCGAGTCGGGCCTGGATCAATAAGGTTCCGGCTTACGGGGGCCTGGCGGCGGTTGATTTTTATCTCGGCGCTACCGAACCCAGTGATGACGATCCTCTAAACAAGGTTCATCCCGGCCAGTTTCGCTATGGTGGAGGCCATGTTATTCAGGATCTGGTGGCCGGTCGCAAGGTTCATCTCTACATGGAAGGCTATGGGACGGACTGCTACCCGAGCCGGGTCGTGGAAAGGGATATCGATCTGGAATCAATGCCCAATGCCGTTTTATGTAATCCCCGTAATGCCTATCAGAACTATAATTGCGCCATTAATCTGTCGGAAAAAACCATTTATACCTACATGGGCGTGCTGCGTCCCAAGGGTGGCAACGCCACCTATTGCAGCGCTGGTCAGTTGAGTCCGTTGTTCAATGATCCCTATTATCTGACGATCGGGCTGGGAACCAGGATCTTTCTCGGGGGTGGGGTTGGTTATGTGACCTGGTACGGCACTCAGCACGATCCTAAGGTCGTGCGTGGGCGCAACGGTGTGGTCAAGGGGGGCGCCGGCACCATGATGCTGACCGGCAATCTCAAGGAGATGTCTCCGCGCTGGCTGGTCGGGGTCAGTATGCTGGGCTATGGTTGCAGCCTGTCGGTCGGCATCGGGGTTCCGATTCCGATTGTGAATGAAGATATGGCCCGTTTCACGGCGGTGGCCGATGCTGATCTTTATACCCAGGTGGTCGATTACGGCTATGATTATCCCATGGCGGTTTCCCGTAGTTACGGCGAGGTCAGCTATGCGGATTTAAAAAGCGGCACGATAGCAGTGAACGGCAAATCGACTCCTTCAACGCCGCTTTCGAGTTACAGTCGGGCTTTGGAAATTGCCGAAACCCTGAAAGAGTGGATTCTGTCGGGTCGTTTTACCCTGGGTGAAGCACAGATGCTGTTCCCCGGGCATGAACTCTATCGCCCGGGTTTGAACCTCGGCTAAGCCGCCGGCGCGGCAGTTATTTCGGAGGTAGCTGGGGCCGCCGGGAGGGTTGACGTTTTATGTGGTTACGTATGAAAAAAAATGTTGCCTGGATGATGCTGACCGCCATGCTTTTTTCCTGGCAGCCGCTTTTTTCAAACCAGTCAGGTGAAGGCCTCAACCTGCCCGAAGTGATTGTGGTGGGGGAGGACAGCGCCCGGTTGGAAGGCTTTCGTGATTTCAGCCTGTTGCCCGTCCTGGTTCCCGGGATCAAGCTTGAGCCGGTCGAAGAAGGTCTGACCCTGGCCGTTGATCGCGGCGTGACCCAGCCCGATTGGCGGACGGCTTCGGGGCCGGTTCCGGGTTGCGTCTATCGGAATCCGGTGACGGCTTCCCTGGCGCGGGGTCTGACTGGAGCCGAGGGCTATTATCGCAGCGGCCGGCAGAAATATCTGGAGGGTTTGCTTACCGACGCCGAGATCTATTTTAAGGCGGGGCTGGATAAATTCGCCGATTCAGAGTTGGTTCCCGATTTTCAGTACTGGCTGGGAGAAATCGCCCTGCACCGTGAGGCTCTGGCGGACGCCCGCCGGCTTTTTTCCGCCGTGACGGCCGCAACCGCCAATCATCATTATCATTTTGCCTGTTACTCCCTGGCCTGGATTGATTATCGTGAAAAAAACTTCGCGCGCGCGGCCCAATGGTTTGCCGCCGCGGCCCAAAGCGGTGAGTCCCGGCTGGCGGCGGCTTCGCTTTTCTGGCAGGGCGAAGCTTTATTTCAATCCGGTCAGCCGTTGGCGGGGGAAACCGCACTGTTGCGCCTGACCACGGCGTATCAGGATTCCCCGGAGTATCGAGCCGCCCTTTATCGTTTGGCGACCTCTGCTTTCAACCGCCGCGATTACGGGAAGACCCTGAGTTTTCTCGAAGTCATGCCGCCTTCCACAAATGGTCCGGACATCCTTTCGCGTCAGGCCGAGCTGGCTCGGGCCTGGGCTCTCTACTTTTTGGGCTCATGGTCCGCAGCCGAAAATATCTTTCAGACACTGCTTTCTCCGGCAAAGGGAAACCGGGAAGTCGTTCCTCTGGCTTTTCTCGGAGAGCTGCTGGCTTTAATCAAACAGGGCCGGCTGGATCAGGCGCGTCAGGCCTTTGAACTCTGCCCGCCCGAGGTGCGTGAAAGCGCGGTGGCCGCCGCCGCGCTGCGAGAACTGATGCACGCCTTTTTGCGGGCGGAAGATTCGGTAACGGCCCGTGAACTGGGGCGGCGGCTGGTATTTTCCTTTTCGCCGGCGTTGTTGCATGCCGCTGATGTCCGGCACCTGGTGCGTCTGGAACATGAGCTCGGGGATCTGGAGCTGGCTCTGGCCACGGCTGCCGACGGTCGCCAAAGGTTTGTCGCTGCCGGTAACCATGAAGCCGCCGCTCAGGTTTTTTTGGAGAAAGGGCAGGTCTTGCTGGCCGGAGGACGGGCGTCAGAGGCTCTGGCGGTATTGCGGGAACTGGCGTCGTCGACCGTGATTCTTGGCGCGGATGAGGATCGTTTTCTGCTGCTTCTGCTGCTGGCGCGCAGTCTCAACGCGGTTGAGGATTTTCCTGGCTGTCTGGTCCTGCTGGCCGAAATTCCCCCGCAATGGTCTGCGGCCCAGCGGGCCGAATTGCTTTATGAAAAGGGTTGGGCAGCTCTCAATAACAATGATTTTGAGCTGGCCGAAGCCGTCTTTAGTGCTTATCTTGGTTTGGTGTCTGAGCTCAATACGGATTTGCGACTTAGGCAGAATGCCGAAATCAACCTGATCGAGGCCTTGTTTAACCTGCACCATGATGCCCAGGCCCGGGCCCGACTTGATTCTTTTATCGTCGAGTGGCCGGGAAGTTCGTTTTATTTTCGGGCTCAGAACTACCGGGCTTTGCTGGCCTTGCGCCAGGGTGATTTTGAAGAGGCTGCCGGCTTGCTGGAGGCGCTTCTGGAGAAGGAGCAGGAAATCGCCGAACCCCTGCGGGTTGAGATCATGTTTAATCTGGGAGAAAGCTTTTTCAGCCTTGAACAATTTCCCCAGGCGATAGAAATTTATCAGCGCTTGGTGGATGGATATCCCGCCAACGAGCTCAGCGGCCAGGCTCTGATTCGCATGGGAGAAAGCTATTTCAACCAGGGTTCCTATCTTAAGGCCCAGCTGGTTTATCTCAAGGCCAAGCAGCTTTGGCCCGGGGGCGAGATTGATGAAAAAGCCAGTTACGGCATGCTGCTGCTGGCTTATAACCAGGATAAGTTTTCCTATCTGGAACTCGAGGTGAAAAATTTTCTGGCGCGTTTTCCCGCATCCTCCTATAACGCTCCGCTGCTGTTGCTGTTGGCCGATCTTTATCAGCGTCAGGAACGCAAGGATGAATTGATCAGTTTTTTTCGGGAGTTGGCAGATGGCGATTATGCCCGGGATCTGCGGCTTGAAGCCGGGTACCGGATTTTTAAACTGGATTTGGCAGCAGGTCGTACTTCGGCCGCAGCCGATGCCTGTCGGCGCCTGCTGGAACGTTTTCCCTTCAGTAAATATGAATGTGATTGCCGTCTCTTTCTGGCGCGTCAGGCCTTTGCCGCCGCTGATTTTCAGGGGGCTGCGGCAACCCTTTCGGGACTGGAGGAACATTGTCCTGACCCGGATCTGAAACGGGCCGTGCGCCTTCTTCAGGGACGAATCTTTCAGGTCCTGGGTGATTTTGCTCGGTCCCGGGCCGCCTTTCTGGCCGTTATTGATGAAAAGCGCAATGATCAGGCGGCCTTTACCGCTTTCGCCGGACTGGGGGCCCTATTTGCCACCGAAGGCAGTATTGACGAGGCCCTCTTTTTTTATGACAAGGCGATGGCGTCTCCGGATTCGGTGGCGGCGGCGAAGGCGGGTTTTGCTCGAGCGACGGTGCTCAACCGGGCCGGAAAGGGGGATGAGGCCCGGCAGGCTTATCTGCGTCTGGCTTATCTGTATCCTGATCAGGTCGAATTGGTGGTCGATGCCTTGCTGGCGGCGGCCGGACTGGCTCTTGATGATCCGCAGACCTTCACCAAGATCAGGGATAAGCTTGAAAACCTGAAATTGACCCCGAAACAGACCGACACCCTGAAGAAAATTGTTGAAGAAAATAAGCGGGCGGACTAAACTTGTCCGTCCGGGTTGGCGAAGGTTTCATGACAGTTCTGTTTTCCTGCTGTAATCTTAAGGGAAAACCCTTATCTGGAGGTTTTGATGTATCAGTTTGTGATGAAAGGCGGATACCTGATGTATCCGATTATGTTATGTTCGGTTCTGACCCTGGCGATTCTTTTTGAGCGTCTTTTCGCTCTGCGTCGCAGCCGCATCATTCCTGAAAATTTTATTATTGAGGTCAGTGATCTGGTCCGGCAGCAGCGCATGGAGGATGCATTGACTCGCTGTCGGCAGAATGATTCCTCGATTTCCCGGATTCTCATGGCTGGTATATCCCGGCACGAAAAGCCCCGGCAGCAGGTTAAGGAAGCCATAGAAGATGTCGGGCGCCTGGAGGCGGCCGGCCTGGAACGTTTTCTGACGATTCTCGGGACGATTGCCGGCATCGCGCCGTTGCTTGGTCTCTTAGGCACGGTTACCGGAATGATCAAGGCTTTCAGTGTGATTTCCCATGCCGGAATCGGTAACCCGCAGATGCTGGCCGGGGGAATTTCCGAAGCCTTGATTACCACCGCCGCCGGCCTGACCGTGGCGATTCCCGCCTTTGTTTCTTATAAATTACTGCGCTCACGTGTGGATAAACGAGTGCTGCGCATGGAAAGGGTGTCAATCGAAGTCCTTGACTTAATTGATCATGAGGGGAGGCGCGAATAAGCCTATGCGTTTTCAGACTCGCAGTCGAGATGATGTTCAGCTTGACATGACGCCGCTGGTTGATGTTGTTTTCCTGCTCTTGATCTTTTTCATGCTTTCGACCAGCCTTTCCTTGAATCCGGGAATCAAGATTGACCTGCCCAAATCATCGGCCGAGCAGGTCAAGAAGAAAAAGACCACCCTGCGAGTCGCGGTGGAAGCCGGGGGGCTGATTTACCTTGAGGGGAAGAAGCTTTCTCTGGAAGACCTGCGGCGAAAATTCGCCCAGGTAGGCAATGATGCGGGCGATGAAGCCCTAGTCATTATCGAGGCCGACAAAAAGGTTTATCACGGTTTAGTGGTCAAGGTTATGGATGCGGCTAAAAGTTCAGGCATCAATAAGCTGGCGATCGCCACCGAACCCGGTGAAGAGTAGTTTCTTTCGAGTCCGGTTTTCCGGCTTATGCAATTAACTGTCACAGTCTGCGGCGCGGACTGGCCGCCGGTTGTTTTTTGAGGTGATGGTTGTACTCTTCCGAGCCACGTTATAGAGCGCTCAGCCTGCTGCCTTTTCTGCTGATTTCCGTGCTGATGCATGTGGTTCTGCTTTTGCTGTTGCCGGATCTGACCCGGCTTTTTAATTTTCATCTGAATCCCTTCGCCCTGATCCATGATCAGGAAATAGAAGTTGACCTGGTTCGACCGGAACCTGAACCGCCGCCGTCCCCGCCTGATAGTTTTCCTCAGCTGCTTACCGAGGCGCATGTTGCAAGTCTGATCGATCGGCAGTTGCGGCAACCAGCGCTGGGTGAAAGCCTGCTGCCGTCCCGGACGCCGGTGAAATTGCCAAAACTTGAACCCGTAAAGCAACTTGAATCGGAACCGCTGCCGTTGCCGCAAACCGCCGTTCTGCCGCCACCTGAGCGCCTGGGGGGACTGGGTCGCCTGCTGGCTGGTAGACTCAGTGGTTCTAGAATCTGGGGCGACCCTGATGAAGTTGCCGGAGAAAAGCTCCAGTCCGGGCCGGCCCAGCTGTTGTCGGCGGAAGCCCGGCGGAAATTGCTGCGGGTGGAGAAGGTTGAGCCGCGGGCCTTGGTCGATGATTATGCCCTGAGCGGCCCGGTGGCCAGCAGTCGACAGGTTCTGTTTCGTCCGGCTTTGCCGAAGATTTCGCTGGCTCGGGATGTGACGATTGGCTTTCGTTTCTGGGTTCGTCCCGATGGCGGCGTCAGCCGGGTCGAAACCCTTAAAATTGGAGATTTGGAGCTGGTTAATGTGGCCGAAAGGTTTCTTAAGCAATGGCGCTTTTCCACGATTGCAGAGGATGCACCGCAGGTGGAACAGTGGGGGACGGTTAATATCGTTTTTCGGGTTCCGCGATGAAGGGGTTACTTTCTCTGTTGCTGGTGGCGGCGATTTTTTATTTCAGCTGGCTTACCTGGTTCGGGAGTCGCGGGGCGCGGGCCTTGAAAATAGTTGAGGATGATATTCAGCGAATCTCCGCCCGCAATCAGGACCTTGAGATCGAGAACCAGCGCCTGGTTCAGAAAATTCGTCTTCTGCGCAGTGATGCCCGTTTTCAGGAACTGGTGGTTCGGCGCGAACTGCACATGGTGCGGGAGAATGAAATTCTCTTCCTCTTCAAGCCTTCAGAACCCTGATCGGCAAACTCAAAGAGTAATGTTTACTTGACAATTTAACTACGACTGATTACTATTCCACAGCTTCTGGTTGAGCGCAGCCCTTCGGTTTTCTGACCGGGGGATTTTTTATATATACGGACGGCAGCGGAGATTCCGAAAGCATGAAAAAAAGAGTTGCTGAATATGTGGCCCGGGCGGTGGCGGCGGTGGCGGCGGCCCGTGGTCTTGATCGGGTTGAATTGCCGGAAATCGGGGTTGAACTGGCGCGCGAGAAAGCCTTTGGTGATTTTTCCGCCAATATCGCCATGCAGCTGGCCCGTCCCTGGCGTGACAGCCCTCGGGTTATTGCCCAGGCCCTTAAAACAGAACTGGATAAGGAAGCTGATTTTGCCCGGGTAACTATTGACGGCCCTGGTTTTATCAACATGACGATCGAACTTTCAAGCTGGCAGCGTCGGTTGCTTGAAATTCTGCAGGCCGGCGCTGATTTTGCCCGGCCGGATTGCGGCCAGGGCCGGCGGGTGCTGGTCGAATTTGTCAGCGCCAATCCGACCGGGCCGCTGCACATCGGTCATGGGCGCGGGGCTGCGGTCGGCGATGTCCTGTCCCGGATTTTAAGTCGTACCGGCTATGTCGTGGACCGGGAATACTATGTCAACGATGCCGGCAATCAGATGCTGGTTCTCGGCCGCTCCCTGCGTTGGCGTTATCTGGAACTGCTCGGCCATCGGCAGGGAGAAATTCCGGAAGGTTATTATCGGGGCGACTACATGGTCGGACTGGCTCAGACCTTGCGTCGTGAACAGGGTGATGAGCTGGTGGCGGTCGATGTGGTGGAAACCGACGACAGTGGCCTGGAAACCTTTACCGTCTATGCCGCCGATGCCATTCTCGCCGGGATTCGCGACGATCTGAGGGCTTTCGGCGTTGATTTTGACAACTGGGTTCGGGAAAAGGATTTTTTTTCTTCCGGCCGGGTTGAGGCCGCCTTGGCCGATCTGCAGGAACGCGGAGGACTTTATGAGGAAGAGGGGGCGCTGTGGTTCGCTTCGTCCCGTTTCGGGGATGAGAAGGATCGCGTGGTGGTGCGCGCCAACGGCGTCAAAACCTATTTCGCTTCCGATATTGCCTACCATCGGGAAAAATATGAACGCGGTTATGATCTGCTGATTGACATCTGGGGGGCTGATCACCATGGCTATGTGCCTCGTCTGCGGGCGGCGATCGAGGCCCTGGGTCATCAGCCGAAGAGCTTTGCCACGATTTTAGTGCAGCTGGTCAGTCTGACCCGGGCCGGGTCGCCGGTGGCCATGTCGACCCGGGCCGGAGAGTTTGTCACTCTTGAAGAAGTGGTGCGCGAGGTCGGCAAGGACGCGGCCCGTTATTTCTTTCTGACCCGGCGTTCCGACAGTCAGCTTGATTTTGATCTGGAACTGGCTAAAGCCAGCAATAATGCTAACCCGGTCTTTTACGCCCAGTACGCTCACGCTCGTATCTGCAGTATTTTGCGTAAAGCCCGGGAAGAAGGGCTGCCGGTCGATCCCTCGGCGGCGAGGGCGGCCAGCTCCCTGGTCGCCCCGGAAGAGATCGATCTGATCAGGAAGCTTGATGATTTCAGTGCCCTGCTGGAAAGCGCGGCGCGCACCCTGGAGCCGCACCGGCTGACCTATTATCTCGATGATCTGGCGGCGCAGCTGCATTCCTATTACAATCGCTGCCGGGTCTTAAGCGAGGATCTTGAGGCTTCCCGGGATCGAATCCTTCTGGTCAGCGCCGTCCGTCAGGTAATCAGTATCTGTCTGGGCTTGCTCGGGGTTTCCGCTCCCGAGAAGATGTAGAGTTTTGTGAGTTTTTCCCAGGTTTGCCATGATTGAACAGCTGAAGATCGCTTTTATCGCCTTGTCTTTTTTCTTCGGGGTTTTTGTCTTCGGGGTGCTGGTCGGGCTTGAATTGCCGAAAACCGAGTTCTATCAACATTGGGTCGGTATCGGCAAGAGTCATCTGGCTCAGGCCCGACCGACCCAGGTTGCGGTTATGCGCATGCCTGGGTCCGGGCCGGCGGCGGATTCTATGGAAGTGAAAAGCGGGGACGCCATGGAGGTATATGAAGAGTGCCCGGGCGGGGTCTGCAAGCTGCCGACCGCGTCCCTTACCGTGGCTGTGCCAGATGAAGATTCGCCCAAGCCCCAGGACAGACCGCTGGATCTGACTTTTTACAGTGAACTTGGCGACAAACCCACGGAAAGCGGGGGCGCGACCTTGATGATCAAGAAACGGGCTCAGGTCGGTCTAGAGAAAAAGCATTCGCCGGTTATCAGGGAAAGCCTGGTACCACCGGCCGGCGCCGCTCCCGTTGCCGCACAAACGCCGGCGGTGCCAGGGGAGCTCTGGGAGCTGCGAATCTGTTCTCTTCCCCTTGAAGGCAAGGCCAGGCTTGAGCGCAGTAAATTAATCGCAAGCCATCCCGGGGTTGAGGTTGAGGCGGTGACGGTTGCCGGAAAAGGCACCTGGTATCGGGTTAAAATCAGCAATCTCAGTGAACGCAACGAAGCGGAACGCCTGCTGCGTGAGTTCAAAGCCAGAAATTATGATCCTATGATCGTCAGACAGTGAAGGCTTGGTAAAGCCTGCAGCGGTTTTGCTGGCTGGCAATCTCGTTTGATCAACCCTTAATCATCGTATCTACACATAAATATGGTTTTACCCCAGCAAAATATTCGAAATTTTTCCATTATTGCTCATATCGACCACGGCAAATCGACCCTGGCCGATCGTCTGCTTGAAATCACCGGCGCGGTGACTTCGCGGCAGATGAAAAAACAGCTGCTGGACAGCATGGATCTGGAGCGGGAGCGCGGCATCACGATCAAGGCGCAGTCAGTTTGCCTGGATTATAAGGCCGAGGATGGCCGGCTTTATCAGCTGAACCTGATTGATACTCCAGGTCATGTTGATTTTGCATATGAGGTTTCCCGCAGCCTGGCGGCCACGGAAGGAGCGATTCTGGTGGTCGATGCGGCTCAGGGGGTGGAAGCCCAGACCCTGGCCAATGTCTATCACGCCCTGGACGCCAACCTGGAAATCATTCCGGTCTTGAACAAGATCGATCTCCCGGTGGCCGATCCGGAGCGGGTCAAACGGCAGATCGAGGATGTCATCGGCCTGGACGCCGAAAACGCGGTGCTGATCAGCGCCAAGACCGGAATCGGAATTGATCTTTTCCTCAAGGCGGTGGTCGAGAGGATTCCGGCTCCGACCGGTGATATTCAGGCGCCGTTAAAAGCGATGATCTTTGATTCGTGGTTTGATTCCTATCAGGGCGTGATCGCCCTGGTGCGGATTTTTGATGGGGTTATCCGGGTCGGCATGCGGGTCAAGATGATGTCGACCAACAAGGAATTCGAGGTCTTGCGTCTGGGGAAAATGCGTCCGCAGATGGTTGACAGCCGAACCCTGGAAGCGGGCGAGGTCGGTTTTGTGATTGCCGGCATCAAGACCGTGGCCGATTGTAAGGTTGGTGATACGATAACCGGAGCCCGGGAGGCGACCCTGACGCCGTTCCCCGGTTTTCAGGAAGTCAAGCCCATGGTTTTCAGCGGCCTTTATCCCACTGACTCGGTGCAGTATGAACCGCTTCGTGACGCCCTGGCCAAGCTCAGGCTGAATGATGCTTCCTTTACCTTTCAGCCCGAGACCTCGGTCGCCCTGGGTTTTGGGTTTCGCTGCGGATTTCTCGGGCTTCTGCATATGGAGATCATCCAGGAACGTCTGGAGCGTGAGTATCAGCTGGATCTGATCACGACCTCGCCGACCGTGGTTTACAAGATTGAGCTGCGGAGTGGTGAGGTCATTGAAATCGATAATCCGAGCAGCATGCCGCCCGCGGGCGAGATCAGCACCATCAGTGAACCGATGGTGCGGGCTTCGGTGCATGTTCCCAATGAATATATCGGCAACATTCTCAAACTCTGCGAAGACAAGCGCGGGGCTCAGCAGGAGATTCGCTATCTTGATGAAACCCGGGCCATGGTTATCTATGGCCTGCCCCTGAACGAGATCGTACTTGATTTCTATGACCGTCTCAAATCGCTGACCCGGGGTTACGCTTCGCTCGATTACGAGCCTTGCGGGCATCGTCCCGCCCGTCTGGTCAAGCTTGATATTCTGATCAACGGCGAACTGGTGGACGCGCTTTCAATGATTGTCCATCAGGATTGCGCTTTTGACCGGGGGCGCGAACTGGCCTCCAAAATGAAGGAGCTGATTCCCCGGCAGATGTTCGAGGTGGCGATTCAGGCCGCGATCGGGACCAAGGTGGTGGCCCGGACCACCGTTCAGGCTCTCCGCAAGAATGTTACGGCGAAATGTTATGGTGGGGATATCACGCGGAAACGCAAACTTCTGGAAAAACAGAAGGCCGGTAAAAAACGGATGAAAAGGGTCGGCAAGGTTGACCTGCCTCAGGATGCATTCCTCGCGATTCTCAATATCGATAAATGATTTGCCGGCGTCGGCCGGCATTAATCCGCAACCTTTAGACCAGGGAAGTTATTTTGGCTAGAAAAAATACCAATAAAACCGAACCGAAACGCCGGGGCGGTGTAATTCGCGAATACGCTGAGTCGATTGTCATCGCGATTCTGATTGCTCTGTTTATCCGGGCCTTCATCGTTCAGGCTTTTAAAATTCCTTCCGGCTCAATGGAACCGACCCTGCTGGTCGGCGACCACCTATTGGTCAATAAATTTATCTACGGCATCAAGTTGCCTTTGGTCGAGAGGAAATTCTTTGTTTTTCGCGAACCGCAGCGCGGCGACATCGTGGTTTTTATCTTTCCCCAGGATCAGAAAAAGGATTTTATCAAGCGGGTTGTCGGGGTGGCCGGAGACAAGGTTGAAGTGCGGCGGAAAAAGATTTATATCAACGACAAAGCTTGGCAGGATTCCTATGGGGTCTATCGTGACCCTGAGAACGACAGCCTGGTGCCGCGGGATAATTTCGGACCGGTAGTCGTGCCTGCGGAGCAGGTGCTGGTCATGGGTGATAACCGGGATCGCAGTTATGACAGTCGCTTCTGGGGTTTTGTGCCCGTGAATCAGATCAAGGGCAAGGCGCTGATTCTGTATTGGTCCTGGAACAGCTTGAGTAAGGAACTCGGCGAAAAGGTGCGCTTTGCCCGGATCGGGCAGCTGATTCGTTGAGCAGGCTCTTTGGCGGAGGCCCGGAAGGATACGAAAACTCAAAGCATATACAGGGAAAGGCCGCCGGCGGCTAAAGCGCTGATCGTTGTTTTCTCCCGGCCGGGCGCCCGGGAGGGGAAGCATTGGAGACGGGCTGGTCAAGGCGCGGGCGTGGAAACGATATGAGTGCAAGTCAGGAAGTCAGAGTTTGCGATGCTCCGGAGATGGATAAGATTCTTGCCCGGATGGCCCTGCAGATTATTCAGCGTAACCAGAACTGCGCGAGGTTGGCCCTGGTCGGCATTTTGAGCCGAGGGGTTTGTCTGGCGCGCCGTCTGCAAAAGATCATCAGTGATCTTTCCGGTCGCGAACTGCCCTTGGGCATTCTCGATATCACCCTTTATCGGGACGATCTTTCCCACGCCACCCACCATCCGGTGCTGCGGACCACCGAAATTCCTTTTTCCCTGGATGAGTCCGTGGTGGTGCTGGTCGATGACGTGCTTTATACCGGCCGGACGGTGCGGGCGGCTATGGACGGTTTGATTGATTTTGGTCGGCCCAGCGCGATTCAGCTGGCGGTGTTCGTTGACCGGGGTTGTCGGGAACTGCCGATTGCGGCGGATTATGTCGGGGTAGAAATTCCCGCCTCACCGCGAGACCGAGTGATGGTGCGGGTCAGGGAGCGCGACGGCTTCGACCAGGTGTCGGTAGCTCCGCGTGAAACCGAAGGGGGAGTGTCGGGCGAATGAGCCTTCAAAGAAAGGATCTGCTGGGAACCCGGGAGCTGGCCGCGGCTGAAATTCGAACCCTGTTGGAAAGCGCCGCATCGTTTAAGGAAATCGCGGCGCGACCGTTGAAGAAGGTGCCGGCCCTGCGCGGGAAAAGCGTGATCAATCTGTTTTTCGAGCCGAGCACCAGAACCCGGACTTCGTTCGAGATCGCGGCCAAGCGTCTGAGCGCCGACGCCGTCAATATCAGCGCTTCGAGCAGCAGTCTGGTCAAGGGAGAAAGTCTGCTCGACACGGTCGACAACCTGCAGGCCATGGCCCCCGATATCATCGTGGTCCGGCATCAGTTTGCCGGCGCCGCTCATCTGATCGCCGAGCGCGTCAAGGCTTCGGTGGTCAATGCCGGGGACGGCGCCAATGAGCATCCGACTCAGGCCTTGCTCGACCTGTTGACGATTTCTGAGCATAAAAAACTGGGGCCCGGTCTGGTGGTCGCGATTATCGGTGATATCGCGCACAGTCGTGTGGCCCGTTCCAACCTCTGGGCCATGCGCACGCTGGGGATCACGGTCCGGGTCTGCGCTCCGCCGACCATGTGGCCGCGCGGGCTTGAGGAGCTTCCCGGCCTGGTCTGTTGTCGGCGGCCTGAAGAGGCGTTGGAGGGGGCCGATGTGGTCATGATGCTGCGGATTCAGCTGGAACGTCAGGACCGTTTGCTGTTTCCTTCGATTCGCGATTACGCTCGGGTTTTCGGTCTTAACCGGCAGCGTTTGGAACTGGCCCGGCCCGATGCCATCGTTATGCATCCCGGCCCCATGAATCGTGGAGTGGAAATCAGTTCCGAGGTGGCCGACGGGCGGCGTGCCGTGATTCTTGATCAGGTGAGCAACGGCGTGGCCCTGCGGATGGCGGTGCTCTTTTTGCTGGGAGGCCAGGTCAATGAATAATGATTCACGGACATTGCTTTTAAAGAACGGGCGTTTGCTGGATGCCGGGCTTGGACTTGACGGCAGTTACGATATTCTGATTGTCGGCGGCAAGGTTCGGGAGGTCGGGCCCGGCCTGACCGCGCCCGCGGACGAGACGATCGATCTGGCGGGCCTTTGGGTTCTGCCCGGCGCGATTGATCTGCATGTCCATTTGCGTGAGCCGGGACAGGAATATAAAGAAAACCTTGCCAGCGGAACTCGGGCGGCAGCGGCCGGCGGTTTTACCTCGATCGCCTGCATGCCCAATACCGAACCCGTCAATGACAACGCCGCCGTGACCCGGTTCATTCTCGAACAGGCGCGCCGGGCTCCGGTCAAGGTTTTGCCGGTGGCGGCCATCACCCAGGGCCAGCGCGGCGAGCGCCTGGTGGAAATGGGTGACCTGGTGGCCGCCGGGGCCGCGGCTTTTTCCGATGACGGCAAAACTGTGGCCAACAGCAAACTTTTGCGGCACGCGCTTGAGTACGCCACGCTATTTGACAAACCTCTGCTTTGTCACTGCCAGGATAACGACCTGTTTGCGAACGGGGTTATTCATGAGGGTGAGGTGGCGGCGGCTCACGGCCTGCCGGGTATTCCGGCTCTGGCGGAAGAACTTGACATTGCGCGCACCATCATGTTGGCCGAATATCTCAAGGTGCCGGTGCATATCTGTCATCTGAGCACGCGGGGCGGCGTCGAGCTTCTGCGGGCGGCCCGGGCCCGAGGGGCCAGGGTGACGGCGGAAGCGACGCCGCACCATCTTTTTCTCGACGAGCGTGCAGTGGTCGATCTGGGCGTCGGCGTGACCCTGGATGAAAAATTAAAACCCGCGCGATTGCGTTATAATGCCAATAGCAAAATGAGCCCGCCGCTGCGTTCCCAGGACGATGTCAAAGCCCTGCGCGCCGCGCTTAAAGAGGGGCTGATTGATGCCATTGCAACCGACCACGCGCCCCATGAGGCCACGGAAAAAGTGGTTGAATATGAGCGGGCGCCCTTTGGTGTGATTGGCTTGGAAACCGCCGTGGCCCTGGGCCTGCGATTGGTTGAGGAAGGGGTCCTGACCCCTTTGCAGCTGACGGCGCGGCTCTCCCTGGCTCCGGCCGCGATTCTGGGGCTGACGGATCGGGGCACCCTGGCCCCAGGCCGGGCCGCGGATTTGATGGTGATTGATCCGCAGGCGGAATGGGTGGTCGATCCCGAACAATTCTTTTCGAAATCCCGCAATACTCCGTTTGCCGGCTGGCGTCTGCGCGGGCAAGTGGTTTTGACCATGGTTGACGGGAAGACGGTCTTTGATCGCCGTTGCCAGGACTGCTTTGGTCAGCCGGGGCGTTTCACGCAAGGTCATGAGGCGGAATAAGACATCTACCGCTACGAGCGGCGGCAAGCCCGCAGCGTCATCCGGGAAAGGTTTTTTTAGAAAATGACTCAGAATATCACACGCGGCGGCAAGGCGGTCCTTGTTCTTGAAGACGGCGCCGTGTTTACAGGAAGGGCCTTTGGGGCGACCGGCGAGGTTTGCGGGGAGCTCGTTTTCAATACCGGCCTGAGCGGTTATCAGGAGGTGCTGACCGATCCTTCCTACTATGGTCAGATGATTTTGATGACCTATCCCCACATCGGTAATTACGGGGTTAACGACGAGGATGGTGAATCGCGGCGTTGTTTTCTTTCCGCCCTGATCGTCAAAGAATACTGCGCCTGTCCCAGCAACTGGCGCAGTCGCGGGGAACTGGCGGAGCTGATGGCCCGCGACGGGGTAATTGGTTTAGAGGGCCTTGACACCCGGGCCTTGGCCCGCCATATCCGCAAGGCCGGGGCCATGCCCGGCATTATCAGCACGCTTGATTTCGAGCCCCGTTCGCTGCGCGAAAAGCTTGGGCGCTGGCCCGGCATCGAGGGGGTCAATCTGGTCGAGGCCGTGACCGTCGATAAACCTTATCAATGGCGACAGAAAACCTGGAGCCTGGGGGAGGGCCACCGCGACCGTGAGGTCCTCGCCCCCGAGGTTGCCGCCCCGAAGGTCGTGGTTTATGATTTTGGCGTCAAGTATAATATTCTGCGTTTACTGACGGATGTCGGTTGCCGGGTGACGGTGGTCCCGGCCGGAACCGGAGCCGCCGAGATTCTGGCTTTGCAGCCGGACGGTCTGTTTCTTTCCAACGGTCCCGGAGATCCGGGGGCCCTGGGCGGGATCGTCGCGGAGATGAAAAAGCTGGTCGGCCGGATGCCGATCTGCGGGATTTGCCTCGGGCATCAGATTCTCGGCCAGGCGCTGGGGGGCAAAACGTATAAATTAAAATTCGGTCATCATGGTTCCAACCATCCGGTGATGGATCTGACCACCGGCAAGGTTGAAATCACTTCGCAAAATCATAACTTCTGCGTCGATCTCGATTCCCTCGGCGTTGAGGTTGAGGTTACCCATGTCAACCTCAACGATCGCACGGTCGAAGGCTTGCGGCATCGCCGGTATCCGTTGTCTTCTTTTCAGTACCATCCGGAAAGTTCGCCGGGGCCGCATGATTCGGCCTATTTGTTCCGCCGCTTTCGGGCTCTGATCGACGAAAATTGCAGTAGTTGAAACGACCGTCCTGCAGGCTCAGGTAAGCGCGTTCGTTATTCCAGTCGTCTAAAAGATAGAGGGTTTTGCTTTGTCCGTTAAGGATAAAGCGCTCCGCCCGGGCCTGGTGAAAATGGCCGATGACGGCGGCCTTAAGATCGCTTTTCAGCAGTCTGGCGCCGCTGCGGTAAACCTGGGGAGGAATGAACTTGCCGCGGCCGTTATGGTGTCGGCTTTTGCGTGAGAGATAAAGCGCGAGTTCGCGGACCAGGGCGGTTGGAAACCTTTCGATCAGGTAGAGAAAGAGGGGGTGGCGGATCAGGGCGCGCCAGAGGCGGTAGGCGTAGTCCTCGGGGTTGAGTTGATCCCCGTGGGCGAGATAGAGCCTGAGCCCGTCAAGCTCGACGATCGCCGCTCCGTCATGCCAGATCAGGCCGCGGGCGGCCAACTGCGGGCCCCCGGAAAGTTCATGATTGCCGGCGAACAGATGGATTTCAACCCCTTGGCCGACAATTTCCGCAAGGGCAGTGAGCACCGGTTCGTATGCGGGTGGCGGCGCAGCCGGGCCGCCGATCCAGAAGTCGAAGAAATCGCCGAGAATGAAAAGTCGGTCGAGATCTTGCGGAAGCTGTTGAAGAAACCGGAGCAGGTCCTGATAGGCGGCCTCGGTGGGCGTCAGGAGATGGGCGTCGGCAAGGAAGATGGCTTTCATGCGCGGGGATATAAACTGAAAAACCGAAAATTGTCAATCGTCAACCGGTTGTCGCTCCTGGCTGGCGGGCCGGTTCTGGTATGAAACCGTTCCTTTTTTATCTACTCAGGTTGAAAGAAATTGCCGAAACGTACTGATCTGAAAAAAATTATGTTGATTGGCTCGGGTTCGATCGTCATCGGCCAGGCCTGCGAATTCGACTATTCCGGAACCCAGGCCTGCAAGGCTCTGAAAGAGGAAGGTTACGAGGTGGTGCTGGTCAACAGCAATCCGGCCACCATCATGACCGACCCGGAATTCGCCGATCGTACCTATATCGAACCGCTGACCCCGGAAACCGTCGCCCGCATCATCGCCCAGGAGCGGCCCGATGCCCTGTTGCCGACCCTGGGTGGTCAGACCGCGCTGAATCTCGGTATCGCCCTGGCCGAAAACGGCACCCTGGAAAAATATGGGGTCGAGATGATCGGGGCGACTCTGGAGTCGATTAAAAAGGCCGAGGACCGCCAGCTTTTCAAGGACGCCATGAATCGGATCGGGCTCGGCCTGCCGCGCAGCGGGGTGGCGACCAGCCTGGATGACGCCTGGGAAATTCTCAAGGAGACCGGTTTCCCCGCGATTCTGCGACCCTCTTTCACGATGGGCGGCAGCGGCGGCAATATCGCCTACAATGTCGAGGACTTTGAAAAGTACGTCAAAAAAGGGCTTGACGCCAGTCCAGTACGGGAGATTCTGATCGAGGAGTCGATTGTCGGCTGGAAGGAATTTGAACTCGAGGTTATGCGTGATCACAAGGATAACGTGGTGATCGTCTGCTCGATTGAAAATTTTGATGCCATGGGCATTCATACCGGCGACAGCATCACCGTGGCTCCGGCTCAGACCCTGACCGACAAGGAATATCAGCTCATGCGGGACGCGGCCCTGGCCATCATGCGCGAGATCGGGGTGGCGACCGGGGGCTCCAACGTGCAGTTCGGGGTTGATCCGCGCAGCGGCCGCCTGGTGGTGATTGAAATGAATCCCCGGGTTTCGCGCAGCTCGGCCCTGGCTTCCAAGGCGACCGGGTTTCCGATCGCCAAGATCGCCGCCAAACTGGCCGTCGGTTTTACCCTGGACGAGCTTCCCAATGACATCACCCGCGAGACCCCGGCCTGTTTTGAGCCGACGATCGATTATGTGGTGACTAAGATTCCGCGTTTTACCTTTGAAAAGTTTCATCAGGCCGAAGCCGTTCTGACCACGCAGATGAAGTCGGTCGGCGAGGCTATGGCCATCGGCCGCACCTTCAAGGAATCGCTGCAAAAGGCCATGCGCTCGCTGGAAATCGATTCTTATGGTTTCGAAAGACGGCTTCCGCCCTCGGCCTATCTCAATCCCGGACCCGACGACCTCTCCTTGGTCGAGGAGCGCCTGCGGGTGCCCGGCCCGGAAAGACTCTGGTTTCTGGCCGACGCCCTGCGGCTGGGTTTCGACATCGAAAAAGTTTATGAGATGACCGGCATAGATCCCTGGTTTCTCAACCACATTCGTGAAATCGTCGCCTGCGAACAGGAACTGCTTGAGCTTGGTCCGGCCTGTTTGACGCCGGAGCTTCTGCACCGGGCCAAGGCGATGGGTTTTGCCGATCGTTTTCTGGCCGGCGTCTGCCGGCGCAGCGAAAACGAGATTTACCGGCTGCGCCATGAACTGCGGGTGTTGCCGGTTTACAAACGAGTGGATACCTGCGCCGCCGAATTCGAGGCCTACACGCCCTATTTCTATTCGACCTACGAGGTCGAGGATGAAAGCCTGCCGACCGAGCGTAAAAAGATCATTATTCTGGGTGGCGGTCCGAACCGGATCGGCCAGGGCATCGAATTTGATTACTGCTGCGTGCATTGTTCCTTCGCGCTGTCCGGGGATGGGTACGAGACCATCATGGTCAACTGCAACCCGGAGACCGTCAGCACCGATTACGACACCTCCGACCGCCTTTATTTTGAGCCCCTGACCCGCGAGGATGTGCTGCGGATTGTGGAGGTCGAGAAACCTTTCGGGGTGATTGTGCAGTTCGGCGGCCAGACCCCGCTGAAACTGGCGGCCGCCCTTGAAGCGGCCGGAGTGCCGATTCTGGGCACCTCGCCCGACAGTATCGACCGGGCCGAGGACCGGCGGCGTTTTAAGGAATTTCTGGAAAAGCTCGGTCTGCGCCAACCGGACAACGATACCGTGGCCTCGGTCGAGGAAGCCGTGGCCGTGGCTGAACGTATCGGTTATCCGGTGCTGGTGCGGCCGTCCTACGTGCTTGGCGGTCGGGGCATGGAAATCGTCTATGACAGTCAGAGTCTGGTCGGCTACATGCGCAAGGCGGTGGATGTCTCCTTTGACCATCCGGTGCTGATCGATAAATTTCTCAATAACGCGGTCGAGGTCGATGTCGACGCCGTCTGTGACGGGCGGCGGGTGGTGGTCGGCGGCATTATGGAACATATCGAAAAGGCCGGAATTCATTCCGGTGATTCGGCCTGTTCCCTGCCGCCCTATTCCCTGAGCCCAGAGGTGATCACGGAGATTGCCCGGCAGACTCGGGCCATGGCCCTGGAACTGGGGGTCAAGGGCCTGATGAACGTTCAGTTCGCGGTTCAGGACAATGAAATCTACATTATCGAGGTCAATCCCCGGGCCTCGCGCACCGTGCCTTTTGTCGGCAAGGCCACCGGCCTGCCCCTGGCCGCGGTCGCGGCCCGGGTCATGGCCGGAAAGACCCTGGACGAACTCGGAATCGAGGAAAACTACCTGCCGGCCTGGAGCGCGGTCAAGGAAGCCGTTTTCCCCTTTGTCAAATTTCCCGGCGTGGATACGCTGCTCGGTCCGGAGATGAAATCGACCGGAGAGGTCATGGGTATCGATCTGGAGTTTCCCCTGGCCTTCGCCAAGGCGCAGACGGCCGCCGGCAACCCGCTGCCCGGCGGCGGAGCCGTGTTTTTGAGCCTTACCGATAAAGCCGGTCTGCAAAGTATTGTCGAGCCTCTGGTGAAAGCCGGGTTCAGTTTTATCGCGACCTCGGGCACGGCCCAGGCCCTGACCGATCTAGGGATTGCCAACCGGGCCATAAAAAAACAGAAGGAAGGCCGTCCCAACGCGATCGATCTGGTGCTTAACCGGGAAATTGATCTGGTGATCAATCTGCCCGGAGACGCCCGTTCGCGCGTGGACTCGCTTTATATTCGAAGGGTCGCCCTGGATCACGGCGTGCCCTATTTTACCACCCTGCCCGGTGCTCAGGCGGCGGCGGCGGCGATTGCCGCCCTGCATGAACGGGAAGTTAACCTCAAGGCGATTCAGGATTATCATGCAAAGTGACCTGAAGCGGATTTTCTAACCTCTATCTTGACTTACGGAGTTTATTTCTGATGTGCAGTATGGCCAAAGTGCCGTTCACGCCGGACGGTTATAAAAAACTTAAAGAGGAGCTCAATCAGCTGAAGAGCGTCGACCGCCAGCAGGTGATCCGCGCGATATCCGAGGCCCGCGATCATGGGGATTTGAGTGAAAACGCCGAGTATGACGCGGCCAAGAACCGACAGTCTTTCATCGAGGGTCGAATCAGTTATCTCAGTGACCGCCTGGCGCGGGCCGAGGTGATCGATCCGAAGAATTTCGGGGATCCCGATCAGGTCAGATTCGGGGTTTTCGTGACCCTGGCGGACGAGGACAGCGGGGCCGAAGTGGTTTATCAGTTGGTCGGCGAGGATGAGGCCGATATCGAACAGGGTCGCCTGTCGATTGCCGCGCCCCTGGCCCGGGCCCTGCTCGGCAAGGAGGTCGACGACGATGTGGTTTTGCAGACGCCGTCCGGTCAGAAGGAATTCGTGATTCTCGATATTCGCGCCGTCGCCTCGTAACCCGCGGTTTTGCTTTTGTCTTCCCCGCAGGTCAGAACCCTTAAACTAACCATCGCCTACGACGGCACCGCTTACCACGGCTGGCAGGTACAGCCGGGAGCGGTGACCGTTCAGGAAACCCTGGAGAGCGCGGCCCGGCGTTTCTGCGGCGAAAGCTTTCGCTTCAGCGCCTCCGGGCGCACCGACGCCGGGGTTCATGCCTGGGGTCAGGTGGCTTCCTGGCCCTACGCGGGCAAGCTTTCCCCGGAGAAGATCCGCGCCGCCTTCAACGCCCTGCTGCCTTACGATATTCGGGTGCGCCGGGTTGAGGAGATGGCGGCGGACTTTCATGCCCGCATGGCGGCCCGGAGTAAAACTTATCTCTATGTCATCGACAACGCTCCGGTCGCCAATCCGCTGCTGCGTCGCTTTACCTGGCATATTCGCCAGCCCCTGGATCTGAACGCCCTGCGTCAGGCCTCGCTGCGCTTGGTCGGCACGCATGACTTTCTCTCCTTTAAAGCTGCCGACGGTGAATCCCGCACCAGTGAGCGCACCATTTTCCAGGCCCGCTGGCGTCGCCGGGGCGCACTGCTGCTGTTTTTCGTCAAAGGCGACGGCTTTCTCAAGAACATGGTCCGCGTCATGGTCGGCACCCTGACCGAATGCGGTCGCGGCAAACTTCACCCTTCAGCCATGACGCGGATTCTTGACGCCCGCGACCGCGCCGCCGCCGGCCTTACCGCCCCGGCTTCCGGCCTGATTCTTCGTTCCGTCGATTATTCATAGTCTCGAGGAGCCCGTCAAACTGATGCCTGATTCACGCATCCTGTAGAAAATCGATTATCTCAACATTGTGGTCAGGGACCTGGAAAAGGCCGGACAATTCTTCGTTCTTCTGGGCTTTAAGATTCAGGACCAGGCGAGACTACGGGGCGATTGGATATTCAGGACCGTGGGGCTTGAAAATGTCGATGCCGAGTATCTTCGCCTGAGCTTGCCCGGTGACGGCGTCTCGGTAGAATTGATTCGGTTTGATTCGCCGCCCGGCCATGCAACAGAGCATTCGGACAAGGCCAACACTCCGGGCTTTCGGCATCTGGCTTTTCAGGTGCAAGATATTGAAAAAGCGGTGGAGGTTCTGAAGGCCAACGGGGTCAAACCGCTCAGCCCCATTCAGGAATTTACCAAGACCGGGAAAAAGATGGTTTATTTTCCGGGCCCCGAAGGCATCCTGCTCGAATTAGCCCAATACCCCGGGACTTGATTCTTTTTCCCAGAACCGCGTGTTTCCGGATCCGACCCTTTCCCAAGAACTCAACGATCAAGAAAAATCAGGGCAGGCAAAGCCCGCCGCCGCTGGCCGGAACCGCCGGACCTGTTGAACCGGGCCTGTGATTACGGCCGGTCCGCCGATTATTCCCACACATTATGTGTAGGAATAATTACTTTATGGAAAGCACCTTGACACGGTTTTAACGTTGTCTTATTGATAGGTCGGCGTGATCGGTAACGGCGGGCAAAAAAGCCAGACCCTGATAACGGCTTAAATCTCATATTACCAGGGCGAACTGGTTGTGATACTCTAAAATTGATCAGTTAAAGAGCTAGTGATTACGGAAAATTGACCACCCACAGCGACCTTTTCTGTATATGGTTTTTAAAACCATATAC
>Ga0209614_1000282_pt1 | contig 46633 bp, 35 predicted proteins | sample BlaSprsedimmetaG_FD_185484 | JGI IMG/M metagenome (GOLD analysis project Ga0209614, IMG submission 185484) | Hot spring sediment bacterial and archeal communities from California, USA to study Microbial Dark Matter (Phase II) - Blank Spring... ...
GGAATATATCAGCCTGATTGTGGAAATCAATGATGCAAAAAAGAAAAACGAAACCAATGATGAATTGCCATTCTAATGTCAAATGGCTGATTGCTGATGCCAGGTGGCATAATTCAAGATAATAATCAACAGGATTTGGTTTTTTCGCATTGGTATTCAATTTAATATATACCAGCGTGAAGCAGAGATTACTCTGTAAAGTCAATTAAATCGGGTTTCATCCTTAAAAAATACCGGATTATTCATGAAAACCCCTGTCCCTTCTTCTGTCGAAAAGAAAGCCCTCGAGGAGTCGGGTTTCCCCTTGCGTATGTCGGACCGGGAACGAATCGGCGTGATCACGGTTCCGCATTTTCCGGCTTTGGGCCGCCTGGCGGCCCTGCGTTTTCTCGAATGGGTTCAGCAAAATCCGGGCGGCGTGGCGGCCCTGCCGACAGGAAAGACTCCCGAGCATTTCATCGGATATGTGACGCATTATCTGCGGACATGGACCAGGGCCGAAACCCGGCGTGAACTGGAAAAGGGAGGTCTGGATCCCGGACCCGTGCCAGACATGAAGAGCCTGCATTTTGTGCAGATCGATGAATTCTATCCGATGGATCCGGCTCAGCACAACAGTTTCCATTATTATGTGAACAAGTATTATATACAGGGTTTTGGCCTGGATCCGGGGAAGGCATTGTTCATCGACTGCTCGAAAATAGGAGTTGCGCCGGGTACGGATCTCAAGGAGATCTGGCCCGGAGAAACAGTGGATCTGACTCTGCGGATTCGTCATCCGGGAACCGTTCTGGAATCCCGTCAGAAGAAGGTGCTGGAAGCGGTGGACCAATGGTGTCACACCTATGAAGAACGGATCCGCAGTCTCGGCGGCATCGGTTTCTTTCTCGGCGGCATCGGCCCGGACGGGCACATCGCTTTCAATATCAGGGGTTCCGATCATTTCAGCACCACCCGGCTGACTCCCATCAATTATGAAACTCAGGCCTCGGCGGCCGCGGATCTGGGCGGCATGGAGGTCGCCCGGAAACGTCACGCGATCACCATAGGCCTGGCGACCATCACACGCAATCCCGCCGCAGTGGCGGTCATTCTGGCCGCGGGCGAAGCCAAGGCCGGCGTGGTCCGGGACGCGGTCATGCAGGAACCGAATCTGCGTTATCCGGGCACCGCTCTGCAGAAGCTTTCGGAAGCCCGTTTTTATCTCACAAACGGGGCGGCCCGGGATCTGCCTGAGCGCCGAATCGTCCGGATTCAGGGATCCGCTCCGGATATACGAAGCGTGGAGCGAATTGTGATCGATCTGGCTGTGGCGCGAAAAAAGACCGTGCTTCAGCTCAAGGCTCAGGATTTTAAAGCGGATTCCATGGGTGCCCGGCTTCTGGCCGAAATGAAACCGGATCTGCAGCGACTGATTCGGGACGTGCATGATCGGCTGGTGAAGAAAGTGGAGCTTGGATGCCGGTACCGGACGAAAACCGCATTTTTACATACCGCTCCTCATCACGACGACATCATGCTGGGTTATTTCCCGCATGTGGTGCGCCATATACGGGATGCTTCCAACCGGCATACGTTCACGTATATGACATCCGGATTCAACGCGGTGACCAATCTATACGCGCTGGGACAGGTCGAAAACCTGTTGCGTTTCATCCGCACTTCTGAATGCGAAAAACTGCATGAACAGGGTTATTTCAGTCCCGCCGATTCCCATTGCCGAAACCGGGATGTCTGGCAGTATCTCGACGGCGTGGCCGCAAACGAAGATTCCATGAAGCGCGAAGGCGAGGCCCGTCGGTTTATGCGGAATCTGATCGAGATCTTCGAGGAAGACGATCCGGACAATCTGGAGCATCGGGCGCAGGAGCTGGTCAATTATTTCGAGACGCAATATGCGGGAAAGAAGGATATCGCCCACATTCAGAAACTCAAGGGAATGATCCGTGAATGGGAGGCCGACTGCCTGTGGGGGTATCTGGGTTTCGATTCCTCATCGGTCCGTCATTTGCGTCTGGGCTTTTATCAGGGCGACCTGTTCACCGAAGAGCCCACGTTTCAGCGGGATGTCAGACCCATTGTTCAGCTGATGCGGCAGGTGTGTCCCGATGTGGTGACGGTCGCGCTGGATCCCGAAGCCAGCGGGCCGGATACCCATTACAAGGTGCTTCAGGCGGTGGCCGAAGCCTTGCGGCAGTATGAGAAGGAATCGAAACGGTCGGATCTGATGGTTCTGGGCTATCGAAATGTCTGGTACCGGTTTCATCCGGCTGAAGCGAATCTGTACGTGCCGGTGTCCCTCAACATGTTTGCTGTGCTTCAGAACGCGTTCATGAACGCCTTTGTTTCACAGAGCCAGGCTTCCTTTCCCAGCCATGAATACGACGGACCGTTCTCCGGGTTTGCTCAGAACATACAGACCCGGCAGTATCAGGTTCTCAAACGATGCCTGGGACGGGAGTATTTCAATGAGCATCCCAGCCCCCTGATCCGCGCCACACGCGGTTTTATCTTTATTCAGGAGCTGACCCTGGACGCTTTTTACGAACTGGCCCGTGAAATCCGGGAAAAAACCGAAGCCTGAAGCATTTCATGTCCTGGTTTATATAATCATCATGTTTTCAACAGGGAGGATATCATGCGCAGAGGATTCTTGCTTTTGATGGGACTGGCCCTGGCCTGCCAGAGCCGGAAGCCGGATATCATTTTAATGAACGGACAGATCTATACGATGAATCCCGATCAGCCCTGGGCCACGGCTGTGGTGATTCGGGGCCGGACAATCGCGGACGTGATCGGCGCGGGAAGCGATATCGGTGATTATGTGAGACGGTCGACCCGGGTCGTTGATCTTGAGGGGCGCTTTGTGGTTCCGGGTTTTATCGATGCCCATGTGCATTTCAACCGCGCCGGATCGCTGATCAACGATGCGAACCTGATGGCCGTGGCGGACGATGAAGGACTTCGCAGAGAGATAAGCCGGGTCTCAGGGATACTGGAGAAAGGGGAGTGGATTACGGGCGGACTCTGGGGAGCCTATGAGCAGTGGTCTCTGGGTGCGGACGGAAGCCGGAGCGGGGGTGCCGCCGCATGGAATCCGCACAGGAAAACCATTGACGACATCACGGCAGACCATCCCTGCTTTCTGAATAATTATAATTACACGCGCTATCTGGCCAATACAGCGGCATTGAAGGCCGCCGGGCTGGAAAAAAGGATCCTGCCCGGCATGGTTCGTGATGAGCAGGGAGAAGCCACCGGTCTGATTCTGAATGATTCTCCGGCTCTGGATTCGTTAAGGCGCGTGATGAAGCCCAAATCGCACAAGAGGCTGATGGATGAAAACCGGGCCGCCCTGAAGCATCTTGCCGAGTGCGGGATTGTCGAGATTCACGACATCGCCGTTCCGGAACAGACCGCCCGTTTCATTGAGCTGGAGAAAAGGGGCGAACTGACCTGCCGGGTGTGGCTTCGTCCCGATCTGTCCCGCGCCGAAGAGATGCGTGACCGGGGGTACCGAATGGGGCTTCATCCGCGAAGCCGAAAACCCGGACGGTGGCTGCGGTACGGCGCCCTGAAAGGATACATCGACGGAATCATGGGCACGCACGGAGCCCTTTTCTTTGAACCCTATGACGATCAACCCGATAACTGCGGTCATTACCGGGCCCATACCAGCGACGATCCGGATTATCGGACGGGAAATATGGAAAAGATGTACGGGCTGATCCGAACCGGATATGAAGCGGGCTTTGTTTCGAATGTCCACGCCATCGGCACCAAAGGAGTCAGTCTGATGCTGGACACCTATGAACGGATGATGCGGGATCTGGGACACGATCTGGAGGGTTTCCGGGTGATTCACGCCCAGGTCGTCCGTCCGATGGATTTTCCGCGTTTTCGGGAGCTGAACGTTATCGCCGAGGTGAATCCCTATCACATTTCCGATGATATGCGGTGGATGGAAGAGCGCATCGGAACCGAGCGCTGCCGTGGAGCCTACGCGTTCAAATCGCTGCTGGACAACGGCGCGGTTCTCAGTTTCGGATCGGACTGGCCGGGCACATCGGCCGCGGAATACCATGTGCATCCCAAATACTCGATTCACGCGGCGGTCAACCGAACCACTCTGAATCACACGCCGCCCGGCGGCTGGTTTCCGGAGCAGAAGATCAGTGTCCATGAAGCGTTGAAGGCCTACACCATCAACAATGCCTATGCGGCTTTTGAATCGGATATCAGGGGTTCGATCGAAAAGGGAAAGCTGGCGGACCTGACGGTCATCGACCGAAATCTTTTGGAAATCGATCCGAAGGATATACTCAATATGCAGATCGAAATGACCATTGTGGACGGCCGGATCGTGTATCAGAGAAAATCGTAAAATGGCTTGCGGCCGGGATCAATCATTCCGTATTCCGCGTATACGGCCGGACTCTTTCCACGTCTCCGGACCAGAAAAAATGCGGGCCGTCCCGGTCATCGATGAGAACCAGCCGGCCCTGAGAATCAAGCCCCTGATACAGTCCTGACCGGACACCCTGATGGGTCCGGACTTCGATCATCATATTGTCGAGCGCGTCATGGTCCGACCATTCGGCAAACAGGTTTACGGTTCCGGTCTCATTGTCGTGCCAGCAGCTCATGATCTGGCGGCACAGCGAAACACGCAGTTTATCCAGGGAAAAGGACTGTTTGGTGACCAGATACAGGGAGGCCGCTTGTCCGTTCAATGACAGGCTCTTCAGATCCGATTCATCCAGGTTGACATTGAGACCGATTCCAAGAACCGCCAGGTTCTGTCTGGGATTGGCGTTGACGAGTATTCCCGCGATTTTTTTCATTCCCTGAGTCAGTATGTCATTGGGCCATTTAACCAGGGCGGGAACCCCTTTTTCCTGCAGAAGCCTGCGGACCGCCAGGGCCGCCAGCTGCCCGGGCGAAGTGATCATGCCCGAAACAGGGCGGCGCAGAATAACGGACAGCGTCAGAACCTTATTCGGCCGGGAATCCCATTGCCGGTCGAGCCGTCCCTTGCCCCGGCTTTGAAAAAGTGTCCACACTATGTCGCCGTGAGCCAGTTTGCCGCTGTTGGCCATGGCCCAGGCATTGGTGGACGGAAGGGTTTCGAATCGATAGCAGTCTCCGCCCCACAGGCCCTCACCCGGCATTCTATGAAATCCTGATTCAGGGACCTTCATTGAAAAGCGTGCTCCATGTATATCGAATCGAGCGTTCCACTGGCTGCCGGAGGACAGGAAAACCCTCTAATTTTTGAGGCATCCTCGAAAATTAGAGGATTTCAAGTGCGAAGAACGGGCGGCAAAGACACCAATCAGGCATAAAAAGCGGCCGTTTTTTTTCGGTACAGTTTTTGTAGTACAAAAAGTGTCATGGGACAACAATGTGGATTCCCTGGCGCTGTTGATGAGAGTTGAGGGGGGGTGCGTCAGTTGGCTGCTGGCGATAAATCCCCCCCGTACACAAATCAGATTGAGTGACCGGTTAAAGACAGTTTTGCAAGCTGTCTTTTTTTTTACAACAATCCGCGTAGATACCCTCCGTCAGCCTGAAAAATGCTTCCCGTAATATAACTTGCCCGTTCCGAAGCCAGGAAAATGATCAGATTTGCCAATTCTTCGGGGCGGCCCATTCGGCCCATGGGAATATCCCGGGTCAGGGCTGTACGGACCGTTTCCTCACTGATTTTTTCACGGATCGCTTTTTCACGAATCAGAGCCTTGACCCGGTCGGTTAAAAAATATCCCGGACAAACCGCGTTGACCAGAATATTTTCAGACGCGACTTCCCGAGCCAGACTTTTGGTGAAACCCACGACTCCAGGCCTCATGACATTGGAAAGAAGAAGATCGGGAATGGGTTCCTTCACGGAAACAGAGACCATATGGATGATTCGACCCCATTTTTGTTTTTTCATCCCGGGCAGTACGGCCTTGCTGAGCCGGACGGCGCTCATCAGTGTGAGCTGAGCCGCGTGCATCCATTCTGTTTCGTCGATTTTACCGACGCCGCCCGGAGGCGGACCTCCTGCGTTGGTAACGAGAATGTCGACCTTGCCGAACAGGTCCAGGGTTTCATTGACCAGCCAGTCGATCTGCTCTTTTTCGGCCAGATCCACGGCCAGCGGAAAGACGGTTACGCCGGTTCCCAGGAAGATTTCGTCTGCGGTTTTTTCGAGAACAGCCTTGTCTCGCGCGCAAATAACCAGTTTGGTGCCTTCCTGGGCCAGACCCCAGGCCACGGCACGCCCCAAACCCCGGCTTGAAGCCGCCACCAGGGCCACTTTGTTTTTCAATCCGAATTCCATGTTGCCTCCCGAATCACATCCCGGATTGTGATAACCGGGTTATTTCATTTTCTCCATCTCACCGAATTGACGACCGTAGGCAAACTCACTCATGGGGATTTCCCAGGATCCTTCCGTCATAAATTGAGCCAGGTATTTGCCCAGTGCCGGACCCAGCATGAACCCGTGTCCGCACATGCCCACCGCGCAGTACAACCCCTTGATCTCTGTTTCATCCACAATGGGACTGCCGTCCGGAGTCATGGCATAGCTGCCGGCCCACTGGCGCAGAACAGCCACCTTTTCCAGGGCCGGAATCAATTTACACATTCTTCGGGACATCTCTACAATAAAATCCAGGGTGGAATCGATATCGTGACCGGGCACCTGCTTTTCAGGCGTGAAGCATCCGATAAACTGACCGGTAAGACGCTGCACAAAGTAACCGCCGTCCGGGCGATAATCCACCAGCATGGGAATCTTTTCATATTGGACACCGTCGGTGATCAGAGCCTGATGTCTTTCGGGGGTCACATCCAGGTTCACGCCCGACATTTGACCCGCTTCGCGCGCGAAGGCTCCTGCGGCGATCAGAACCCGGGGAGCCTGATAGGAGTCGCCGCCCGCGGTGATCACGGAACAGACACGGCCGTTTTCCGATGCGATTCGCGTAACCAGGCTGCCGATACGAATGGTTCCTCCGTTGTTTATGATTCCGGTTGTGTATCCCCGAATCACCAGAAAAGGATCCGCCTGGCCGTCGGAAGGGCACCAGGCTCCTCCGACCAGGCCCTCGGTATTCAATTTGGGAACAAGAGACCGGCATTCTCCGGCATCGAGAAATCGGACATCCAGGCCGAACTCCCGCTGCAGGGAGATGTTTTTTTGAAACATGGAAGCCATCTCCTGATCGTGTGCCAGGAACAGATATCCGGATGATGACCATTGAACATCCATGTCGAATTCGTCTCTCATATTTCTGAAGAGATGCACCGATTCCATGGCGGTCTTGATGGTTGCAGGTGTCGAGAACTGCTGGCGGATACCCGTGATGCATCGGCCTGTGGATCCGGCGGTCAGATAATCTTTTTCGAGCAGCAGGACTTTGAGGCCTCTTTTGGCCAGATAGTATCCGGTGGCGGTTCCGATGATTCCTCCCCCGACAATAATGGCGTCAAAATTTTTACTCATTTTCATCTCCCAGAAAATCGCGGATCGGTACGGACACCAGGGGAGGCCGGTGTTTGGTGGTCTGCAGCCTGTTTTTCGGTGTTCCGGTCTTTTGAGCCAGTATCTGAAGCACCAGACGGCCGCAGGTTCTGCCCTGACAGGGACCCATTCCGATGTGCAGGAACCGTTTCAGCTCTTCCGGGTGGGTGATTCCCGCATCGATAGCGTCTTCAATATCTTTAAGGGAGATGTCCTGGCATCGGCAGATGATGGTGTTGTTTCTGTCCGCGGACTTCTCATTTTTCATGGCTCTTCCTCCTGAAGAAGCGGACGGTCATGAGCAGATCCTTGTCCAGTTCCAAAAAGATCACGGGAGTGCGGTCCTGCGCCTTTGTGTTTCGAACCTTGTGCACGATTCCCTCTCCCACCGGTTCGCCGGCCCGATCGAGAAGAATAACCGATTCTCCCTCTTCGGGCAGAGGAATAAATTCATATGGCAGGCCCAGGAGGGCTTTGTCTTTTTTATGTGAGGCGTCGACAAGAAAGATCGCCAGTCCCGGACAATTGGCGATGCAGAGGCCGCATCCATTGCATTTGCCAAAGTCAACGCGGGGCACATTGTTGATATCCCCTTCGATGATGATGGCCTGGCGCGGGCAGGCATCAACGCACGGATTGCAGGGGATTTTCTGCACGCATTCGATGATGGCCGCTCCGCCTTTTTCAAGCCGTTCCCGGGAGGGAATACAAATGTCTTTCAGAGTGACAATGCCGTCGTTGATATAACTCATGAGCCGAGGATCTCCTTCTCCAGATTCTTTTCACCTTCCCGAATTTTCTCTCCGAATGGTCCCGCGCGCAGCTCTTTGAGACTCTCCATAACGTGATCGATCTCTTTCTGGATTTCCCTGGAAAAGCCCATCAGTTTGGCCGCCGCGTCCAGGCCCGCGAGCCTTCCTTCCAGCATGGCTGAGCTGGCCTCTTCGATGCCGGATGCATCGCCGGCTACATAGAGACCTTCGACCGTTGTTTCCAGGTGTTTGTTTCGAACGGGTATTTCACCGCCGAGTTCGGAGATGTTGGCCATTCGGCAGCCTGCCTGGACGAATATTTCGGATGTCGGCTTGAGACCCACGGAGAGACAGATTGTGTCCACATCCAGAGTTCGGCTCGTCCCGGGGACAGGCTTCCATTGATCGTCCAGCTTGACGATGACGGCGCCTTCCACCTGAGTCTTTCCCAGGGCGCGCTCTATGGTGTGCCGGGTCAGAATGGGAACGCCGCATCGGCGCAGCTTGGACGCATGAACCTGGTACGCTCCGATGGTCGGAAGGGCTTCAACCACGGCCGCCACATCGACTCCGGCTTGCAGAAGCTGATAGGCCACGATGACACCGATGTTTCCGGCGCCCACCATCAGCATGCGTTTTCCGGGCAGAACGCCGTAGACGTTCATCAGAGTCTGCACCGCTCCGGCCCCGTAGACACCGGGCAGATCGTTGTTGGGAAACGCGAGCATGTTTTCCGATGCCCCGGTAGCGATGATGATTTTCTTCGCTTTGACCCTGAACAGGCGATGGTCTTTGATAACGGCCAGCTGATTGTGTTTGTAGTACCCGACAACCGGCGTGTCGGTATAGACTTCGACCTTTTCGCCCAGCTGCCCGGCCAGTTTCGCGCCGATATCGATGCCTCTGACTTTGGCGTAATGCTCTTTGGAACCGAAAAACATGTGAGTCTGCTTGATCAGCTGACCGCCGATACGGCTGTTTTCCTCGAACACCATCACCCCGGCGCCGAAGCGGGATGCGTACAGGGCCGCGGAAAGACCGGCCGGTCCCGCACCCACCACGGCGACATCGGTTTCGAGCTCCGGAATGGTTCGCCTGGGCAGGGGTCGTTTTTGATCCGTATCACTCAGTCGGCCCCATCCGGTTTGAGACCGGACAGACATCCCTTCCTTCGCCAGTACCAGGCAGGTTTTCACGTTGGGGATACCGTCTACTTCCATCATGCAGGATGCGCATTTCCCGATGGCGCAGAAAAAGCCGCGCGGCCGCTGATGCTCGAGGCTCCGGCTGAGCGTGAAAATGCCTGCGGCATGCAGTGCGGCTGCAATGGTCTCGCCTTCGCGGGCCTGCACGGGTTTTCCGTCAAAGTAAAAGGTGATCGATTTTCCTCTTTCAAATTTCAAAATGGGATGTTCAGAGATTCTCATGGTGTCACCTGATTAGTTGGGAACAGCGGCTGTTTTCAGCAGATCCATGGGAGGATACTTCATCTCCTTGCACGCTGCGTTTATGCCTGCGGCTGCATCGGGCAGAGTGTCGGCCAGCGTTCCATCCAGATCGAATATGATCATATAAAATCGCAGCGCCGGATTCTCCTCAGGTTCGATGAAGACTCACGAATCGACGGATAGACCGATCATAGGTTTTCTCCACATCGGCCGGGAAAAAACAGGCAGGCAGTTCATTCATAGCCTGGTGATAGGCCAGGCACTCACAGCATACTCCCTTACGGGCACAGGGCTCATACGTGCAGTTGCAGCGGGCCCGGTTTTCGAAAAGATTTTTACATTCATTCATGGTGATTTTCAACCCCGCAGTTGTTTGATGTTCGTTCCATCCGCGCGACTGTTTCTGGCAGCAAAATTTATTGTAAATAATTTGCGGCAGATAATCAAGCGCTTTTTCCCTCCAGTCGGCTCTTTTCCAGTTCGATACGAACTCGCTGGATTCGCCGGCGCGTGCAGGACAGAATGCGGAATTGCACATGACCGAAAGCGATGATCTCATTGCGGCGGGGAATTCGTCCGGCCTGATGAATGAGAAATCCGCCGAGAGTCTGGTAATCACCGGGTTTCAAGTCCAGATGAAATGTTTCGTTCAATCGGTTCAGTTCGACCATCGCGTTGACCTCGATGGTGGCGGGCCCCGTTTTTCGATACCATTTTTTTTCACTATCGAATTCATCATGGATCTCTCCGAAAAACTCTTCGATTATATCTTCAATCGTGACCAGCCCCGCGGTTCCTCCGTGTTCATCCACGACGACGGCCATCGTGGCGCCATGAGACTGCATGGTGCGGAGGCACTTGCCGATGATCAGGCTTTCGGGTACAAACAGGGTTTCCCGAATGATGGGAGAAAGCGTTTTCGGTTTGAGGTTGATGAGATCCATGGCATAGATCAATCCCGCAATATGATCGATGCTTCCTTCAATGACAGGAAGTCTGGAAAATCCGGTTTTTATCAATTTTCGAACCGCGGTTTTTACGCTGTCTTTTTTTCGAACAACGGCCATTTCGGTTCGAGGCACCATGACGTCGCGAACTTTGTATCCGCCGCGCAGCAGAAAGCGGGAGATCATGCTCCGTTCATCCCGGTTGACCAGACCGCTTTTCTCTCCCTCGCTTACGAGAATGTCGAGATCTTCCCGGGTGAAAAAATGCCGTACTGTTTCCTGTGAAAGGCCGAACAACTTCAATATCAGGGAGGCCAGATTCATCACGCTCCACGCGACCGGATAAAAAAGAAAATAGAAAAAACGAAGAAACAAGGTGACCTTCACGGAGTATCGGGTCGGACGGTGGCGAGCCAGTTCTTTGGGAAGAATCTCTCCAAACAACAGAAGCGCCGAGGAAGTGATGAGCGTGATGTAAAAGCCGCTGAAATAGGGATGCAGGATGACGGCCATCAGAGACGATACCAAGACAACGGCGATGTTGTTTCCCACGAGTGTTGTCGAGAGGTACTGGTGCGGCTTTCCCAGAAAGTGCAGCGTCCTTTGGGCCGCCCGGCTGCCCTGACGCTTCCAGATTTCCAGCGTGATGCGTCGGGCGCTGACAAAAGCCGTTTCCGTGCCGGAGAAAAAAGCAGAAAGGGCAAAAGCGGTGATGAGCAGCAGCACTTCAATCATGGCTCGATTCCCGGGAAATGACTTTCGCCTTTCCCGCTGTTTGATCAATTAATTCCCGTATAAAGGCGTCGCTTTTGGTTTTTTCCACCTCGAGAGTCAATTCGGTTTTTTGTCCGTATTGCATATTTTTCACTGTACATCGATTGCGTTCAGCGGTTTTCATGACAGAACCCGTGAGACCGTAATCGAAAGCGACCCGCACGGTTTCGGTAACCAGCAAGGCATGGATTTGAGCGTTGTCCAGTGTCGCGGCCGCGCATCGGCTGTAAGCGCGGGCCAGACAGCCTGTGCCCAGCTTAACGCCCCCGAAATAGCGGGTGACGATCAGAACGATATCGGTCAGACAGCGGCCGCTTAACATCTCCATGATGGGGCGACCCGCTGTGCCCGAGGGTTCTCCGTTGTCGCTGTAACGTCGATGATCCGGCGGCAAGCCTATCCGGTATGCGTAACAGTGATGCGTCGCGTCATGAAAACGCCGCCTGATCGAGTCGATGAACGCTTCGGCTTCATCGTGGGATCGTATGGATTGGGCCCGGCCGATGAAACGGGAACTCTTGACCCTGATTTCACTTTGTGCCGTGCCGTTGATCGTAAAGAAACGTTCGATTTCTTCAGACGGATCTTTCATCGGTTTTCCATGATGCGGAGTGTTTGGAAGGGCCGCCGCTCAATGATGCTCGGGTCCGGTTTAACTATTATCCAGCGCCTGGTTTAGGGCGTCTATACAGGTCAATGAACAGCGCACCTTGTTTTCGGGAAGTCCGCCCAGAGATTCGGTCAGGGTTTCCCTGGTCAGGGCCGCCGCCTCGCTGACGGTTTTTCCCTTGATCAGCTCGGTAAGAAGACTGGTGGAGGCAATGGCGGCCACACAGCCCATGACCCGCATTTTCACGTCGGTGATCGTTCCGTCCCTGATTTGCAGCTGAAGCTGAACCTGATCCCCATCGGCTTCATTCTTGGCGAATCCGACGGCATCGGGAGAATCCAGGTCGCCGACGTTCCGGGGTTTGGTAAAATGATCTCTCACAATCGCGCTGTACACCATGTCCTCCTTGTCTATCGCATGAGCATCAGCCGGCCCAGGGCTTCTTTTTGTAATGAACGGGATCCAAACCGCGTGCGTGCGATGATCTTGTAGAGATAGACACCGTTGGCGAGACGGTCGCCTTGTTCATCCAGGCCGTTCCAGTGTATTCGGTTGAAACCCGGATGGGCTGTGATATGCGAAAGACGTTTGATCAAACGGCCGTCCACGGTATAGATCTTGATCTCGATTTCGGCTTCCTGACTGATGATAAATGTAAAATCCGTCCCGATTCGGTCATCGAACGGATTGGGATAGTTCATAACCCGTTCGAGCCGCAGTTTTTCGGCGGAGACCACGCGGAAGGGCAGACTCTCCATGGCTGAATTGTTGGCATTGTCCCACGCCTTTAAAGACAAAAGGTGATCTCCTTCCTCGAGCCCGTGAAGCGGATAGAGCAGGGTTCCTTCCAGATAGCTGTCCCGATCGTATTCGAAATAATCGGTGACATCGTTCGAACTTCCATTGATCGTCAGGATAATTTTATGGCCGATCTCACCGGTAATATTGATGCCGCTGCTGTCATCGCGAATCCAGGCCTTCAGGACGGGATTTTCGTGGATCATGGATCCGGGCAAAAAGGGATCATGGCCGTCGAAAATCAGATCGATTTGGGGCGGCTCTGTATCCACGATGGATCCGCTGCCGCTGATTACGAGACCGCTTCCAAAACCAGCTCCGTCTTCCTGGCCGTCGTCAAAGTAGCAGGACAAACGGCCGGTATTCCCTCCGTAAGAGACATCTTTGGGCACCACGAAGGAGATTTCAAAGGTGCCGTCCGCTTCAGTCGTTCCGCGAAAGATGGCGTTTCCCGCCAGGAGGTATTCCAGGGCTGTGCCAGCGGCCGTTGTGTAAACAACCTCCTTTTTGGAATCAAAAACCCGCAGCATCACACGGCCGCTGAACGCGGACCAGGGGGCTCCGTTCTTCTGCAGAAGGCCCTGAAGAGTCACGACGCTGAGAGCCTTCAGGGTATCGGGCACATGGGTGAAGACCGCCTGATGACGCGGAGCCGCCAGCCGCATCGCCGGATCGCCCAGCAGATGATACATCTCGTTGTTGATCCGGAAGGAGGTGCTGTTTTTCGCCTCGCGAAGGGCATCGCCCAGGCGCCTTCGGGCCGGATCCTGAAACAGGCTGTCCAAAAAGATACGGTTCAAAATTTCATTGTATCTGGCATTGCACAGGCGGTTTGCGGCGATGACCGCCACGGCACCTTTGTCAGCCGTGTTCAGGAGCACTTCGGAAAAACTCGATTCTTCGGGGTCATCGTACCAGCCGAAGGAGCAGGTGGCCGCATAGATCAGGGGAAGCCGGGATTTGTTTTCCACATACTGGAAATCGATGTCCCGGTGAAAAACCCACTCATGAGCCCACAGTTTGGCGTTGCCGTGCCCGATGTAATTGATCAGCAGGGTGCCCCGATTGATACGCTCCAGGAGGGCCTTGTTGGCCAGGGGCTTTCTGCGGCCCTGAGAGGTGAGTTCTTCGGGGTATTCGGTTAAATAGATTTTCTCCAGGTTGAACAGAGGGGGAATCACGGATTCGGCCACGGTTTCGGAAGCCCGAATGTGAATGACCTCATTCTGACTCCATGCGTCGGCCTTCTCGTCGTCACCCACAATGGTAACGACCTGTTTCCAGTCACCCTGCTCCGGCTGGCTTTCGTAGGCGATGATTTTATCCACCACGGTCCGGGCCTGGGCGCTTGATTGAACGGGAAGTCTGCCGATGGATACATCCATGTAAGAGTCGAAAACCGAATATGGAGAGACATAGGTATACCAGTCATCGGATGCCCGGGCGCCGTCGTTGCCCGTGCCGTCGTATTCAAAGGGAACGATATAGTTGGGAAGAGAAGTCGAAAGGTTTCTGTAATCGTAATGGCCGTTTCCCATGAGCAGTACATACTGAGGGCCCGGGGTCCAGTAATGAAAGGCATGCCGAATAAAATCCCGTATGGCCACGGGATCCTGCAGCCCCCAGGAGAACGCGTCATAAACGTCTTCGATATCCGCCACCATCACCTGAAGGGTGTCATGAGTCTCCCGGTGAGTCTTCAGGCGCCGGGCTTCCTCCAGAAAATCGCCATGGCTGATGATGATCATGTCGGCTCCGTTTCCAGGCTCTCTCAAACCGGAGATCCGGCCGGGAATCAGGCTTTCGGGTTCGATCGCGTCCCGCTCCGGCGAAGCGTAATAATGCCGGGGACCGGCGGCATAGTCATCGGCAAAAAGCCAGTCTCCACTTTCAAGCCGGGGGATCATGACTCGTGTCTCCGCCGGGTTCGTCACGTCGAGGACAACGGGTTTGTTTTGAAAACCCTGAAGCCTGAAATCGTACGATCCCGCTGAAACAGGGGAGAAGAATGCCAGCACGCCGTCGATCGGGCGAAGTGAACGGGTGTAATGAATTTCGAACCAGTCGATATAGGCCCTGGGAGCCGTTCCGATTCCGTTGTAGCGGAAAACGAGCGTGCCGGAACCCGCGCTCAACGGCTGTAAAACCGCGCTTCCTGATGAAAAACCGGTGCCGGAGAATTGTGCGGTGGAAATATCCGTTCCGTCCAGTTTGGCCGTAATCTGATGGGTTCCGGCGGTGGCTCCCTTGTACCGGAAGTAGAAACGGGGTGAGCCTTCGGACGCGGGATTGTGAAAATTCAGCGAATACGATTTTGTGACGCTGTTGTCGAGCAGGGGTCCGTACCAGTTCAGGCCTCCCTTGTCGGGATTGTTCAGCTCCTCCTCGACAAACAGCAAGCCCCGGTGGGTCGTTATACTTTGCGCCGAAGGATCCGGCGAGGAGGGGCCTTCGACCATGCGCTTTCCGGGCCGGCCGTCGTTGAAGATCAGCCAGTAGATGTTCTTTTCCGTATAGGGGTTCAGCGTATGGGCAAAGCGGCCGGCAGATGGATCGTATTGCCATTGGTGCGTTCCCTGTCCGTAGAAGAGAAGATAATCGTCCCGGTCGAATATCCCGTCATCCATGCCGACTGTTCGAATGGGGTTTTCAACGAGACTGTCCGGCCGCGCATCCGAGGGAGACCACGGCAGCGGTCTGCCTCCGTTGTTCGCGATTTTTAATGTGGCGGGATCTATGGATGCGAGGGGCACTCCGTTTTCTTCGAGGAGGCGTCCCGTTATTTTGTACAGGCCTTCTTTTTCCACTGGAATTTTCAGGACCGTGGCCGAAGCGAGACGCCTTGCCGGGCTTGTGAGTGAAGGCCGGGGGCGTATGGCATCTTTGAAAGACGGCGTTTCGGGCGCGTCATCGAACTCAATCCGAACGATCAGGGTTTTGATGATCCGCAGGGTTCGGTCCCGCGGATGATATTGGACCGGAAACACGCGTATGCGGGTCATGGCCTGACGGCCGCTCATTCCCGGAGTTTCCGTTGTGTACAGGCGGCCGGGCAGATAGTCCGGGATTTGATAATTCGGGCCTTCCATCAGTCTTTCCCGGGGAAGGGGATCTCCGGGTTCCATGAAGGGTACAGGCTGAAGACGAATCCCCCTCATTATTTCCGTGTGCAGAGGGGTGACGGTCACCCGGGGCACAGTCAGTCCGGGAAGATGTATCACCAGGGTCCGGCAGGGAATCATGGGGTCTCCGGATGTTCCCCAGTAATCGCTTCCGGAAAAAGTGACCCGGTGGTAGATTCGGTCCTCAAAGACCAGTGTGTCAACATGAAGACCGGTGACCTGAATTTCCATGACCAGCGGTTCTGTGGAAGCGAAGCCCCGGATCAAAGGAAAAACCGTCAGGACCAGGACGATGAGAGGCGAGATTCCCTTTGTGCATGGTTTCCGATGAGCGTATAGCATATCTTGATCCCTTTTGGCACGGTTCAGTCCAAACGATTCCAGAAGGCGGGAAGTTCCGGTGCAGCCCTGCGCCCGATGAATCGAAAGGTTTCCTGTAATATAGAAAAGCCTGTAAAGAAAAAAAAGGGAAAACTGGTTTGCCGCAGGCTTTGCACGGGCAGGATTTTTTTCAAGAACCCATTGCTTTTTATCAATGAATCATGTACATTCAAAATTATTGTCACTCATGGAGCTGCCAATGAAATGGTTTCGAGCGGGAGGGCTTCTACTTCTCTTTTGCATCACCCTGACGGCCCGTGAATCCGAACTTACGGAAACCGGGCAGCAGGTGCCTGATTTCTCCGTGGTTATCCTCGAAGGCCGTGAAGTTCATATTCGCGATCTGCGTGGCCGGGTGGTTCTGATCAACTTTTTCGCGACCTGGTGCGGGCCGTGCAACAGGGAGATGCCGCATCTGGAAAACGATATCTGGCAGGTGTACAAAGACCGGCCGTTTACCGTGCTCTCCATCGCCCGGGAGCATACGATGGAAGAGACGGCCGCGTTCAGGGACGAAAAGGGGCTGACGTTTCCCATGGCTCCGGATCCCGACCGTTCGGTATACGGGCTCTTTGCTTCAATGTATATCCCGCGAAATATCCTTGTCGATCCCCAGGGAAAGATCGTTTATCAGGAAACGGGATTTGATGAAGAGAAGCTGAAAGACCTTTTACGGCAAATAGACTCTTTGCTGAACCCGTCAAATAATTCATGGTCCCCCAGGGAGGTATACGAATGAGCGCACAAATACGCGGAGCCGTTCTGCAGGCACGCAAGGCGTTTGTCAATGAACATTTCGGATCCGGAGCATGGGCACAGGTCCTTTCGTCTCTTCCGGAAGAGGATCAGGAATTTTTCAGAGGGCTGCTCATTTCCGTGGGCTGGTATCCCTTCGAGTTTGGGGAGCGTCTGGACAAGGCCATTGTGGATGTGCTGGGAAAAGGCGATCCAAAGATTTTTGAGGAGATCGGAGCCAAATCGGCCCGGGAAAATCTGGAAGGAACCCACAAGCCCTTCCTGGTGCCCGGTAACCCTCAGGGCTTTATGGCGCAGGCCAACGCCATCTATAAATTTTATTACGATGTGGGCCGACGTGAATATGAAAAAACAGGGCCCCAATCCGGCGTGATGACTACCTATGACGCGGAAACCTTTTCCGAACCCGACTGCATGACGGTGATCGGCTGGTATAAGGAAGCCCTGACCATGTGCGGTGCGAAAAAAGTGGAAATTACAGAAGAAACGTGCCGGGCCAAAGGCAGCCCGTACTGCCGGTATCAGATCAAATGGGAGGTCTGACCGGGAACGTGGCGGCCTTCGGAGAAGTCATGCTCCGATTGACTCCACCGTCTTTTAGGCGTCTCGTTCAGGCCGTCAGTCTGGACGTTGAAATCGGGGGTTCGGAGGCCAATGTGGCCGCTTCTTTGGCCCAGCTGGGTCACGGGGTGATCTTTGTTACGCGGCTTCCGGAAAACGGCTTGGGAGACCGGATCATCCATGAACTTCGGCGATTCGGTATCGACACACGATACGTCGTTAGAGGCGGTGACAGAGCCGGGCTTTATTTTCTCGAACAGGGAGCATCGATCCGTCCGTCGAGAGTGATCTACGATCGCGCGGAGTCGGCCATGGCACAATGGAGTCCGGGCATGATCGACTGGGAGGCGGTTTTCAACGATCAGGCCTGGTTTCATATCAGCGGTATTACGCCGGCCCTGTCGCCTTCCTGCGCGGAGGCAAGCCTTGAAGCGGTACAGTCGGCCCGTAAAGCGGGTCTGACCGTCAGCTGCGATATCAACTATCGAGCCAAACTCTGGGATAAAAAACGGGCCCGCGACATCATGACACGGCTGATTGAGTATGCGGATGTCGTCATCGCCAATGAGCAGGACGCGTCGGACGTGTTCGGCATCGAGCCCGAAGGCACGGACGTGACCCGCGGCGTGCTGAATCGTGAAGCCTATGCCCATGTGGCTCAAAAACTGGCCCGGGTGGGAGGCGCCTCAACAGTCGCCGTGACTCTGAGGGAGAGCCGTTCCGCCTCGGACAACCGCTGGTCCGCCATGATTTATGACGGCGAAGCGGTCTTTTTCAGCCGCGTTTATGATCTGCATCTGGTGGATCGTGTTGGAGCCGGTGATGCGTTCTGCGGCGGATTGATACACGGATTGTTGAGGCAATGGCCTTCTGAACAGGCGCTGGAATTCGGAGTCGCGGCTTCGGCCTGGAAACAGACCCTGCCCGGTGACATGAACTGTCTGAATGAAACGGAAATTCTTGCCTTGATCGGGGGGAATGTGACGGGCCGGATTCAGCGCTGATGTGTTATCACGGCAGAACCCAGGGGAGTCTTTCGGATGACAGCCGGGACACAAACCGTCGAAACCATCTTGCGTGAAGGGGCGGTCGCCGTGATCCGCATGGGGGAATCACGGCGTTTGAGCCGGGTCATCGAGGCCCTGCTTGAGGGCGGCATGAAAGTCATGGAGATCACTCTGACCATGCCCGATGCCTTTGAGCAGATACAGGCCATGAGCCGCGGTTTTCAGGATTCCATCGTCATCGGGGCCGGTTCTGTTTTGAATGAAGCAGACGCCCGAAAATCGGTTCAGTGCGGGGCCCGTTTTCTCGTCAGCCCCGTAATGAAGCCTTCATTGATCCGGCAGGGCGGCAGACTGGGCGTTCCCGTATTTGCAGCCGGCTTCACTCCGACTGAAATCCTCGCGGCTCATGAAGCGGGTGCCGCCCTGGTCAAAGTCTTTCCCGCTCATGTCCTGGGCCTTGATTTTTTCAGGGCTGTCAAAGGCCCCCTTCCGCATATTCCCCTTATGCCCACCGGCGGAGTCACACCGGCCAACGGCGGAGAATGGATCCTGGCGGGTGCGGCTTGCGTGGGTGTGGGCGGAGCGCTTCTGGATAAAAAGGCCATTGCCGATGAAAATTATCAATTGTTGACCGATCGAGCCAGGCTGCTGCTGAAGGGAATCGGGGAGGCCCGGTCCCGACTTTTGCAATGAAGCGGCATGATTCGATGACATTCCTCTTTATAGTACCGATGAATCTGCGATTGTTACCGACATGAAAGGAATACCGATGACGACACTGTCTTTACCGATGAAGCGTTGGGTTTTTGCGGGCCTGTTAACGGCCTTTTCCGGAACCCTGACCGCCCGGGTTACACCGGATTTCTATGAAGGAGAAACGAACCCGGATTTGCCCGGGCCGGGTCAGGTTCTCCAATATCCTTTGGGAGACCGGGCCGCCCGCCATCATGAGGCGGTTGCGTACCTTCAGGTGCTGGATTCCCTGTCCGGCCGCGTGCGGCTGATGGACATCGGCCAAACCCTGGAAGGACGGCCCCTGCTCGTTTGTTTTGTCAGTTCTGAAGAGAACATACAAAATCTGGAAACCATTCGCCGAAACATGGAACTTCTGGCCGATCCCCGAAAATCCCCGACGGGTGCGGAGCTCGAGTCGCTTGTCGCCGGAACACCGGTGATCGCATGGATGATGTACAATGTTCACGGCAATGAACTGTCCGGTACGGACGCGGCCCTTCAACTGGTTTATCAGCTGGCCGCGGGAAAAGACGAGAGAATACTGGAAATTCTGCGGAATGTGGTGGTGGCCGTGGATCCCTCGCAGAATCCGGACGGCAGAGAGCGATGCCTGGCTCAGATTCAGCAATGGTCCGGCCTTTTAACGGTGCCGGATGTTCAGAGCATTCAGCATCAGGGAACATGGCCCTCGGGACGAACCAATCACTATCTGTTCGACATGAACCGGGACTGGTTTGTCCTGTCTCAGCCGGAGACGCGGGCCCGGGTTCACGAACTGGTTCGGTGGAATCCTCAGCTGGTGGTGGATGCGCATGAGATGGGATCTTTTTCCACGTATTTTTTCAATCCGCCCAGGAAACCGATCAATCCGCTGGTTCATTCGAGTATTCGAAACTGGTGGAAGGCTTTTTCACGGGATCAGGCGCAGTCTTTTGATGAGTATGGATGGAGTTATTATACAAACGAGGATTTCGATGACTGGTATCCGGGATACGGCAGTTCGTGGCCCTATTTTTCAGGAGCGATTTCCATTCTCTATGAACAGGCGCGCACGGCCGGATCGCGGGTTCGCCTTCCCGCAGGCTCTCTGCTCACCTTTCGAGAGGCGGTGCACCGGCAATTCGTCAGTTCTCTGGCCAATCTGACCACAGCCGCGAAAAACCGGGAAGCCCTGTTGAGAGATTTCATTCAAATGCGCCGGGATGCTCTGAACCCTCCTCAGGGCAGCATCCAGGCCTATTATGTGCTTCCTGACGACAACCCTTCGCGTGTCCTGCATCTGATGAATCTTCTGGCCGCCCAGGGTGTGGAGGTTTACCGAACCACGGAACCGGTGACTCTGAAGAACCTGACCGGATACCGGGACAGGCAGCCTGTCACGCGGGAGCTGCCCCGGGGGTGTTTTGTCGTGCCCACGGCTCAACCCCGCCGTCCTCTGATCGAGACGCTGATGGCTTTCGATCTCAGGCTGGACAATGATTTTTTAAAGGAAGAGCGTGAATCTCTGGAAAAGGGCGAGGGCACGCGCATGTATGAAGTGGCCGCCTGGTCGCTGCCCCTGGCGTATGCGGTTGAATGCTATGCGTCCCGATCCAGAGTTCCCGCTTCTCTGGAGCGGGTGGAGGATTCCAAAAGACAGGATGATTGGACCGAATCTGAAAAGACCTATGGGTTTTTGGTGGATTTTCAGGATGATATCGGCCTTCACGTGCTGTTGGCTTTGATGGAAACAGAGTATGCGGTGAGGGTCGCAGAGAAGGCCTTCTCCATAGGCGGCCGCTATTACCCGCCGGGGACACTGCTGCTGCGCGGGCATGAAAATCCCGATAATCTTGCAAGCGATCTGAAGACGATCAGCCGTGAGACCGGGGCTTTCATCCGCGGCGTATCCACGGCCCTATGTGACAGCGGGCCGGATCTGGGGAGCGGTCATTACCGGCTGCTCACGCGTTCCCGTCCGGCTCTGTTGACAGGCCCGGAGATCAGCACCTCCGAATTCGGCGCCTTCTGGTATCTCATGGATCATGAACTTCGATACCCGCATACCATTCTGACCGTATCCGGACTGGGCCGGGCGGACCTGAGGCCGTACAATGTCATCATCCTTCCATCCGCCCGGGGTTTGGACAAGCAGGTTCTGGAGAAGTTGAAGAAGTGGGTTGAAAACGGAGGCACGCTGGTCGCTGTGGGCCGTTCCGCCGCCTTGCTGGCCGAAAAGGAGACCGGAATGAGCCGGGTGGTGCTGAGAAGTCAGGTTTTAAATCAGCTTTCCGAATATCAGGCGGCCCTTGAGCAGGAGCGGGCCATCGGCCGTTTTCCGATAGACAGCCTGGCGATTTGGGAAGGTTCCGGATCCGTTTTTAAAGGGGTGGAGTCCGCCGAAGAGAAAAAGGGTCCCTCCGCGGAGGAAGACCGGTACAATCAGCGGTTCATGCCGAGGGGTTCATTTGTCAAGGCTGTCGTGAACAGAGAACATTGGCTGACATTCGGAATGCCTGAGCGTCTGCCTGTGCTGGCAGCGACGTCAACGGTTTTTCTGGCCAAATCTCCGGTTGAAGTGCCTGTTCGTTTTGCAGAAGCCGAAAGTCTGCGTCTGTCCGGTTTGTTGTGGCCCGAGGCCCGCACCCGGCTGGCTTTGTCCGCAGCGGTGACCCGGGAGCGGCTGGGACAGGGTCAGATTATTCTTATCGCCAATGATCCTTTTTTCAGAGCTTCGACACGGGGCACTCTGCGTCTTCTGACCAACGCGGTCTTTCTGGGTCCCGGACTGGGAGCGCGTCAGCCCGTCGGCTGGTGAAAGATGGTTTTTTTCATTCCCATCATTTGTCTGATTCAGGGAACGGCGTCTTCCTCTGTTCAGGCCGTGGAAAACAGTCATCGGCTCGGGGTATCCGCAGGATTCGTTTTTCATGAAACCCGGGACCGGCTGATATCGCCTCTTTTTTACGAAGGCTGGAATCTTCAGGGAGAGGTTCGGTATCGTTATGCCGGAGACCGGTACAGCCATGATCTTCTGTTCCGGTACAGCCAGGGTGCCGTGAGATCGCCCTGGGGCAGCCGATACGATGAGGACCGAATCGATATCGAATATCGTTTCAGCGGACGGCTTCTCGCAGGGCCGCGAGGAGGGAGTGTCTTTCTCGGGGGCCGATGGCACAACCGGTTCGTCCAGAGGGTACCCTGCATGATGCTGGATGCGCTGCAGGATTCGGTTCAGTACTGCGATTTGTATTCGTATGAATTCTTTTCTTCAGTGGGGCCTGTCCTGGAGATACACGTGCCGGTTTTCAATAAGGCTGTTTTCAGGCTGGTCATTTCGGGATCACCGGCGGCCTATATCCGCCGGCCCGGGTTTGATTTCGGCCTGTCCGGCGGACAAAATCTTCCATCTGAAGTCCCGCCGCTCATCGAGCGGATTCGGGGAGGAAGGGTCCGGATTTTTCCGGAATTCGGCGAAGCATCGCTGGCCGCGGCCTTTCGAATCCCGGCAGGCAAGAATCAACTGGAAATTGTCTACCGTTTTATGGTGGTTGCGATTTCCGGAGGCCCGAAAGCAGAAACTGTGTCCCATTTTACGGGTTTGAGGATTTTCACCGGTTTGTTTCAATGAGGGTTTGAACATGAAGGGATTCCGGTTCGTTCTCTGCGTCACCGTGTTTTTTCTCGGATGCGCGGAAACCTTTTTCAGGCCGGATCCTGACGGGTCGCCTCTGGAAATATTTGATCAGGTATGGAATGATTATGCCCGGCATTACGCCCGGTTTGCCTACAAGGAGACAGACTGGGATCAGGTCTATCGGGATTATTGGCCTGTTTTCCGTATTATGCAGGATCATGACACTCTTCTGGGCCCGACTCTGGGAGGCATGCTGGAACAGATTGAAGATTCTCATGCCATTCTGATCACACCCGAATTCACCTATGGATATCAGCGGCCCCGGGGCTGGGAAAACACTCTGAACTTCGATTATCGGCTGGCTGTTAAATATGTCAACAATCCACAGCGGCTGGGAGTCTTTACCATGGGGCCGCTGGACAGTTCCATCGCCTACCTGCATATTGATCATTTTAAGGTATCGGATGATGATGAAATGGCGGTTATCGATCATATCATCCCCTTTCTGAAGCGGTTTGACGGCCTGATCCTGGATTTGAGAGACAACCATGGAGGGTTTCTGCGTCATTCGAAAATGGCTGCCAGGCGGTTCGCCGATCAGGAGCGTCTCTGCGTGTATTGGAGATTCCGCAGCGGAGAAGGGTATGATGAGCTTACGGATCCTGTGCCTGAAACCGTTGACCCGGTGAGGCCGGCCTTTACCAAACCGGTGGTATTGCTTCAGAACCGGAATTGCGCCAGTGCCGCGGAAGATTTTATCATGCGGCTTCGGGTTTGCGATCACGTAAAAACCATGGGCGATACCACAAGCGGCGGACTGGGAGGCGCTCCGATCACCCGGGAACTGCCCAACGGATGGCTGTACCGGGTTCCAACGGCCATAGAATATTCTCCTGAAATGGAGATTTTCGAGGGAAGCGGAATACCGCCGAACCGGTATGCCCGTAACTATGATGTTTATGTGCGTCTGGGGCGGGACTACATACTGGAGCAGGCGATGATCTATTTGAAAGAACGGCTTTGAATCCCGTCCGGAAAGCCTTTTGTGCCGGAGCAAACACAAACGACAGATTGCAATAAGCAAGTGTACCCATAACAAAGGGAGCAAACCATGCGTTCGCGTTGGATTATTTTATGCGTTTTGATCGGTCTGGGGCTTACGCCGTTGCTGGCGGATCAGCCCATGAGCCCTGAGGATTTTTTCGGTTTTACCATGGGTTCGGACGGCAATTTGGCCTCCTGGGAACAGATTGTCGAATATTTTCATCATCTGGACAAGACTTCCGACAGATTGCAGGTTACGGTTCTGGGAGAAAGCACAAACGGCAGGCCGTTTCTTCTGGTAATTATCTCGTCGCCCGGCAATCTGGCTGAGCTGGAAACCCTGCGCAGGGTCAGCAAACAGCTGGCGGATCCGCGCGATCTCTCCGATGAGGCCATCGAATCGCTGGTTCGCCAGGGCAAAGTGGTCTCGGCTCAGTCCTACTCGCTGCATGCCACGGAGGTCGGGGGCACCCAATGCACGCCGGAACTGGCCTATCAATTGATAACCGGCTCCGACGAAATCACTCGAATGATTCTCGACAACACGGTGTTTCTGATGTTTCCCTGCTTCAATCCGGACGGACTTTTTCTGGTCAAGGAATGGTACGACCGGCATAAGGGAACGCCGTTCAACCCTGCACGCCTGCCCTATCTGTACCATGAGTACACGGGACATGACAACAACCGCGATTCCTATCAGCTGACGCAAAAGGAATCGAGGCTGTACGCACAGATCATGTACAGGGAATGGGCGCCCCAGTCCTATGTAGACCACCATCATTTCGGCAGCTACGGCGCCCGTTTTTACATTCCGCCCTATCTGGACCCCATTCATCCGAATGTGGATCCCCTGATCTGGAGAGAGCATCAGCTGTACGGTTCGTTTATCGGCGTGGCTCTGGAGAACGCCGGTAAAAGCGGTATCGAATCGGGCGTGCCCTTTACCGGATGGTGGCAGGCTTCTTTTCATATGTCCGCGAACTATCACAACATAGCGGGCATGTTGACCGAATCGGCCAGTGCCGACTGGGCGGATCCGATCTATATACTGCCCGATCAGCTGACCGGCACACGGGGCCGTCCCGAATACAAACCCCAGATGTCCATGCCTCGTTTGTGGGAAGGTGGATGGTGGCGCCTGAGGGATATTGTGGAGCAGAAGATAATCGCCTCGAAAGCCGTTCTGGAATTGAGCGCCAGAAACCGGGAGACCCTTTTATGGAACACGGTTCGAAAGGCCAGAGGAAATATTGAAAGGGGGAAAACGGAACCTCCCTACGCGTTCGTTATTCCCAGGAACCAGCATGATTTTTTAACCGCGGTGAAGCTGGTCCGGCTTTTTCAGGAGAACGGCGTTGAGGTGCACCGTCTGCAGTCACCTTTCAGGGCGGGTTCCCGCCTGTTCGAAACCGGATCCTATGTGATCCGATGCGATCAGCCGATGCGGTCCTTTGTCGTTTCATTTTTGGAGACCGTCCGGTATCCGGACAATGTATGGACGCGGGACCCCAAAGACGGATCGCCCCTTCGGCCCTATGATCTGGCGGGATACTCCGTGAGCGAGCATATGGGAGTGGACGCCATTCCCATGGAGACGCCGATTGCAGGAGCAGAACTGGAAAAGGTCCACGTGCCGGTTCGCCCGAATCCGGGCGCCGTGTCCGGAGAAGGGCCCTGGTATGCCATGGACCATCGGATCAATGACAGTTTTCTGGCTGCCAACCGTCTTCTGGAGCGCGATGTGCCGCTTTACCGAATGAAGGAATCGATGGCGGACGGCCGCTATCCTTCGGGCACGATCATCATTCGGGCGGGTGAAGAGCAGGGAGGATTTCTACAGGCTCTGGCCAGGGAGACGGGTCTGAACTTTACGGCATGTCCCGAAGTTCAGGGTCCGGCCTGGAGTATCCGCAAACCCCGGCCGGGGCTTTACAAACGGTTTGCGGGCGGAAACATGGACGAAGGATGGACCCGCTGGCTGCTGCAGCAATTTGAGTTTCCCCTGAAAACCATTGAAAACGACGCCATGCGCAAAGGATCTTTTAAAACCCTGGATGCGCTGATCATTCCCGGTGACGGATACCAGCGAATTTTCTGGGGGGATACCTCGAAAGCCGTGCCGTCCGCCTACCGTGGCGGAATCGGTAAAAAAGGCGTTGATCATCTTCGCGCTTTTGTCAGGGAAGGCGGGACGCTCATTCTGCTGAATCAGGCCTGGGAACTCGGCCGGGAAGTTTTTAATCTGCCTCTGGAGGACGAATCGGCATCCATGCCTTCACGGGATTTCTACTGTCCCGGTTCCACGCTGCGCCTGCAGGTGGATCCGTCGCATCCGCTGGCCTACGGCATGCCTTCCCGGGCTCTGGCCCTGTTTCGGAACAGTCCGGCACTCGGCATTCGGTCGCGCGAATCTCAGGAGGGAACCAGTGTGGCGGCCCGGTTTGCCGGGGAAAAGGTTCTGCAAAGCGGCTGGCTCATCGGTGAAAAGATCCTGTCCGGCAGGCCGGCGATTCTGCAGTTTCAGATCGGCAAAGGGAAGGTGATCGTCCTGGCCCTGCCCGTTCAGCACCGGGCCCAGACCCATGGTACGTTCAAGTTTTTATTCAATGCCATTATGATGGCGGGCGCAGAGTCCGTTGTTCTGTAAGTCTTGGTTGAAGGATGATTCAACGAGCAAACGATTCATGAAATATAATATTTGAAATGACACACGATAATCAAACAGGAGGCCCCATGTCTTCATCTCTTCCTCGAAACCGCACGATTTTTTCCGGTTTTCTCGCGTTTGTGCTCCTTGGGGCGATCGCGGGCGCCGAACCGGCGAAGAAAATTCCGCTTCATCACGATGTTTATGACAGCTGGCGTTCAGTTGTGCGTCCCGTAATCTCTCCGGATGGGGAATGGATCGCCTATGTGGAAGCGCCCCAGGACGGAGACGCGGAGATCGTGGTCATTTATCCCGAAACAGGAAAAACGCTTCGTCACGGCATCGGTTATACCGGAGAGGGAACCGGCGCGGAGCGCTCGGCCGATGTCCGTTTCGCCGCGGACTCCCGATTCCTGTTTTTTTTCATCAGCCCTTCCCGCGAGATGGTGAAAGCGCAAAAGAAAAACAAGGGGAAAGACAACGACAAACCGAAAAAGAATCTGGCGGTTTGGAATCTCGAAGAAGATCAGCCAATGATTCTGGAAGCGGTAAAGGCTTATTTTCTCCCGGAAGAGAACGGCGGCTGGGTTGCCGTGCTCAAAGAAAAGCCCGTGGCGCGTCCGGATTCGACAAAACCAGATGAGACGGAGAAAAAGCCCGAGAAGAAAACCGGCGAGAAAAACGGGAAAAAGACAAAACCGGGCACCCCTCTGGTCCTCCTGTCTCTTGTCGATGACTCCGAAACGCTCTATGAGAATGTGACGGAAGCGGCGTTCACGAAAAAGGGAGACGCGCTGTTCTTCATCACGTGCAGTCATGATTCAGCGGTCACGAACGGACTTTTCCGCGTTCGTCCGGGTTCGGGAACTCAAGGCGAAACCGTTTGGTCCGGTGAGGGTCTGCTCAAAAAACTGACTTTCGACGAGGAGACCCGGTCGTTGGCCTTTCTGCATTCAAAGGATGACACGACCGATCATCCCGCTTTCTCGCTTTACGGCATGGATGTCGACGACAGAGCGCCGGCTCTGTGGGTTTCCGGAGAGACCACAAAGAATTTTCCCGACAGGATGGCCGTTACCGATAAATCGGATTTGATCTTCAGTGAAGACGGCGGAGTGATTCTGTTCGGCATCCGTGCCCTGCCCGAGGCCGATGAGGCAAAGGATGAGGATGAACAGAAAGAGGAGGAAGCCCGCTTCGATCTGTGGCATTGGAACGATCCTTATCCACAGCCTCAGCAGAAACTCATGGCCAAATCCGTGCGGGAAAATGCCTGGGAATCGGTCTATCACCGCAAACAGAAGACCTTTGTCCGGCTGGCCGACGAGACACTGCCCGATGTCACCCTCTGTCCGACGGGTACAATCGCCTTTGGAGAAAATCCCTGGCCCTATGCCAAAAGGGTTTCCTGGGACGGCCGTTACGCGGATGTGTATGTGGTGAATGTGCACACCGGTGAAAAGACCCTGGTGAAGGAGAATCTGTATCAGGGGGCGCGCCTCTCGCCCCGGGGGCGGTATGTGTACTGGTTCGATGACGGGAACTGGTTTGCGTATGACGTCGGGTTGAGGAAAACGCGAAACCTGACGGAAGGCCTGGATGTGTCTTTTGCCCGGGAGGACCATGACACGCCCAATCCGCCCTACAGCTATGGAATCGCCGGATGGACTGTCGATGACCAGTCCGTTCTCATCTACGATCGTTATGATATTTGGGAGATCAATCCGGGCGCGGGCAAGGCTCGCATGATTACCGAGGGGACGGGACGGGAAGAGCGCATCGAATTCCGTTATGTCAGGCTGGACCGGAAGGAGAAGGCCATCGACCGTGACAAGGTCTTGCTGATGAAAGCCGTGAATCTGGAGACCCTGGCCGAAGGGTTTTTCCGTGACCGGGTGCGTGGCAGCGAAAAGCCGGTCCGGCTCCTGATGCGGGACCGGTCCTTCGGCTACCCGGTCAAGGCGGATCGTGGGGATGTCCTGATGTTCACCCGGTCGGCCTTTGACGAGTATCCCGATCTCTGGGTCAGCGATCCGGATTTCAGGGTCCCGAGAAAGATCACAAATCTGGGCACACAGATGGAACCTTACCGGTGGGGCAAGGCGGAACTGCGTGATTTTCTGAGCGCGGACGGCAGGCCCCTCAAGGGCATACTGATCAAACCGGATGATTTTGATTCGGCGATGCAGTACCCTCTGATGGTCTACATCTATGAAACCCTGCATCGGGGCCTTCATCGATACCGTCATCCGTCTCCGGGTTCTTCCGTCAATCCTTCCTTCTATGTCAGCAACGGCTATGTGCTGTGGATGCCGGATATCGAATACGATACCGGCTACCCGGGGCGGGACGCGCTGAAATGCGTGCTTCCCGGCATTCACATGCTGATTCGGGAAGGGCATGTTGATCCCGAATCCGTCGGTATTCAGGGGCATTCCTGGGGCGGTTATCAGATTGCGTACATGATCACACAAACCGAGCTGTTCGCCGCTGCCGAAGCGGGCGCCCCGGTCTCCAATATGGTCAGCGCCTACGGAGGAATCCGTTGGGGCAGCGGCATGGTGCGCCAGTTCCAGTATGAACGCACCCAGAGCCGTCTGGGCGCCAGCCTGTGGGAGGTGCCTCTGCGGTATCTGGAAAATTCACCGATTTTCTGGGCGGACAACGTCAAGACGCCTCTGATGATGATGCACAACGATGACGACGGCGCCGTGCCCTGGTATCAGGGAATCGAATTCATCATGGCCCTGCGCCGGCTCGGGAAAGAGGCCTATCTGTTGAATTACAACGGTGAGGGTCACGGCCTGAGAAAGCGGGTCAATCAGAAGGACTGGACCATCCGAATGGCGGAGTTCTTCGATCATCATCTCAAAGGATCCCCGGCACCGGAATGGATGATCCGCGGGATTCCGGCCTGGGAAAAGGAAGAAAAAAAATAATCTTGGACAGAACCGCCTTTGATCGGGCATTCTGCACGCTGCACAGGAGCACGATTGTCTGAATGCTTCCGGCTGTTCCAAAACGAGAGCGTCTATGGATCCGTATGCCGACCTGTTCGAAGAAATCACCGCCGCTCGTTCGCGCATTCAGGGGATGATACGGCCGACGCCTCTGGAACATTCTCCGGTGCTCAGCCGCATGACCGAAGGGGAGGTCTGGCTCAAACTGGAAAACTGGCAGGTCACCCGCTCATTCAAGATTCGGGGCGCGGCCAACAAGATTCTGTCTCTTTCGGAAACGGGAAAGAACAGGGGAGTCGTCACCTCTTCCACGGGCAATCACGGAATTGCCGTGGCCCATGTTCTGAAAAAACTGGGCGTTCCCGGTATTGTTTTCCTGCCGGAAAACACTTCGGACGCCAAGCTCCGCTCTATCAGGCTTATGGAAACCGATCTGGAGTTCTTCGGCCAGGATTGCGTGGAAGCCGAAATGCATGCCCGCCGATTCGCCGGGGAACAGGGAAAAACCTATGTGTCTCCCTACAACGATCCACTGATCGTGGCGGGTCAGGGCACGGTCGGGCTGGAAATCATCGGCCAGCTGGAGGCGACGGGATCCGCTGTTCCGGATGCCGTGCTGTGCCCTGTGGGCGGAGGGGGATTGATTTCGGGCCTCGCCTGCGCGTTCAAGACGCGGTATCCCTCTGTGGAAATAATCGGCTGTCAGCCGGAGAACTCCGCGGTGATGGCTCATTCCATAAAGGCGGGGCGTATTCTGGAGATGGAATCCAAACCCACGCTGTCTGACGGCACCGCAGGAGGAATCGAACCCGGTTCCGTGACCTTTTCATGCTGCCGGAAGTGGGTGGACCGCTTCATTCTGGTGCCGGAGGAAGAGATCGCCGCGGCCGTTCGTCTGTTTCTCGGCACCCATCATATGGTTGTGGAGGGCGCCGGCGCCCTGCCGGCAGCCGCCCTTTTGCGCGGCAAGGACGCCTGGAGAGAAAAAAGAGTCGTGCTCCTGATCAGCGGGGGCCGGCTGTGCCTGGACACTCTCAGAACCATTGTCAGGGAGAACTGAGTGGTACCGGTTTTTTTTGAGAATCAAATCCGCCTGGCCGCGGAAACCCTGGACGCGGTATCGGAGATGGAGGAAGCTTTTTCGGTCTATTCCCGGGGCCGCGCCGTGGTGCCTCCGGTCGGAGAGATGATTTTCGACAATCCTCCGGGAGACGTTCATATCAAATACGGTTATATTCGCGATGATGATATTTTTGTGATCAAAATCGCTTCGGGTTTTTATGAAAATTCCGCGCGCGGGCTTCCTTCCGGATCCGGCATGATGCTTGTCTTTGACCAGAAGACGGGATTTCCCCTGGCGGTTCTTCTGGACAACGGCTTTCTGACCGATGTTCGAACCGCGGCCGCAGGCGCTGCGGCCGCCCGTTTTCTGGCTCCTGCCGGCGTCCAGTGCATCGGTGTCGCCGGAGCCGGCACGCAGGCCCGAATGCAGGTGGAGTATTTGAAACAGGTCATCGATTGCCGGCGGGTGCGCGTGTGGGGCCTGAACGAGGAAGAGCTGAGATCATACCGTTCGGATATGGAAGAAAAGGGATTTGAGGTTGAAACCACCCGAAATCTTGAGAGTCTGGCCGAGTGCCGCCTGATCGTAACGGCCACACCTTCGAAAGAACCGCTGCTGCAGGCCGGCTGGATTCAGCCGGGAACCCACATCACGGCCATGGGTTCCGATACGGCGGAAAAGCAGGAGCTGGATCCGCACATTCTGCTGAAAGCGGATCGGGTGGTGGCGGACAGTCTGGACCAGTGTCAGAGCCGTGGAGAAGTCTTTCAGGCTTTGCGGCAGGGGCTTGTCGATTTGAATGATGTTCTGGAGCTGGGAGCTGTGATACAGAATCCGGGTCTTGGCCGGCAGGATCCGAATGAGATCACCGTGGCGGATCTCACCGGAGTGGCCGTGCAGGATATACAGATCGCCGGAGCCGTCTGGAGGAGGCTGGAGACAAAATCACGATCAATGACTGGAGGGAGTCAAGGAGGATGAGATGAAAGTATGTCGTGTGGATGAAATGCGGAATATGGATAAAATGGCCATTGAAACCTGTGGCATCCCCGATCTTCTCCTCATGGAAAACGCCGGTTTGGCCGTTTACAGGGTCATCCTCCAGGAGTTGGGTATCGAAGACACGCGCTTTTTGGTGGTTTGCGGTGGGGGCAATAACGGAGGTGACGGGCTGGTCACGGCGAGAAAATTACACTCCATGGGCGGCGATGTGCACATCGCCCTGCTGGCGGATCCGTCTCAATTTAGGGGAGCGGCCGAAATCAATTATCAGATCGCACTCAAGCTGGGTCTTCGCATGAAGCGCATTCAAAAGGCGGGAGATCTGGATCCGCTTCTCAGGGCGGCCGATGTGGTGGTTGACGCGATCTTCGGAACCGGCCTGACACGTTCGGTGGAAGGGCTTTACGCCCGTGTCATCGATAAAATCAACGCCGCCGGTTCTTCGGTGGTCAGCATCGACATTCCTTCGGGCATTAACGGGGACAGCGGACAGGTCATGGGATGCGCGGTCATGGCCGATTATACGGTGACCTTCGGTCTGCCGAAGGCCGGAAACCTGCTCTATCCCGGATATGCTTGCGGCGGAGAGCTGACCGTAACCCATATCGGCTTTCCTCCGGCTCTTTATAACCGGGACGAGCTCCTTCTTGAAATCCACGAACTGCGGGATCTGCCGCCGAGGAATCCTCAGGGGCATAAAACCGTTTTCGGCGACGTACTCTTCATCGCCGGGGCTTCCAGTTATTACGGGGCGCCCCAGTTTGCCGCGCTCTCCTTTCTCAAGGCCGGCGGCGGATACGCCCGTTTGGCCGCTCCGGAATCCATGACGGCCGCGGTGGCATCGCGGGCCAGTGAAGTCGTATTCATCCCCATGCAGGAAACGCCTTCGCGGTCCATCGCTTCGGCCAACCGGGACCGGCTGATCGGGTTGTCCGAAAAGGCGGACATGGTGATTCTGGGGCCCGGCATGTCGCTGGAGGAAGAGACACAGAAACTGATCCGCGACCTGGTTCCGAAGATCCGCAGGCCGCTGCTTCTGGACGGAGACGGCCTGACGGCTCTGTCCGCCGATCCGGATTTGCTGAAAAGACGCCGGTATCCCACCATTCTGACTCCCCATCCGGGAGAGATGGCCCGTCTGACCGGACGGTCCGTTCAGGAGATCAATGCGAACCGGATCGATGTGCTGCAGCAGGCCTGTAAAGACTTAAACTCCGTGATCGTGCTGAAAGGAGCCCACTCGCTGACCGGAACTCCGGAAGGGCGGATACATTTCAATCTCACAGGGAACAGCGGCATGGCCACAGCCGGTTCGGGAGACGTGCTCACCGGAGCGATCGCGGCCATGGCGGGCCTGGGTTTCAGTCCGGAGCAGGCGGTCAAACAGGGGGTTTTCATTCACGGTCTGGCCGGAGACCTGGCCGCTCAGGAGATCGGGGAGGACGGCATGACAGCATGGGACATTCTGAACAGTCTGCCTGAAGCCGTGCGTCTCTGCCGGGAGAATGAAGATGAGATCCGGTCCGCGTACGCGGTGGAGACGATATAAGGGGGATCATTCAATGAACAGGGGGCAGCCGGCCTCATTTTTCACGCGCCATTCAAGCACGAACCGGATTTAACCGATTTCTCATGCGGCACGAAAAGTGCCGGAAACCGGACCCTGCCGGGCCGATGAATTCGGCGCCGTTTCAGCTGTTGCTGTTCGCCGGACAGGATGGATTCCTGTTGAGGCGTTTCCGGGATGTCCTGTTTCGCATGGGCCCATAAGAAACCAGGGAATGCACGATCGGTAAAGCGGGGGCAACATGACCGGCAAGACCATCTCGCATTATAAAATTCTCGAAAAACTCGGCGAAGGCAGCATGGGGGTGGTGTACAAAGCCGAGGACACCAAACTCAAACGCTTCGTGGCCCTCAAATTCCTGCCGCCGGAGCTGACCCGGGATGAAGACGCGAAAAAGCGCTTTATCCATGAAGCCCGGGCGGCGGCTTCACTTGAACATGGAAATATATGCAGTATTTATGAGATCGATGAGACGGAGGAAGGGCAGACCTGCATTGTGATGTCCTGCTATGAAGGGGAGACGCTGAAAGACAAAATCGGCAAGGCTCCTTTACAGATCGAGGAAGCAGTAGACATCACGGTGCAGATTGCGCTGGGATTGGAGCAGGCGCATCAGAAAAGGATCGTCCATCGGGACATTAAACCGGCCAATATTTTTATCACTAAACAGGGCCAGGTCAAGATCCTGGATTTCGGTCTTGCCAAGCTGGCAGGACAGGTGAAAATGACCAAAACGGGCACGACCCTGGGCACCGTGTCCTACATGTCTCCAGAGCAGGCCAAAGGGGGAGAATTAGACCACAGGACGGATATCTGGTCTCTGGGCGTTGTCCTCTATGAGATGCTGACCGGCCGGCTTCCATTCAAGGGGGACTATGAGCAGGCGGTTGCCTACAATATCGCCAATGAATGCCCGGATCCGGTCACGGGACTGCGAACGGGTGTGCCCCCGGCTCTGGATAGAATCATCTTCAAGTGTCTGGAAAAAGACCCTTCAAAACGGTATCAGCATATTGAAGATCTGGCCGTGGATCTGAAGGCTCTTTCGGACAGTCGGTCCGGGAATGCTTTTCAGCCTCACCCGGCAAGGGACGGACGAAAGAGAAAATGGCTGGTGCCGGCTTCCGGGGTGTTGGCTGTTATCCTGATATGGCTTTTCCTGGGTCCGCTGAACCGGTTCGGACTGAAGCCGGTTCCATCCCCAGGCTTCGAGAAAAAGATCCTGTTCATCCCTCTTGAAAATCTGGGTCCTGAAGAGATGGACTATTTCGCCGAAGGCGTTACCGAAGAGATTATCAGCCGTCTCGCCTCACTGCATACTCTGGGTGTGATTTCACGTCAGAGTGCGCTGCATTACGCGGGAAAGGGATACACGACAGAGGCCATCGGGAAAGAGCTGGGTGTTCACTACATTTTTAACGGGAACCCTGCGCTGGGCGGCTGTCCCGGATGGGCAAAAGCGTATGCGCATTACTTCCCATCTGATCCGCGTCAAAGATGATATCGAGATCTGGAGCCGGATCTATGAGCATATTCTGGAAGACATTTTTCAAACCCAGTCGGATATCGCTCAAAACGTGGTTGAGGCCCTGGGGATGACGCTGGAGCCACCCCATCGCAAAAAATTTGCCGAAAAAGCCACGGAAAATCTGGATGCTTATCAGGCGTATTTAAGGGGCCGCTGGCACACTCGCCGGCCGCATTTCTCGGTTGAAGACTGGCAAAAAGCCATCGACAATTTCAGTACCGCTGTCAGTCTTGACAGCCGGTTCGCGCTGGCATACGCCGAACTGGCCAGGGCCCACGCCCGCATGTATTATTTGCGTCATGATGTATCGGAAAAACGTCTCAGGCTGGCTGACGAAGCCGCCGGAATGGCGGTTCGGTTGAATCCCGCATCGGCGGATGTTCATCTGGCTTTGGGATATTATCATTTATGGGCTTACCGTGACAGGCAGGGAGCATTGCGGGAATGGACGGCCGCCGAAAAAGTGATACCGAACAATGTGGACATCCTGCTGTCCAGGGCGGATATGTACGAACCCATGGGACGATGGGATGAGGCGATACAGGTGCTGAACAGGGCCATCGAGATCAGTCCCAAGGATTCAGAAATACCCAGCCGGCTGGCTCTTTTTCACTGGTGGACCCGGAAATATGATGAGGCGGAAATCTACGCGGACCGGGCAATTACCCTCGGGCCCGATGAAACCTGGCCTTATTTGTACAAGACGTTCATCCACTGGAGCCGTGAAGGGATGGATGCGGCGTCCCGGGCGTTCTTATCGGCGGCTCCCATGAGCCGGGACCATGAGTGGTACATCTGGTCCTGGTTTTATCAGTATACCGGTGAGGGACTATTTCAGGAAGCCCTGGATCTGCTGGAGAGTGCGCCGGTTGAATGGGTCAGGCATAAGCTCATCGCCTATCCCAAATCACTGATGGCTGCTTTCATTTATCGGTGCCAGGGGGAGGAAGAGAAGGCCAGACAATCTTTCGAACATTCTGTTCGCATGCTTCGTTCGGCCCTTGAAGAATACCCCGACGATCCGCGGTATCACAGTGCGCTGGGAATGGCTCTGGCGGGAAGCGGGAACAAATCGGAAGGCATCAAGGAAGGCAGAAAAGCGGTGGAGCTTTTGCCGCTTTCTGTGGATCATGCTTACGGCATCGCCTATGTTTCCGACCTGGCGGTCACATACATCCTGGCGGGAGAGCCGGAGGCCGCTCTACGGCAGCTTGAAATTTTATTGCGGGAACCCACCTGGTTTTCTCCCGCTTTTCTGCAAGGGGATATCCGTCACGCGTCTCTTTCCGGACATCCCGGGTACCAGGCGCTGCTGGATAAGTATCGCAGGGCATATGAATAGGGCATGAAAGAATCATCATCCCCCGTTTCGAGTCCGTAGACGGCTGTCCCTGTTTTTATCATGTACGGTAAATTAAATCGGAGGAATCTATGGTTCGAACATACAGGATTTGTTTGACCGCTTTAATCCTGCTGGCTGCCGTTTCTTTGACAGGAGCGGACCGTTTCAGCATCGAGTCCATACTCAGCGCGCCTTTTCCGTCGAATCTCACGGTTTCCTCCGCGGGCGACCGGGCGGCCTGGGTGTTCAATGATCAGGGACGGCGGAACATCTGGGTGGCCGACGGCCCGGGGTATGAAGGCCGTCCCGTCACGGGTTACAGTGAAGATGACGGCCAGGAAATATCCGGCCTGACATTCACACCCGACGGCATGTCTATTCTCTATATAAGGGGCGGTAATCCCAACCGTCAGGGAGAGATCCCCAATCCCCTGAGCCTGCCGGAGGCCGTCAAACAGGCGATCTGGATCGTTGCCGTAGACGGGGGCGAGTCCCGCATGCTTGCCGAGGGGTCCTCACCGGTTCCGTCGCCCGACGGCAAAAAGATGGTGTTCCTGAGGCGGGGACAGGTCTGGATGGTTTCACTGGAAGAAGGGGCTGAACCGAAACCGCTCTTTCATATACGCGGCCGCGCCGGATCACCGGCCTGGTCTCCCGACGGGACACGGCTGGCCTTTACCAGCAGCCGGGGGGATCACGGATTTATCGGCATTTATCATCTGGAATCCCGTACCGTCCGCTACCTGGATCCCGGCGTGGATCAGGACCGGGCTCCCCTGTGGTCGCCCGACGGCCGGCGGATCGCCTTCATCTGTTTTCCCAATGAGCGGGCCCCCGTTCCTTTCACGCCGAGGCGGGATGGACTGCCCTGGTCCATCCGGGTGACTGATTTGGAATCGGGAAAGACGCGGGAAGCATGGAAGGCCCGGGAGGGAAAGGGCAGTGTGTTCCGGACCATCTCGGCGGATCATGTTCTTTTCTGGGGTGACGGGGACCGGCTGGTCTTTCCCTGGGAGGGAGACGGATGGACGCATCTGTATTCCGTTCCGGCCGGCGGCGGAAAGGCCGAGCTCCTGACACCCGGGGATTTTGAAGTCCAGTTTGTCTCCATGACACCGGACCGAAAGGAAATGATCTATTCATCCAATCAGGAGGATATCGACCGCCAGCATCTCTGGGAGGTTCCTGTGAAGGGCGGCCGTCCCCGGCTCCTGACTCCGGGAGAGGGCATCGAATGGTCTCCTGTCATGACGGCCAAGTCCGGTGACCTGCTGTTTCTGGGATCCGGCGCCACCCGGCCGGCTCAGCCTTTCCGGCTGACCCGGGACGGTGACCGGATCGCTCTGGCGTCCGATGCCGTCTCCCCGGAATTTCCTTCGGATCTGGTGGAGCCGCGGCAGGTGCTCTTTTCCGCGGCCGACGGAATGAAGATTCACGGGCAGCTTTTCATGCCGAAGGATTATCAAAAAGGGAAACAATATCCGGCCGTGCTCTTTTTCCACGGCGGATCCCGCCGGCAGATGCTGCTGGGATTTCATCACCGGGGTTATTATCACAAGGCGTACGCGTTCAACCAGTACCTGGCGGACCGCGGGTACATGGTTCTGTCCATCAATTACCGAAGCGGCATCGGATACGGCATGGAATTCCGCGAGGCATTGAATTACGGCGCCCGGGGCGCTTCGGAATTTCTGGATGTGATGGGCGCGGGTCTGTATTTGCGAAGCCGGCCCGATGTGGATTCCGGCCGCATCGGCCTGTGGGGCGGATCCTACGGCGGATACCTCACGGCCCTGGGTCTGGCCCGGGCTTCGGATCTGTTTGCCGCCGGTGTGGACCTGCACGGCGTTCACGACTGGAACGTGGTGATCCGCAATTTCGCGCCGTCCTATGACGCGGCCGCGCGCGCCGAGATCGCCCGGCTGGCCTGGGAAAGCTCCCCCATGGCTCACATGGATACCTGGCGGTCTCCGGTTCTGCTGATTCATGGAGACGATGACCGAAATGTGCCTTTCAGTGAAACCGTGGACCTGGTGGAAGAACTGCGGAGAAGGGACATCTATTTCGAACAGATCATCTATCCCGATGAGGTGCACAGCTTTCTGGTACACGCCCACTGGATTCGGGCGTATAAAGCCGCGGCGGATTTTTTCGAGAGGATGCTGAAAGACGGGAAATAAATACAAACATTTGTAAATCGTTCAGAATTATGATAAATTGGATTGTTGAAATGGGTGTATTGAATACAATGTATCGTATGTGTGGAATTTGGGGAGGGGAGGGGTATGGTATACGATCCGTCGAGGCATCATCGCCGGTCCATTCGGTTGAAGGGGTGGGATTACCGTCGTCCGGGATTTTATTTTGTGACGGTTTGCACACAAAACCGGGAACATTTGTTCGGTGAAATTATCAATGGGAAAATGGTGTTGAATGAATTTGGCAATGTGGTTTCCAATCAATGGAAAAAAATTCCCAATCATTTTCCAACCGTTCGATTGGATGCGTTTGTCGTCATGCCCGATCATATTCATGGGATATTGCATATTGTTGAACGTGTTGATGGACCGGTAGGGGCGAAGCATTCCGGGGAAGAGATTTTAAACAACCAGTCGATTTGCCATCGGAATGCTTCGCCCCTGCAATGTAATCGTCCCATACGACCACGCGGTACCAAACCCGGTTCATTATCGTCGGTCATGCAAAATTATTTATCCGTCACAACGCGCAAAATCAATCAAATACGCGGCACACCAGGTTCCCGCGTATGGCAACGCAATTATTACGATCAAATCATATGGAATGATGATTTGTTAAAACGAATCCGGAAATATATCCGGAACAATCCCATGAAATGGACCCTGAAACACGGTCATTCAATAAAAAAGGATTTCAGCCATCGTAACAGTCATTGAAACAGGACCATTCATGAAAAATTCTACCGGAAAGTCAAGAGAAATCACCCTGCGGTTTTTGGCCGAACCCACGGACATCAATCTGTTTGGAAAAGTCCACGGGGGTGCGGTGATGAAATGGATCGACCAGGCGGGCTACGTCTGCGCCACGGGCTGGTGCGGCCTGCCCTGCGTCACGGTCTATGTGGGGGGCATCCGGTTTCATAAGCCGATTCTCATCGGGAATCTGGTGGAAGTGCATGTCCGGCTGGTCTATACGGGAAACACCAGCATGCACATGCGGGTGGAGGTCCGGGCCGGCGATCCGAAAGAGCGGCGCCTGAACCGGACGACCCAGTGCACCATTGTGTTTGTGGCCATCGACGATGAGAGCCGGCCCGTGGAGGTGCCTAAATGGAAGCCCCGCACGGCGGAGGATCAGCGGCTGGAGCAGGCCGCCATTCGGTTCATGGAGTCGGGCAAGCAGGCTGGTGAAGAAATGGAATCGGTTTTCTAATCCGAAGGAAATGTAAAATGAAAGAAACCCGCAAACTCGCTGCCGTGATGTTCACGGACATCGCCGGATACTCGGCTCTTCCTGGTGGGCGGGCGGAAGACATTCACGCTGTTTCAGAAGAATGGAGAGCGCCGGTAATCTTTGGACGAAACGCCTGCTATCAATATCAGCTTGCAATTTGACAATATTTTGATTAATTTGGTCAATAAGTTGACCAAATTTGGATTTCCCTATGACTTACATCCCTCAAAAACAGATGCAGAATCTGGAAAAACTCATCAGCCCTGGTAAAGTTATCGTCATTTATGGCCCGAGGCGAGCGGGTAAGACTACAATGGTTACAAAGTTTATTGAGAAGGTTCCTTCTGGAAAAGAGAAAGTGCTACTTGTAAATGGTGATGACATCATCGTGCGTCAGTATATGGAAAGTCAGTCCATACAGAAATTAAAAGATTTCATCGGGGATCATACGCTGTTTATCATCGACGAGGCCCAGTATATCGGAAATATTGGAATTAATTTAAAACTCATCGTCGATCACATCCCGACTTTGAAAGTCATCGCTACGGGATCATCCTCTTTCAACCTGGCAGAAGGCATCGGGGAACCGCTCACAGGAAGAAAATATACGCTGGTCCTCTATCCGCTGGCACAGCTCGAAATCTCCCAAATTGAAAAAAGCCATGAAACTGTGGCCAATCTTGATGCCCGGCTTATTTATGGATCGTATCCTGAAGTGGTCACTATGAACGACAACAGAAAACGTGAAGCCTATCTTCGGGAGATGGTCAGCGCCTATCTTTTTAAAGACATATTGCAACTCGAAGGAATACGGCATTCTGAAAAATTATCCCGACTCCTGCAGCTCCTGGCATTCCAAATCGGCAAAGAGGTGTCTTTCAATGAATTGGGCAAAGGGCTGGGTATGAGTAAAAATACCGTGGAAAAGTATTTGGATCTGCTGGAAAAAGTATTTGTGATATTTCGCCGAACCGGGTTCAGCCGGAACCTGCGAAAGGAAGTGACAAAAAACCACAGGTTCTATTTCTACGACAATGGAATACGCAACGCACTCATTGGAAATTTCAATCCTGTTCAAATTCGAAACGATACCGGGGAACTATGGGAAAACTACATCGTTGTCGAGCGATTGAAATATAATGACTACACACAATGCACCTGCAATCCTTACTTCTGGCGGACCTACGATAAAAAAGAAATCGACCTGGTTGAGGAAAGAAAAGGCAGGTTATTTGGATATGAGATCAAATGGAAAGAATCCGAAAAACAAGCGCCCAGGGATTGGGTGACCGCCTATCCGGAGGCAGAGTTTAAGGTTATCCATCAGCAGAATTACAGAAATTTTATTCTTTGATTTTATCTTAGATTGATGAATTCATAAAACGAAAGTCTCATTGTGAAAGAAACACGCAAACTCGCAGCCATGATGTTTACCGACATCGCCGATCCATCCGGCTGAAAGGATGGGATTACCGGCGTCCGGGATATTATTTCGTGACGGTTTGCGTCCAAAACCGGGAACATCTGTTCGGTGAAATTATCAATGTTAAAATAGTGTTGAATGAATTTGGCAATGTGGTTTCCAATCAATGGAAACAATTTCCCAATCATTTTCCAACCGTTCGATAGGATGCATTTATTGTCATGCCCGATCATATTCATGGGATATTGGTCATTGTTGACCGGGTTGATGGTGATGTATGGCAACGCAATTATTATGATCAAATCATTTGGGATGATGATTTGTTAAAACGAATCCGAATTTATATCCGGCAAAACCCCATGAAATGGAAACAGGATTCCAAAAATAAAATAACGAATTTCCATAATTCCCATCAATAATCACATTTTTCTGGATGATGACGAAATCCGTTTCTGGAGAGTATCCGTGGGGAGGGCCGATTCAAAGAGTTGATGCAGCAGGTGAAGAAGAGATGGGAAAATTTTAAGGTTTAATGTTAAAAACCAGTTGATTTTACAATTTCTTCCCTGTATATTATTGAACTGAAGCCTGTCAAATCGTCCACAGAATGGCTGAATATCAACCAGCAGGCGGGTTTTATGAAATATCCCAGATTTATTACACCTCATATCCTCGAAGCCCTAAAAGAAAGCCCGGTCGTCTATCTCTCCGGCGCCAGGCAAACCGGAAAAACCACCCTGGTGAGGCAGATTGCCGAAAAGGATCATCCGGCCGCATATCGAAGTCTGGATGATCTTACGGTACAGGGCGCTGCCAGGTCCGATCCGCATGGATTTATATCTTTTATAAAGGAGCCGCTGGTGATTGATGAAATTCAGCTTGTTCCGGAGCTGCTCTCTGCCATCAAGCTGGCTGTTGACAACGACCGTCAGCCCGGCCGCTTTCTCATCACAGGCTCTGCCAATGTGCTGAATCTTCCCCGCGTTTCAGAATCTCTGGCCGGAAGGATGGAAATTTTTCAGCTTCAGCCGCTTTCTCAGGGTGAACTGGAAAACAAACAGGAAGATTTTATTGATTTCATTTTTAACCGGCAAGTTCACCTGTCCCGGCGGACGGGCAGGGCTCGGCTTTCTCCCTGGAAAAGAGTGGTAACCGGCGGTTATCCGGAAATTCACCAACGTTTTTCCGTCTCACGAAAGGAAGCCTGGTTTAGAAATTATGTGAACACCATATTGCAGAGAGATATTCGTCAGCTTGCCAACATCGACGGTTTGACACAGATGCCCCGGCTGCTGGAAATTCTCTCCGCGCGTCTGGGATCGCAGCTGAATTATGCGGAATTGTCCAGAACCCTGCAAATCCCCCAGACCAGTCTGAAGCGGTATATTGCCCTGTTCGAGTTAACCTTTCTCATTCAGCGTCTGCTTCCCTGGAGCGGTAATCTGGGGAAAAGGCTGGTGAAGTCGCCGAAAATATATTTTACGGATACAGGCCTGGCCTCTTATTTGTGCGGGGCGGAAATCGACAATAACGGGACAGGGGAAATGAGCAAACGACCGCTTATGGAGAATTTTGTCCTTTCCGAACTGGTAAAACAGGCGGCATGGAGCCGTGTGAAGCCGCGATTTTTCCATTTCCGCAGCCAAACAGGCCAGGAAGTGGATTTCATCCTGGAAGATCGAAAGGGAAATTGTGTCTGTATCGAGGTAAAGGCTTCCGCCACTGTTCGGCCCGATGATTTCAAAGGATTGAAATGGCTGGCAGGGCATTTGGGCAAACGCTTTATCAGGGGTTTGGTGCTATATACAGGTGAAAACTACGTCCCTTTCGGGGATAGGTTTGTCGCATACCCGCTGGAAATAATGTGGAATACCTGATGGGAGAATTGGGTGATGGCTGAACAACGCAAACTCGCCGCCGTCATGTTCACCGACATTGCGGGGTACACTTCCCTAATGTACAATGATGAGCGGAAGGCTCTGTCCATCCTGGAAAAGAACCGGACACTGCAGAAATCACTGGCAAAGAAACACAACGGCGAGTTCCTGAAAGAGACAGGCGACGGCACGCTCCTCTGTTTCCGGAGCGCCCTGGACGCGGTGCGCTGCGCTTTGGAGATTCAGAAATCCGTGAAAGACGATCCCGGCCTGAATCTGCGCATCGGCATTCATCTGGGGGATATTGTGTATAAAGACGGAGATGTGTTCGGGGACGGAGTGAATGTGGCATCGCGGATAGAGACACTGGCGGAAGCCGGCGGCATCTGTTTTTCGGAAGAGGTTTATAAGAGCATTCGTAATCAACCTGACATTCAGGCTGTTTTTGTGTCTAAAAAGCGGCTTAAAAACGTTGCAGAGCCGGTGAATATCTATATGATCAGAGGTTCGGCTAAAAAAAAAGCGGGTGTGCAACCGGGATTGTCCATCCGGTATGCTAAAATGTTTAAAATTATATTGCTGCCAGTATCGGGTGCCGTATTAATAGCAGCAGCCTTTTTTTTAATACATCACTATCTGGCAAGCGATCAGCCGGCTTCCCGGAAACGCATTGTTGCAGCCATTTTCGAGAACCGCACCGGCGATGCCTCGCTGGATGTGCTGGGCAAAATGGCCGCCGACTGGATTACCCAGAGCCTTTCACGTTCGGCCGAGGCAGATGTCGTCCCTAATTCCACGGTTGTACATTCCTATGCATCCGCAATGCTTGCAGACAGCAAACATTTACAGGGAGATTATATTTATCGGCTTGCGGCTGAAACGAAAGCGGATATCATCATATCAGGCTCTTATTATCTGCAAGGAGATGTGCTGCAGTTTAAATCTGAAATAAAAAATGTAAGCGACGGACAACTCATTTACTCAATCCCCGCTCTCTCGGGTACAACCAGCCAATATTCAGAATTGATTGAAAAACTGGGCAATGAAATTACCGGCGGCCTGGAGCATCACATCCGGTTTATGGACATACGGCAGCTTTCAAAGCCTCCCAACAAAGATGCTTATATCGAATATTTTGCAGGCCTTGAACTTTTCGGAAAGGATCCCCCTAATGCCATAAAACATTTTAACCGGGCCTTTACAAAGGATTCCTTATTTGTGTTGCCGCTGGTATTCATCATAGAATCATATATGAGCCAAATTGATTATGCCGGTGCAGATTCTGTTTTTCAGATATTTCGGCACATGCGCGACCGGCTTACACCCTTTGAACGCTGTTATCAGGATTATTTTGAATCGGCTATAAAAGGCAATCTGGAAGCAGGTTTGCGATATCTGCTTGAGGCAGCGAAGATTGCTCCCAGTGACTGGCTTACCAATTATCTGATCGGACAGGATGCCTATTATCTTTATAAGCCCCGGATGACTATTGAGACCTATTCAAGGTCTGAAATTCCCAGCCCTGCACACATCGGCCTTGTTTTCGATCCATGGAAAATTGGTCTTCTGGCAGAAGCACATCATGATTTGGGAAATTATCAACAGGCACTTGAGGAATCCCGTAAAGGTCAAAAATATTATCCTGACCTTTTGTGGTTTTATAGTCATGAAGCGCGTGCCCTTGCTGCTATGGGGCGGATTGAAGAAATGGAAAAGGTAATTGAAAAATGCCATGCTGTATCTACAAGTTCGGGAACCATCGGTCAGGTATTAATTGAAGCCGCCCGGGAACTCCGGTTTCGCGGCCATATAGTGAAGGCCAGAGAATATGCTGAAAGGGCAGTTGAATGGTATCGGGACCATTCAACCGGTGAAGTTAACCCCTGGGATCTCGCATTCGCCCTTTACGTTGCTGAAAACTGGCAGGAAGCAAAAACCATGTTTGAGAAACTAGACAATAAATACCCCGGGAGTATTTCTTCCACAGGTTATCTTGGGGTGCTTGCAGCCCATCTCGGAGATAAAGAAAAAGCAAGAGAGATTTCAGAAAAACTCAAAAATATGGACCAGCCGTATATAAGAGGGCAGCACACGCTGTGGCGAGCCCGCATTGCCGCAATGCTCGGCGGCAAAGAAGAGGCGGTGAGGCTTTTGAGACTGTCTTTTGCCCAGGGAAGAAGATACGGATCATTTATATATCAGGTTTATGAGTTTGAATCGTTGAGGGATTATGAGCCTTTCCGGGAGCTGATGAAACCCAGGGGGTGAATGTGCGGGATTACACTGTTAAACAGTTCATTTTTTCAAGGATGGGAGGGGAAGTTCGATTGGACGCATTTGTTGTCATGCCGGATCAATTCCCATGATACCCATCACCGACCACATTTTCCTGGATGACGACGAACTGACCTTTAATTTCATCCGCGGTTCCGGACCCGGCGGCCAGAATGTCAACAAGGTGTCTACCGCCGTGCAGCTGCGGTTTGATGCGGCGGCCTCGCCGAATCTGTCCGAAGAGGCCAAGGAACGGCTGCGCCGCCTGGCGGGCCGGCGTATGACCAAAGAGGGCGAGCTGATCATCGAGGCCCGGCGGTATCGCAGCCAGGAACAGAACCGTCAGGATGCGATTGAAAGACTGAAGGACCTTGTCCGACGGGCCCTGATCTCTCCCCCGAAACGCAAACCCACGCGTCCCGGCCGGGCCGCTAGAGAAAAACGGCTGAAGGAAAAGAAGGAGGCGAGTGCGAAGAAGAAGACGCGCAAGCCGATCAGGCATGTTCGGGAGGATTGAAATCGTAAATCGTGATTCGAGAAAGAGTTTATCCCGGCTCTCAATATATTTTTTATTATGACAGAGCCGGGATGAGAGATAAAGACGTGAGAGGTGAGGACGTAAGAAATGAAGACGTGAGGAAAAGATTGGGATGGAGTTCTTTTCCGGTGGTCCGCGGTCTGCGGTCCGTGGTCGCGGCCCGCAAGACTGAATCAAGCAGCCTGACGGAAGAGCCGAACGTCCGCCCCCTGCCGCCCATGCGGCGGAAGGACAAGGCCATGTCCGGTGAAGCCGTTGAGAAGGTCCTGAAGAGCGGCCGTGTGTGCCGCCTTGCCATGATCACGAACCGGGGACCCTATCTGGTGCCCCTGTCTTACGGGTATAAAGACGGCATGCTGTATTTTCACGGCGCCCGGGAGGGACGGAAGATCGACGCCCTCAAGACCGATCCCCGGGTGTGGTTTGAAATATCGACGGATGTGTCTCTGGTCAAGGGAAAGGATCCCTGGTCCTGGACCATGGCCTACCGGTGCGTCATGGGCGAGGGAACGGCTGAGTTCGTTACGGATGCAGTGGAAAAAGAAAAGGCGCTGGACATTCTCATGCGCCAGTTCGGCTCAAAAAATCATTTTTTTCCCCCGGAAGAGGTGAAAAAGACGGGGATTTTTCGGGTGAGAATACTGGCGGTGTCGGGGAAAAGAGCCGTGAGAGATAAAACGTGAGGGGGAAAGACGTAAGAGGTGAAAAAGACGGGGATTTTTCGGGTGAGAATACTGGCGGTGTCGGGGAAAAGAGCCGTGAGAGATAAAACGTGAGGGGGAAAGACGTAAGTTCCTATAATCAAAAAAGGCGAGCCTCCTCGCTGCAAATACCTTATATTAGGTATTCAAGTCATTTTCATGAACCGCAGTCAAGGAGGTCGCCATGCAAACAGTAAAAGATATTGAAAAAT
>Ga0209614_1000283_pt1 | contig 46611 bp, 35 predicted proteins | sample BlaSprsedimmetaG_FD_185484 | JGI IMG/M metagenome (GOLD analysis project Ga0209614, IMG submission 185484) | Hot spring sediment bacterial and archeal communities from California, USA to study Microbial Dark Matter (Phase II) - Blank Spring... ...
ACTGTGACCGTAACCGTGCCAGCCGCTGCGTTGTGTGACGCGTTGGACACCCTGACGGTGACCGTCACCTCGCAGGGGAATCCCATCCGCACTGCCTCGGCGACGGCCACGACGTCTGCCAGGCCGGTATCCGCCGTGCAAGCGAGCGTGGCTGCGATGGCGCTGTCGGCAGACCCCGGCGCATCCGTGAGCACGTCGTTGTGGGTGACGAACACTGGCAACTGCGTGGACACGTTTGCGCTGTCCGCGGCGGGCGCATGGCCCTCGGATGTCCCGGCGACGACGGGCGCGTTGCCGGTGGGCGATAGTGTCACCCTCCCGGTGACTGTGACTGTGCCGGCGAGCGCTTTGGCCGGCGATGACGCCGTGACGCTACTGACGGCAACCTCGCAGGCGGATGGCGAAGTCGCTGCAAGTGCCCCCGTGACGGTGACGGCGAACGCGGTGTATAGCGTGACGCTATCGCCGGTTGCGACGGCGGCCCGCGGGCGGGTCGACCATGCCGTCGTCTACACGCTCACCCTGACCAATGCGGGCAACATCAGCGATACCTACGCCCTCGCGGTGGACGGGGCGACGTGGGATACGGCCCTCGCACCGCAGCTTGTGACCCTGGACGCCGCCGCCTCGACTCCGGTGGTCGTCACCGTGACCGTCCCGGCGGGCGCATCCTCGGGGGCGCTGGATGCCGCGCAGATCACGGCGACCGGCACGGGCGTATCAGCTTCCAGTGATCTCACGACGACGGCGGTAGTGAGCTACGGTGTGGCACTCGATGCTGCTGTCGCGTCCGGCGAGGCCGTGGCCGGGCAAACGGTGGTTTACACGCTCTGGGTGACAAACACCGGCGATTACAGCGACACGTTCGCGCTGGACGTGAGCGGCAACGTCTGGACGACGACGGTCGTGACGGAAGTCGGCCCGGTGGCGGCCGGACACGCCGTCGAGGTTGGCGTGCTGGTGGAAATACCGCCAAGTGCCGCCATTGACGCTACCGATACGGTGACGCTGACGGCGACGTCGCTGGCGGACGCCGGTGCGTCGGATAGTCTGCTGCTGACGACGACGGTGGCGACGTGCGTCTCCGTGGATGGCGCGGGATTCAGCTATATACCCCTGCAGCCGTTGGGCGGGCAGACGGTGACGTTCACCGGCGTGGTGACAGCGGGCACACTGCCCATCGAATTCACATGGGACTTCGGCGACGGCGGTACAGCGACCGGCGAAGTCGTTACCCACACCTTCTCCGCTGAAACCGCGATCCTGCCCTACACCGTGGTGATGACGGCGACGAACGCCTGCGGCTTCGCTGAGGCCGAACACATCCTCACCGTGCGGCCGCACCAGGTGTATCTCCCGTTGGTCATCAGAACGTCCGGCTAACGTGCTCATAACCTGTGCGCCGTCTCCAGTCTCTGGAGGCGGCGCACAGTCAACAAAGACTACAAAAGTCTCACGAGGCATTTGTTTGCGCCTGTATGTGCGTTAAACGACAGGTCTACAAAACACAATACGTGCTGAGACTTTTGTAGTCTCGGTCAAACTGTTGGAGGATGCTATGCGCAAATGGTGGGTTTTTCTCATAATCGTAAGTTTGCTCTTGTTGCCGGCACTACCGGTGGCCGCTAGCGGTCCGGATGATGGGCAAATCGTGCACATCACTTTTACTTCGTCAGCCGAATTGGCGGAGCTGGCGGCGTACCTAGACATCTGGGAAGTGCACCGGGACGCACAAAACCCGGATTCCGGCTACGTGGTGGCTTATATTTCTGCGGCGGATGCTGCGAGGTTGGCAGCCGCAGGCATGGACGTCCGGGAGGTGACCGGCTTGCCCGTGCAACCGGAGACCATTCCCGGCTTTCCGTGTTATCGCACTGTGGACGAAATCTACGCGCAGCTCGATCAGTGGGCGGACCTCTATCCCGGATTCACGCACTTGCTGACCATCGGCCAGAGTTACGAGGGCCGTCCCTTGCAGGTGATGCGCGTGACCAACGAGGCGACCGGCACGAGCAACAAACCGGTCTTCTTCCTGATGGCGAACATCCACGGACGCGAATTGATCACCCCGGAGACGGCGCTGGTTTATATGCACTACTTGTTGGAGAACTATGGCGTCGATCCGGATGTAACATGGGTGCTGGATGAACACCTGATCTACATCCTGACCACCGCCAATCCCGACGGCCACGTCAAAAACGAGCCGGGCCAACCCTGGGCCTACTGGCGCAAAAACACCCATCCCTACGGTTCATGCAGCCCGACCGCCTACGGGGTAGACCTCAACCGCAACTCCAGCTTCCACTGGGGCGGGCCAGGCGCCAGCACTAACCCTTGCGATGAGACTTATCGTGGGCCATCGGCAGCCTCAGAAAGTGAAACGGTGCGGTTGGAAAGCTTTGTCGCCTCCATTTTTCCGGATCAGCGTGGTCCCAATGACACGGACCCGGCGCCAGACGACGCGACTGGTGTTTTTATCTCCCTGCACAGCTACAGCGACCTGGTGCTCTGGCCCTGGGGAGATATATCCACGCCGGCGCCCAACGGCGCGCAACTGCAAATGCTCGGCCAACGGATGGCCTCTTTCAATGGCTACACTCCTCACCAATCCAGCGGGTTATATCCCACCAGTGGCGCGACCGACGACTGGGCCTATGGGACTCTGGGCGTCGCTGCGTACACGTTCGAGATCGGCTCGAGTGGCGATGGCTTCTACCCCTCCTGCTCGCGTTACGACAATCTGATCCAGCCGAACGTGGATGCGCTGCTCTATGCCGCCAAAGTCGCGCGCACGCCCTATATCACGTCGTTTGGGCCTCACGTCCTGGACGTCACGGCGATGCCGGATGCGGTATTGATCGGGCAGCCCATCACCGTGCAGGCCACGCTCAACGATGCCGACAGCAAGAACGCGGGCCAGATGGTGGTAGCGGCTGAGGTCTACTTGGGGACACCCCCGTGGGATGGCGGCACTCCCATTCCGATGGCTGCGGTCGACGGCGCTTTCGATGAGACGGAAGAAACCGCGCAAGCCCAGGTGAACACAAGCGGCATGACGCGCGGACGTCATCTCGTCTACGTGCGGGGACGAGACGCCGCTGGCTTCTGGGGGCCTGTGTCGGCGGCTTTCGTGCAATTGGTGGACAGCAGCACCTTGACCGGCACCGTCGTTGTGTCTGGCACAACAACCCCACTGCCTGGCGTGCAGATTGCGGCGGACAGTGGCACGGCTCTGTACACGACCCAGACCGGCGCTGCCGGGCAGTACACCCTGACGATGTATGCCGGAACGTACACTGTGACCGCTTCGCTGCTGGGGTATGCGAATGTCACGGCAACGGTTTCTACCACCCTTGGCCAGACCTCAGTCCAGAACTTTGCCCTGGAGCGCTTGCCCTGGGGCACGTTAGCGTTGACGGTGGCCGAGTTGGGATCGGCGCACCCCTTGACGGCGACCGTCGCTTTGGAGGGGTTGGGGCTGACCTGGACGGCGGCGCCGACCCTGACGTTGGCGTTGCCGGTTGACGTGTACACGTTCACCGCGACGGCGGAAGGGTATTGGCCGCGTTCCTATCCTGTCACCATCACCGAGGGGATGTGGCTAACGCGCACCTTCCGCCTCGAGCCGGAACCGGCGCTCCTGGTCGTGGATGACGATGGCGGGATGGACTACGAAACCTATCTCCTGCCGGCGTTGGACACGCTGGGGATTCCCTATGCCACGTGGACGGTCGCGACGCAAAGTTCACCGGCAGCGCATATCCTGGCGCCCTACGCGGGCGTGTTGTGGTTCACCGGCGACGATGCCGTGAACAGCCTGACGCGCGCCGAACAGATCACGCTGCTTTCGTACCTCGATGCCGGCGGGCGGTTGTTCGTGACCGGGCAGAACATCGGGATGGACATCAAGAACGACTACGGCAACTTCTTCCGCGACGTCCTGCACGCCACGTTTATCCAGGACAACGCCGGGGTGACTGAAACCGTCGGGCTTTCGTTCTACACCGGGCTGACTGCGACGCTTGCCGGTGGAAGTGGCGCTGACAACCAGACCAGCCCGGACGTGATCGCACCCTACGACGCAGCGGCGACGCCCGTCTTCACCTACACGACCGGCGCGGCGGGTTTAGCCGTGGATGACAGCGTGTATCGCCTCATCTACCTCGCCTTCGGGTTGGAAGGCGTCGCCGATAGCGCGCAGCGCGCCACTATCCTGCGTGACGGGTTGGCGTGGTTGGGCCTGTCGCAATCCCCGGCGCGCCTGGAACTGACGTTGACGCCCCAACCGCCACGCGTGTGGCCGGGGATTCCCGTCACTTACACCCTGACGCTCCTCAACGACAGCCTGTTGCCGGTGACGGACGGCATCCTGACCGTCACGCTGCCCTCGTCGGTCACAGTGCCGGCCCATTCACCGGCAGTCGCGACTGTCATGCCGGGGGTGCTGGTCTGGCGTGATCTGGCGCTGGCCTCCGAAGCCGCGCAGACCTTCACGTGGACGGTGGTGATCCCGGAGGAAGCCGCGCTGGACACGTTCACCAGCCATGTCACTGCCTCCTGGCCGGGCCTGACGACGCCGGCGGAGCTAGAGCTGACGTCAATGGTCAGTGCCTATTCCCTGGAGTTGTACCCCACGGTGTCGCAACAGACAGGGCCGCCTGGGGAAACAGTCTCGCATTATCTGACCGTGACGAATACCGGCACGTTGTCAGCGACGGTCTCGTTGACGGCATCGCCGGGCGTCTGGCCGGTGCAGATCGTGCCCACACAGATGACCTTGCCGGCCGGTGGCGCTGCCCCGCTGACGCTGACGGTGACGATCCCTGCATCGGGAACGGCGTTGTTGGCGGCCCCGCACACGATAACCGTGACGGCTGCTATTCTCGAGGCACCATCCGTACAGGCGCGGGCTGTTTTGACGACGGCTGTCGAGCAGACGACCGTCTACGTCTACCTGCCTGTGGTTCTGCGCACGCCATAGCTCTGAAATCTTAAAAAATGGGACACGGAAGAGAAACAGCTACCGTTTGCAGGTCATCAATGACTTGCCGATAATCAAACGTTCCTACGGGACGAGAATTTCCCGTCTCGTAGGAACATCTGAGCATTGCCCGGCGCTTGAGCGCCAGGTTACGGGAGATAAATGCTCGCGTCCCATCGGGACGCTTGAATTCTGCCCTAAAGCCAGATTATTTTCTGGAAGTTCATAAGTCGGTGTCTGACTGAAATCGGCGACGTATACGCGCCGGCTTCAGCCGGTAGAAGGGCAGGAATCCTATTTTTTGGGGGTGTTGAAGGAGAAGCCATGAATCGATTCAGCCGTGTTGTTTTGCTTGTTGTGTTGTTGATCTGTGTATCCGGCGCACCATCCTCTATAACGCGCGCTACACCGGTTCTCGATAAAATCGCCCCGTGGGTTCTCGAACACACCGCCGACGGCGCGGAAGCGGAATTCCTCGTCGTGCTCGCGGCGCAGGCCGATCTCCGTGGCGCGGCGCGGTTGCAGACGAAAGCTGAAAAAGGCCGCTACGTCTACGAGACGTTGTGGCGCACGGCGCAGGCTTCGCAAGCGCCGTTGCTCGCATGGCTCGAAGCGCGCGACGTGGAACATCGCGCCTACTACATCGTCAACTTCATCTGGGTGAAGGGCGACGCCGATCTGGCGCGGGCGCTGGCGACCCGCCCCGACGTGGCGCGCATCGAGGGCAACCCGCGCATCCACAACGCGCTGCCGCAACCTGCGCGCCCGTTCGACCGGCTGCTCGCCAACGCGCCCACGGGCATCGAGCTGAATATCACGTACGTGCGCGCGCCGGAAGTCTGGGCGCTGGGCTTCACCGGGCAGGGCATCGTCGTGGGCGGGCAGGATACGGGTTATGACTGGACGCATCCGGCGCTCCAACCGCACTATCGCGGCTGGGACGGGACGACGGCGGACCACGATTACAACTGGCACGATGCCATCCACAGCGACAATGCCTATTGCAGCGGGGACTCACCCGCGCCGTGCGACGATTACGACCACGGCACGCACACGATGGGCACGGTCGTCGGCGACGACGGCGGGACGAATCAGATCGGGATGGCGCCCGACGCGCAGTGGATCGGCTGTCGCAATATGAACCGGGGCAATGGTACGCCAGCCACGTACATCGAATGTTTCGAATTCTTCCTCGCGCCGTACCCTGTGGGCGGCACACCTGATCAAGGCGATCCGAGCAAAGCGCCCGACGTGACCAACAATTCGTGGACGTGCCCCCCTTCCGAAGGCTGCGCGTGGAGCACGCTGCAAGCCGCCGTGGAAGCACAGCGCGCGGCGGGCATTATGACGGTTGTCTCGGCGAGCAACTCCGGTCCAAACTGTTCGACGATCGACGATCCCCCGGCAATCTACGCTGCCGCGTACACGGTGGGGGCGTTGAGCACCGGCACAGATACGATCTGGTCATTGAGTAGTCGCGGCCCGGTGACGATCGACAGCAGCAATCGCCGCAAGCCTGACATTTCCGCGCCGGGGACGGGTGTCCGCTCGTGTGTGCTCAACGGCGGCTACAGTACCAAAAGCGGCACGTCAATGGCTGCACCACACGTCGCCGGAGCGGTGGCGCTGTTGTGGTCGGCGATTCCGGCGCTCAAAAACCAGATCACTGCGACGGAGCAACTGCTCAACGAGTACGCGTTTCACATCAACTCGACTGCGTGCAGCAGCGGCGGGTGGCCGAATAACGTCTACGGCTACGGGCGGTTGGACGTCAAGGCGGCGGTGGACGCGGTATTGGATTACGGTGTTGCCCTCGTCCCGGCGGCGGCGACGCAGCACGGCGCGCCGGGCCAGGCGGTGAGCACGACGTTCCGTATCACGAACACCGGGACGGCCGCGGATAGCTTCACAGTCACGTTGGCAGACGCGCACTGGGAGACGGTCGCGCCCGAGCAACTCGGCCCATTGTCGCCCGACGCGACGGCCCTGCTGCCGGTGACAGTCACCATTCCTGCTGACGCGTCCTGTGAGGCGTCGGACACGGTCACGGTGACGGTGACGTCGGCGGGGGATCCCACACAGCGCGCACAAGTCACGCTCCGCACGACGGCGGACACTGTGTATGGCGTGCAGCTCTGGCCGCCGGAGATTGAATCCAACGGCGACGTGGGAAAGACGGTGATTTACACCCTCACGCTGACCAATACCGGGAACATCACGGATGTGTACAGCCTGACCCTCTCCCGCGCGACGTGGCCGACGACGTTGACACCCACACTGGCGACGTTAGCACCACAGGCCACCACGCCGGTTACGGCGATGGTGACGGTCCCGTGGGATACGTTCACCGGCATCACCGACACGGCGCGGGTGACGGCATCAGGCGCGGGCGTTTCGGACTACAGTGATTTGACGACCGCTGCTATCGCTGCGGGGTGTATTCCCGTGACTGACCCAGACTTTAGCTACGCGCCATCTCATCCCCTCGTTGGGCAGATGATCACGTTTGCGGGCGAGGTGGCAGTGGGAACGCAACCGATCGACTATCTGTGGGACTTTGGGGATGGCAGCCCTGTCGCATATGGGGAAATCGTCACACACACTTTCCCGGTAGCCACCGTGACGCTCCCATACACCGTCATCATGACGGCGACCAACCCCTGCAGCGCGGAGACGGTGCAGCGCATCGTTACTTTGGAACCGTACAGACTTTATCTGCCAGTGGTTCTTAAATCGTCTGGAACTGTATTTATGCCCATGCGAGAGCCTGTTTCTTCGATAGAATACACTGTTCTTGACGACCCACAAGGTGGTCTATCAACTGACGCCGTTCCGACTTTCCGGGATGGTGGCCCATGGGTGGTGCGCGCCTACTACACCGGCGAGCAGATGGTGCGCGACCTCGCGGCCTGGAACGAGCCATGGGAAGTCCACCGCGACGCTCGCTACGTCGTGGTCGAAGTCGACGCAGAAGCTTATGCGCGTCTGTTGGCGGCGGGATTCCGCGTGGAGATCGATACATCCCTGACGGCGCAACTGCGCCAGCCCAACGTCATGCTGCCGGATCAGGTTACCGGAATCCCCGGCTACCCGTGCTACCGGACGGTCGAGGAAACCTTCACCACTGCTGAAACCATCGTGGCTGCCTACCCACATCTGGCGGACTGGATCGACATCGGCGACTCGTGGGAGAAAATGGCTGCGGGCGGCAATCCCGGTTATGATCTGATGGTGCTGCGCTTGACCAACTCAGCGATCGCCGGACCGAAGCCCAAGCTATTCGTGATGAGTTCGGTCCACGCACGCGAGTACACGCCCGCCGAGTTGAACACACGCTTTGCCGAGTATCTGGTGGACAACTACGGCACGGACCCTGACGTGACCTGGGTGTTGGACTACCATGAGATTCACTTGCTGCTCCAGGCCAATCCCGACGGGCGTAAACAAGCGGAAGCCGGGCTGTCGTGGCGCAAGAACACCAACGAGAATTACTGCTCGTCCACATCGAATTATCGTGGGGCTGACCTGAACCGTAATTTCGAGTTTCAGTGGGGCTGTTGTTATGGAAGCAGTCCCTTGCCTTGCGAACTCACCTACCGTGGTCCTGCACCCGCCTCCGAACCGGAGACGCAGGCTGTGCAGGATTACGTGCGCGCGCAGTACCCCGACCAGCGCGGTGACGTTCTCACCGCAGCCGCGCCGCTCACCGCAACCGGCATCTTCCTGGATGTGCACAGCTACAGCGAGCTGGTGTTGTGGTCTTGGGGCTTTACCGGGGATCCGTCGCCCAACAGCACCGGCTTGCAGACGTTGGGACGGAAATTCGCCTACTTCAACGGTTATGAGCCGGAACAAGCGATGACGCTGTATCCCACCGATGGTACAACCGACGACTTCGCCTACGGTGAATTAGGCCTTGCGGCGTATACCTTCGAGTTGGGGACGGCGTTTTTCCAAAGCTGCACGGCCTTCGAAAATACGATCCTGCCGGCGAACATGCCGGCCCTGCTCTACGCTGCGAAAGCCGCTCGTGCGCCGTACATGACGCCGTCGGGACCGGAGGCGCTCGACGTGAGCGTTGTCCCGACCGGCACGCTTGTACTGTCGGCTCAGATCTCCGCCACCATCGACGATACCCGTTACAGCGGTAGCAACGGCATCGAGCCAACGCAGGCGATCACGGCTGCGGAGTATTACGTCGATATCCCACCGTGGGATGAAATGGCAACGGCGCACCCGATGGCCGCGGTGGATGGAAGCTTCGATGCACCAGTAGAAGCCGTAACGGCGAAGCTGCACGTGATGGGCCTGAGCGCAGGGCGGCATACGCTCTATGTGCGGGGACAGGATGCGGATGGCAACTGGGGCGTGGTCGGCGCAACTTTTGTGACTGTGTCTGAATCGTTGCCTTGGCCCTACGCAGTGTACCTTCCGCTGGTCACACAGGAGTAAGTCGGCGCGCACCCACAGCCTGTCGGTGAACGTCACGATTTATGAGCGATAATAGCGTTGTTCTCTAATAGCATCAATCCGAATTCGGACGCAGATTTTCGCTGATTCACTCGTTCTTTTATTCGCTCATTTCCTGCGTTGGCTGGCAATCGTCGTCCTGCTTGGGGTGGATGTCTAGCACTTCTTCGATGTAGAGCACGCGTTGGTATGAACCGAGGCGTCCGTACTGCCCTTTGCGGCTGATCTCACCGCTGATACGCACGTAGACTGGCTCGTAAGGCTTTTGCACAATGTGGTTGTAATCCTCCTGGAGTTTCTCGGCGGTCTTGCTGAAGCCTTTGCTTTTTACCCACCAGATCTCTCTCGATCCACATGGGCTGAAACTGCTACTCCCGCGCCCAAAGGTTACGTATCCTTCCCAGACGCCCCTTTCCAAAGAACGGCCCACAGCAGTTAACGCATAAACGCCAAGACAGATCAATGAGGTGCTCCAGTGCATCGCCGTTGCTCCTTCCTCGAAACGAAGTGGTGATTTGTAAAGCTCATATAATAGGTTACCACTTGTCGCTTAGATTGTCAATTATCGTTGCTGTATAGAACACCTGTTCCTACTCGCGCCGCCAAAATGTGTTATAATAACCGGTTGCAATGAGCGATATAGTGAGGGCAGATATGACAAGTGAACGACTGATCGTGCGCGGCGCGCGCGAGCACAATCTCAAAAACATCACGGTCGAAATTCCGAAGAATAGCCTGGTGGTCATCACCGGGCTGTCGGGGTCGGGGAAATCATCCCTGGCATTCGATACGATCTTCGCCGAGGGCCAGCGCCGGTACATCGAGTCGCTGAGCGCCTACGCGCGGCAGTTCCTCGGCCAGATGAGCAAGCCGGACGTGGATTCGATTGAAGGGCTGAGTCCGGCGATTGCGATTGACCAGAAGGGTGTCTCGCACAACCCGCGTTCGACCGTGGGGACCGTCACGGAGATTTACGATTATCTGCGCCTGCTGTATGCCCGCATCGGCATCCCCCATTGCCCGGACTGTGGGCGACCGGTGACGCGCCAGAGCGCCCAGGAGATTGTGGACGCGATCCTCGCGATGCCGCCCCAGACGCGCTTGCAGGTGCTCGCGCCGCTCGTGCGCGGGCGCAAGGGGCATCACCGTCCCACCTTCGAGGAAGCGCGTAAACTCGGTTTCGTCCGCGTGCGCGTGGATGGGACGGTCTATGAGCTGGAAGAGGTTCCGGAGCTGGATCGCTACAAGATACACGACGTCGAAGCGGTAGTGGATCGTTTGGTCGTGCCCGATGACGCAGCCATAGAGACCGCCATCTACCGCGACTTTGTCAGCCGCGTGACCGATTCTGTGGAGACTTCGCTGCGGCTTGGCGAGGGGATACTGATCGTCGAGATCGTGCGGGCTGCGCACCCGGATGTCCAGCCCGAAGGCGCCCGCCCTGAGCTTGTCGAAGAGGACGTGCTCTTCTCGGAGAAGCTGGCGTGCCCGAACTGCGGTCGCAGTCTGCCGGAAATCGAACCGCGCACGTTCTCGTTCAACAGCCCGCACGGCGCCTGCCCGGCGTGCCAGGGACTTGGCTACAAACTGGAACTGGATCCCGGCTTGATCGTGCCGAATCCCACCAAATCGCTGGCCGAAGGCGCGATTGTCTCCGGCGTGGCCGAAGATAAGGGGAGTTACCGTTGGAAGGTGCTGGAAAGTGTGATGGAGCACTATGGCATCTCCCCGGACAAGCCCTGGTCAGCGTTGACCGATGCGCAGCAGCGCATCGTGCTCTATGGCACCGGCACGGAAAGGGTGCCCGTTTATTACGAGGGTCCGAGCGGGGTGTGGTCGGGCGCGCGCAAGTACGAGGGCGTCATTCCTGCCTTGCAGCGTCGCTATGACGAATCCAACTCGGATTACGTCCGTGAAAAGATCGAAGAGGTGATGAGCGAGACGCCGTGCTCTGCGTGTCAGGGCGCGCGCCTGAGCGAGGTGGCGCGGGCGGTCACGGTGCTAGATTTGCCGATCTACGAGATTGCGAGCTGGCCCGTGGTGAAGTTGCAGGCGTGGGTGGCATCATTGCTCGATGGCGGGCGGTTGACGCCGAAGGCTTACGCGATTGCCGAGCGCGCCCTAAAGGAGATCGACAACCGTCTGACCTTCCTGATCAACGTTGGCCTGGACTACCTCAGCCTCGACCGGATGGCGGCAACGCTTTCCGGCGGTGAAGCGCAGCGCATCCGACTGGCGACACAGGTAGGGTCGCGGCTGACCGGCGTGCTCTATGTGCTGGACGAACCGAGCATCGGGCTGCACCAGCGCGATACGGCGCGGTTGATTCACACGCTCCAGGAAATGCGCGATCTGGGCAACACCGTGCTCGTCGTCGAACACGACGACGAGACGATCCGTGCCGCTGACTGGATCGTCGACCTTGGGCCGGGCGCAGGCGAACACGGTGGGGAAGTGGTTGCAGAAGGGGCGTTGGGTGCGATTCTCGCGCATCCAACATCGTACACAGGGGCCTATCTCTCCGGTCGTAAGTGCGTTCCTGTACCGTCGCAGCGCCGGCAGGGCAACGGCAAGGCAATATGGGTGCGTGGCGCGCGGCAGCATAACCTCAAAGACCTCGATGTGCGCTTTCCGTTAGGGTTGTTTACGTGTGTGACCGGTGTTTCGGGTTCGGGCAAGAGCAGCCTGGTGGTGGAGACGCTCTACACCAACTTGCTGCAACGCCTTAACGGTTCGCGCGTCATCGCGGGCGAGTGCGATGCGCTGGAGGGCGTGGAGTATATCGACAAGGTCATCAACATCGATCAGTCGCCGATTGGGCGCACGCCACGCTCCAATCCGGCAACGTACACCGGAGCCTTCGATCCGATTCGCGCGCTCTTCGCTGAGTTGCCGGAGTCGAAAATTCGCGGCTACAAAGCCGGGCGCTTCTCGTTCAACGTCAAAGGTGGGCGCTGCGAGGCCTGTCAGGGGCAGGGGACGTTGCGCATCGAAATGCAGTTCTTGCCGGAGGTCTACGTTCCGTGTGATGTCTGTCATGGAGCGCGCTACAATCGGGAGACGCTGCAGGTACGCTATAAAGACAAGACGATCGCCGAGGTGCTGGACATGACGGTGACGGAGGCTGTGGACTTTTTCGCGGCCATTCCATCACTGGTGCGCAAGCTGAAAACGCTCTGCGACGTGGGACTCGGCTACATTCGCCTGGGGCAGCCGGCGACGACGCTTTCCGGCGGTGAGGCGCAACGCATCAAGCTGGCGAAGGAGCTGTCGCGCCGGGCGACGGGGCGCACGCTCTACATCCTCGACGAACCTACGGTGGGCCTGCACGCCGCCGACGTGGATAAGCTGATCAGCGTTTTGCAGCGGCTCGCGGACGCGGGCAACACCATTCTCGTCATCGAACACAATCCGGACGTGATCAAGGTTGCGGACTGGATCATCGATTTGGGGCCTGAAGGTGGCGACGCGGGTGGCGGTCTGATCATTGAAGGCACGCCGGAAGACGTCGCTCAGTCGATGTTATCGCATACCGGGCATTATCTCAAGCGCTGGTTGAAGGATGCGAAACTTGCCGAGTGCTAGGAATTCTTCTGGGCCGTGGTATTGGCTCTCTCTCTTTCTTGCTGCTTCGATCTCTTGGCTCAGAATTTGAAGTAAGGATTTCTAATAACTTTCTCTTGGAATGGATATCTTTCACGGCGCCAGCGCGCGTTCCAGGTCCTCGATGATGCCATACAACAACACCTGCCCCTCGTAAGTCATCAGGTCGGCCGCTTCGGCCAGTACCTTTTTTGCCTCTTCTTTGCGGTCTTGCGCCAGGTAGACGTGTCCTAAGGCGTGCAAAGCACGCGCGCGTTCCAAATCACCCTTAGCCCATTGGATGGCATAGTTACCTAGTTGTTCTGCCTCAACGATGCGTTCTGGGCGGTAGTCGGTGTAGAAACGGGCGAGCGCCACAAGCAGCTCGAAATTATACGGATCGAGTTTTTGCGCATAGAGGAGATCGCTTTGCGCCGCGTCGATATCGGGCGGACTTTGTACGCGATAAGCCCACGAACGGGCGATGTGGACGATGGCACTCTTCTCGGTGAGGCTGATTGCGCGTCCCGCTGCTCCCATTGCCTCCGCCGCATCCCCGACTTGCGCCGTGGCGATGGCCAACCAGGCTTCGGCCTCGGCATAGGTGGGGTTGATCTCCGCCGCCTGGTCAAATTCCTTCGCGGCCTCGCGATAACGCCCTTGCAGATAGTACAACATCCCAATGCCGAAGTGCGCATCCGACAGACTTGGATTGCGGGCGAGGGCCATAAGGAAGGCATTCTCGGCGATGGGCCAGTTGCGCAGTTGGTAGTTCGCTTGGCCGATACCGAGATAGGCCTCGAAACGTTGGTCATCCACGTCGCGCGCGTGTTGGAAATCTTCTAGCGCGGCGGTGTAAGCACCTAGTCGCAGATATTCCGCGCCGCGTCGCAGGCGCATATCGACGTTATCCGGATTGGTGGCGATGTCCAGATCGAATTGGGTGGCTACCGGTGGAGCCGGCGTGGCCGTTGGAGCAGGGGTGCGTGTTGGCCCTGGGGTACGGGTAGGGGTTGGTGGCGCCAGCGTCGACGTGGCAGCATCCACAGGTTCAGCCTCGGATGTGGACATGGGAGCGACGCTCTCGTCGCCAGAAGGTGTGGCGGAGAGCGTCTCTCTAATTTTCGATGCCAGAAAGAAGTAGGCCGCTACGACAAACACGCCCAATAACAGCAGGAGCAGCACCTGTGTGGGTTTGAGCCCCTTACCTTTCGCGCGCGCGCGTTTCGGTTTCGCCGCGGCAGCGGCGCGTTTGGCAGCGCGCCTGCTCTCGCGTTTGGAGGGTTTCTTTTGACGTTTCTCGCGTTTCACGCGCTCTTTGCGTTTTACGCTCCCTTTCTTCTCGCTGGGGATCTCTTCCGGCTCGGGTAGCGCTTCAAGTTCCTCTTCGCCGAATAGGCCTTCCCACAGATCTTCATCAGGTTGTTGCTGTGCACTGCGTTTGTCGTCGAGCAACCCCATGTCCTACCTCCATTGTCCACTTCTCTGGCGCATAGCTTTTACCCACCCATTCCCTGCTCAAATCTAGTATAAAACGACATAAGAGAAAAAGCAAATATTCATTTGAAAATAGCCTGATAGTCGTTAGTCGAATAGTCTTGCAAGCATTTTCATTATCAGGGCTGTACCGCAGGTCCGGTGACACCCATTTGGCAATCAGGTAGAGTGTGGCAGAATAAGAGAATGAGCGAATGAGCGAATCGGCGAATGACTATCCGACTATCCGACTATCTGACTGCTTGACTTTGGACTTATGGACTTACCGACACTAGAAGCGGAAGAGCGATTTTGGGCACGCGGAATGCAGCGCGTCGCCGGGCTGGATGAAGCCGGACGTGGCGCGTGGGCCGGGCCGGTGGTTGCGGCGGCGGTGATCCTGCCTTGTGACGCTGGCGTGCACGCGGCCCTGAAGGGCGTGCGCGATTCCAAGCAGGTGTCGCCAGCGACGCGCGAGATATTGGCAGCGCGTATCGTCGAGGTGGCGCTGGCGGTGGGGGTGGGGCGCGGCGAGCAGCAGGAGATCGACGCGCTGGGTATCGTCCCCGCAACGCGGCTGGCGATGCAGCGCGCGCTGGCGGCGCTATCCGTTGCAGCGGAAGCGCTGGTGATTGACGCATTGCCTTTGCCCGCTGTGAACCTCCCGCAGGATGTGTTCCCCTATGCCGACGCGCGCTCGTTGTCGGTCGCTGCGGCAAGCATCATCGCTAAGGTCTCGCGGGATCGCTGGATGGTGGATGTAGCGGAGGCGGATTTTCCCGGTTACGGCTTCGCGCAGCACAAAGGCTACGGCACGCGGCAGCACCGGGCAGCACTGGATCTTCTGGGCGTCTGTCCGATCCACCGTCTCACCTTTCGTCCTGTTACAGTATGTTTGTCGGCGGATTGAACGTGTGTTTGCTCCGACTACTGGACTAATGACTGACGACTACGCGACTACTTTCGAGGAGGCTCTAGCATCATGATCGTGATTATCAACGGCCCATGCGGCATCGGCAAGAGTACGACGGGTGAGCACGTGACCTGGCATTTCGACCGGGCCGTCTTTCTCGATGGCGACTACATTGGCGCAGTACATCCTTTCGAGATTTACGATGACGTCCGCATCCAGCATTTGTACCAGACGCTGCGGCATCTGATCGCCTTTCACATCGAGCATGGCGATTATCACAACTTCGTCATCCCCTACGTCTTCGAATCGCCGGAGTCCCTGGCGCGCTTGCGCACGCTGCTCGCCGGCCTGGACGACGAGATTTATGCTTTTCGGCTGATTTGTGATCCGCAGGTGCTCGAACAACGCCTTCGCAATTCTGCACGCTCTCCTGACGACATCGTCTGGCACATCGACCGGGCGGCGGAACTCGTCCGCATCCAGGAAGCGGAGGCGCGCAACGGTGATCTGGGGTATGTGGTGGATACCACGGCGCGCACCCCCACCGAAGTCGCCGACGTCATCTGGGGATTGGTGCACGATCCCGATTTTACGGCCCGTTATCGTGAGGTGTCATGCGCATCGTGATGATCGGCCCGTTCGGTTTGCGCCCGCGTGGCACGATGAGCGTGCGGGCGCTGCCGCTGGCGCAGGCGCTCGTCGCGCGCGGGCATACCGTGACGCTGCTGCTGCCCCCCTGGCAGAATCCCGAAGATGCGGGGCGAGTCTGGGACGAAGGCGGCGTGCACATCGAGAACATCGCGCTGCCGGCGGGCGTACCGGGATGGTTCCACTGGCGGCTGGCATCGGCACTGGTTCGCCGTGCTGGCGCGCTCAACCCAGACGTGATCCACACCTTCAAACCCAAGGCCTACGCGGGCCTGGCGCATCTTGCGCTGCGCCGCCGTTTCCCGGTGGTGGTCGATACCGACGATTGGGAAGGTTACGGCGGCTGGAACGACCTCAACCCTTATCCGGTATTGCTCAAGCGCTTCTTCGCCTGGCAGGAACGGTGGGGGCTGACGCGCGCGACTGCTGTCACCGTTGCCAGCCGCGCCCTACAGACGCTCGTCTGGGCGATGGTCGGTTCGCCGGAGCGCGTCTTTTATCTGCCGAACGGTTGCATCCCGCGCCCGGTGCTTTCGCGCACCGTCAAGGGTGGGGGACGTCCCACGCTCTTGCTCTACACGCGCTTCTTCGAGTATAAGGTGGAGCGGCTGTGGCGCATCGTCGAGGGTGTGCGTGCGCGCATCCCCGACGTGCGGTTGTGGGTGGTGGGGAAAGGCTTCTTCGCGGAGGAGGAGACATTGCTGTCACTGGCCCGCGCGGCGGGATGGCACGTGACAGAGGGGGTGTCGCCCGCACCGGACGCGGACCCGGCTGCGGACCTCGTCTACGCGGGACTGGTTCAGCCGGAAGACCTGCCCGTGCACTTTGCCCAGGCTGACGTGGCGCTTTACCCCTTCGATGACACGCTGCTCAACCGCACCAAGTGCCCGGTCAAGCTACTGGATTTGCTGGCGGCGGGCGTTCCCGTCGTTGCCGACGCGGTGGGGCAGGTGGCGGAAAGCATCCGTCACGGCGAAACGGGCTGGCTCGTTCCGCCTGGGGATGACACGGCGTTCATCGAGGCCGTGACAACGCTGCTGCGCGACGCGTTGTTGCGCCAGGCTCTCGCCCAACACGCGGCCCGCGACGCGCGCAAACGCTTCGCCTGGGACACCCTCGCGCTCGTCGCTGAGGCTGCGTATCGCTATGCGGATCGTATACGGGTGCGTTGACATGCATCGGTCTCACACTATAATCCTGGATAGATGATACAAATTCTTCAACGCCCTGACTACCCGACTATCTGACTACCCGACTATCTGACTGATGACTATCGAGGAGGTATTGCAATGCCATTCTTAATCGTTTTCGGCGCGTGTCTGATCGTCTTTGGCGCGGTCTACGTGATTTCCACTATCGTGACCAAGCGTAGTTTCCAGGGAACCGCGAACTGGCCGAAGGCTGCCGGTGAAGTGGTGCGGGCGTTCGTCTACCGCCACGAGCGCCGCCTGCCGCAAGAAACCATCGTCACCTATACCCCCGTCACCGAATACGTCTACACCGTCGATGGACAGCCGTACACATCCCAGAAGCGCGATTTTACACCGTACTACTGCGATTCTTTCGCCGAGGAAAAGAAAGCGGTGGAGATTGTCGTGGAGCTTCCACCTGGCAAGTCCGTCGATGTCCGTTATAACCCGTACGTTCCGGCGCAGGCAGCGTTGAAGGTGGCAAAGCCGAGCGCGCACAACACCGTCCTGCTCTTCGGCGTCGTCAACGCGGTGGTGGGCGTGTTGATGATTGTGTTGGCTGTGGTGCTGCTGTAGGTAAGGAATCTCCGCGCAACTTGCGTTGGATGGTAGGCAAGAAAGAGTGATTGGTTTGTGATAGAGCGATAGGCAACTCGAGATGAGAAAATGGCTACGATTCAAGTTGATCTCAGGCCATACTCAACTTTCCAGGTATTTTGAATGTTTGCTGTATTGCCCGCGGTGACTTGTCTTGAGGACGTTGGTAATTGAGGTCTGACACATATCGTATGGCTGTTTTGACTCAACCGTAAGGGGCGGGTTAACAGCGTTTCAAGGATGACATATTGCCAATGAAACAAGCGCTACTGGATCGAATACGAATCATCAACAAGCACGTGACGAACAAGCTGCTGATTCACATTGCCGCCAAACGCTTCGGTCATTTCGTAATCTTGGGCCATACCGGTCGCAAGAGCGGCAAGCTGTACCGGATACCGATTATTGCCGAACCTTTCCACAACGGCTTCGTGATTGCGCTGACCTACGGGAAAAACGTCGACTGGTACAAAAATGTTGCGGCCAAAGGAAGCTGCTCGCTCACGTGGAAGAACCAGGATTTCGAGCTCGTTCATCCTGTATTCATCGACAGAGATACCGGTTTGACGGCTTTTCCGGCCTTGCTTCGCTTCGGTCTAAAAGTGATGGGAATCCAAGATTTCTTGAGATTGGAGATTCAGGAATAAACAAGCCCCGCGATTTTTTGCGGGGCTTGCTGCTGCAATGTGTACGTTTGTGCGTGCCTACTCCCCTCGCGCCTCGCGGATCCACTGCAAGACTTGCGCCGCCTTTTGTGCTATACCCTCGAAGTTCCCTTCCGCGACGAATGGCTTGGTGATGAGTTTCGATCCGATCCCCACGCAGGTCACGCCTGCCTTGAACCAGGCATTGATGCTCTCTTGGGTGGCATCCACGCCGCCGGTGGGCATGATGCGCGTCCACGGGCACGGCCCCAGCACCGACTTGACGAAAGCTGGCCCACCCACCGATGTGCCGGGGAAGACCTTGACGATTTCCACACCCATCTCCTCCGCTTCAGCGATCTCCGTCGCGCTGCCACAGCCCGGCGAGTAGGGGATTTTGCGGCGATTGCACAGCCGTGCTACTTCGGGGTTGAAGTTCGGGCCGACGACGAAGTTCGCGCCGTAAGCGATGTACATCGCCGCTGTGGGGGCGTCGACGATGGAGCCGACGCCGAGGATGACCTGGGGATCGGCCTTGGCGAAGTGCTGGCTCAGTTCGAGGAACACCTGCGGTGCAAAATCGCCCCGGTTGGTGAACTCCACCACCGTCGCGCCACCGGCCGCGCACGCCGCCACAATCTTCGCAGCGACTTCTACGTCGGCGTTGTAAAAGACCGGGACGAGGCCCAACTCCATAATTTTGTTCAAAACTGTCATACGATCAAAGCGTGCCATACTATGCTCCTTATTGGTCCAAAGTCTAAAGTCAAAGGTCAACGGAAGCTTCCGTTAAGTTCCGTTCAATCCGTTGAGAGTTTTTACCGCGAGACGCGGCCTGAGACGTCGCCACCCATCAGCTTTTCGACCTCATCCACGGTGACGAGGTTGAAATCGCCGAGGATCGAGTGCTTGAGGCACGATGCGGCTACGGCGAAGTCGAGGGCCTTTTGCGGGGCGTCGTAGGTGCGCAGGCCGTAGATCAGCCCGGCGCAGAAAGAATCGCCACCGCCGACACGATCCACGATGTGCGTGATGTCGTAAACCGGCGCGCTGTAGAACGCGCCCTGCTGCCACAGCACGCCCGACCAGGTGTTGTGACTCGCTGAGAGCGATCCGCGCAGCGTGATGGCGATGGTCTTGAGATTGGGGAAGCGCTCCGCGAGTGCGTTACAGACGTACTCGTATCCACCGGCCTCGACTTTACCCGATGATACATCGGCGTGGGGCGCTTTGATGCCGAACACTTTGTCCGCGTCTTCCTCGTTACCGATGGCGACGTCGCTGTAGCTGACCAGGTCGGGCATTACCTCGCCGGCCTTCTTACCCCATTTCCACAGCTTGCTGCGGAAGTTCAGATCGCACGACACGGTCAACCCCATCTCTTTGGCGACCTGCACTGCTTCCAGGCAGACGCCGGCGGCCCCTTCGGAGATCGCGGGCGTGATGCCGGTCCAGTGGAACCAGTCCGCGTCGGCGAAGACGGCTCGCCAGTCCACCATGCCGCGCTTGATCGTGGCGATGGCGGAGTTGGCCCGGTCGTAAACGACCTTGCTGCCGCGCTGCACTGCGCCCGTCTCCAGGAAGTAGATGCCCAGTCGCTCGCCGCCGCGCACGATGTAATCCGTCCCCACGCCGTACTGGCGCACGAATTGGATGCACGCCTCGCCCAGATCGTTGTTGGGCAGGCGGGTGACGTAGTTGACCGGGACGCTGAAATTCGCCAGGGAGACGGCGACGTTCGCTTCGCCACCGCCGTAGATCACATCGAACGAACGTGCCTGTCCGAAGCGTTGAAAACCGGGCGGCGCCAACCGCATCATAATCTCACCAAACGTAACAACTTTCTTTACCATAGAAACCTCCTGATCGTTTTGGAGTGTACATTACCCATATTGTACTCAAAAAAGAGAGATGCCAAACTTCTGTTCGATTGACATGCGCCTCCTTCATGGTATCATTAAGTGTTAGGTTTAGCACTCTCTTTGGGTGAGTGCTAACTTGTGACGATGTGATTTTTAACTATCGACCTGAGACTTTGGACTATTATTGAACATGACCGAATCGCGTGAATTGACCGCGCGGCAGGGCTTATTGCTCAAGCTGATCGTCCGGGAACACGTCGAATCGACGATCCCGGTGGCTTCGCGTATCCTGGTGGAGAAGTACCGGCTCGATTTCAGCCCGGCGACGGTCCGCAATGAGATGGCGACGCTTGAGGAGCTGGGCTATCTGGCGCAGCCGCACACGTCGGCGGGACGGGTGCCCACCGAGGCCGGGTTCCGCTACTTTGTAGCGCGCCTGATGGAAGAGCAATCGCTGCCCGTGGCCGAACAGCGCCGCATCGTGCACCAGTTCCACCAGGCCCGCGATCACATCGAGGCGTGGCTCCCGCTGGCGGCTTCGGTGCTGGCCCGCTCGTCGGGCGTCGCTTCGGTGGTGACTGCGCCGCGCACGATGGAACCGGTCTACAAACATCTGGAACTTGTCCTCACACATGGACGGGCGGTGCTGCTGATTTTGGTCTTGCAGGGTGGCACGGTGGAGCAGCAGATGTTGGCGCTTTCGGAACCGTTGACCCAGACGACGTTGCGCGACGTTGCCGACCGCCTCAACCAAATTTTCGCCGGTCTGCGTGTCGCGGATATCGAAGCGCGACTGGGAGGACTGCCTACGCTGGAGGCTGACATCGCCCGGCTGGTCGTTTCGATTATGCGCGGCATCGAGGGTACGCCATCGGACGAAATTTACCAGCACGGTCTCTCCGACTTGTTGCAGGAACCGGAGTTTACGGAAGGCGACACGGCTTCCACTTCTGTGGTGCGCGTGTTGGAAGAGCGCAGTCTGCTCCAGGCGGTACTGGCGGAGACATTGACCCCGGCGGTGGGTGTGGGCAGCGTGCGCGTCCTCATCGGCGGCGAGGGGCGCTGGGATGAGCTGCGCGCGTGCAGCGTCGTGCTCGCGCGCTACGGTGCGATGAATTACGCGACCGGCGCGCTCGGCGTCGTCGGGCCGATTCGCATGCCCTACGGGCGGACTATTTCCGTTGTGCGTTTCGTAGCGAACATTCTTGGCGAACTGGTCTATGAAACGTACCAACCCGGGATTCGCGGCATTTTCCCCGAATCCGACGATTGATTTTAGCGTATAACTTATATCGAAAGACGGTATTTTCTCGGATGGTTGGGCACTTGCCCTTCTATCGAGTTGATACGAAAAAAATGCTTGGTGGAGGAACGCTTATTATGACAGAAGAAGTTCACGAGGAAAACACACCTGAACTTGAAGAAGGTGAAATGCTTGAGACTGTAACTGAGGAACTTGAAACGCCTGTGGAGGAGACCCCTCCGTCTGCGGAGTCTTCCCTTGAGGAAAAACTGCAGCAGCTTGAGGCGCAATTGGCCGAAGCTGAGCAGCAGGCCGCGGAACATCTCGACAGTTTGCAGCGCTCGCAGGCCTCCTTTGCAAATTACCGCAAACGTACCGAGGCTGAGCAGGTTTCGTGGCGCAGTGTGGCGAATGCCGCGCTGTTGAGCCGCCTTTTGCCGGTCCTGGACGATTTTGAGCGCGCGTTTCAGGCTTTGCCGAAAGATTTGGAGGGAAACCCGTGGCTGCACGGGATCACCCTCATCCGGCGCAAGATCGCCGGTATTCTCGAAGCTGAGAACGTGAAACCCATCGAACTGCAACCGGGTGACACTTTCGATCCGCTCTATCATCAAGCCGTGCTTTACCAGGAAGTCCCGGGCTTTGAAGATGGGCAGATCGTCGCCGAGGTTGAGCGCGGCTACATTTTGGGTGAGCGCGTGCTACGCCCTTCGTCGGTGGTTGTGGCGAAAGCGCCGCCTCGCGCACCGGAGCCAGAGCCTGAAGTGGAAGTCGTGGATGCGGAAGTTGTCGAGGATGAAACTGGTTGTTGTGATGATGAATCCGCCGAATGTCTCATTCCGGAAACTGAACAGGAAGATGCCTGTTGTTGCGGGGACGATGAATCCTGCGACTGTCAAGATCCGGCATAATGCGCGAGATGATGTATGGTTAGAGATTATTATGACGTGTTGGGCGTCTCCCGAGATGCCAGCCCAGAAGAGATCAAGCGCGCGTACCGGCAGTTGGCGCGCAAGTTCCACCCCGATGTAAGCTCCGAGCACGATGCGGAAGAGCGTTTCAAGGAAGTTAACTCCGCCTATGAAGTGCTTTCCGATCCCGATAAGCGCAGAATGTACAACACTTACGGGACGGACATCCCGAACGGCTTCGGTGGTTTCGACTTCGGTGGTGCGCGCGACCCCTTCGATATTTTTGCTGAGGTGTTCGGCAATTTGGGTGGATTTGGCGGCTTTGGACAGGCGAGTCGTAGCGGCCCTCGGCGCGGCGGTGACGTGCGCAGCAGCATCGATATCACCTTCGAGGAAGCCGTCTTCGGCGTTGAAAAAGAAGTCGAGGTCCATCGGCAAGAAGTTTGCCCCACCTGCGATGGCTCGGGGGCTGAACCGGGGACGCCGGTGGAGCAGTGCCCGGAATGTCGCGGTGCGGGGCAGGTGCGCCACACGCAACGAACGTTCCTGGGATCATTCGTCAACATCGTCACTTGCCCGCGTTGTAATGGCAAAGGTACCATTGTGACCAAGCCATGCCACGAGTGTAATGGTCAAGGTTGGGTCTACCGGCGACGCCGGATTAAGGTGGCGATCCCGGCAGGTGTCGATGATGGCGTCACGATCCGGCTGGCGGGACAGGGGGAATCTGGCGAGCGTGGCGGGCCGCCGGGAAACCTGTATGTCACGCTTAGCGTCAAGCCGCACGCCTACTTCAAGCGCCACAACAACGACGTCATCCTCGAAATGCAGATCAACGTGGCGCAGGCGGCACTGGGTGCTGCGGTAACAGTCCCCACGTTGGAGGGTGAGCGGCAGATTACTGTGCCCGCCGGGACGCAATCCGGCGCGATCTTCCGTTTGCGTAATTTGGGCGTCCCCTATTTACGCGGCAACGGGCGTGGAGATCAGTTGATTGTCGTGCAGGTGGCTACCCCGACGCGCCTTTCGGCACGCCAAAAAGAGTTGTTCCAGGAATTGGCTGGTACCCTCGGCACAGAGGAGATCGTCGAGGAGAAACTGGGATTCGTTGATCGTGTCAAGGATGCATTGGGGCTATAACGGTGCAGATGGAATGGCTCGAAGTCAGCGTCACGGTTGTGCCTGAGGCGGCGGAAGCCGTCGCCGAGGTATTCAGCCGTTACGCGCCACAGGGCGTCGTTATCGATCTGGGAACAGACGACCAGACCGCCGTACAGCAGGTGACCGTCAAGGCCTATCTCGCGGTGGATAATGCCATTGCCGAGCACCGCCAAAAAGTGGAGGAAGCACTCTGGCATCTACACCATATCTGGCCTGTGATCCCCGATCCGGTCTTTACCCTGATCCGCGATCAAGACTGGACGGCCGGTTGGAAAGAAAGCATTCCCGTCTTGCATTTGGGCCGGCGTGTCGTCGTCAAGCCGTCGTGGCGGGAATACACGATACAACCCAACGAGCTCTTGCTGGAGATGGACCCTGGCCTGGCGTTCGGCACAGGCCTGCATCCCACGACGCAGTTGTGTGTCGAAGCGTTGGAGGATTTGGTGCAGCCGGGGATGCGTGTGTTGGACCTGGGCACCGGCACGGGCATCCTGGCGCTCGTTGCGGCGAAGCTGGGTGCAGCAGAGGTCCTCGCTGTCGATAATGACGTCAATGCGGTGGCGGTTGCGCGACGGAATGCGCGCAACAACACCGCCGCCCACCAGATACGGGTGCTGCACGGGTCGCTGGCGGAGGTGGGGGAGCCGTACGCTCTGGTCGTCGCCAATATTCTCGCGCACGTCATCGTTACGATGGCAGCATCGGGACTGGCTACGCGGCTCCGGCGCGGTGGGGCGCTGGTGGTGTCGGGTATTTTGGACGAGCAAGCGGACGAGGTCGCAGTGGCGTTGACCGCACAGGGTTTGGCTATCACTGAGCGCCGGCAGCGCGATGACTGGGTGGCCCTGGTTGCACGCAAGCCGCACGCGGGTGACTAACCATCCGTTCAACCGTTCAATCTGCTGACACAAAAACAACGCCGTCCTTTGTGGACGGCGTTGCGCATTTCTTTTAGAAGGCCAATCCGCTTACTTAGCTCTGGTTTTCTTGGCTAGGTATGTTACGCTGTTTCTTGTGGCGATAGACGATACGTCCTCGTGTCAGGTCGTAGGGCGAGAGTTCCACACGCACGCGATCCCCTAGCAGGATGCGAATGTAGTATTTGCGCATTTTCCCGGACAGGTAAGCCAAGATTTCGTGCCCTGTATCCAATTCCACGCGGAACTGCGTGCCGGGCAGCGCCTCTATAACGGTCCCTTCCACTACGATCTTCTCTTCTTTAGCCATCCGGTTTATTCTCTCCTCTAGACCACAGCCTCGATCTCAGCCGTCTCGTCGCTTTCGGTAACGACAGGCGTGGCTTCTTCGACAGTTTCAGTAACCTCCGTAACGTCTATAACTTCGGGCGACAGTGTTTCATCGGGTTCGTCCTCATCGGCCTCGACAGCCTCTGTGGCCTTATCCTCATCGGCTTCTACAGCCTCTGCTTCTGTAGCCTCGTCCGCATCAGCTTCACCTTCATCGGCCTCGACAACCTCTGTGGCTTTATCCTCATCGGCTTCTACAGCCTCTGCTTCTGTAGCCTTGTCTGCATCAGCTTCACCTTCATCGGCCTCGACAACCTCTGTGGCTTTATCCTCATCGGCTTCTACAGCCTCTGCTTCTGTAGCCTCGTCCGCATCAGCTTCGCTTTCGTCGGCCTGAACAGCCTCCGTATCTTCATCCTCCGCGTCCTCTTCATCCTCATCTGCTTCGTCCGCCGATTCGAGGCCAAATTCATCTTCGTCTTCCGTGGTGTCGTCGAATTCTTCCTCTTCTTTTTCAGCTTCGGTCTCGCTCGGTGCTTCGGCTTCAGCGGTTTTCGAGAGCGCCCATTCTTCCCACTCGTCGCGGCGGACTTGCCGGACGCTTAGTCCGATGCGCCGGCGGTCCGATTCAACGCGAATGATTTTCACCAGGATGCTCTCCCCCGACGTTAGCTCGTTGCGCTGTTCTATGTCACCAAGCTCCGAGTTGTGCAGTAGCCCCTCGACGCCCGGTTCCAATTCGACGAAGATGCCGAAATCGACCACCTGGGTGACTTTGCCTTCAACCAACGTGCCTTCATTGTACTTCTCAGGCGCGATTTCCCAGGGGTCTGGTGAAAGTGCCTTGATGCTCAACGCGATGCGCTGGCGGTCGCGGTCAACGCTAAGAACTTTGACCTTGATGCGCTGGCCTTCGTGATAGGCCTCGCGCGGATCCTCAATGCGGCCCCACGACAGTTCGGAAATGTGCACCAGGCCATCCAACCCACCGAGATTGACGAACAGGCCGAAGTCGGTGATTTGGCTGATGCGTCCACGCCGGACTTGCCCGGCCTCCAGTTCTTCCATAAGTTTGCGACGACGCTCTGCGCGCCACTCTTTGGCGGCGGCCCGTTGTGAAAGGATGAGGCGACGGCGACGGCGATTGACTTCGATGACTTTGAGCATAATCGGCTGCCCAATCATTGAGCGCAAACGACGATGCCGTTCGGCAGCCTGCCGGATGCGAGAGAAGCCGATCAGTTGGGACATCGGGATAAATCCACGCAGACGGCCAAACTCAATCGTCAGACCGCCACGGTTGGCGTTCAAAACCTCTCCCTCGTAAACCGACTCATCTTCACGTAGTTTTTCGGCCTTGATCCAGTCCTCCTGAAGCAGTGCCTGCGAGACCGATAATTCGACGTTGCCGTCCGAATCGCGGAAACGGGTTACAATGACGTTGACAGTATCATCTACGTTGAACGTCTTATTTTCGAGGTCCTCGAAGTCTTCACTGGGGACAAATCCATCGCGTTTTGAACCGATGTCAACAACCAGTCCGCCATCCTTGATGGCCAGGATTACGCCTTCACGGAGTTCTCCGCGCCGAAGTTCTGTGCCTGCTAATGATTCTTCGAGTTGATCCTCCCATTGTTCCATTGAAACAGGCTCGGTTGGGGTCGCCTTTTGTTCTTCCACATTTACTCCTCTTCCACTCAGTATTGCAAACTCGCGCTACACGTGCAACTTGAGCGGTCTGCTAAAATTTCCCGTATTCTATCATACCAAGGCATAATGTCAAACTTTTGATTCAGGCGATGCTGATCGCTGCCTCCCCACCATCGACGGGGATTGACGTCCCTGAGATCCACGTGACGCGCGGGTCGGACAGTGCCACGAGCACCTGAGCTACATCCTCGGGCGTAGTCAGCCGGTGCGCCGGGTGATGGGTCAGCACGGTTTCGATGATCTTCTCGTGGCCGGGGATGGCGCGCAGTGCGGGTGTGTCGGTGACGCCGGGTATCAGGCAGTTGACGGCGATGCCACGCGGGGCCAGCTCGAGCGCTAACTGGCGCGTGTGCGCTTCCAGAGCGGCTTTGGCCGCCGAGACGGCCCCGTAGTGCGGCGCGGCTCGCTGCGACCCCATGCTGCTCATCGAATAGATGCGGCTGCCCGTGCTCAACAGGTTGGCCCGGACCAGGTCCTGCGTCCAGTAGACGAGGCTGTGTGCCATCACCCGCAACGTCATCTCCATCTGTTCCTCGGTGGTGGCGTCCTCGTGTGATGTGGTGATGTACGGGCGCAGGCTGCCGAAGGCCAGGGTGTGGACCATCAGGTGAAGGGTGGGGTGCTCGGCGTCTTGCAGCGTCGCGGCGATGCTGTCGATGACGCGCGCGCGCCGTCGCGCGTCGGCGGCGTTGGTGTTGAAGAAGATGGCCCGGCTGCCGGCGGCTTCTACGTCGGCGATGACGGCTTCGGCTTGCTCGATGCTGCGGCGTGGGTCCAGGTGGACGCCGAAAACGTGCATCCCGGCTTGCGCCACCGCCCGCGCCGTCGCTGCTCCGAATCCACTGGAAGCACCCAAGATCAGCGCCCAACGGTTTTTCAATGAAGCCCTGCGTTCGTCCATGCTACCTCCTAAAAAATGACCACGAATCTACACCAATCATCACGATTTGTGGTTAAGCTTTAATCAAAGTCCATGTCGCCGCCCATTGGCCCCCCCATCGGGCCAGCATCTCCGGCCAAATCGGGGATCTCTTTCTCGATTTGCTCGGGGTCTTGCCCGGCCTCCAGGCGATCGATGACCTCGTCGAATTCTGGGCCGAGGTCGCCGGCTTCGTCGCCCATCTCGTTGACCATTTTACGCATAAAGCGTCCCATGCTTTTGGGATCATTTTCGTCGAAGTCACCCCAGGCGCTCGGATCGGCCAGGTCTTCGAGACGGCTGTCTTCGGAGCGCACGACACGCACGCGCGAGACCAAACGGCGTACTTCCGTGCTCTGGCAATGCTTGCACACAACCGCGCTTTCGTCAATGGCGGAAAAAGAGCGCCAAAATACCGAGAACCGGCGGCGGCATTTTTGGCAGCGGTATTCGTAAATCGGCATCTTTCTCTCCTTTCGTATCTGTGGTATAGTACGGTGAGATATTATACCGAAAATGTGGGGGAGGAGCAAGTTTTTATGGAGGAAGACGTAACTGATCTGTATCACTGGCCACATTATCCGCTGCTCATCGTGATTTCTGGGCCTTCGGGGGTGGGAAAAGATAGCGTCGTTGCACAGATGCGGCAGCGTCAATCTTCGTTTCATTTCGTGATCACGGCGACGTCGCGACCGCCGCGCCCCGATGAGGTACACGGCGTGGATTACTTTTTCGTCTCCGAAAGCGAGTTCCAAGAAATGATCCGGCAGGATGAGCTGTTGGAGCACGCGATGGTCTACGGGCAGTACAAGGGCATTCCCAAGCAGCAGGTGCGCGACGCGCTGAACAGCGGCAAGGATGTCGTTATGCGGCTGGATGTGCAGGGAGCAGCGACGGTCAAGCGGATGACTCCAGATGCGATCCTCATCTTCCTGAGTGCCGCTTCAGAGGAAGAATTGTACGAGCGTTTGCAGCGCCGCCAGACCGAATCCGAAGAGCAGTTGTATCACCGGATGGGATTGGCACAGGAAGAGATGCGACGCATCGGTGAATTCGATTACGTGGTCATCAATCGTGAATGCGCGCTGGATGAGACGGTCGATCAAGTCTTGCACATCATCTCCGCCGAGCACTGCCGCGTTCAACAGCGGCACGTGACGTTGTGACGCTATTGCAGAGTTGAGGTGGTTATGACGGGCAAAGCGCCTTTGTCTTTGAATGTGGGAGACGTCGTCGAATTGCGCAAGGGCCATCCGTGCGGCGGCAACACCTGGCGTATCCTGCGGGTGGGGTTGGATATCGGCATAGAGTGCCTGACGTGCCGGCGCTACGTGCTGGTTCCTCGAAGCCGCTTTGAGGCGCGCGTCAAGCGTTTTGTGGAGCGGGTTCCTTCGGCAAACTCAGGACAAGTCTCCGGCACGCCGGAGGCAGCGTAATGCGCGCGGTATGCTCACCGGCGTCCCCTGTCTCCCCCAAGCGATTTCTCTTTCTCTTCTCCGATACCGGCGGTGGACATCGCGCTTCGGCGCAGGCGGTCAAAGACGAAATGACCCGTCTGTACGGTGCTGCCGCGCAGATCGAGATGGTCGACATCTTTGTGGAGATGCGTCGCTGGCCCTTTGACCGGTTCCCAGAGTGGTATCCCACCGCTGTAGGATTGAACGGCGTTCCCTGGCATGTCAGCTATCATCTCTCTGACGCATTGCCGGTGGTGAAGCTGCTCTCGAGGATGGTGTGGCCCTATGCTGGGCCGTCGCTCTGTCACCTGCTGGCACGGCATCCTGCCGACGTGATGGTCTCCTTTCACGGGATACCAAACGCGGCGCTGCTGTTGGCGCGGCGGAAGATGGCGCTGCGCAACCCATTTGCCATCGTGGCTCTGGATTTGGTCAGTGTTCACGCGGGGTGGTTTACGCCGGGCGCGCATAAGTACATCGTTCCCACCGAGGCGGCCCGGCAGCGCGCCTTGCGCGCCGGCGCGCCGGCGAAACGCATTCACGTGATCGGAATGCCCACCCGCCGCTCCTTCGTTGAAGTCTGTGACGTTGCTCAGGCCGATGCCCGCAACCTTTTGGGCCTGCCGCAAGATCGTCCTATTGTCTTGATGATTGGCGGCGGTCAGGGGATGGGGCCGTTGGTCCCGGTCGTGCGCGCGATTGCCGAACGCAAACCGGATGCCTATTTGGCGGTTATTGCGGGACGCAACCGGGCGCTTCAAGACGCGTTGCAGGCATTGGAGTCGCCCGTTCCGCTGCGCGTGGAGGGATTTGTGACCAACATCGCTATGTGGATGCGCGCTGCGGATATGCTCGTTACCAAGGCCGGCCCGAACACATTGGCGGAAGCCTTCATCGCCGGTTTACCGCTGGTGCTCTACGCCGCGATTCCGGGCCAGGAAGAGGGCAACGTCCTGCACGTCGTCGAAAATGCCGCGGGCGTGTGGGCGCCTAAGCCCCAAGCGGCGGCAGATGCGGTGATGGCGTTGCTGGCGCATCCAGAGCAGCGCGCGGCGATGGCGGCGCGTTCGCAAGCGCTAGCGCATCCAAACGCTGCCGAGGAAATCGCCCGCCATTTGTGGGAATTGCGTCGTTAAAGTATAATATTCAGGTATGGATAGTGATTTACACCGTTTCTTGCAGTACCTGAGGTTCGAGCGCGGGTATGCCGCCAACACGCTGGCTGCTTATGAACGGGATTTGACACAGTTCCAGGCATTTGTGCGGACTTCTGGCCTGACGCAGTGGCGTGCGTTGACGCCTAGCATACTTGAAGGTTTCGTGACCTCACTTCAGGATCAGGAGTACAGCACAGCAACGGTAGGCCGGAAGGTTGCGGCGGCGCGTTCGTTTCTGCACTTTCTCTTTGCCGAGGGCGTGATCGAGAGCGAGTTAGTCGATTGGCTGCACCAACCTAAGGTGGGTAAGCGTTTGCCGCACACCCTGTCCCGCGAAGCAGTTCAACGTTTGTTGGACGCAGCTTCGGTTGAAGAGACGCCTCTGGCTTTGCGGGATCGCGCGTTGTTGGAGATGTTATACGCGACGGGGATGCGGGCGAGTGAGATACTCAACCTTCGCGTAGGGGACGTGGACCTGGCAAACAATACCGTGCTGTGTATGGGTAAGGGCAGCAAGGAGCGCCTGATTCCCCTGTATCCGGCGGCGCGAGATTGCGTGCAGCGTTACGTCAAAGAGGGGCGACCGTTTTTATTGCGCGAGACTGCCGAGAAGACGCTGTTCCTCAACAATCGAGGTGATGCTTTGACCCGGCAAGGTCTCTGGTTTCTGGTACAGTACTACGGGCAAGCAGCGGGTTTGGAATCGCGGGTGACGCCGCACACCTTGCGCCATACGTTCGCCACACACCTTCTGGATGGCGGGGCCGATTTGCGCGAGGTGCAGCAGTTCTTGGGGCACGCCAACATCACCACGACGCAGATTTATACCGAGATCTCGAGCCAGCGCAAGCGCGAAGTCTACGACCGCGCCCACCCGCGCGCGCACTTGACTGATAGTGACTGATGACTGACGATGATCAGGAGGTTTTCGATGGAAAAATTCTTTGGGATGCACGAATTCAATGAGGCGGTGACGGCGATTCGCCAGCACACCGACCTGAAGCCGCGTGTGGGGATGATCCTCGGATCGGGGCTGAACGCTTTGGCCGAGTCGGTAGAAGATGCGGTTTCTATTCCCTTTGCCGACATCCCGCATTTCCCGGTCTCCACCGTGGAGGGGCACTCCGGGCGCTTGATCTTGGGGACGCTTGAAGGCGTTTCACTGGTGGTGATGCAGGGCCGCGCGCACTACTATGAAGGCTACAGCATGGGCCGTGTTGGATTGCCAATCCGCGTGATGCGGCTTCTCGGCGCAGAACTTCTCATCGTGACGAATGCGGCGGGCGGGGTGAACATGACTTACCGGGCCGGTGAAATGATGATCATCCGCGATCACATCAACCTGATCGGCATGGCCGGCCTGAATCCTCTGCGTGGCCCGAATCTGGCCGAGTTTGGCCCCCGCTTCCCCAGCATGAACGAGGCTTACGAACCCGCACTGCGCCAAATGGCCCAGGAGATCGCTCTGGAAGCCGCAATTCCGGCGCATCAGGGTGTCTACATTTGCCTGGCCGGCCCGAGCTTCGAAACACCCGCCGACGTGCGCTTTCTGCGCCTCATCGGTGCGGACGCTGTGGGAATGTCTACAGTGCCGGAGGTGATTGTGGCGCGGCACAGCGGGATGCGTGTGCTCGGACTTTCAGCGATTACCAACACCCTGCTGGGCGAGGAGGGCGCGCCATCACCGGACCACGAAGAGGTGTTGGAGGCCGGGCACGTGTTAACGCCCCGTTTGGAGACGGTTATCCGGGGGGTGTTGCGTCGCCTATGACGACTGTCCTTTCGTGGCTAGGGCGGCAAGCCCTGTGGATCGGCGTCATTTGCCTCTTGGGCGCGCTGGGCTACGTTGTCACGGCTATCACTACCAAACGCCGGCGCGACGTCGCGCAGTTCTCGTTGGAGCGCGAAGTGTACCAGCAGCGCATGATCCGCGCTTGGCTGACGGCGACGCTGTTCCTGGTGCTCGGAGTGGTCGTGTTCCTGTTGCGGGCGTATGTGTTGCCTGCTACGCCGGTAACGACAACGCCAGTGCCCACGGTGGGTGTGGGCCTGTTCACTCTCACGCCTGCGCCGCCTGGAACGCCGGAGACGTCCGGCGTGGGAACACCGGCACCACCTTTGACGGCCACGGAGATGCTGACTACGGTGGTAATCCCCGCGACGCAGCCAACGCCGACGGACATTGTGTTGCCCATAGCCACGTCCGTTCCGCCGGATGCTTATCAGCCCGATTGCCCGGCCACCGAAGCGCAGTTGACGCTGCCCACCGCCGGAAGCAACGTTTCAGGAGAAGTGCGCGTGGAAGGCACGGCTAACGTCAACGCCTTTTCGTACTACAAGTTCGAGGTGCAGTTTCCGGGATCGGATATGCCCAACTTTGTCTCGCAATACGATACGGCGGTGATCAACGGATCCTTGGGAACGTGGGATGTCTCTGATCCGAGCCGTTATCCACCGGGCGGGCCGTATCGCTTCCAGTTGGTCGTCGTGGACATCTACGGCAACACGACGACATGCACGATCCCGGTCAACATCGTCGCGCCCTAGATGATTTTCGATTTTAGATACTGGATTCTCGCTGCGGGCAGTTTTTGACTGAGCTTCGGGCATATCATCGACTTTGGACTATCGACTAACGACTTTGGACTAAGAACCTATCCGAAAATTCTTCGTCGACGCACCAGAAACGCTCGCAGGAACAATTTTCGGATAGAGTCTAAATACAGGAGGACGTATGCGTATCCGTTTGGCTCGTGAAGACGATTGGAAAGCGTGTCTGGCAATCGATGCTGCGTTTGAAACCGAATCTGCGTGGCAGATGGAAGGGATACAGAACGATGGTGAGTGGGGTGCGCTTTTTCGAGAAGTGCGTTTGCCGCGTAAACAACGGATTGCCCCTTTTCTCACTCCGGAGGCCAGGGCAAAGTGCTGGGCGCGCAGCGATAACTTCTGGATTGCCATTGAAGCCCGCAAAGTGATCGGCTACCTGGCATTGTCGGTAGCGGCTGAGCGTGGCGAGGCACGCATCAATGACCTGGTGGTGATGGAAGCATATCGTCGCCACGGGGTCGCTACTGAACTGTTGAACCGTGCCGCCGAGTGGGCTTTGCGCAAGGACGTCGAGCATCTGATTCTGGAGTGTCCGCTCAAGGCACAGCCGGCAATCGGTTTCGCGCTCAAGCACCGCTTTGTCTTTTGTGGGTTTCAGGATGCGTATTGGCCAGGACAGGAAGTCGGGATTTTCTTCCGCAAGCGCGTGCGATAAAAGGTACAGGAAGCAAGATACAGGAAGCAAGATGCAGGAAGCAAGATGCAGGAAGCAAGATGCAGGATGTAAGGTAGGATAGCGTAATTGTTCTGAAATCGACTATCGACTTTGGACTTTTATTTTTACTTATGGATTGGTTACATTTTCTCATCAAAGCGAATGATGTATTGATGGCGGGTCTGGCAGCGACCGCTTTTGCCCTCGCGCTCTACCTCCTTTTTTACAATCGCCAGAGCCGGGTTTCGAACACCTTCGGCGGTTTGTTAGTGTGCGTGATCGTCGTCTATTTGGTCGACCTGCTACCGCCCAACGCCACAGCCCCGGCGCGGGCAGGGATGCTGCTGCGCTTACAGTGGTTGGGCATTGCGTTCACCCCGCCATTTTACATAGAATTTGTGCGCGCGATTCGTCTTTCAGTGATGGAAGACCGCTTCCCCGGCTGGGCGCGCTGGGGCAGCTTCGTACTCAGCGGCGTTGTCGCACTGCTGGCCTTCTTCACCGATCTTGTGGTCTATGAGGGGGTGTCTTATAACGGTGCGGTCTCAGCTGGGGCGCAGCATTTGCTACCTGGCCCGCTCTTTTATCCTTTCGCCTTCGCCTTTGCTGGCGTCGCGTTGTGGGGATTGCGGGAAACGCTCATCGCACGTCGCCGGTGTTACACTCATGCGGCGCGACGCCGAATGGCGTACTTGCTCGTCAGTTTTATCGCGCCAGCTATGGGCGTCTTCCCTTATCTGCTGCTGATCGGCTGGCCGACGCAACTGCCGGGAATCTTTTTCTGGCTCCTGCTTATCGTGGGGAACGTTGCCGTCGCCGCGATGCTGGTGTTGATGGCCTACAGCGTCGCTTTTATCGGCGCGCTGACGCCTGACCGGGTGATCAAGCACCGTATGGTGCGTTTCCTCCTGCGCGGTCCGCTGACGGCGAGTCTTGCGCTGGTGATGTTCGGCGTCGGGCTGACGCTGGAACCGGTGTTGGGCGTGCGCCAGCACACGCTCTCGTTGATTGCCTCTGCCGGAACTGTCATCGCGATGCAGTTGGGCGTGGAACTGGCAAAGCCTTTGATTGACCTGGCGCTCTATCGCGAGGGGCGAGAAGAGGTGGCGCGTGTGCAGGAATTGAGCCAACGCCTACTGACCACTGCCGATCTACGCCAATTCCTGGAGAACGTGCTGGCTGCGGTCTGTGAAATCCTCCACAGTAGTGGCGGCTTTCTGGCAATGTTGGACAACGGCGAGTTGCATTGGGATATCCGCTGTAACTGGTCGCTCTCGCAAGAGGATGTCGCCCAGATTCCTTTGCAGGAAGTGTCGTGCGCGGAAAAGCAGGACCGTTTTATCCTCTGGGATGGCTATTGGGTGCTCGTCATCTACGATAAGAGCGGGGATGAGATGCTCGGTTTGATCGGGTTGCGCGCACCTGAAGCCCGCCTGCCCCTTGCCACGGAGCAGGGAGAGTTGCTGGACGAGCTGCTGGTACAGGCGAGCGCTGCGTTGGAGGATCGACGGTTACAACAAGTGGTGTTCGGCGCTTTCTCGCCGCTGCTCTCTGAGCTGACCGACATCCAGAGACGTGGGAGAATCCTGCGCTACGCCGGTGAAGCGGTAGGTGGCTTTATGTTGACCCAGTCACCGGAACTGCCGCAGTGGGTGCACGATGCGCTCGCGCACTATTGGGGTGGCCCGCGTCTGACCGAGAACCCGCTGCTGGATCTGGAAGTTGTCAAACGGGCTGCTGCCGGTCACGATGGAAACGTCGTCAAGGGCTTGCGCATGGTGCTGGTCGATGCCATTGAGCGTTTGCGCCCCGATGGCGAACGCAAGTTGACAGCGCCGGAATGGCTGCTATACAATATACTTGAAATGAAGTTCCTGCGCGGGCACAAAGTTCGCGAGGTGGCGATGCGGCTGGCGGTGAGTGAGTCGGACCTGTATCGTAAACAGCGGATAGCGATTGAAAATCTGGCCGAGATCATCGTACTTATGGAAGAAGAAGCGCATAACGATCAAAGCACGTTACCGGCCGCGCTGCATAACAGCCAACATCAACAGAACGTTATGCAACCGTGAGATTTTGGCGAAGGAATTTTACAGAGGTCGGCTAGAATCTGTATCCTTCGTTAGGTTGGTGGCAAAAGGAGTTATTGGTATGGATAATTATGTTCCCCCGCATTCGCCGCTTTGTGAGAGTTATTGGGATGTTATTTTGGAAGAGGGTCCGGTCAGTATGGGGCACGCTGCCGTTGCTTGGGAGTGGATTGAAGCACCGGAGGTGCCAATGGCTGTGTGGGACGAAGCCCGTCAACTTTTTCGCACCCACGCAATTTTGGAGTTAGTCATCGACGGCTTTAACCGGGGCGGGCTAATGGCGCACTGGAAAGGCGTGGAGTGTTTCATCCCGGCCTCGCACCTAACCGATTATCCGTTCCCCGCCGATCCGGATGCACGCGAGCACTGCTTCGAAGATTTCGTTGGCAGGAAGTTACAGTTGTGCGTCATCGAAGTGGAGCCGGCCCGTAATCGCATTCTCCTCTCGGAACGTCAGGTGTCGGAGTGCGAGTTGATGCAGCCCGAGTGGCCGGACTGGTTGTGCGCCGGCTACACGTGCACGGGGAAAGTCACCAGCGTGCGCCCGTTTGGCGCATTCGTCGATATCGGCCCGCTGGAAGGTATGGTGCATATTTCCGAGATCTCGTGGGGCCGCGTGCGCGATCCCGAAGACTTTTTGCAACCGGGGCAGGATGTGCGCGTCAAAATCCTCAACGTTGATCTGGAACATCAGCGTGTAGGCTTGAGCGTGAAACGGCTCAAGGCCAACCCCTGGATGTCCGTCCACACGCAGATCAAGCCAGGCGACGTCCTCACCGGCATCATCGCCAGCGTTGAGCGTTTCGGCATTTTCGTCGAATTGGTGGATGGTCTTGAGGGCCTGCTGCATGCCTCTGAATTAGAGCGAAACGACGGTGTCGGCGCCGGTTACTACGACTACAGCGTAGGACAACGTGTCACGGTGCGCGTTTTAGAGATCGTGGCTGAAGAACATCGCATTGCGTTAGGAATGGTGGACGGAGGGCGCGCACATGACACGGCGTAAAGCCGCCTCGATGGCCCGGCCTGCCGGACGCCGGCGGACCACATCCCGCAGCAAGAAAATGGCTGCATCTACACGGGCGTCTACGACCACCTCTTCGAGGAGGACCAGCAAGTCACGCGCAGCGGCGCAAAAGGTTAGTGTGGGGAGTGTTTTGGTCAGGGTCGCGCAGCTCTTCTTCAGTTGGCTTAAGGGGCCTACCGGACAACAGTTGCTGGCTGTGGCGCTCATTCTCTTCGGATTACTGACAATTGTCGCTCTCACCGGCAAAGTCGAAGGTGTTAACTCCGGAGTGTTGATCAATGGGTGGGTGCATCTGTTGGTGTTCGTTTTCGGTTGGGGAGCTTATCCTGTAGCGGCGATGATCGTTGCACTGGGGTTGCTGTGGCTACGTCACCTGGTCCACCGGCCGATGACCTGGCGTTGGCGTCCGGTACTGGGCTTCGAATTGACCCTCATCGCGCTGTTGACACTTACCGCGACGCTCATCAGCGGTGTGGCGGACTCCCCACGCAGTTGGGGATTGGTCGAGTCGGGCCGGGGGGGTGGTGTGATCGGCTGGGCATTTTACGTGCTGCTGAACGATGCTTTCGGTCCACTGATCACCGGTTTCCTTATGGCGTTGGTGATCCTGATCGGGCTTGCACTCGCGTTTGATGTGACGAAAGAAGACCTAAGCCTCTTTGGACAGCGCCTCGTCGAGATCGGCGCGGCGTGGCGCGCACGACAAGCCAACGCTAAGCTGCAAGAAAGTGCATCCGAGCCTGTGGCGCAGGTGCAGGTGTCCGGCGGGGTTGCCATTTCACCGATCCCGCAGCGTCACGAAACCTCCGCGCCGGTTGTTGAATCGCCGCCGGTGGCTCCGCAGGATACAAAAGCGTCGTCCGTCCCGTTGCCTTTGCGTGCCAAAGCAAGTCTCGATCCCACACCGCGTGCGGATACGCTGCCTCCCCTTACGTTGTTGAAGCAATCCAGGCGCGTGGGGATGGATCAAGCGGACTTGCGGCGTAAGAGCCTCATCATCGAAGAGACGCTGGCGCAATTCGGTGTGCCCGCGCAAGTAACCGAAGTGCGCCCTGGCCCCACGGTCACGCAATTCGGTGTCTCCCCTGGCTACATCAGCCGGGGTGCGGACGGCGAAGAGCAGCGCAAGGTGCGCGTCAGCCAGATTGCGTCGCTGGCCGACGATCTGGCGCTGGCGCTGGCGGCGAAATCATTGCGCGTCGAAGCACCTGTGCCCGGCCGCGCCGTCGTCGGCATCGAAGTGCCCAACGCCGACATTGGCCTGGTCTCCCTGCGCGCCGTGCTGGACAGCGAGGAATTCCGTAAATGCGGCAAACCCCTCTGCGTGGCAATAGGGCTGGACGTCGCCGGTTCGGCCATCGTCGCCGATCTTTCGGCGATGCCCCACCTGCTCGTTGCCGGGACGACCGGCAGTGGCAAGAGCATCTTCATCAAGGCGTTGGCAGCCAGCCTGATTATGCACAACCAGCCCGAGAATTTACGCTTGATCGCCATCGATCCCAAGATGGTGGAGTTGAGCCATCTCAACGGCCTCCCGCACCTGTTGGGCAGTGCCGAATCCGATATGGAAAACATCGTCCGGACGCTGCGCTGGGTGGCGCACGAGATGGACCGCCGCTATAAACTGTTCTCGGAGACGGTGGCGCGCAACCTGGACGACTACAATCGTAAAATGGCACGCAAGGGCGAAGAGACGCTGCCGCGCATCGTTGTCTTTATCGACGAGCTGGCCGATTTGATGTTGTCCACGCCGGAGGAGACCGAACGCATGTTGACGCGCATCGCACAAATGGCGCGTGCCACCGGCATCCACCTGGTCGTCGCCACGCAGCGCCCCAGCACCGACGTGGTGACGGGGCTGATCAAAGCCAACTTCCCCGCGCGGGTGAGCTTCGCGACCACCAGCAACGTCGATTCGCGCGTCATCATCGATACGCCGGGCGCCGAATCGCTACTTGGGCGCGGTGACATGCTTTTCTTGCCACCGGATGTCTCCGCGCCACAGCGCGTACAAGGCTGTTACATTTCGGACGAAGAGCTGGAGGTCATCATCCGCTTCTGGCAGAAGAGCGCGGGCGCCACGCCTGCCAAACCGCCGTGGGAAGTGATCGTTGAGGCAAAAGGCCCTGAATCGTTGCGCATCGATGGGCAGTCGGAAGACGCGGATTTATTGGAACGTGCCCTTGCCATCGCCAAGAGCCGGGGTCGTATTTCAACCTCCGGTTTACAGCGACAGTTGCGCATCAGCTATCCTCGTGCCGCCCGATTGATGGAAGAGATGGAGCAGATGGGGATCGTCGGTCCCCAGGAAAGCGCCGGGCGCAAGCGCCAGGTCATCCTCGGTGGGGACGATGAGGATTGAGGCCCTACCGTGATGAAAGCGAAAAACAAGAGGGACCTATGCCAGGGTCCCTCTTTGTATTTTGCTTGTATTGTATTTTGTGCTACACTTTTATTAGCGCTGTGTCATATCCCTCGATGAGGAGCCGAGACAGGTGAACAACCATTTGGCGATTCTCAATGAGATCTTGCAGTTCCTGCGGCGGTTTCAGCGCGCGGAGCATTTGGTGCAAGAGAGCCTCACATTCATAGCCCAGTTGACCGGTTGGGGAGGCATCGCCTTGCTTTCGCCGGATCACGAAACGGGCACGGTGCGCGTCACGGCCTCGACAGGAACGTTGGCCCCGCCGCTCAATGAGGTCATACCCGCCGATCACCCCATGCTCGTCACCGCACTCCAGACCAAGTTCCTCCACTACGTTCCCGAGGTTGCCGGCACTGGCGTGGTGTTCCCGCTCAACGTTGACCTCGCCAGTGCTTTACTCGTCCCCTTGAAGCGCGGTGAATGGATTCACTTGCTGCTCTACGTGGTGAGTGATGTGCCCGATGCTTTTGATGCGGATACACGGTTGTTCGCCGAATCGCTGGCTGAAGTTCTCTCCTCGGCCTATCAGAACTCGGAGCTTTATGTCTCCTTGCGGCGGGAAGCGTTCGAGCGCCGGCAGACCGAGGATCGCTTTTGGGCAACGACGCGCAAGACGGAGACCCTGTATTTCGTCACGCGTGCTCTGATCGCCTCGCGTTACCTCGACGATATCTTCCCGGTGGTGTTGAACAGCATTGCGAATGCACTGCGCGCCCACGTCGTCTGGTTGGTGCACTTCGACCCTGTAAATCAGCAGGTAGACACCTTGTATGCCGGTGGGGATGCGCCAACTGTCTTACCGCAACTAAGCTTTGATGAGTTTTCGCGGGGTGTCGTGGATGAAGTGTTGCGCGACGAGCGACCTCTTTTCCTTACCAAAACGGCAGTGGAGGCGCGCGCCCAAGTGGGGGGAGTGCCGCCGTGGTATTACGCGGCTGAAGCAGCCGGCTCTGTCGCTGTAGCCCCGTTACTGATGCAAGGCCAGTTCTGTGGCGTTTTGATAGCGGTCAATCGTTCGGATCAACACGATTTCACCCAGCCGGACGTGGATTTGCTAATGGCGATTTCGGCGCAGATTGTAGCCGCCATGGAGCACGCGGAGCTTTTCCAGGTGATGGAGGAAGAGCGCGAGCGACTGCGCACGGTGGTGCAATCCAGTCGCGATGGAGTGATCTTGTTGGGCACCGATCTGCGCTTGTTGGTCGTCAATCTGCCGGCGCTGCGTTTTCTCGGTTTGCCCGATGAGCCGGGAGCCTGGATCGACCGTTCGCTGTGGGATGTCGTCAGGGCGCTGCGCGAGCACGCGCGGCACGTGGTCAGGATCATCCTTGACGAGATGCGCTGTATCCGTGATGGCGACGATCAACCTCACAATGGTGAAGCAAAGATTGGCCTGCGGACCATTCATTGGGTCAGTTGGCCGGTGCGGGGCGATGCACAACCTTTGGGCCGGCTCTTTATGATGCGCGATGTCACCGACGCGCGGCTATTGGACCAATTCCGCGATGATCTCACGCACACGATGGTTCACGACCTGCGTAACCCATTGACCGGCATCCATGCTGCGCTTACGTTGCTGCTGCGCGGGGCTGGCGATTCACTATTGGAGGGACAACGGCGTATCATCAGCATTGCATTACTCAGCGCCGAACGCATGGTCAAGCTGGTCAACGCGATTCTGGATATCAGCCGTTTGGAGACCGGGCAGATGCCGTTGAAGCCGGTCGTCTTCCGCTTCTCGGATATTGTGCGTGATTCGGTTGAACTGCAAAAGCTGACCATGACACAAAACGATCTGAATTTTGTCAATGCTGTGCCTGAGGATGTTCCGCTAGTTCGAGCCGACAGAGAGTTGATTGAGCGCGTGTTGCAAAATTTGATGGGCAATGCGTTCAAATTCACGCCGGCCGGTGGAGAAATCTCCGTGCAGGCGGTGGTGGAACCCGAACTGCCTGACAAACTGTGCGTCTCCGTTTCCGACACCGGGCCGGGCATTCCGCCTGAGATCCGGCGTAACCTCTTTACCAAGTTTGTGGCGGGACAGCAAACCGAGCGCGGCAGCGGTCTGGGTCTGGCTTTCTGCCGAATGGTTTTGGAGGCTCATAGCGAGCGCATTTGGGTAGCCGAAACTTCGGAACAAGGGACGACGTTCACTTTCACGTTGCCGTTGGCCGGTTCTGCATCGTAGATTGCGTTCGGGTGGGGCGCACGGTGCGACGCGCACTGTACACGTGCGCCCCGCCTTAACATGCATGAGGGAAGATGACAATTTCACTGCTGCCTAAAAAGATGCATGACATCCACACGCTGTTGCGGGCACTGGACTGGCACGCGGTTGGCTACGACGTGGAACAGGAGACGCAGGCCCGGCTGGTCATCGTTGGCCCGGTGAATAGCGGCAAATCTACGCTTTTCAACCGTCTGCACGGGCGCAAGCTGTCGGCGGTGAGTGCCGTGCCCGGTACGACGAAGGGCGTCATCGAACATCCGATCGGGCCATTTTTGCTGGTAGACACCCCTGGCTTTGGCGAGGTGTGGGGCGTGGACCGTGCCGAGATCGCCCGTGAGGCCACTGCCGGCGCGGATTTGATTCTGCTCCTATTGGATGCAGCGGCGGGCGTGCGCCAGAGCGACCACGACCTCTACACGGCGCTGCGCGCGCTGAACCGCCCGGTGATCGTTGCCCTGAACAAGGCCGACCTGGTGAAGAAGGATTTGCCGTGGATTTTGGAGAACGCCGAAAAGCTCCTCGGCGTGCGGCCCACACCGATTTCGGCGCAGACGGGCATGGGCATTGTGGATGGGCTGTTGCCCGCGATTCTGAGCGCGCAACCGGCGGTCGCCGTGGCGATGGCACGGGCGCTCCCCGACGTGCGCGCGCACATCGTCAACCGCGTCGTGCGGCGCACTGCCTGGACCAACGCGCCGATCTCGCTGCAACCGGTCCCCGGACTGGATATCCCCATTCTGTTGGCCGCGCAAACGCGGATGGTACTGCGCATCGCAGCGGCTTACGGTGAATCGATGAACGTCTCCCACGCGCGCGAGCTGCTGACGACGATGGCGGGCGGTCTCCTCTCACGTTACCTGGGATCGCAACTTGCTAAATTCGTCCCCGGTTTGGGCTGGATCGTCTCGGCGGTCATCTCGGCGATCAGCACGTGGGGCATCGGGCAAGCGGCGCGCGCCCACTTCGAGGCCGGTCGCACGATCAAAGGTCCGGAGTTGCGCGGGGTGTACCAGCACATGCGCCGTCTGGCGCCGCGCCGCCTGTTCCGTCGTCGCCGGCCCGAGTCAGATTCCACGGAAACGTTGTTGCTGGAGCCGGCGACGCCGGAATCGCCGGAGTCTGAAACGGTCTGAAGATGGGTAGGGATGGCCTATGGACGTTCTGCCCTCCACGCTGGTCGATGTCGATGAACTTCGCGAGGAGATCCGTGAGCAGGTGCAGGCGCAGGTGCGGAAGCAATACCGTATCTACGCCGTTGTGCTTGCCGCGATGGCGCTGGTCGCCGGTGTGCTGATCGGCATCGACGTGACACCGGAACGGGCGCAACCCGGCGATATTCTCACCCCACCGCCGTATTGGGGGCAGATGTGTGCCCCGGCGACGGTCGGGGATGCGATCACTTCTCGCCCTACGGTGACGCCGCACCCGTTGCGCGTCTACGTCAGTGGCGCGGTGGCGCAGCCTGGCGTTGTGGTGCTGCCCGTGGATAGTCTGCTTGCCGATGCGCTGGACGCCGCCGGGGGCGCGGCTGATGATGCTAATATGGACGGCATCAACCTGGCGGCACCGCTCGCGGACAACCAGCACGTGATCGTGCCCCGTTGTACGGCCACGCCGCTACCGGCAACCCCCGTTGTGGCTATCGCACTTCCAACCGTTGGATTGGTGAACATCAACACGGCGACCACCACCGAGCTGGAGATGCTACCGCACATCGGCCCGGCCATGGCGCAGCGTATTATCGCCTACCGCGCGGCCAACGGGCCGTTCGAACGGATCGAAGACATCCAGAACGTCGAAGGCATCGGCCCCACGCGCTACAATGACCTTGCGCCGCTCATTACGGTGGGACCGTAGGATTGGAGATTTGTTGATTGGAAATTGGTGGATTGGAGAGATTCTTCACCTCTTTATTCACTGATTCGCTGATTCGCTCATTCATGCTTTGGAGCAGTTATGCTTGGACAGTTACTCACGTGGTATTTGACGATGCAGTTTTTTGCGCTGGCGGGATTGCCGCTGGCGTCTGTGTGGCTGCGGCGCTTGCGCTCGCGTGGATACGCGGCAGCCAAGATGCTGGGCCTGCTGCTGACCGGCGTGCTGGTGTGGTGGGGCAGTATCCTGCACCTGTGGGAGAACACGACGTCTGCCATACTCGCTGCGGCGGGTCTCGTTTTTGTCGTGGGCATGTGGGCGCTGTGGCGGCATCGAGCGGAGGTGCGTCCCTGGCTGCGGGAGCAGGGAGCGTTTATCCTCACCACAGAGGCGCTCTTCCTGGGCGCGCTGCTGCTGTGGACGGTGGTGCGCGCTTCGCAACCGCAATTGGAGACGGCGGGCGGCGAAAAATGGATGGAGATCGCGTTCCTCAACGCCATTCTACGCTCGCCGCAGATGCCGCCGCACGATCCCTGGCTCTCCGGCTATGCGATTTCTTACTATTACCTGGGCTACTTCCTGCTCGCGATGCTCACGCGGCTGGCGGCGCTCCCGGCGACGGTAGCCTTCAACCTGGGCTGCGCGGGTTGGTTCGCGCTGGCAGCGGTGGGTGCTTACGGCATCGTCTACGATCTGCTGGAACGACGGGGCGTGCTGCGTTCGCTGTTCGCCCCTCTACTGCTCTTGCTGACTGGCAACGCGGAGGGCTTTCTCGAAGTGCTGCACGCGCGCGGGCTGCTGTCCGCCAGATTCTGGGCGTGGCTGGACATCCGCAATCTCAACACCGCGCCACGGCCGCCCTTCTCCTGGGTTCCTACGCGTTTCTTCTGGTGGTGGCAGGGATCGCGGGTGCTCACCGACTACGCGCCCTGGGGCGACCGCATCGAGATCATCGACGAGTTTCCCGCGTTCAGCTTCACCCTGGGCGACATGCACCCGCACGTCCTGGTGTTGCCGTTCACGCTGCTGGTGGTCGCGCTCGCGCTGAATCTCTACCGCGCATTGAGCGAAGGCGAGTTCCGCGCTGAGTGGCTGCCCCACCTTAAGTGGGTGACCCACCTTGGGTGGGGCCGCTTTGAGGAGGGTGAACGCTTCGCGTTGCTCGTGCGCCTCGCACCGATGGCGGGCTATGCGCTCGTGTTGGGTGCACTTGCTTTCATCAACACGTGGGATTTCCCCATCTACTGGGCATTGATTGTGGGCGGGATGGTGCTGGCGCGTTATGCACGCCTGGCGGATGGGACGCCCACGTTCCGGCAGATGTGGGCGCGATTCTTCGCCGCTTTGTGGAGGACGCTGCCGGAGGCGTTCGTCCTGGGCGTGTTGAGCGTGCTGTTGTATTTCCCGTACTGGTACGCGCTGCGTTCGCAGGCGGGGGGCGTGCTGCCCAATCTTTTCAATGCCACGCATTGGCCGCAGTTCGTGGTGATGTTTTCGCCATTGCTGCTGCCGTTGCTCGGTGTGATCGCCGGCGCGGCGCGTGACGCAGGCGTGTCGTGGTGGTGGGTACTGGTAGGCGGTGTGGGGCTGGTGGTCGCCATCGCGCTGCTGGGCCTGCTGGTTGGCGCGGGTGCGGCGTATCCCTACCTGCAAAGCGTCTGGCGCGGCGAACCGATCCAGGGGCTGTCGATCACGCCGGAGGTGATTATCGAAGGTATCAAAACGCGCTGGTTGCGTCCCTGGGTCGGCCTGGCCCTCGCGCTCGCCGTCACGGCGGCGGTATTTGCGCTTCTTAGCCGTCAGCGATCAGCTTTCAGCCGTCAGCCAGAAATTGCCTCCCAATACCCAGTCCCTAATCCCGAATCCGCAATTCCAAATCCACCATTCACCATCCAACATCCAACATCTCCACATACTCCTTACTCCCTACTCCCTACTTCCTATTCCCAATTTCCCCTCCTCCTCGTCCTCATCGGCCTGCTGCTCACGCTGGCGCCGGAGTACGTGTATCTCAAAGACGTGTTTATGGCGCGGATGAACACGATCTTCAAGTTCTACTTCCAGGCGTGGATTTTGTGGAGTCTGGCGGGCGCGTGGCAAATCGCACGCTGGCTGGAACCGCGCGACACTCGGCGAGAGGCGCGGTTTCCCTGGCGGGCGCTGGCGGTGGGATTATCTTGTTTGCTGATCGCCGTGGGCTTGCTCTACACGATTTTGGCCGTACCGGCGCGAGCGCGCGAACACGGCACGCCGTGGACGCTGGACGGCGCAGCGTGGCTGGCGACGTCCCACCCGGGCGACTATCTGGCGATTCAGTGGCTCAACGCCAACGTTGAGGGCGTGCCGGTCATCGTCGAAGCGCCGGGCGACCAGCATCGCGCTTACGTCTACGAGGGACGCATCTCCGCGCTCACCGGCTTGCCCACCGTCCTGGGCTGGGGCGGTCATCAACGGCAGTGGCGCGGTAACTACGACGAACCCGCGCGCCGCGAGGTGGAACTGGAGACGCTCTTCGCCACGCTCAACCCGACCGAAGCGCAGGTGATCCTGGATCGCTACAACGTATCCTACATCTACATCGGCTCCGTCGAACGCCAGCGCTATCCCGCCGAAGGGCTGGAGAAGTTCGCTACGACGTTTCCGGTAGTTTACGCGGGCGGGGACGTGGTGATTTACGGCGTGGGGCGGTAAGAAAGCTCCGCGTCACTGTTCTTAAGTGCAGTCACAATCGCCACCAGGCTGATCACCAGTATCGCCAGGTGGGGCATCGCGTAGACCCAGTGCGCCACGAATGGACTCGGCGGTGTGCCGTCGGATATCCCCGTGCCGTGGAACGTGAACCATAGAAAAATCGGGAGCACTTGCAGAAGGGCTAAAAACAGATAACCGAGCGCCAGGATGCCCCGGAAAAGCTTCTTCGTGGTGCGCCCGATGGCGAGAGCCAATAGCGTGAGGACGATGCCCGTGTACAGAGAGACCTCCCCCCATGACGTCACTTCTGCTTCGGTCGGGCCAAAGGCGTGGAAGATGTAGGGCAACCCCAGCAGGATCGCGCCGATACTGCCAACGAGCATAACGGCAACTTTTTTCATCCGTGTTTATTCTCCTTTCGCGTAAACATAGACGGCTTCGTCATCGTTCATCTCGCCGGTCGCTTTGAAGCCGACGCTCTCGTACAACTTGATCGCCTTCACGGTGAAAGGATTATAGCCTGTCTTTCTCCACACGCGAATTTGACAGACCCCGCAAGTCAGGTGTTGCAAAGCCCGCCTTTCACGATAGAATAACCGGCGCGGGATCACTATCCCACGCAAGTATGTTTTGGAAACCGATTAAATGGTGATAGCGGAAAAATGAACAAGGAAAGCCTGTCTGCTCTAGCCGCCCACTTCATCCCTCCCGATGACACCCTCGCCGACGTCCACGAACACGGCGCGGGCAACATCAACGACACCTACCTGGTGACGACGGCGGTGGGGCAGCGCTTCATCCTCCAGCGGATCAACCAGAACGTGTTCAAGCACCCTGAGT
>Ga0209614_1000286_pt1 | contig 46335 bp, 42 predicted proteins | sample BlaSprsedimmetaG_FD_185484 | JGI IMG/M metagenome (GOLD analysis project Ga0209614, IMG submission 185484) | Hot spring sediment bacterial and archeal communities from California, USA to study Microbial Dark Matter (Phase II) - Blank Spring... ...
CAATTTGTACGCATCCAGCATCGAACGCGGCGGAAACGTGATCGCCTTCGGTTTGCAGACGTTCGCGCACGAGTTGCATCCTATCACGCAGGCGAACGGATCGGCTACCCACACTTTGCCATCTTCGGTAGGAGCCAGACAGTGTGTGCTGCACAGCTTGAGGCAGACGCCACAGCCGTTGCACAGGTCTTCATTGACGGTAGGGAACCAGGGAATCGTCTCGCGGGGATAGCCGCGCCATAGCCCGTAGCCACGCTGCCGCACCGGCTCCCCGCTCTCCGCCCGCGCCAGGTACGCCGCGTATTCACGCTCCAGGGCCGCGGCGAATAGCGCTTGCGCGCTGGCAGGGATGTAGTTTTTCTTCTGGCGCACCCGTGCGACAATGCCTTCCCCCAAACCGGCGTCGCCCGGCTTGCACCCTTCGGCGCGCAGCGTATCGAAAATCTCATCCAACGCGCGCAATCCAATGGGGCAGCCATCTACGATGATCTGGCGATAACCGCTCATTGTAAACTAGAGTTGAAAACTAAGGCCGTTGGCTGCCACGAGCGCATCGGGAAGCGTCTCCACAAACGCGCGGATTGCATCGCGCACACGGCGATAGTGGGACAAGGCCTCTTCCTCGTTTTTGGCGTCGGCAGCCAGTTTGGGCGGATCGTCGAAGCCGTGGTGGATGACCACCGCGCGTCCCGGAAAGACCGGGCAGTTCTCTTGCGCATGCCCGCAGACGGTGATGACGTAATCGAAGAGGATGTCCATCACTTCGTTAACGTACTTGCTGCGATGCCCGGAGATGTCTACGCCGACTTCCGCCATCACTTTGACGGCGTTGAGATTCAGTCCATGCGTCTCGATGCCCGCCGAGTAGGCTGCGAGCGCATCGCCTTTCAATTTCCGGGTCCACCCCTCAGCCATCTGGCTACGGCAGGAATTGCCGGTGCATAGGAAGAGAATGTTCAGCTTATCCAATGTTATTACGCCCGCAACCAGCCGATGACTTCTGCCTTGCTCGGCAAACGCCCGGAGGACTTCACCGCGCCATCGACGACCAATGCCGGCGTGCTGGTAATGGGATAACTCATAATGTCGGTGATGTCGGTGACTTTGATGAACGTCGCATCGACGCCAATCTCTGCCGCGGCCTCACGCGCCGTCTGTTCCAACCGCTTGCACTTGGGACATCCCGTACCTAGAATCTTGATTTCCATGTCTGTCTCCTTGAATGTTTCAGATTAACATAAATCGTTTAGCAAGAGCATACGTGTGTTTTCTGCCAATGGGCCAATCGCAGTGTCCAAATCTTGAATCGTTTGCGCGCCTCCGACATTGATGAGAAAGTCGCCGAGTAAGCTGCGCCGATCTTTGGCGATGACCTCGCCCACCAACGCCGGTGCAGCCTGGGCTAAAGCGGCGACAACGTCGCGCCAGGTAGCGGTATCCGCCATGGTGATTTTGATCTCGCGCTGTCGCGCTATCATATACACGACCCCACTGGTTTCGAGAATGACAGTCTTACCCATCGTATGTTTCTCCTTATCTTACAAACCAACCAAAGATCAATCCCGCCAGGGTGCTGAACACCGCCACCAGGCCCACATAAACCCAGGTCTTCTTCTTGCCGATGATTTTTTGCGTGATGAGGATCGATTGCAGGCTCAGCTCCGGGTCGGAGAGCAGGTAGGCCAGCAGCGGGCCGCGCTGCATCCCCAACGAGAGGAACGTCTGCGCGATGGGGACTTCCACCAGGGTGGGGAAGTACATGAAGACGCCGAAGAACACGCCCGCCATGTTCGCCCAGACAGTGTTGCTCCCCGCCAGCGTCGTGATCCACGCAGCAGGAATCAGCACGCGCGCCGCCCCGGCGACGAAGACGCCCACCAGCAGCAGCGGCATAATCTGCTTGACGAAGCGCCACATCTCCCACAGCCATTCCTGTATTTCGTACACCTCGAATTTCTTGACCGCCATCCACCACACGCCGGCCAACAGCACAATCTCGGCAAGCAGCTTGCCCGTCACACCGATGGTCAGCCCCGTGCGCGCCACCGAGACGCTGAACGAGGCAACCAGTAACGTTGCAGTAATCAGGCCCAGCGCGGCGAACGTCCACCCATTGAAGCCCTCATCCACGTGATCCAGCCCCTTCCAGGCCGTCACGCCGATGGTCGCCAGCAAGCCGATAAGCAACACACCCTGCACGCTCACCCCTTCGATGCCCAACGTAGGATTCGGCGGAACGAGGCCGTTCAACCAGGTTTGCATCTCGTAGGACCAATGGGCGGGCGCACTTGCTTTACCTGCTGCCAGTGCCGCGCCGGAACGCAAATCGAAGGTCAGATAATTGTTGGTGAGCACACCCACCTGCAACGTCCCGGCGATGAGGATACCCAACAGCAGCGCGAAAAAGGCCCACGTCCGCGCCGGGACTACGGCCCCTTGCGCGAAGGCGTCCTGCTGATTGGTGGCTTCGTCATGTTCGGCATCCGACGTGCGGAAGAACCACGCCATCAGCAAGCCAATCCCCACGCCGAAGACGATGGAGAGCACCACGCGCGCCAACGCAATATCCATTCCGATGGCGACGCCGGTGAGCGAGATGGCGAGGATGTTGACTGCCGGGCCGACGAAGAGGAAGGTAATCGCCGGGCCAAGCCCCGCCCCCTTCTTGTAGATGCTGGCAAACAGCGGCATAATCGTGCACGAGCAGACCGCCAGCACGAAGCCGCCGACTGCCGCCGCCGGATAGGAAATCCACTTGGACGTATTACGGCCCAGGTACTTGGTGATGGCCTCTTTGGGGACCAGCGCCGCCAGCGCGCCGGCAATGAGGAACGCCGGCAGCAGGCACAGCAGCACGTGCGCGGCCAGATACGCCGCCAGGCTGCCCAACCCAGTTTGCACGAGATTGCCGATATACTGCACGATAGTCATACACTGACTCCGCTACAATGAGGATTCTTCATATTCAACAAATTGAATATGTTGTACTGCGTATGCCATGATTTGTCAAGCAAAAAGGGTGTTTCGCTGCAAAAGCAAAACACCCTCAGAAACGAGTTGGCGCGCGTAGGCTTACGCTTCGTCAATCTCCACCGGCACAGGTTCTAGAACCTGTCTGGCAGCCGGGTGCCAGAATCCGCGTTTGCCCAACACTTTGCCCAGAGCCACCAGGCCCAACATCACCGGAACCTCCCAGAACAGGCCCATCGTGGTACCCAGTGCCGCGTAGGAGCCAACGCCGTACAGCGCGACCGCGGTGGCGATGGCAATCTCGAAATGGCTGGACGAACCGATCAGCACCGTGGTGATGGCCTCCCGATAATGCAGCTTGAAGAGGCGCGTAATCAGCAGGTTGTAACCGACCACAATCACAAAGCCCAACAGCAGGGGGACCGAGATGAGCAGCAGTGCATCGAAGTTGCCTGTCAACACCTCACCGTTCAGCGAGAACAAAATGACCAACGTCATCAGCAGCGCCCCAATGGCGACTTTCTCCACAACAGGGCGGTAGGTATGCTCGAACCAGTCTTCGCCTTTGAGCCGAGTGAACAGTCGCTTGGTGACAATGCCCAAAACGAGCGGCAAGCCGATGAAGACCAGGGTTGAGATCAACAACAGGCCGCGGTCAATGGGAATCCCCTGAATGCCGGTCAACAACGAGACAAGTGGCGCATACAGGAACAGAATGGTAATGGTATTCAGGCTGGTATTGATGACGTTCTGCTCCTGATTCCCATCCGCCAACCGGCCCCATACCAGCACCATCGCCGTACAGGGACTCGAACCCAACAAGATAACGGCAACCATCAGTTGCTCGTTTCCCTTCAAGAACAGATTCGCCAAGGTCACGGTGACCAAGGGGGCGACGATCCAGTTGGAAAACAAACTGAGCAGAATGGGTTTAGGATTATCTTTTAGACGTTTGATCTCGGATACCTGCAAGTTCAACAACGCAGGATACATCATCAAGAACAAGCAGATGCCGATAGGGATAGAAATCCCCCGAATTTGCCAGGAATCAATGGTCTCTCCAAGACCTGGAATCGTCCGCGAAAGCAGAATGCCGAGGCCCATACAAAGGGCCACCCAGACGGCGAGGTATTTTTCGAATTTACTCACGACATATCTCCTTGATCAGTGTAGAATATGGTGCTCCGCTAGATAGCCTGCTTGTATATGAACGTGTATTGATATACGATGCAAAAAAAACGCGCTCACGCGCACTTATGTGGACTGGCACCATACGCCGCATCTGGGCCGAGATGAGCGATATCCAAAAGCTGGCGGAATTGCGTGTTGAGATCCGCCAGCTTTTCCGGGATGATGGAATAGTAAACCCATTGGGCCTCACGGCGATCCTGGAGCAGACCGGCGCGACGCAACACACCCAGGTGATGCGAGAGCAACGACTGCCGCAGACCCAATGCATCAATGAGATCGCACACGCACAATTCCTGGCGCATCAGCATGCTCAGGATACGCAGGCGATTTACGTCTGAGATCACACGCAGCGTGCTGGCCAGCTCAACCACCAGCGCGTGATCACTTTCTCTCAACTCTGTCATCCAGGTTCACACGGTCCTTTTTGCGTATATCAATGACGGTTGATATTGTAATCGTAGCCACAGATTTGTCAAGGGGTCTTCTCACCCAGGCGATAGATAGCTTACCTTCGTACAGATTGAACGTTCACCCGCCGTCGGGTTAACTTTCCGTGAATATAGCTATCAGTGTTGACATTTGTCTGCAAATAAAATACTATTGAAGTAAGGAAAGACAGCGAAAAAATACTTATCAACCCCTGCCTCTTCGAGCGTGAAAATCAAACAGGAGGTGCAGCAATGGCCGTGATCACAGTTTCCAGAAAACTCGGCAGCGGGGGCGACTATATCGCCGAGAAAGCAGCACAAATGCTAGGCTACCATTACGTGGACAAAGCCTTCATCGAAGCCGTGCTTAGCCAATACGGTCTCGTCGAATTCGATGAAGCGTATAACACGATCCCCAGCTTTTGGGAGAAATTCGATGCGCAGAAAGAGGAACGCCGGGAAATGATGGTCTCGATGCTGAACCGCGTGATGCGCGCCGTAGCCCACCACGGCAATGTGGTGATCCTGGGGCGCAGTGGCTTTTTCTTGTTCGAGGGCTACACCGACGTGCTGAACGTGCGCATCCAGGCCCCGCTTTCGTTTAGGATCGAGCAGATTATGCAGAGAGACAAGGTCACACGCGATGAAGCGAAGGCGATTGTCAAGCATGGCGATGAAGTGCGCGCGACCTTCGTCAGGTCGTTTTATGGCATCGACTGGAATGTCACCACAGCCTTCGACCTGCTCATCGATACGAGCAAAATCTCCCCCGAAATGGCAATCAAATGGCTGGTCGAAGCCACCAAAGCCCTCGAAGCAAGAGAGAGCGATAAGGAACCCACGACGGCATCGATACAGGTAGATCACATTTTGGCCGCGGCTGTTGCGCAGGCGTTGCAGTAGTACAAAGACTACAAAAGTCTCAGCACGTATCGGAGCCTGCAGATCGCCCGTTCAGAGCAGGTATCCGCTCACCCAGGCGCTTCGTGAGACTTTTGTAGTCCGAAACCTGCGGCCTGGCTCACGGCGCCGGGCGATACACCCGCGCTACCTGCGCTGCAAAATCGGCCATACTCAGTCGCAGCGCGTCCGGTTCCAACACCTCCACCGCCCCGCCGAGAGGGAACAAGCGCGCGCGGGCCGTCTCCAAAGTGTCGAAGGAGAGGTCGAGTGTGAACCACCCCTCCGCATCCGGCGGGCCAGCGTGTCTTAGCGCCTCACGGCTGCGGCTGCCCAGGTAATACGCCAGCCACTCGCGCGCGCCCGGCGCAATGCGCGCCCGCACGTGGAATTGCTGCTGTCGTTCGGCGCGCTCGGCGCACCACGCTTTCCAGAATGTCTCCAGGACGAAATCGGACGGGCGGTTGAAGGTTTCCCCGGTCAGGAGCACGTCTATAAATTCACCCACCCGCCGCGCGCGGATGCGTCCACGGTGCGCGAAGACCAGATACCATTCCCCGGCTTTCACCACCAGACCGTAGGGGTCTACGGTCTGCTCGATCTCTACGGAGAAAATGGGCCGGTACTTCACCGCCAACCGGCGATCCTGCCACACGGCCTCGTGAATGATGCGCAAGTGTGGCGTTGGACCGCCGTCGTGCTCCCAACCCACCGCATCCAGGTAGAAGCGGTCGCGCACGTGGGCTTCGTCGCTGCGGCGGGAAGCGGGCAACGCAGCGGTGAGCTTGAGCAAGGCGGCCTTCAACGCCTGCGTCACGCCCAGTTCGGCCAGCGGCGCAGGGATGCTGAGCATGAACAGCGCCCGCACCTCGCCCTCCGACAGCCCGGTGAGGCTGGTGCGATAGCGATCCACCAGGGCATAGCCGCCGTCGCGGCCCGGCTCGGCGTAAATGGGGACGCCCGCCATCTCCAGCGCCTGGACGTCGCGGTAAATCGTGCGCTCGGTCACTTCCAGTTCCGCCGCCAACGCGCGGGCCGACATTTTGCCGCGCGTCTGCAACAACATCAGCAAAGACAGTAAACGGTCAGCCCGCATAAACACCTCCGGAAAACCACGAATCTAAACCCTTGCCGATCACGAATTTCAAATTTTAAGGGGGTTTTTGCGCTTGCGGGCGGCACCCGCAAGCGCAAAAACCCCCTTTTGTCCTCGCCTTTAGGCGCAAAATACCCAGCCCGGTGAATTTTCGGATAGATTCTTAGAATTATACTACAAAACCCTGACAGTAGATGTCAGTGATATGAGCGTATACTGTGAGCATATCGCGGGGGATGAAAACTAACCGGCGGAAATTATATGGAGGAGACAATGGAGTATTTCGAAGGTTTACAATTCAAGGATTTCGAAGCGACGGATGTTATGCCATTTACCCACATCATGAAACGCGCCTTTGACGAAGACACAAGGAGACACCTGGGAGAAGAAAGCGGCGGCCCGCCCGGATACGATAACGGCGACTTTTTGCGCAAGTGGGCACTGGATCAAGGCAGCACCGCCTACGCGATCTTCAAAGAAAGCATACCCATTGGCGTCGTGATCGTCTGGATCAACGGCAACCACGAGAATTTTCTCGGCAACATTTTCGTCGATCCCGCTTTCCAGGACAAAGGGATCGGGTTATCGATATGGCGCTTCATCGAGCAGAAATACCCGGAAACACGAGTATGGCGGACGGAAACGCCCGGATATTCAAAGCGCAATCACAATTTCTACGTGAACAAATGTGGCTTCAAGATCGTGAAAATCGAACGCCCTGGCGACAAATATGAGGAAAGCTACCTTATGGAAAAAGAAATCAAATAACTTTCAACTCGCAACTTGAAACTTTCAACTATTTTTGGAGGAAAACTGATGAACGAGAACGACATTCGCATTGTGCAACTGGAACCGCTGCGCGTCGCGCGCTTTCACGGCTTTGGCGAAGGGCCGGAGGATATCGCCTGGCAGAAGTTGGAGGACTGGGCGAAGCCACGCGGCCTTCTGGACTTCACTGAAGCGCACCGCATCTTCGGCTTCAACAACCCGAATCCCGCGCCCGGCAGCCCGAACTACGGCTACGAATTCTGGATCACGGTGACGGAGGCGGAGACCGCCGGAGAAGACGTGGAGATCGTCAACTTCCCCGGTGGGCTGTATGCCGTGGCGGAGTGCATCGTTCGCAACCCGTGGGAGGACATCCCCGGCACGTGGCAACGGCTCGTCGCCTGGCGTGAAAGCAGCCCCTACAAGGCCGCCGGGCATCAATGGCTGGAGAAACACCTCCGCGTCGGCGAACCGGGGCACGAGTTCGATCTCGATCTTTACTTGCCTATCGCCGAGTAAATCTACATAGTCGTTACGCTCAAGGTGGGACGTACTTAGAAACGCTATAAAACGCCTGGATTTGCACACAAAACACGTCATTATAGGTGTCAAGTGCGTCCCACCTGAGCAAACCCCCACCCCCAGAATTCAGGCCCGCGCCGCAGCCCGCCGTCTTTGAACCAGCTTGCGCAACTCGTCGGCGATGAAGATGGAGCTAGAGACCAGCAGAATCAACCCCCAATCCCCCCAACCCAGCGGGACCGTCCCCAACGCCTGTTGTATAAACGGCACATACTGCGCGGCGATCTGCAACAAAATCGAGGTCACAATCGCCGCCATCAAGTAGCGGTTCTTGAAGAATCCCAACTGGAACACCGAATTGGTCCGCGACCGGCAATTGAGCGAGTTGAAGACCTGGAACATCGCCAGCGTGGTGAAAGCCAACGTCTGCGCGTACATCAACTCTCCGCTGAGGTTAGCGCGGCTGAACACCCACAGCGTGCCCACCGCCATGAAGAGCGCCACGAAAACGACATTTTTCAGGATTTCCATGTTGATGATGCGTGCTTCGGGGCGGCGCGGCGGCTCTTCCATCACGTCGCCCTCTTTCGGCTCCATCGCCAGCGTGATGTCGAGGATGCCGTCTGTCACCAGGTTCACCCACAGGATTTGCACCGGGGTGATGATCAACCCCTTCGACGCAAACAGCACCAGCGAACTGAGCAGCGTCAGGTCCTCGCCGATGTTGGTTGCTAACAGGAACTTGACCACTTTGCGCACGTTCTGGAAGACGACGCGCCCTTCTTCCACCGCGTTGACGATGCTGGTGAAGTTATCGTCGGTCAAGATCATCTCCGCCGTCTCTTTGGTGACGTCGGTGCCGGTGATGCCCATCGCCACGCCGATTTGCGCGGCTTGTAGCGCGGGCGCATCGTTGACGCCGTCGCCCGTCATCGCCACCACGTGTCCCTGGCGTTGCAGCGATTCCACGATGCGGTGCTTATGCTCCGGCGCCACGCGCGCGAACACCGAGGTCTCCTCGATAACGGCATCCAGCTCGTCATCGCTCATCTTGCGCAGGTCTGGCCCGGTCAACACCCGCCCACCTTCTTCCAGGATGCCCACCTGCCGGGCAATAGCTGCGCCGGTGACTTTGTGATCACCGGTTGCCATGATTACGCGGATGCCCGCGCGCTTGCAACGTTCCACCGCTTCCGGCACTTCCGGGCGGGGCGGGTCCATCATCCCCGCCAACCCCACGAACACCATCTCCGAGGGATGCGCATATTCGAGCGCCTCTTTGAACGCCTCGACTTCCTCAGGCGCGATGATCTGGTACGCCAGCCCCAACACGCGCAGGGCTTCGCTCGCCATACGGTGGTTCTCCTCCAGGATCAGCTCGCGGTCGGCGGCTTCCAACGGGCGGACTTTGGCGTTCTCGCGGATGTGTGGGCAGTGTTCCAGCACCGTTTCCGGCGCGCCTTTGAGAAAAACCCACACCTGGCCTTCTGATCCCTGATGGAACGTCGCCATAAACTTGGTCTTGGAGTTGAATGGCAGTTCATCGATGCGCGGCATTTGCGTGTCCAACGTCTCTTTATAATGCCCGGCCTTCGCCGCGGCGACGACTAATGCCCCCTCGGTAGGATCGCCACGAATTGTCCAGGTGTACCCCTCTTCTTGCTGATGGCGCACCAGCCGCGCATCGTTGCACAGCGCGCCGATGTGCAGCGCCAGGCGTAGATCGGGCGTTGCGGTGGGGTCGTAGGGCTGCTCATCCCGCAAGAAACGCCCCTCCGGCGCAAAGCCCACGCCGGTCACGTGCATCGTCTTGCCGTCGGCCATCACCTGCTGCACTGTCATTTGATTGGTCGTCAGTGTGCCGGTTTTGTCGGAGCAAATGACGGTCGCCGCGCCGAGCGTGTCCACGGCGGGCAGACGGCGGATGATGGCGTTGCGCTTTGCCATACGATTGACGCCCACCGCCAGGGTGATGCTCATCACCGCCGGTAGTCCCTCCGGGATCGAGGACACCGCCGAGGCCAACGCAAACAGAAAAATCTCTTGAAGGGGCAAGTGTACGATCAATCCCAATATGACGGTCAACGTCGCTACGCCAACGGCCAAAAAGCCCAGCTTCTTGCCCAGGTCGAGCGTTTGCTTTTGCAACGGCGACTCCGCCTTCTCCGTCTCCTGGATCAACGTGGCGATCTTGCCCATCTCCGTGCGCGCGCCGGTAGCGTAGACCACTGCCCGCCCGCGCCCGTTGGTGACGATGGTGCCTCCGTAGATGAGGTTGGTGCGGTCTGCGATAGGCAGATCGTCGCCGCTCAGCGGCTCCAACGTCTTGCGCGAGGAGAGCGACTCGCCCGTGAGCATCGCCTCTTCCACTTCCAGGTTCGCCGCCTCGATCAATCGCGCGTCGGCGGGCACCTTCGCGCCTGCATCCAGCAAAATGATGTCGCCGGGCACAATCTTTGCCGTGGGAATGCGCATTTCCACACATTCCCCCACGTCGGGACAGTCGCGCACCACCTCCGCTTCCGGCGCAGCCTGCGCCATCAACGATTCCAACGCCTCTTCGGCGCGGTACTCCTGGAAAAAGCCGATCAGCGAGTTGACGATGATAACCACGCCGATCACAATCGCGTCGGCGGTCTTGCCGGCAAGAAGCGAAATCGCCGCAGCGACCAACAGCACAAAGACCAGCGGGTTCTTGACTTGCGCCCATAGAATGGCGAGCTTGCTGACCTTGTGCGCGCTTTCGATCTCGTTGGGACCGTACTCCGCCAGACGGCGTTCGGCCTCATCCACTTTCAGCCCGCCGGGACTGGATTCAAGCGCGACAAAGGTCTCCTCGAGATCAAGGGTGTGCCACAAACGTTGTTTTACCATAAAAAGTCTACCTCCAGTGTGTTAAAATACTGCACAAACGCGCCGCGGGTATCATCTTCCGCAGCGCGTCTGTTAACTCGCGACTTGTTGGCGCTGTTTTCATTGGCGCCGTGTAGCGTATACCTACACCAAATCACATGCCTCTTCCGGCATCCAGTGGGCATCCATGCCGTCCCACTTCACATTGCACCCGATGGGGTTGGTCAGCGGCGTGCTGACCGGCTTGCCCGCCACGTGCTCCGCCAGGGCATTTTCCAGGTCATTGACCGTCATCTGGCTGACGTCGCGCGGGTTATCGACGCCGCGTCCGGTATAGACCAGCTTGCGATCGCGGTCGAAGACGTAGAAATGCGGGGTGCGTAGCGCGCCGTAAGCGCGTGCCACATCCTGCGATTCATCGCGCAGATACACCCACGGGAAGGCGTTTTTCTCCATTTCCTCGACCATGTGCGCGAAATCATCGGTGGGGTGGGTGTTTTTGCTGTTCGCGTTGATGCCGACGAAGCGCACGCCCTGCGCCGCGAAGCGTTCCGCCGTCTGGCGGGTCACGCCGTTCGAGCCTAACACGAAGGGGCAGTGATTGCAGGTGAAGAAGATGACCAGGGTTTCTGCGTCATCGAAATCCGACAATTGATAGGTCTTGCCGTCGGTAGCCGGAAGATTGAAGTTCGGGGCGCTTGCGCCAAGTTGTAGTGTAAAAGCCATAAATCTCTCCTTTGACTAAAGAATCTGGGGGTTCTCGCTCCTTGCCCCCGGGACGGGGGCAGGGAGCGAACCCATTAAGCTTACTCCGTGTGCGATTGCTTGGCAAACGCGGTCAACGGTTGCGCCAGGTTGAGGAACTCGGTGGGGATGACGAACTTGGTCGCCTCACCCTGGCCGAGCGCCTTGAGCGCCTCCAGGTATTGCAGGGTCAGCGTCTTGCTGTCGACGTCCTGCGCCACCTTGTAGATCTCGTTGAGCGCCAACGCGAAGCCTTCCGCGCGCAAGATAGCGGCCTGGCGGTCGCCTTCCGATTGCAGGATGGTCGCTTGCCGCGATCCTTCAGCCTTGAGGATTGCCGCTTGCTTGTCACCCTCGGCCACGGTGATGGCAGCCTCACGCTGTCCACTCGCTTCTGTGACCGTCGCACGCCGGTTGCGCTCCGCCGCCATCTGGCGGGTCATCGCCTCGGCGATATCGCGCGGCGGGACTACCTCGCGGATTTCCACCGCCATGACGCGGATGCCCCAGCGGTCGGTGACGTCGTCGAGCTTCTCGTGCAGGATCCGGTTGATCTCATCCCGCTTGGAGAGCACGTCGTCCAGCGCCATCGCGCCCACCACCGCGCGCAGGGTGGTGATTGCCAGCCCGCGCGCCGCGCCGGTGAAGTTCTCCACCTCGAGCACGCTGCGCACCGGGTCGATGACCTTATCGTAAACGAGAAAGTCAATCGAGACCGAAGCGTTGTCCGCCGTGATACAGGTCTGCGGCGGCACATCGAAGTAGACTTCACGCAGGTCTACTGGCACCCCTCGATCCAGGAAAGGAATGAGAAAGATGATGCCCGGGCCCTTAGCTCCCACACAGCGTCCCAAGCGAAACACCACCAACCGCCGGTATTCCGGCACGACGCGCACCGCCATTGCCAACACGACCAAACCTAGCAACAACAGAAATATTACCAGAACCCAATCCATGTCAACCTCCTTTGATTTTAGATTTACGATTACGATTTTGGATCTCGGGCTTCATCTTGGGACATCTCACACGTGACGTACAAACGCACGCCCGCGATGCGGGTAACGCGCACGGGGTCACCCGCACAAATACCATCCACCTCGGCGACGGCGCTCCATTCCTGCAAATCCACGCGCACCTGCCCGGTGGGCGCGAGATCGGTCAAGGCGACACCCTGCATACCGATAAGCTTTTGCGCGCCCGCCTGAGGCGCGCGCCGGAACGCAGCCAGCACTGCCCGCAGCACCAAATAACTGAAACCGAGGATGCTGAGCGCCATCACGCCGATTAACCAGGGGCTTACCCGTGCGGTGGGCGCAGCCGGCGAGGTCGGCGTGAACGGCGAGAAAAGCAGCAACGAACCGAGGATAAAGGGAACCAACCCGGCGATGGAAACGATGGCCTCAGTGTCGGTGAGCAGACCCACGAGGAAGAAGACGACGGAGAGCGCCAACAGCCCGATGCCGGCCCAGTTGACGGGCAAGCTGCCCAGCGCCATAAAGGCGACGACGTAGGACACCACCGCGCCGATCCCCGCGATACTCAGGCCCGGATCGGCCAACTCCGCCAACAGCAGCAGCGTGCCCAGCGAGAGCAGCAAGTAGGCGATGTTCGGCTCGGTGATGACTTGAAAGAATTGCTCGGTGAGATTCATCGGGGCAGTTTGTGGGATCACCCCGGCCATGCGCAAGGCAACGTCATCAATCTCGCGCCCATCGAGTTGGCCGAGCAGGTCGCCGAGGTCGACCGCGATCAGGTCGATCACGTTCAGATTCAGCGCCTCCGCCGCGGTGACGGAGAGGTTCTCGCGCACCGCCTGCTCGGCCCAGTCGGCGTTGCGCCCGCGCGTGGCGGCCACGCTGCGCACCAGCGCCGCGGCGTCACTGACCACCTTTTCCTCCATGACATCACTGATTTCCGAACCGAGCGGCACGGGATGCGCCGCGCCCACGTGCGTCGCCGGCGCCATCGCCGCCACGTCCGCCGCCATCAATACGAACAACCCTGCCGAGGTCGCTCGCGCGCCGTTAGGCGCCACGTAGACCACCGTGGGCACCGGCGACTCCAACAGCATCTGCACCATCTCCCGCATCGACGACTCCAGCCCGCCGGGCGTATCGAGCGTGACGATGATCGCCTGCGCGCCCTGCTGGTTTGCCAGGCGCAAGCCGCGCTCCAGATAGCGCGCCGTAAAGGGATTGATGACGCCTTCCATCTCCAACAACACCACCGGCCCCGTCGCCGCCTGCGTCATATCGGGGCGGGCAGTCAACAGGCCAAGCATCAACAAAAGCAATAGTACCCGTTGTTTCATAACATTCCTCCTGTAGCCATAACACCTCACACGTGAATCATAGAGAGCGCGGAAATTCAATCAGCATCGCTGTAAGCGACATCCGCTGTAAGATAATTCGTCCAGCAGCCAAACGCGGTCATCCGGGTCGAGATCGGGGAGAACGGCAAGTGTCTATCCATAAGTCAATATTACAATTTCATTATATACTGAATTAACGCCGTCTACAAGTGAAAAGATGTTCTATATCCTGCGTCATGCGTCCTTTATCCTGCCTCTTGCGCCCTGCCACGCAACGCGCCCACCACCACCAGCAACAAAATGGCCGGCGTCACCGGCAGCCGGAAGCGGATTTGGCTGATCGGGCCGGGCACAAAGGTGACGTAGAAAATCGTGATGAGCAAGAACGCCGCCAGCAAGCGCGGGCGCATCCGCAATGCGCCGATACAGAGCAACACCGCCGCCGCACTGTACATCACGCCCCAGAACGCCCAAAACGCGAGCGCCAACGGCGGCATCCCGCGCAGGCGCCCGTCTACCACCATCCGCACCGCTTGCCCGATCTCCCCGCGGCCTAACGCTGCCAGCGCGCGTCCTAACACGTTGCCTTGGGGCATAGCTGCTTCCCATTCCTGCCCCGTGAGATGCGTGTACCAGAACTTATGATCCTGCGGGACGAACGACCATAGCCAGCTTTGCGTGTGGCTGATGACGAAATCCACCGGATGCGCCCGCACGATCTCGCCCGCGACTTCGGCAATCTCCTGCAAACGACGGTCACGGTCGCGGGTCGTCAGTGCCGACTCCGAGATCGTCTCCCAGTTATAACGCTGTGCCGTCTCCGCGATGATGCCATCGTAGATTTCTTCCCAGCGCGGCGTCCATGGGGCTACCACTTCGCCGTTGACGCGCGCCAGCGTCGCTACGGCGCTGACGTGCGCCAGGTTATCGTCGAAGGTGCGCGTGTAGAAGATCTCGCCGAAAACGATGGTGTTGCGCACGAACCAGGGCAGCAACATCACGATAATCGTCCCCGCCACAATGACGGCGCCGTGCCACCAGCACTGCCGGTGGACGAAAATCCCGTGCGCCAGCAGCGCCAGCAGCGCCAACGGCAAGAACTGGATGTTCGGCTTGCACAAAATCCCCGCACCCAACAAGACGCCGCAGCACCAGGCATCGGGCGCGCGCCAGCGCAAGAGATAGCGCGCAAACATCCACAAGCTCGCCGTCAACAACAGCCCGAACAAAATTTCGGTCAACAACTCGTTGCAGAAGCGCCACGATGACGGGTTGAGCGCATAGAGCAGCGCCGCCACTTTTCCAACACGCGGCCCGGCAACGAGTGTCCCGAACTTGAACAACACGACGACGGTCAACACGTCGAGCAACGGCTGCACGAACGCCACAAAATCGGGATTTGGCCCGCCGATGCTGTACCATGCCGCCACAAACAACGGGTACAACGGCGCGCGGATGTTGTTGGCGCGCAACGGCGGCTCGGAATTCATCGAATAGACGCCGTGGTCGAGCAGATTGACCGCCAGGTAGTGATAGCCCTCCGCATCGACGTGGGTGAATTGCATCCCACGCGGCGCGCCGGCGAGATAACCCCAGCGCAATCCAGCCGCCAGCAACACGATGAGGACGGGAATCACAAACCGCATCAAAGAATATGTGTTGCGTCTTGGCACGACTTATACCCTCACACAAGCACAATTAGCGTCGCCAGCACTACCGAAAGGCCCAGTGCTACTACATCTGTCCATTGAAACCGTAACTCCACCATCGTCGTGCGGCCCTCGCCGCCCTGGTAGCCGCGCGCTGTCATCGCCAAGGCAAGATTCTCTGCCCGTTGCAAACCGGCGAGGAACAACGGCACCAGCAACGGCAGCGCCTGACGTGCGCGGCGCAGCAAGCCACCCCGACCTGTGCCCCATTCCGCACCCCGCGACGCCTGCGACTTGGCGACCCGCTCCGCCTCCTGCGCCAGCAAGGGCAAAAAGTGCAATGTCGCCTGCACCATCAGAACAAAAGCGTGCGTGGGCAGGCCAATCTTCGTCAACGGCGCGAGCAAGGCATCGAGCGCGCGCACAATCTCCGTGGTGGAGATGCAGAACGAGAGCCAACTGAGCGCCAGGATCAGCGCCGCAAAGCGCAGCACGAGCAGTGCACCGTTCAAGAGGCTGGTAGCGGAAACAAATGCCGGCCCCCACGTCCACAACGGCATCACAACGTCACCGCGCGGCCCAAAGAGGATTTGCAGCACCGCAAGAAATGCGATGAAGGGCAACGGCGGGAGCAATCCCTTCAGCGCGTATCCAAGGGGGATCCGCGCGATGACCAACGCAGCGAGCAGCGCCACGAGCGCAATCACTAACCCGGTCCAGCGCGGCGCAGCGGTGATCGCCGCTAACAGCAGAAACCCGGCTACCAGCCGCGCGCGCGGGTCCAACCGGTGGATGACCGAGCCGGTGGGCAGGTATTGGCCGATATTGACAAAGCGTAAGAACTCAAAATCGTGCATAAGAATCAGCGAATAAAGAATTAGCGTATGGCAAATGGCGAATGTAGTGCGGGCGTCCCCGCCCGCGAGCGGGCCAGAAGCCTGCGCTACTTCATCTGTTAAATCCGTTGAGGCAACGAGACAAGGCCTCGGCCAGCGCGGCGGGCGAGACCAGGCCGGGCGGGAGCGTCCAGCCGCGCGCGCGCAAGCCTTCGACCACCTGCGTAACCACAGGAACGGACAGGCCTAATGCCCGTAGTTGCTCGCCTTGCGCGAAAACTTCACCCACACTACCATCGAGGATTGAGCGCCCACTGTCAAGAACCGTTACCTGTCCGGCAAGCGCCGCCACGTCCTCCATCTGGTGAGAGGAGAGTACCAATGTCATTCCGGTTTCCTTCAGCTTTTGTAGATGCGAAAGCAATTCGCGATGCGAAGCAGGATCAAGCCCGGCGGTGGGTTCATCGAGCAAGAGCACCGAGGGGCGCAGCGCGAGGATCGATGCCAGCGCGACTTTGCGCTTCTCACCACCGCTCAGTGCAAACGTGAAACGATCCTTGAACGCATTGAAGCCCATCCCCACCAATTCCATCGCCCAGCGCACGCGCTGCCGCAGCGAATCGCCAAGCAAACCCTGCAAGCGCGGCCCGTAGGCGATCTCGTCCCCCACGTACTGCTCGAAAATCTGCGCCTCCGGTAATTGGAAGACCAGACCGACCATTCGACGTACTGCACGCACGTCCGTCTGGGGATCGTCGAGCACGTACTCGCCGACGCGCACCGTACCTTCATGAGGACGCAGCAATCCGTTGAGATGCTGCATCAACGTCGATTTGCCGGAGCCGGTCGCGCCGAGCAAGCCGTGCACCGCGCCTTCTGTCACATCAAGCGTGACGCCTTCGAGCGCGCGCTGCGCGAGCGGCGTGCCGAGCAGATAGATGTGCCCCAGGTCGCGTACTTCAATCAACGGCGCGCTGGCGGCGGTTGACGGTTGAGTACGTGCAGCCGGCGCTTCAACGATGTAATGTGGTAAGAAATCCAACGCCTCCACGAGTGCTGGAACGGTCAACAACCCGGCCGGCAACGCCGGAAAATGCTGCCGCAACGCACGCGCCAATCCCGCTGCCGGGGGTAAATCCAACCCCAAAGTGGACAGGAGCGCCGCATCGACGAATACTGTCTCCGGCGGGCCATCAAGCGCCACGCTCCCACGCTCCAACACCACCACGCGCTGCGCGTCGAGTGCCTCTTCCATAAAGTGCGTAATGGCAATGATCGTCAGCCCGGCGCGATGCAAGCTGGTCATCATCTCGCGCACCGCGCGTCGCCCGGCGGGATCGAGCATCGCTGTGGCCTCGTCGAAGACGATGCAGCGCGGACGCATCGCCAGCACCCCGGCCAACGCCACCCGCTGCTGCTGTCCCGCCGAAAGTTGGTGCGGCGGGCGCAGGCGCATCTCCCACAACCCCACTGTTTCCAACGCCTCATCCACGCGCGCGCGGATCTCGCCAGAGGGGACGCCCATATTCTCCACACCAAACGCCACGTCCTCTTCCACCAACGACGCCACGATTTGGTCTTCCGGGCGCTGGAAGACCATGCCCACAGTCCGGTGAATCGTCGCGTGCTGCGATGGATCACGCGTATCCAGCCCGGCAACGGAGACAACCCCATCATCCGGGATAAGAAGTGCGTTGAGATGCTGCGCCAGCGTCGATTTGCCGGAGCCATTCGCCCCGACGATGGCGACGTACTCGCCTTCTTCGATGCGCAGCGATATCTCCCGCAGCGCCGCGACGCGACCGCCGCCAGGGAGCGGGTAGGCATAAGTGACATTGTCGAATTCAATCAGTGCAGACATTCAACCTCGAAATCACAAAAACAATCCCCGGTAGTATAACACTTTTGTGAGGGTAGACACTTTATCTTCCTCCAGGTTCGGCTATAATTCCTTTATCTATCATCCATTATCCAAAAAGAAAGCAGGTGTCCTATGTCGAAAGATAACATTCGTAAAATCACTATTACAGGTGTGTTGGGCGCGATTGCGGCCTTGTTGGGCTGGACGCACTGGGGCTTCATCCCTTGGTTTGCCGGCGCGTCACTGACGATTATGCATGTCCCGGTCATCATCGGCGCGGTGCTGGAAGGCCCAATTGTAGGCATAGCGATTGGCCTGATCTTCGGCGCGTTCAGTATGCTGCAAGCGGCTATCGCACCACTCGGACCTACGGACGTACTGTTCACCAACCCGCTGATTGCCGTGCTGCCGCGTCTGTTCATTGGCCCGGTCGCGTGGCTGGTATGGCGGGCGCTGGAACGCAAACCTGTGCCCGGCTTGATCGCCGCTGGCCTCGCCGGGAGCCTCACCAATACCGTGCTCGTCCTGGGGATGATCGGCCTGCTCGGTCACGCGCCGTGGGGCGTCCTGCTGCCGCTCGTCGTCGCCAACGGCTTGCCCGAAGCCGCCGCCGCCGCCATCATCACCCTCGCCGTCGTCGCCGCCTGGAAACAAATCGCCGTCGGCAAACAGCAAGGAGCCAAACTCTAACCTCAACGGATTTTAACGGATTTTTTCTTCTCGATCCGTTTCATCCGGTAAATCCGTTGACACTTTCAAGGAGTCACTATGAACGATAAAACATTGCAAGTATTACTTAACGCCGCCGCGCCGCTGATCGAGCTGGCGGTCGCCGAGGACATTGGACCGGGGGATGCAACCAGCACGGCGACGCTCGACCCGAGCGTGGTCCTCCACGGGCGCATCACCGCCAAGGAGCGCGGCGTGATCGCCGGACTGCCGGTGGCCGAAGCCGTCTTCCACCGCATCGATCCACTCATCGTCTTCACCGCCCGCGCCACCGATGGACAAGAGGTAGTCCCAGGTGAGGTCGTTGCCGACGTCATCGGACCGGGGCCGTCGCTGCTGGCGGCAGAACGCCTCGCACTCAACTTCTTGCAACGGATGGCGGGCATTGCCACGATCACGCGCAAATATGCCGCCGCCGTCTCGACTACCAACGCGACGATCCTCGACACGCGCAAGACGCTGCCCGGCTATCGCGTGCTCGACAAATACGCTGTGCGGATGGGAGGCGGGGAAAATCACCGCATGTCGCTCTTCGACATGATGATGGTGAAAGACAACCACATCGACGGCGCAGGCAGCATTGCACTCGCCGTGGAACGCGCGCGCGCGCAACACCCTGACCTGCCCATCGAGGTCGAAGTCCGCGACCTGGACGAGTTGCGAGAAGCGTTAGCCATCGAGCCGCCGCTCGATCGCATCCTGCTGGATAACATGGACCTCGACACAATGCGCGAGGCCGTCGACATCGCCGCGGGCCGGGTGCCGCTGGAAGCCTCCGGCAACATCACCCGCGGGCGCGTGAAGGCCATCGCCGACACCGGCGTGGACTTCATCTCCGTCGGCGCGCTCACCCACTCGGTCAAGGCACTGGACCTGAGCATGAAGGTTCAGCCTGTGGACGAAGCCACCGAGACCGACCCGGCAACGCGCATCCGCGAGGTCAAGAACGCGCTCGGCGACCGGTTGGTCATCCTCGGTCACCACTACCAGCGCGATGCCGTGATCGAATTCGCCGATTACCGGGGCGATTCGCTGGAACTCTCGCGCCGCGCTGCCCAAACCGATGCCGAATACATCGTCTTCTGCGGCGTGCACTTTATGGCCGAGGTCGCCGCCATCCTGGCAAAGCCGGGCCAGCACGTGCTCATCCCCGACATCGACGCGGGGTGCTTCCTCGCCGAAACCGCCAGCGAGCATCTCGTCGCAGAGGCGTGGGGCCTCCTGGACGCCGCCCTCACTGCTGCAGGCAGCAGCGCCGACGCGGAAATCACACCCATCACCTACGTGAACTCGGATGCGGCACTCAAAGCTTTCTGCGGGCGGCACAACGGGACGGTCTGCACGTCCGGCAACGCGGACAAGGTGCTGAAATGGGCTTTGTCTCAACGCCCGCGCGTCTTCTTCTTCCCCGACCAACATTTGGGCCGCAACACGGCACACAAACTCGGCATCGCCGGCGACGAAATGCTGCTGTGGAACGTCCGCCGCCCGCCGAGCGCGGAGGCCATCCACGCGGCGAAAGTCATCCTGTGGCCCGGCGTGTGCAACGTTCACCAGCGCTTCCGCCCGGAGCACATCCAGAAGATGCGCGCGCGCTATCCCGGCATCCGCGTCATCGTCCACCCGGAGTGCAAGGCAGAATTGGTTGCTCTGGCCGACGACGCCGGCTCGACCTCCCACATCCTCAAGCAAGTCCAAGCGGCGCCCGCCGGAACGCAGTGGGCCATCGGAACGGAAAGCCGTCTCGTCCAGCGCCTGCAAACCGAGCATCCCGACCAGATCATCCTCTCGCTGTCGGACGTGCCGCCTTATTGCGCGAACATGAGCCAGATCACAATCGACAATCTCGCCGAGATCATGGATGCCCTGGCGCGCGGCGAACTACGCAACGAAGTCACCGTCGAGCCGGAAACCCGCCACTGGGCGAAGATCGCGCTGGAGCGGATGCTATCGCTATAAAAGAGGCAAGAGGCAGGAAGCAAGACAAGCTATCTTTCCTGCATCCTGCATCTTGCATCCTTGAAGGAGACCTATGCCCATCGAAACTGACGTGCTCATTATCGGCTGTGGAATTGCCGGGGCGGCGGCGGCGCTGCAGTTGGCGCAAGACCGCCAGCGCCAGATTACCATCATCACCCGCGCGCACGAATCGGACGAGACCAACACCCGTTACGCACAGGGCGGCATCGTCGCAGACGGTGAGGGAGATTCGCCTGATTTACTGGTAGAAGATGTGTTGCGCGCCGGGGCGGGATTAAGTTGGCCCCCGGCCGTGCGTCTGCTGGCCGAAGAGGGGCCTGGTCTGGTGGAGCGCGTGCTGATTGAGGAATGTCGCGTCCCCTTCGACCGGAACGCGCGCGGGGAGATCTCGCGCACCCGTGAGGGCGGACACTCTGTATCGCGCATCCTTCACGTAGGGGATACGACCGGCCACGCCATCGAACAAACGATGCTCGCCCGGCTGCGCGAGTTGCCCAACGTGACGTTGCTCACCGGGATGACGGCGGTGGACCTCATCACCTCGTCACACCACAGCCACGATCCACTCGCCGTTTACCTGCCGATCACGTGTCACGGCGCTTACGTGCTGGACCGCATCGAGAACGCCATCCACCGCATTCTTGCGCCGGTGACGATCCTCGCCACGGGCGGCGTGGGACGCATCTACCGCCACACCACCAATCCCCCCGGCGCGCGCGGCGATGGCCTGGCGATGGCCTATCGCGCGGGTGCGCGCGTCATCAACGCCGAATACATCCAATTCCATCCCACCACGCTGGCGGTGGTTGGCGCCGACAACTTCCTCATCTCCGAGGCCGTGCGTGGCGAAGGCGCGCGCCTCTACACGCCGGATGGGCGGCACTTTATGGATACCTACGCGCCCAAGTGGGGCGACTTGGCCCCGCGCGACGTGGTCGCCCGCGCCATCCACCACGAGATGCTGGACCACGGCTACCCGCACGTCCTACTCGACCTGGCGAGCGCGATGGATGCAGCGCGCATCCGCGAGCGTTTCCCCAGCATCTACGCGACGTGCCTGCAAGCCGGGGTGGACATTACTGCCGAGCCGATCCCCGTTGTCCCAGCGGCGCACTACTTCTGCGGCGGCGTCCACGTGGATTTGTGGGGCCGCTCGACCCTCGAAGGGCTGTACGCCATCGGCGAGGTGAGCTGCAGCGGCGTCCACGGCGCGAACCGGCTGGCGAGCACGTCGCTGTTGGAGGGGCTGGTGTGGGGCGACCGCGCCGGGCGTGATGTGCGCGCGCGCGACGATTTGCTCCGGGTGGCTACGGACGCCATTCCTCCATGGCAGAATGTCAGCGAGGGCGTTGCCGCCGACCCCGTGCTGGTCTACCGCGATGCGCGCACCATCCAGAATATTATGTGGCTCTACGTGGGATTGGCGCGCAACACCCACCGGCTGGTCCGCGCGCTGCAAGACCTCAACCACTTGTGGGGTGTGATCGACGAATTCTACCGCTTGACGCGCCTGAACGACAATCTCATCGGCCTGCGCAACATGGCGCAGTCGGCGTGGATCGTCACCCGTGCGGCGTGGCACAACCGCCAATCGCGGGGCACACACTACCGCGAGGACGCCGCCGATCACGAATTCGCCGGGCTAGGCGACACCGAAGGCCCGCTGCCGAATTCCATCGCCGAGTTTTGAAAGAGGCAGGAGGCAAGATGCAGGATGCAAGAATTCTGTCCTGCATCTTGCATCCTGCATCTTTTAATCTTTTACTGAGAGTAACACAATGACTTACGCTGACGGTTGGGCCGCAATCAATCTGGATATGCCCGCGCGCGTGCCGCACACCGAGTATTCCGTCACGGAGCACTGGGACGTGGTCAAGGCGGTAACGGGCATCGAGGTTGGGCCGCACAGTCCCGCCGAGCTACGGCATCGCGGCAGTCTGGCCCTGATGGAAGCCTGGGACTTCGATTTTCGCTGGTCCACCCTCATCGGCGGGGATGAGTTGGCCGCCTGCCACACCGATATGGGCCACGCGGAATACGCCGCCGGTGGGGTGGATCGCCGCGACACGGTGACGTGCCCGTTTGCGACGCCGGAGGAAGTGCTGGCCTTCGATCCCTGGGCGGTCTACGGGCCGCGTAATCAGGCCGAACTGACGCGGCGCTTCGAGGAGCACTATCACCATCAACGTGAGGAGACGCCAGAGCAAGTGGTGATGACGGGCGTCTACGTGACCATGATCTCCGGCCTGATCGACATTTTCGGGTGGGAGATGCTGCTGCTGGCGGCGGGCGTGGATGCCAAAGGCTTCGGCGAGGTCGCCAACCGCTATGCAAGTTGGATTCAGCAGTATTACGACGCGTTGGGCGCAGCAGACGTGCCCGTGGTGATGGTGCACGATGACATCGTGTGGAGCGCCGGGCCGTTCATCTCACCGCACTGGTATCGTCAATACGTATTCCCCAACTACAAAAAGCTCTTCGCACCACTGCTGGATTCCGGCAAGAAGATCATGTACACGTCCGACGGCGATTACACAAAGTTCGTGGACGATTTCGCCGGGTGTGGCGTGCATGGCTTCGTCCTAGAACCGTGGACCGACATGGCCTACATCGCCGAGAAGTACGGGCACACGCACGCCTTCATCGGCAACGCCGACACGCGGGTACTGTTGAAGGGCGACAAAGCCGCCATCCGCGCGGAAGTGGAGCGCTGCATGGCGATTGGCAAACAATATCCGGGTTTCTTCCTGGCCGTCGGCAACCACATCCCATCCAATACACCGGTGGAGAGTGTGTTATATTATCAAGAAGTGTATGAGGAGTTAAGTAGACGGTAGACAGTAGCCGGCAGACAGGGGGAGAGGCCGAACGCTGAAGGCTGATAGCTCATGATGATTGAAACGTTAGCTGCCGCGCTGCGCGCGGACGGGAATTTTATCCGCAATGTGACTGCGTGGCGGACGTTATCCGCAAGAGGCGCAGATACGACGGCGTGGCCGGCCGACCTGGATCCGCGGCTGGCGGAGGTGGGACACAGGCTAGGCATTGATGCACTGTACACCCATCAAACACGCGCTATCGTAACTGCGCTGCGCGGCGAGAACGTCATTCTCACCACGGGGACGGCCTCTGGCAAGACGCTCGGCTACACGCTGCCGCTGCTCAACACGCTGATGCGCGATCCCACCGCCACGGCGCTGTTGATCTTCCCGACCAAGGCGCTGGCGCACGACCAGATCACGGCGATGGAACAGTGGATCGGTGCATTGCAGGCTCCATTGGCGCTACGTCCCTACGACGGCGACACGCCGCAACGTCACCGTGCTGCCATCCGCAACGAGGCGCGCATCCTCGTCACCAATCCCGATATGCTGCACCTGGGCATCCTGCCGCACCACACTCGCTGGGTGCGCTTCTTCAGCGGCTTGCGCTACATCGTGCTCGACGAACTGCACACCTACCGGGGCATCTTTGGCAGCCACGTCGCCAACGTGCTGCGCCGCGCCCGCCGCGTAGCGCGCTTCTACGGCGCAGAACCGCAGTTCGTGTCGGCCTCAGCCACCATCGCCAATGCCCGCGAGCTGGTCGAAGCGGTCTGGGAAGACCCGGTCGTCGCCGTGGAAGAGGATGGCGCACCCTACGGCCAACGCCACGTCATCTTCTACAACCCGCCGCTGCTCAATCCCGATCTCGGCTTGCGCGCCAGCGCCGCCGGTGAAGCGATCAAATTGACATTGAAGCTGCTGCAAGCCGGCGTGCAAACGATCCTCTTTGCCCGCGCGCGGGTCACCGTGGAGCTGCTGCTGCGCGAGTTACGCGCGCGCGCCACAGACGCCGGCTTTGCCCCGGACGCCATCCAGGGTTATCGTGGCGGCTATCTGCCCCAAGAACGCCGGGCCATCGAACGCGACCTGCGCGACGGGAAAACGCGCGTCGTTGTCGCCACCAACGCGCTTGAACTGGGCATTGACATCGGCGCACTCGACGCCTCGATCCTGGTCGGCTATCCCGGCACCATCGCAGCGACGCGCCAGCAGATGGGGCGCGCCGGACGGCGGGCAGGGGCATCGCTCTCCGTCCTCGTCGCCACACCCTCGCCGCTGGACCAATACCTGATCTCGCACCCGGAATACTTCTTCGGGCGCTCGCCGGAGGAAGCGAGAGTAAACCCCGACACGCTAAGCCTGCTCGCCGCGCACCTCACCTGTGCCGCGTTCGAGCTGCCCTTCGAACCGGGCGCGCCTTTCGGCAAAGCACAGCACGCCAGCGCGATCCTGGAGGCCCTCAGCGCGGAAGACGTCCTGCACGAGCGGAACGGGCGCTTTACATGGGTTGGGGAAGCGTATCCGGCGCAGGCGCTCTCGCTGCGTTCGGCCACGGCGGATAACGTGGTGATTCACGCCATGCTGGAGCGTGGCGCTCTCGGGGGCGTGATCGGCACGGTGGACCGTCCTAGCGCGCCCAATCTCGTCCACGAAGGCGCGGTTTACCTGCACGGCGGCGAGATGTACCTGATCGAGGCGCTGGATTGGGAACAGGGCATCGCGTTGGCCCGGCCCGCTACGCTCGACTACTACACTATCGCTTCAGCTTCCACACAGGTAGAACGGCTAGCCGTGCGCCGCGCGATTGGCGACCTCAAAGCAACGCCACAACTGACCGATGAGGAAGTGCGTGTCCACACGAAACCGGCAGCCTATCGCCGCGTGCAGCAGAGCACGCACGAGACGCTAGGCTGGGGCGAGATCGACTTGCCGGAGCAGGTGATGGAGACGGAGGCGTTCCGGTTGACGCTGCCCTCGACGTTGGTGGAGGACCTGGCGGAAGCGGGTGTGATGTTGGCCCCGCTGGATTACGGTCCGGCATGGCCGGAGATCCGCAAGACAATCCTTGCCCGCGACGGACAAAAGTGTCGTGTGTGTGGGACCACGGCGCAACCCGGGCATCCGCTGGACGTACATCACCTCACAGGGCTGCGCACGTTTCTGGCACAATATCCCCGGCAAGAAGCCCTACGACTGGCACACGCCCCGGAGAACCTGCTCACGGTCTGCCCGCCATGCCACCGTCAACTCGAACGAGCACGCGGTGCGCGGACGGCGTTGAGCGGCCTATCGTACCTGCTGCGCAACCTCGCGCCCGTCTTCCTGATGTGCGATCCCGGCGATTTGGGCACCTCTGTGGAGGCGCGCGATGCGGAGAGCGCTTTGCCCGCGATCATCGTCTTCGATGACGTGCCGGGCGGGGCAGGATTGTCGCCGCGTCTGGTAGACTTGTGGCCCCGTCTGGTCGAGGCGACGTTGGAGCGAGTGCAGACGTGCCCGTGTACGGATGGCTGCCCGTCATGCGTCGGTCCGGTTGGGGAAAGCGAACCCGGCGCAAAGTCTGCTGCCCGGCAATTGCTGGCGCAAATGGTAGAAGACGATTTTTGGAAGATGCCACCTTTGTAGTATAATGAATACTACCCTGGTAAAATTTATCAGCAGATGGAGCAGATTAAGCAGATTTTTGAATTCAATTCGCTTAATCTGTTGATAGAAAATGGGGTGGTCTTTTTATGCCAATCCTGAGTCCAGACGCCATCGAATTCATCAGCCGCAGCCCGGAGCAGACGCGCCGCGTAGGTGCGCGCTTGGGGATGCTGCTAGATGGTGGGGACGTCATCGCACTGGAAGGCAATCTAGGGACGGGAAAAACAGTGCTGGCACAGGGCATTGGCATCGGGTGGGGGGCGACGACGGCGTTGATCAGCCCAACGTTTATCCTCATCCGTCGCCACACCCGCAATCAGGACAACGACTTTTTCTATCACATCGATCTGTATCGCATTGCATCGCTCGCGGAAGCTGAGGACCTGGGCTTAGGCGAGACGTTAGGCGATCCGAAGTCCGTATGTGTGGTAGAATGGGCGGAGCGTGCCACGAACCTCTTCCCCGAAGAGACGCTGTGGATAACGCTGCGCGTACTAGATGAGCACCGGCGCTCGCTGACCTTCCGCGCCAACGGTGAGCACCACCACGCCATCCAGGAAAGACTGCGCAAGGAGCTGGCTGGATACTGATGTTACTCGCTATCGATACCGCCACCGTACGCGCCAGCATCGCTCTGCACGATGGGCAGACGCTGCGCAGCGAATGTACCTGGGAAGCCGCCAACCGGCACACGGTGACACTCGCTCCGCGCATCGTGCAAAGCCTCGAAGCATCGGAGATCACCCCCGCTGATTTGACCGCCGTGGCGGTCTGCATTGGACCGGGTTCGTATACCGGCGTGCGCATCGGGGTAGCCCTGGCGAAAGGAATGGCCGTTGCACGGCAACTTCCACTCATCGGTGTTCCCACACTGGATATTCTTGTCGCGGCGCAACCCGCCGATGAGCGACCGCTGTATGCCGTCTTCGCCGCCGGACGGAAGCGCGCCGGATTCGCCCGCTATCGATGGGAGAATGATGGTTGGCACGCCGAAACCGAGGTTTCAATAGCGACGTGGGCAGAGTTTTTCGCTCAGATCGACGAACCGGCGCTACTCGTGGGAGAGCTCGAGACGGCAGATTTGCCCGCCAGTACGGCCACAAACACGACATTTACGATACCCACGCCGGCGCGTCATCTACGCCGGGCCGGGTTCCTGGCAGATCTGGCTTGGACGCGCCTGCGCGCCGGGCAAACCGATGACCCGGCGACGCTCCAACCCCTGTACGCGCGATGAACGAAATGCGTCTCCCCTTCCACATCCGGCAACTGGAAGCCAAAGACATTCCCACGGTCATCAGCATCGACCGGCTGGTGTTTCGCGATCCCTGGCCGGAGTCGGCCTACGTGCAGGAATTATACTTCAACTCGAACGCGCACTATTTCGTCCTGCAACTGACATCGGCTATGCCCACACGTTCTTGGGCGGAGCGCCGTGCGGCACTGACTGCGCAGATCGTGGGTTTTGTAGGCATGCGCGTCGAAATGGAGCGGGGACACATCAGTACATTAGCACTGCGTCCAGAATGGCGCGGATGGGGTCTGGGCGAATTGCTACTTTTTACCGCGCTGGATCAAGCCATCCATAATGGCGCGCACACGGTAGCCCTGGAAGTGCGCGTCTCGAACGCCGTGGCGCAAAATCTTTACGCCAAGTATGGCTTTGTCGTGGTCTCACAGTTGCGGGGCTATTACGCCGACGGGGAAGACGCCTACTACATGCGCGCCAACGTTGAAGGGCAAGCCTATTACAACCAATTGCAACAACGCCGCGCCCTGCTGGAGCACCGGCTCTGTCTCCAACCTGTAAGCATAGCAGAACAAAAGATTGCCCTTAGGTAGTTCCAGGATTTAAACTAGGCCACATCAGAGAAAAGCTCCTGCGCTAGCGCCAAAATCTGGCTGGTTTATTTTCCTGGAACGGCCTTAGCGGGGTTAACAGCGTCCCTGCTGTTAACCTTGCAACCTACAATGATTCCCAGAGGAGGACAGTTATGGTCAACAACCGTGAGCAGGCTCTGGAAGACATCCACGCGCAGGTGCGAGCGTGTACACGTTGCCCGCTCCACGTTGGGCGCACACACGCCGTACCTGGCGATGGCCCGGTGAATGCCACGTTGATGTTTATCGGCGAGGCGCCCGGGTTCCACGAAGACCAGCAAGGCATCCCGTTTGTCGGTGCCGCGGGCAGATTCCTGAACGAGTTGTTGCAAAAAGCCAGCATCGATCGCGGTATGGTGTATATCACCAACGTGATCAAGTGCCGTCCCCCAGGCAATCGCGACCCGCTTATCGAAGAGGTCAATGTATGTGCACCCTTCCTGGAGCAGCAGATTGAGATTATCAATCCCCAGGTCATCGTCACGCTCGGTCGTCATTCCATGAATCGCGCGTTCCCAGACGAGAAAATCTCCATCGTTCACGGCCAACCACGCAAGGTCAACAATCGCGTTTACTTCCCTATGTATCACCCGGCGGCAGCATTGCACCAGCCAAGCCTCCGTAGCACTGTCGCGACTGATTTTGACCGGCTGCGCGCATTATTGGACGGCCAACTTACACCTGAAGAGTTTACCCCTCCGCCAGAAGTAGAACAGCTTTCATTGTTTTAATATTGAAGATAAGTAAAAGATAATTTGTAGTGGTCATAGTAGTGATGGGGATTGTGGGGATAAGTGTTTGGCAGCCCTATATGTTGCGTTCGGGCTACTGGCATTTACTAGATATTGCATTAATGTGTTTTCAGGGATGGGGATAAAGTGGGGAATTTTTCTTCACGACAGGATGACTGTGGGCGCTTTGTCCGGTTGGGGGCTGGTTGGATGCACCATAAGAGGAAAATTTTCTCTTGCAGAAAGCGGGGAGTTTTCCCCTAAAACGTATAGTTATCCACCGAAAACCCTATAGTTATCCACAGTTTTGCACAGCAGTGGGGTTCTCTATGGAAGTGCGCAACCTCTTTATTCCTAGATGTTGGGGTTGCTTGACGTCACACCCCCTATAGTAGCGGATGTGGAAGGTGTGGAAAACTTTCTGTGGTTTTCCGCTGGGTATTCCACTGGAAGAGTTTACAAATGAGCACAGATAGGTGAGTGGACAAGCGGGATATTTTATGTGTTTCACTTCAGCATAGTTATAAGGAGGCTTATATGAATTGGCGGGATTTTCTCAGTTTTCGGCGTATGATTACCCCGATGATTATCAAGGTTCTCTTCTGGGTAGGTATTGGGATCAGCGTGATAGCGGGGATTATTGTGCTCTTCGGAGGATTGATTGCCGGGGTTAGCGGCGATGGATTCGGTAGGATATTGGCCGGGCTTGTGGGCGGGCCTTTGGTTATGTTACTCGGAATTCTCAGCGTTCGTATTTACTCGGAATTGCTGATTCTCGCTTTTCAGATTAACGAAACTTTGACCGATATACGAACCTTATTGCAAAAGGATTGATCCCCCTCTCTTTTGTCCACCACTTGTCTTTCACGGCCAGCACTTCCAAATGCTGGCCGTTTTTTTGGACGGCTTAATTTATAAGAAAAAACCTTGACAAAATCCCCGTTTCGCCTATACTGTCAACGGATTGAACGGATGAAACGGATGGGGAAGACTAAAATCCGTTTGAATCCGTTGAGATAACAGTGGAGGACTGGGGCATGGAGCCTGTAACGCTGGAAATTTGCGATCTGCACGTCAATGTAGAAGGCAAAGAGATTCTCAAAGGGGTGAACCTGATGATACGTCAGGGAGAGACCCACGCGCTGATGGGGCCAAACGGCTCCGGGAAGAGCACGCTGTCCTACGCGCTGATGGGCCATCCGCACTACGAGGTGACGCAGGGCGATGTGTTTATCAACGGCGAGAGTCTCCTGGCGCTGTCTCCCGACGAGCGTGCCCGGCGCGGCCTCTTTCTGGCGATGCAGTATCCCGTTTCCGTGCCAGGGGTGACGCTTTACTCGTTCCTCCATGCGGCGACCAGCGCAGTGCGTGGCTACGGTGATAGGGCGCAGACTGGCGCGCGTGGCCGGCTCAACACACATTTGATGCCCTTGCGCGAATTTCGCAAGGAGTTGAACGAGGCTCTGGATAAGCTCAAGATGGATCCGGCGTTCTTGCAACGGTATCTCAACGAGGGTTTCTCCGGCGGAGAGAAGAAGCGCGCCGAAATCCTGCAAATGGCCCTGTTCCAGCCCAAGTTCGCAGTTCTGGATGAAACCGACTCGGGCCTGGACATTGACGCGATCCGCATTGTCTCGGATAACATCAACCGGTTGCAAGTGGAACTGGATATGGGCATTCTCGTGATTACGCACTACCAACGGTTGCTCAATTACATTTACCCGCAATTCGTTCACATCTTCTACGATGGGCGTATTTTCCGGTCCGGCGACGCCAGTCTGGTTGAAGTGTTGGAAGAAAAAGGCTACGATTGGGTCAAGGAAGAAGCGCAGTCTTCTGCGCCGCAGTCTTCTGCGCCGCAGTCTTCGCCACAGACTGCGGTACCTGTGTGAGGCGTAAGTATGACAACGCCTCACAGTGACCTCCGTAACCTCAAAGAGCAGCAACAGTACGATTTCACCACCGAGATCGATTACGCACACCAATCGCGGCGCGGACTTGGCGAGGATGTTGTGCGCAGTATCTCGGCGCTGAAAAACGAGCCGCAGTGGATGCTCGATTTTCGGCTTAAGGCACTGGACATCTTCCTTCGCATGCCTATGCCTACCTGGGGTGTGGACCTGGGCGCCCTCGATTTCGAGGAATTTTACTACTTTATGCGTGCCACGCCGGAAAACGTGCGTACCTGGGACGACGTTCCCGACGCGATCAAGGACACCTTCGAAAAACTCGGCATCCCCGAAGCCGAGCGCAAGTTCCTCGCGGGCGTCGAGACGCAGATGGATTCTGAATCGGTCTACAGCTCGCTCAAGGCGGAGTGGGAGAGCCACGGCATCATTTTTGTGGACATGGATACCGCTGTGCAAAAATATCCCGATCTTGTCCAGAAATACATCAGCACACTCGTTCCAATCGCCGACAACAAGTTCGCTGCACTGAACAGTGCTTTTTGGTCGGGCGGCAGTTTTGTCTACGTCCCGCCGGGTGTGGATGTCGAAATCCCGTTGCAGGCTTACTTTCGCATCAACGCGCAGAGTCTCGGCCAGTTCGAGCGCACTATCATCATCGCCGAAGAAGGCAGCAACGTTCACTACATCGAAGGATGCACAGCTCCGCAATACACGACAGCGGCCCTACACACCGGCGTCATCGAAATTTTCGTCGGCAAAGGAGCCCGAGCGCGCTACACGACGATTCAGAACTGGTCGACCAATGTCTACAACCTGGTCACGCAGCGCGCGGTGGTGGAAGAAGACGGCGCGATGGCCTGGGTGGATGGCAACTTGGGCTGTTTGGCCGAAGGGTCTACTGTAACAACGCCTACGGGTCTACGGCCTATTGAGAAGTTGGAAGTTGGCGATGAGGTGTTGTCCTTCGATGAAGCAAGCGGGCAGTTAGTTTTTCGTAAGGTGTTGGCAAAACGTTTTTCCGGTCATCAGCCGGTGCGCGAAGTTTCGCATGGCGAAAGACGCCTTTGGGTTACGGATAATCACCCGTTTTACTCCTACATTTACACGCTGGAGCGGCCTAGAAAGTTAGGGCGTTATCAACTGGCTTACGTCCGTGCTGATCAATTGTACCAGGCGATTGTTCCGCGGCGTTCGGTGGATTTTGGTTCTCCTTATCCGCTGCAGGTGCCGGAAGTCGAAACAACCTTTATCTCGCGCAATCAACATACGGATGCGTTTGAGGCTACGCGTGAGCGAACTTCACGTGTCACGTTGCCAGAATGCAGCACTGTGGATTTGATGTGGCTTTTTGGGTTGTTTCTGGGTGATGGTAACATTTACCGGCAGTCAGCGCAAAATGGCGGCACGCGGTATGCCAAAGTAGGTTTTTCTGTTCCACGCAACAATCGCGCGCGCGCCAAATTAATCCGCTGTATGGCTGAAATCATAGACACCCCACCTACCGAGCGAAAAGACGGTGTCCAATTAACGTGGAATTCGGTTGAACTGGCCGATTTGTTTGGATTGCAAGGGCTCGAAGGAACGGCGAACACAAAACGAATCCCGGAGTGGGTGTTCTCGACACCTGAGAGTCACCGGTTGGCATTTTTGGCTGGGTATATTGATGCGGATGGTACGTTGCCGATTTCAAAGCGTCGAATTCTGATTAAATCCGTGAACCGGCAACTTCTACAAGACGTGGCGCGATTAGCGGTTACACTAGGTATAACACCCCGGATTTATACCGAATTTGCTGAAGAACGCCAGGTTGTCATTATGGGCTATACCACGACATCGCATGGTTCACACAGGATTGAATTGCCGGTTGATCCCCGGTTGCTGGATTACGTTTGTGAAGAAACCAAACAGAAGATGTTATTGGTGCCCAATTCCGCACTGAAGCAGCATCGTCAAATTGGACGTTCCAACATTGAATTACCAGAGAGTGTTGAAGTGGTCGATGTGACGGTGGGCGAACCTTCTGCGGAAGCTATGCCGACATGGGATATTGAGGTTGAGGGGACGGGAAACTTTATCTCAGAAGGGTTCATTGTTCATAACAGCGGGGTCACGATGAAGTACCCTGCCGTCGTCCTGAAAGGCGCGCGCGCGCACGGCGAGGTGCTCTCCATCGCCTTTGCCGGTGATAACCAGCACTACGATGCCGGCGCGAAGGCGATTCACCTGGCTCCACATACATCCTCACTCATCACCTCGAAGTCAATCAGCAAGGGCAACGGGCGTGCCGATTACCGGGGGCTGGTACGCGTGGCGAAGGGCGCAGAGGGGGCGCACTCCAAAGTGGTCTGCGATGCGTTGTTGCTCGACCCCGAATCGCGCACCGATACCTACCCCTATATGGACGTGAACGAAGACGATTCGCACATTGAGCACGAGGCCACCGTCAGCAAAATCAGCGAGGATCAACTTTTCTACCTGATGAGCCGGGGCTTGCCCGAAAAACGTGCCGCGGCGATGATCATCAGCGGCTTTTTGGAGCCGTTTGTGAAGGAACTGCCGATGGAGTATGCCGTCGAATTAAACCGTTTGATCGATCTGCAGATGGAGGGATCAGTCGGATGAACCCTTTATCGCAGAACGCATCACAAACTGCACCAGACTTCCCGGCGGTTAGCTTGCGTGACGTTGCGGCGCTGTCCGATTTCTACGCCGAACCCAAGTGGATGCGCGCGGCGCGGCGCGAAGCCTGGGCGTTGGTGCAGGAAATGCCGCTTCCACATCAGAAAGAAGAGGCGTGGCGACGCACTCCTCTCCACCGTTACCCGTTGGATTCTTTGCGCGTAGTGCCAGTGTCGCGTGAACGTACCGCAGCCGCTTACGTTTCCAAGCTGGATGATCTCCCGCCGTGCTGGCATCAGAATATGGCTCCAGAGGGGCTGGTCTCTGGTACACTCGTCCACTGCAACGATGTGAATTCATACCAGATGATGCGCCCGGAAGATACCCGCAATGGTGTGATCTTCGACAATTTGCACCACGCCTTGCGCACTCACGGTGACCTGATTCGCCGTTATTGGATGCAGGGCCGCACCACGCGGCCCGACTTCAACAAGTTCACGGCACTCCATGCTGCGCTCTGGCATGGCGGCACGTTCGTTTATATACCGGCAGGGGCACGGGTTGCTCGCCCATTACAATCGTTGATTGCCTACGATGCTGAAGCGGGCAGCGGTTTACATCACACGCTCATCATTGCCGAGAAAGGCAGCCATGTCTCGTTGATCCAGGACCGTGTCTCGCAAGAGCGCCGTCCTGAACTCAATCTCGAAATGGTCGAAATCTATGCCGAAGAAGGTGCCTGGGTTCGCTACGCCAGTTTCCAACATTGGGGCGAGGCGCGTTATTCCCTGAGCGTGCAAGAAGCCAATCTGGCGCGTGGCGCCAACTTCCTCTGGATCAACGGCGCGCTCGGTGGGCAGATGAACAAAGATTTCCTCTCCGCTTCCCTCAACGCGCCCGGCGCCCGGGCGCAGATGCTTGGGTATGCCTTTGCGGTTGGGGATCAACACATCGATCAGAGTACCTACCAGCATCACCGCGCGCCTGACACGTACAGCAACCTGCTCTATCGCAATGTGCTGCGCGATCAGGCCCGCACCGTGTTCTACGGGATGATTCGCGCGGAACAGGAATCCGCCGGTATGGAAGGTTATCAGGCGAACAATAACCTGCTTCTCGGTGACGCGCACGCGCACTCCATTCCCGGCCTGGAAATCCGCTGCAACGATGTCCGCTGTAGCCACGGTTCTACGCTCTCGCGCATCGATCCGCAGCAGCTCTTCTACCTCCAGGCGCGCGGCCTGCCCGAACGCGATGCCGAGGGACTGATCGTGCAAGGTTTTCTTCGCTCGGCAGTAGAGCGTGTCCCGCTCGCTTACATGCGCGACCGGCTGGAAGAAGAAATCCTCCAGCGATTCTGGGCAAGCCATGTCTAAACCTATCGTTGCGGCGGTTATCCTGGCTGCCGGAGGATCAACCCGTTTCGGTGCGCCCAAGCAACTGCTGCCCTGGCAGGGACGCCCGCTCATTGCCCACGTCGCGGATATGGCGTGGATGGCGGGACTATCGCCCGTGGTTGTGGTGGTGGGCGCAGAGGCCGACCAGACTGTGCCCGCGCTTGCCGGACGTGATGTATGTGTGCTCCGTAATTATCGCTGGCAAGAGGGCATGAGCACCAGCTTGAGCCTCGGCGTGGCGGCATTGCCGTCCACTGTCGAAGCGGCAGTCTTTCTCCCCGTGGACCAGCCGCTCGTGGATGCACGTTTCCTGAGATCTCTGGTGACGTACTGGCAACAACACAACGCCGGGATTGTCGTTCCGGTCGGGCGCGAGGGGCGGCGCGGAACGCCGGTGCTCTTCACGCGGCGCTTCTTTCCCGAGTTGGCGCAAATCTCCGGCGACATTGGTGGGCGTACGCTGTTTGCGCAGTATTCCGATGATCTCGTAACGATGCCCGTTGCCGATCCCGAAGTCTTGACCGACGTGGATACCCCGGTCGCCTACGAAGCCTTGTTGGCGCGCCATTCCGCGTCTTCCGTTATGGATTTTAGCGCGGTCAAGGGTGTGATCTGCGATATGGATGGCGTGCTTTGGCGCGGGGATACTCCGTTTCCCGCTCTGCGTGACTTCTTCGCGTTGCTCGAAGCGCGACGCCTTCCTTACATTTTGGCGACGAACAACGCCAGCAAGACACCGGAGCAGTACGTCGAAAAGCTGGCCCGTATGGGCATCGAGACGGACACGGCTCACGTGCTGAACTCAGCGACGGCTGCTGCCGATTATCTGGCGACGCAGGCTGCGCCGGGCACGCCGGTCTACGCTATCGGCGGGCCGGGAACCCGTGAAGCGCTGCGCTTGCACGGTTTTGTGCTTACCGAAGGCGACCACGCCGAGTACGTCGTCGTTGGCTGGGATCGCGAGCTTACCTGGCAAAAACTGGCGACGGCGACGCTGCTCATCCGGGGCGGGGCGGGATTCATCGCCACCAATCCCGATCGCACGTTCCCGATGGAGGAGGGTCTGGTGCCCGGCAACGGCGCACAAGTCGCCGCGTTGGTGACGGCAACCGATGTTACGCCGGTCATGGCCGGCAAACCCGCCCCACTTCTCTACGAGCGGGCTTTGGCGCGGATGGGCGTCGCGCCGGAGGAGACGCTCGTCATCGGCGACCGGCTCGACACGGACATCCTGGGCGGCCTGCGCCTGGGTATGCCAACCGCGTTAGTGCTTTCGGGTATCACGCAAGCGGACGAACTGCCCACCTCGCCGATTCACCCGGATGCGGTCTTCGACGACCTGGCGGCATTGGTGCAGGCTTGGCCCACATTGTTGTGAGGGAATGATGGCAAAACCGAACTTATACGATTTGGATTTACCCGCGCTGGAAGCGTTGTTAGGGACGTGGGGCGAGCCGCGTTATCGCGCCAAACAGATATGGGAGTGGCTTTATCGTCACCTGGTCACGGACGTGGCGGAGATGACGTCGCTGCCGCAGGCGCTGCGCGAACGATTGGCCGGCGAGACCCGTCTGAGCATCCCACGCGTTCTGGCACGCCAGGAATCTCTCGACGGCGAGACGCGCAAGGACCTGCTGCAATTCGAGGACGGTCACACGGTTGAGGTGGTGTTGATGCGCTACATCGAGCGGCGCAGCGCGTGCATCTCGACGCAGGTGGGCTGCGCCGTCGGTTGCCAGTTTTGTGCGACCGGGCAGATGGGGTTCCAACGCAACCTGACCCGTGGGGAGATCGTCGCGCAGGTGCTGCATTTGGCCCGCGAACTCAACGCGCAAGATCAGCGGCTTACCAACGTGGTGCTGATGGGCATGGGCGAGCCGTTGTTGAATTACAACCACACCCTGGCGGCCATTCGCACTTTGATCCATCCGGATGGCTTTCAGATGGGCCAGCGACGGATCACGCTCAGCACGGCCGGGATTGCGCCGGGGATTCGCCGGTTTGCGGACGAAGGTGTACAGGTCAACCTGGCGGTTTCGTTGCACGCCGCCACCGATGCGCTGCGTGACGAACTGATGCCCATCAACCGCAAGTACAACTTGAACGAGCTTTTTGCGGCCATCAGTGACTATTTGACGAAAACCAACCGCCGCGTGACTCTCGAGTGGGTGTTGATCGATGGTGTCAACGATACCTTTGAGCAAGCAGAAGCGCTGGCGGCGCGTACTGAAGGTATGCTCGTGCACGTCAATCTTATCCCGCTCAATCCCACTGCGGGATACCCCGGTCAGCCGTCTTCCGATGTGCATATCGAAGCCTTTACCCAGATTTTGGAGCGCCGCCACGTGCCCTTTACCCTGCGGCTGCGTCGCGGCATCGATATTCAGGCTGGCTGTGGTCAATTGCGCGCCCGCATGGTGTGAATGCGCGACAGAGTCGCGTTCAGGTTGCATTCCTCGTGGCTTGCCACGATAACGGGTTCAGGGCTTGCCCTGGGGGCATACCAATGAATCGTCAGGAAAACGTCAGGTTCACGTCAAGCATAGTGCACGAAACGCGGTATAGTAAAGCTAGATGTGGTCGGGGGCCGCAGACAATTAAGGATTCTCCTCCTTCTGATGCAACCGGGGGCTTTGGGACGCCCCCGGTTTTGCATGCCCAAAACAAAGACTACAAAAGTCTTCGCACGAGCCTTCATTTGCACACCGTTTGTTCAATGCCGGTATTGGATAGCCCAGATACAGTAAGAGACTTTTGTAGTCTGGTTTAATCGCTTGCCTCATTTGTCATCCGTGATAGACTATGCAAGCTACAGCAGCCCTGTTATCAGGTAACGTTTGTAGTCTGTTTTGGGAGGCAATATGGCACAAGCACTCTATCGCAAGTGGCGTCCACAAACCTTTGACGACGTAGTCGGGCAGGAGCCCATCGTGCGTACCTTGCGCAACGCCTTGCAAACTGGGCGGCTGCACCACGCCTACCTGCTCGCCGGGCCGCGCGGCACGGGCAAAACGACGACGGCTCGCTTGATTGCGAAGGCGGTCAATTGCCTGGCGCCGATGGAAGAGCGCCCATGCGATAAGTGCGAAATCTGCCACGCCATCACCGATGGGCGGTTGATGGACTTAATGGAGATCGACGCGGCCTCCAACACCGGCGTGGACAACATCCGCGATCTGTTGGAGAAAGTGGGATTCCGGCCCACGCAAGCGCGTTTCAAAGTCTACGTGGTGGATGAAGTCCATATGCTTTCCACAGCGGCGTTCAATGCATTGCTCAAGACCTTGGAGGAACCGCCGGAGCACGTCATCTTCGTATTGGCCACCACCGAGGCGCACAAAATCCCGGAGACGATCCTGTCGCGCTGCCAACGCTTCGAGTTCCGGCGCATCCCGCTGGCGGGGTTGGTGGGACAATTACAAATGATCGCCGAGGCCGAAGAAATCGCCGCCGAACCGGAAGCGCTCGATTTGATCGCGCGGGCTGCTACCGGCAGTATGCGGGATGCGATCAGCCTGTTCGATCAAATGGCGGCCGGCGGTGCGGTGACGGCCGATTACGTGCGACTGATGCTCGGTGCGGAACGGCGCGAGGTGGTGCAGTCGCTTCTCCAGGCGTGGCTCGATGGCGATCTGAATCTTGGTTTGCACATCATTAATGACGCCGTGGACAGCGGCGCCGATCCGCGCCAACTGGCGCGACAGACCGCCGATTTCTTCCGCGGGCTGCTGCTGATGCGGGTGGGGGCAGGCGAAGCCTGGACCGATCCCACCGCCGAGGAGCGTCCGCGCCTGCAAGCGATGGCGAAACAAGCGCAGGCGGCGCGGTTGGTGCAGGCTGTGCAATTGTTCAGCGAGGTGGCGTCCGAGCGCCGTGTTGGCTGGCAGCCACAATTGCCCCTGGAATTGGCCTTCGTTGAGGCGACGTTACCCCCGGCAGCGACACCGCCAGCAGCGCCGGTAGCGACTGCGCCGCCAGCATTGCATACTACACCGGTCATCGGCACACCTGCGTCACCCGTCACGGGATCACCACCAGCGCGTCCACCAACCAGGCGGCGCGCCCCGTCGCGCCCGGTGACGGCGACACCGCCTGCTCAAGCGGCATCCCCTGAGGCACAAAGCAACACGTCCCAGAAAAGAACTGCGAGCGGTGGTGCTCCGGAGACGATTGATGACACTCTCAGTGTCACGATCAACGAGCGTTGGCGGGAGGTAGTGGGGCAGGTGCGCCCGGTCAATCTGGGGGCATTTTTGCGCGATGCGAGTCCGGTGGGGGTAGACGCGGATGGCTTTTTGGTGTTGGGTTTCCAACATATGCTGCATCGCAACAACGTTGACAAAGAATCCAATCGCAGCATTGTGGAGACGCATCTTTCAAAAACGTTCGGACAGCGGATTTTTGTGCGATGTGTGATGGAAAAAGAATGGCAGCCCGGGGCAGCGACTGTTTCAGCGAACCCCAAAAGTGGCGTCACGCCAAAAGACGAAGTGGCATCGAAATCTGGGACGACGTCACGTGCTCAAGCTGCGTCGGCGACGGTTCCGCCGCCCCCGGAGATGCCGGACCCACTCACCGATGACGAATTGATCCGGCGAGCCAGGGAAGAGTTGGGCGCGGAGGTTAGGATTGGCTAGAGGTCACTTCTTTGGATATATTCTTTGGAAGGTGTGATTGTCTTAACTGCTGAGAATGTAATCATACGCCTTAATTGGAGATAAAAATGCAGAAGTGGACAGTCCAAGATCGTCACGGCAATACTATTTATTTAACAGAGGAACGTTGGCAACACATCTTGGAATCTCGTCCTGAATTGGAGCCCTATTTCGCGCAATTCCTGGAAACGTTGCGTACTGGACGACGCACACAGGATACACTAATCCCGAATGAGTACCGCTACTACAAACGTTTTGATATGCTTTTATCCGATAACAATCATTTGGTCGTCGTGGTCATCTTCAAAACCAGATTGGATGAACAAGGGCAGTATGTGTCCAATAACTTTGTAGTAACGGGTTGGGCTACGTATATTTACTCGCAAAGGTGAAGATATGAGCAAGCTAGGATTACAACAAAAAGAACTTATCGCACAGGATGGTACACCAGTGCGCTTTGTATATGACCAAGAAACAGATATTCTGGAAGTTTACTTTGGAGCGAATGAGCCAGCTACCGGTGTAGAATTGACCGATCACATCCTTTTGCGATTGAACCGTTCGTCGCATCGGGCGGTCAGTTTGACGCTATTACATTTTTCTATTTTGGCTGAACGTACCGAATATGGCCCGCGCAGTTATCCGTTGGATAAACTATTAGCCGTACCGGAAGATTTGCGCGAACAGGTGTTACAGCTTATGACTTCTATGCCGGTCAGTCAATTCTTGCGGCTTTCATATTTCCAGGCTTCACCGACGAAGCGTGTTCCATTTACTTATGTGGAATCACAACCGGCGCTGGTCGCGGCATAGTGTAGCAAGCTGACTCTGAATTGTTGAGGTAATTTTTTAGGAGGAAATGATGAAAGGTGGTAAAGGAGCTGGTCGAGTGATGGGTGGGCGTGGGGGGATGAACCCCAACGATCTGATGCGCCAGGTGCAAAAGATGCAGCAGGAGATGGAGCGCATCCAGGGTGAGACCGCGCAGGAAGTGGTCAGCGTCACGTCCGGCGGCGGCATGGTCGAGTTGGCGATCAACGGTGCGTTGGAAGTGCAGAGCATAAAAATTGCACCGGAAGTCGTCGCGCCAGAGGCTGGCGCTCCTGTCGACGTGGAGATGTTGCAAGACCTGATCGTGGCGGCGGTGAACGAGGGGATTCAGAAGGCGCAGGCGATGATGTCGGATCGTATGGGCGCGCTGACCGGAGGATTGGGGATTCCCGGAATGTAGCGTATGCATACTGCGGCGATTCCTGCTTCTGTTGTCGAATTGACCGAGACGTTATCCGCGCTGCCGGGCATTGGGCCGAAGACAGCTTCGCGCCTGGCGTTTTTCTTGCTGCGGGGTAAGTCTGATCTGGCGCTGCGCCTGGCCGAGGCGTTGAAGGGCCTGGTCGAGCGCACGCGCTTCTGTTCGATCTGCTACAACGTGACCGAGGCTGATCCCTGTCCAATCTGCGCGAACCCGGCGCGCAACCAGCGGGTGGTCTGCGTGATCGAAGAACCGCTGGATCTGCTGGCGCTGGAGCGCACGGACCAATATCACGGCGTCTATCACGTGCTGCACGGCGCGCTCTCGCCGATGGAGGGTGTCTTCGCCGAGGATTTGCGTGTCAACGAGTTGGAAGCGCGCATCCGGCGCGGCGAAGTTGAAGAGGTCATCCTCGCCACTAACCCCACCAGCGAAGGCGACTACACGGCAGCGTACCTGTTGCAACGGTTGAAGCCACTTGGCGCGCGCATCACCCGCCTGGGCCGTGGGCTGCCGATGGGCGGCGATCTGGAATATGCAGACGCGGTAACGCTGACGCGCGCCCTGGAATCCAGGCAGGAGCTATAGGATGCGCAATACCTGGAATCTCGAGGTGCGTTGGGGATGGATCATTGGACTCGTCATCGCCGCAGTCCTCATCGCGGTGACAGTCGCTCTCGTTGTCCTGGCGTGGATGCTGCCCGTCACCATCTGGACGTTTCTGATGGGCGTCGGGGCCGTAGGGGCGCTGGTCATCATCATCCGCTTGATCTACCAATTGTGGGGATTGATCAACGCTGTTTATGAGATGGATCGCAACGCGATTGTCATTCACTGGGGGGGCACTCAGCACCAGATTCCCATGGCTTCGGTGCAGGCCGTTTTACAAGGCTCAGACGTGACCGAACTGCGGATGCAGCCGGGATTCCGTTGGCCGGGATACTTCGTCGGCCTGGGCGAAGCCCCGGACATCGGCCATATCCTATTCTTTGCCACGCGTCCTTTGAAGGAACAGATCATCATCCGCACTTCAGGGATGGCGTACGCGATTTCACCCAAAGACCGGGACGCGTTTCTCCCGGCGTTCCGCGAGCGGCTGGATATGGGGCCGACGCAGGAGGTTGTGGAATCATCGCAACATCCTGGTTTTCTCGATTGGCCGATCTGGCAGGATCGCCTGGGGTTGAGTGTGCTGCTTGGTAGCTCGTTGCTCCTCGTCCTGCTTGTAGGGGTGCTTTGTTGGCGTTATCCGTATCTTCCGCCGGAGATCGCGCTGCGATTTGGTTCCACGGGCGAGGCGTTGCTGGTGGCTGAGGCCTCGCGTATCTTCTATATCGCCTTGCTGGGCGTGATTTTCCTGGTAATCAACGGAGGGTTAGGGCTGTTGCTGTATCGTCGCGAACGCACAGCGACGTATTTCCTCTGGATGGGCTTGTTGGCCGTACAAGGTGGCTTGTGGGCGGCCGCGGTCTCGATCTTGATGCGACAATGATACGATTAGCCGCGTTCGATTTGGATGGGACGTTGATGGGGACGGATCAGAAGATTCGTCCCCGTGTGGCACAGGCGGTAGCACAGACCCAGGCGCAGGGCGTCATTGTCACGCTGGCGACCGGGCGGATGTTCGCCGCAACGGAACGCTTCGCCCGTGAGTTGAACATCACCGCGCCGCTGATTTGCTATCAAGGCGGCTGGATTCAGGCGCTTGATGGGCCGGTGTTACGGCGCAACTCATTGTCCACAGCGCTGGCACGGGCGGCTATCGAGCTGGGCGAGACGCAAGGGTGGCACATTCTTCTCTATGCTGAGGGAAAGCTTTTCCTCAAGGAGTTTCTACATCCCGTCGCTTTCTATGACGCGCTTCTCGGCTCCGGCGTGACGGTGGGTGAACCTTGGGAGGCGATCCTCGCCACACGCGACGGTGTAGATAAGGTGCTATACGTCGCTGCACCGGAGCAAATCCCGGTGATAGCCCCGGTGTTGCAGGAACATTTTACGGGCGTGGCCGAGATCGTGCGCTCACACGCGATGTTTATCGAGGTGCTGCCGCTTGGGGTGGACAAAGGATCTGCACTGGCGTGGTTGGCGCAACATTTCGGCGTGCCGCGAGAGGAAGTCCTGGCGGCGGGTGATCAGGAGAATGACCGCACGATGATCGAATGGGCCGGTATCGGCGTGGCGATGGGCAATGCGGCCCCGTCTGTGCAAAAGGTTGCGGATTGGATCGCGCCGCCGGTAACGGAGGACGGCGCGGCGGTGTTACTTGAGCGCTTCGTGTTTGACGGGAGTCATCTTTGAGTGCCCCGCTTCCGAGCGTCCCGATCCTCTCCGTGCGCAATCCCGCAGCCATCGCGCGGGCGGTCGAACTGCTCCAAGCCGGGCAGATCATTATTATTCCTACGGATACCATTTACGGCCTTGCTGCCCTGCCTGACAAAACTGAGGCCATTGCGCATCTTTACAAGATACGCAACCGTGATCCTGAACCCGCGTCTCCATTTTTGATGGCTCGCGCGGAGTACATAAGCGCGTTAGCACATCCTGTCTGGATAATGCATCAGCAAATAGTGCAACGACTGGCCCGGTCTTTCTGGCCTGGCTTGCTGACACTGATCCTTCCACCTAATCCTGAACTCAATCCGGCATTGCTCACCTCTCCGGTTGCGCTCCGCGTTCCAAATTTCCCTATGTTGTTGCCGCTTTTCGATGCGCTTGGCGGCTTTTTGTTTGCCACCGGTGCGGTCTGTTGTGGCGAAGGCCCCGCCATTACCGCCCGCGAAGCGGCAAAGCTCTTCGGTGATGAGGTGGGCCTTATCTTGGACGGTGGGCGCGCGCCCTTCGGCGTTCCCTCAACCATTGTAGATTGCATCCCCGACCCGCCTGAGATCCGGCGGCGCGGCGTCATCCCGGAGGAGAAGATTTGGGAGGTGGCGGGCATTGCGCCGCCGCGCGAGGTGAGGTGAAACGCTGGTACGTTAGCGCGTGTCTCGTAATCCTCCTCGTGGCGACCGGGCTGCGCTTCTCTCGTCTGAACGCCCAATCCTTCTGGAACGACGAAGGCAACACCGCGCGGCTGGTCGAGCGCCCGGTTGCCCTGATCATTGAAGGCGCAGCCGGCGACATTCATCCCCCTGGCTACTACCTGTTGTTGCATGTGTGGCGCGAACTCACCGGCGACTCTGAGTTCGCGTTGCGTGCGTTCTCGGCGCTGTGCGGCGTGCTGACCGTGGCGGTGACGGCGGCAGTCGGGCAGCGTGTCGGTGGATGGCGAACCGCGCTTGCCGCCGCGCTCCTCGTCGCCGTACATCCTCTCTCTGTCTACTACAGCCAGGAAGCCCGGATGTATGCCTTGTTCGGCCTGGCCTCGGCGTTGACATTGCTTTGTAGTCTTAAGTTGAAAGTCGAAAGTCGAAAGTCCAAAGTTGAAAGTCCAAAGTCGAAAGTCGAAAGTCAAAATTCCAAAATTCCAAATCTTTCCTTACTCCTTACTCCTTACTCCTTACTCCTTTCCTTCAACATTGCCCTGGGCCTGTACACGCAGTACGCCTTCATCTTCGTCCTGATAGGGTTGAATCTGGCGTTTGGCATCGATTGGGTGTTGCGGCGTCCGTGGGCGTGGCGCGCGTTGTGGCGGTGGATCGTGGCGCACGCGCTCGGCGGATTGGCGTTTTTGCCGTGGGCGCCGATTGCGTTAAGGGCGAGTGGGTGGCGTCCGCCGGATTTGGATTCGGCGCGGGCTGCTCAGGAGATCGCGCGAGCGCTGCTCGTGGGAATCACGCTCCCGGCGGGCGTCGCTCCCTGGGTGATTGCCTGCTCCGCGTTCCTACTACTATTGGCATTGACGGTACGAGCCAAGTCGCGTTTCGGCGCGTGGGCCGCTTTGGGGATGGCGTTGGTCCCGCCAGCTTTGTTGATCGGCCTTGGCCTTTATCGCCCGGCGTATCTCAAATTTATGATGGCTGCGGTCGCGCCGTTGGCGGTGGTCTTAGCCTTGCCCTTGCGCCGTGCAACCTCTCGTCTTGGCATTGCGCGGAACGCGCTCGCGGGATTGCTCCTGCTGGCGTTGCTATGGGCGCAGTTGACCTCGCTGCAACACCTCTACGCCGATCCCGCTTACGCCCGCGACGACTATCGCGGTCTCGCGGCGTGCATTGCGGCGGAGGCGCGTCCCGGCGACGCGATCCTGCTCAGTGCGCCGAACCAGTGGGAAGTCTTCACCTACTACTACCGGGGATCGTTGCCGGTCTATCCTGCGCCTTACCGGCCCGATCCGGCGAAGGCGGCGCGATGGGTGGACGGCATCACGGCGGACCACGCGCGCCTGTTCGTCCTCTTTTGGGGCGACGCGGAATCCGACCCGGAGCGCCTGATCGAGCCGTACCTGGCGCGCGATGCCTACAAAGCGGGGGATACGTGGATCAGCACAGTGCGGCTGGTGGTCTACGGGACAGGGGCCTTGCCGGATATGCCCATAGTATCTCTGGGCGCCCGTTTTGGAGATACAATTGCTCTCGAAGGTTACGCTCTGCCGCAAACCACTTTTGCGCCCGGCGACGTTGTCCCGCTGACGCTGTTCTGGCGTGCAGAATCCACACCCGCAGAACGCTACAAGATTTTCGTTCACCTGGTCGATGCGGGTGGCGCATTGGTCGCGCAGACTGACTCAGAGCCGGGCGGAGGCTTCACGCTCACATCGCTGTGGTCACCGGGAGAGAGCCTGACTGACCGGTACGGCGTTCTCGTGCCGCCGGACAGCGCGCCGGGTGAATACCGCCTTTTGGTGGGGATGTACGGCTTCTCTGGGGAGCGGCTGCCGGTCACGTTGGATGGCCAACCGGCAGGGGATGCGCTGCCGCTGACCACACTTACCGTGACATCACCGCAATAACCACCGGCACCGCCGTCAGCGAATCGCTCTGCGCCACGTTGGGCATCCACAGCCCCGACGACGCGCCGCCGTCGAGGTTGAGCGCAATATCCACGTCCAGGTCAGACGTCGCCAGCCACGTTGCCAACGCATGCAGGCTGAAGAACCCGCGTGGCGCAATCAGCATCAGTATGCGCCCGCTGCGGTCTTGCGCGACCACCGTGCGCCGCGCCGGGCGTCCGTCATCGGCGTCGGCGGGGAAGCCCATCACGCCGCCGGGTTTGACGAGCACCGGGAAGCACTGTACGGCCTCACGGAGGCGCTCGTGCGGATCGTAGGGCCAGGTGCGCAGCCAACGCACGCTCACTTCGCCCATCTCTGTCACTGCGAACATCCCCGCATAATCTCCGTAGGGTGTCCCGAAAACCTCGCGGTTGCTGATCGTTAATCCGGTGACGGTTTGTTCTTCTGTGAAGTATCCGGCGTTCACAGTCAACAAGGCCCCGGTCTGCTGTGCCCACGCGCTTACGGTTGCGGGCGTGCCCGGCGCATATAGCACGCGGAACATTACCGTTGCAGGATCAAGGCGTGCGATGGTCACGCGCTCCACGTTGGTTCCAACGCCGACGTTGAGACTGCGGACTTCGATCCCCGGTTGGACGTTTTTCCAGCCCGTATCTTCTGGTAAAGGCGTCGGCGTGGGTGGGAGGGTGG
>Ga0209614_1000290_pt1 | contig 46022 bp, 36 predicted proteins | sample BlaSprsedimmetaG_FD_185484 | JGI IMG/M metagenome (GOLD analysis project Ga0209614, IMG submission 185484) | Hot spring sediment bacterial and archeal communities from California, USA to study Microbial Dark Matter (Phase II) - Blank Spring... ...
GCAAAATTACCTGTATTGGTTTATCGCTATGAGCGATCAAATCAAAGAAAGCGAGAAGGTTAAATTATGGTTCTGGCTGTCATTAAGTGTTGTAAATGCACTTGCTGAATTGAAAAAATTAAAAATGGGCACACCATATATTAGTACATAGCCAGTTTACTACGTAGTTATTTATTTCCCTGATCATTCCTCCAGCCACTCCAGAATAACGGCAACCTTTTCCTTTTCGGGAAGATGGAAATCCACCCAGTGAATAGGGATCCCCCTTCGCTGCATTCCCCGGAACCAGGTCATCTGACGCTTGGCAAACCGGTGGATGGCCGTCTCCAGCCCGGAGAACATCTCATCATACCCCAGCCGGCCGGTCAGATACAGGGTAATGTACTTGTATTCCAGTCCGTAATACATCAGCCGTTCCTCCGAAACCCCCTTTTCCAGAAGGTCTTTCACCTCATCGACCATACCTGCTTCCAGACGCTGCCTGAGCCTGAGGGTTATCCTTTGCCTCCGGGTTTCCCGGTCGATTTGCACACCCACAACCAGGGGCCGCAGGTCGGGCAGGTCATGGGCCGGTTCAGGATGCCGGGCCTGATAACGGGCAATTTCCAGGGCCCGTACCAGCCTTTTCCTCGTATCGGTATCGGTTTTATTGTGCAGGGTTTTATAACCGGCCAGCAGGCGGGTAAGCTCTTCCATGGATTTTCCCTCCAGGCTCTTGCGGAATGAATGATCCACCGGAACCCGGATAAGCCGGTATCCCCTGAGCACCGCTTCCAGATACAGCCCCGTTCCACCGCACACCACAGGGAATTTTCCGCTGTCCGTCAATTCCCTGTAAACCCTGAAAAAATCCTGCTGGTAGCTGAATACATCATAGGTATCGCCGGCTTCCACGATATCGATCAGGTGGTATGGCACCTGCACCCCGTCCACCATGTAATCGTCGTAATCCTTGCCAGTCCCCAGGTTCATTCCCCGGTACACCTGCCTGGAATCGGCGCTGATCACCTCCCCGTCGAGTTCACGGGCTACTCTGGCAGCCAGGGCCGTTTTCCCGCAGGCCGTGGGACCCGTTATAACCAGTATCTGATAATTCCCCTGTTTCTTCATTTTTTATGATTCCCGCGTAATTTCATTTGATTCCCGCGTAATTTCATTATTTTCGCAAAACGGATCAATTTCCTACCGGAGGATGAAGATAGAGGAAATTTATGAACGGGCCATAGCCATCATGTCCCGTCCCGGCGAAACATGGGAAACCATTCGGACCGAAAACGGACATGCCGTACAGGTGCTGAAAGGATACCTGCTGCCCTTTTCCCTGCTGATTGGCGCCACCAGCCTGTTCGGCCAGGTCATGTTCGGCACGGGCATAGGCACCTGGGCGGGAATTGCCGATGTAACCGCCACGGTGCTGTTTTCATTTTTCACTCCCCTGTTGCTGGTTTTCAGCCTTTTCATGCTCTCCTACCTGCTGGGCGATTTTTTCGGAGGAACCGCGAAACCCGGCCATCATATCGTATGGTTCAGCTATGCCTTCACTCCCCTGTACCTGGCCGATACCTTTTCTTCCCTGCACTGGACTTTTTCGTGGATGATGGTTTTCGGCCTGTATTCCTCCTATCTTCTCTGGACCGGTATTCCCTATATGTGCGGGATTCCGGCTGGAAAGCGGTTTCCGTTCTTTGTGATGATCCTGCTGCTCACATGTCTTTCACTGATACTTTTTTACTGGCTGGCCCCCTCCCTCCTGCTGTGAAAATCTGTTGTTATGCCATAATTCCGGGGGTATTTTCTAATTTTGTCACGTAATGAAAAACCATGTCCATATAAAGAACAGGAAAGCCTCGTTCCTTTACGAGTTCATTGAGAAGTACGTGGCGGGCATTCAGTTGCTGGGAACGGAGATCAAGTCGATCAGAACCGGAAAAGTGAGCCTGAACGAAGCATACTGTACTTTCCGTGATCACGAGCTGTATGTTAAGGGTATGCATATCGCCGAATATGAAATGGGCAATATCAACAACCACGAAACCAAACGCGACCGGAAGCTTCTTCTCAACCACCGCGAACTTCTCAGGCTGGAGAAGGGAAGCACGGAAAAGGGGCTGACCATTGTCCCCACGCGTTTGTTCATCAACGAGCGGGGACTGGCAAAGCTTGAAATAGCCCTGGCGCGTGGAAAAAAACAATACGACCGGAGGGAATCCCTGAAGGAAAAAGATACCCAAAAGGAAATGAACCGGTTACTCCGGCGATAATTACTGGGCAAAGAAGAAATTGATCAGATCGTACACTCCCTGGGTATCCAGGGTGGTTTCGTAGTCGAAATAACTGTCAATAGCACGCAGCAATTCCTCAAAGGAAATGTATCCGTCGCGGTCGGTTTCAAATTCCCTGAATCTTTCCGGAATGCCGGGAAGGGTATACCGGTAGGTTCCGGTATACTGGCGTTCACCGGGAAAATAGTAATCGAGCATATTTCTCGGGGCGGCTTCTTCAAGCATCCAGGGGGTGAGCAATTCTTCCTCTGAAAGGGCTATTCCTTTCCGGTTCACAGGGAGGCCTTCAGGCGTTCCGGGTTCCTCGTCCAGGTAATTGGGCACCCCGTCGTTATCACTGTCGAGCGGGCAGCCCAGGGAATCCACAGCAACGCCTTCCGGGGTATCCAGGCATTCGTCATAGAAATCCAGCACCATGTCCCCGTCTTCATCCTCCAGATACAGGGGATCGGCCTCTACATCTTCGTACAGGTTAATAACCCGGATCACCCTGGGCTCGGAAAAGGGATCGAGGTGTATTGACAAAGAAGTATAACGGAATATATCGGTCATCCGGTTTCCTTCCGGTTCGGAACGGATGGAATTATAGTTGTCGATATTGTCGGTCAGGGTAATATGCCAGGAACAGGCCATTCTGATGGATACCCGGGGGGCAAGGCTCACCCTGAAACCCACTTCCAGGGGAACGGCAAAGCTGTATTTCGAATAGTTATCCAGGGTGCTCCAGTCGGGATTCCTTAAATTGGTCTCATATATAAAATCCCTCTGCTGTAGCTCACCGGGATGGAACAGCACATCATTATCCAGCCACACATATGGATTCCCTTCCGCATCGGACAAATCGCCTTTCGGATTGAACTGAAAAGTCTCCACCCCTCCCCCTACGAAGGGTTTAAAAGGAATGTCTCGCGATATAACATGTCCGAAATCGTATTGCAGCGATGCCCCGAAACTGGTAATATCGGTCATGAAATTCAGGTTGTTGCCCGAATACATCTGGTTTGCGGTCAGTTTCCCGCTGGTAAACACGAAATTCAGGCGGTAACGTTGCTTTTCATCGAGAAAGGAGGACAGATATATGCTCAGGCCCGGTTTGCCACCGATCAGAAAGCGGGTATTGCTGTTCACATCCCCTAAAAAACTGAAGGTGCCCGTACCTATGCCGATGGCGGGCCGTGACAGGGGATTTTCCACAGGGAATTCCTGCATCATGAGGCTGTCGAACAATTCCTGTGCAGAGGCATTCCGGCCGCCGAACGGCCATACCGTAAAAATAATCAGCAGAACAATATGGTATTTTGTACGCAAGGCGCTTACTTGAACCATTCCTGGTTGGTCAGCCGGAGCGCTTCATCCACGGGAATTCTTCTTCCGTCGCGGAAAGCGCAGACAAAAGGCTCATCCACCAGAGAAGACCGTGCGATACGGTCGCGTGCAGCACGTGCTTCCCGGTAGCTGGAAAAATTTCCCACCGTATACTTGTACAATCCGGCATGCCGGTCCATTTGCACGTCATCCTGGAGATTCATGCTTTTGAAAAAGGTATTGACATTCACCGGCCGGCTGTAGGCCCCCACCTGTACTCTGAAAACAATTCCAGCAGGAGCGGGAGTTTTCTGCACGGGCCGGTCGGTTTCACGAACGGTTTCACCGGTTTCCCGCACTACGGGGCGAGATTCCGCACTACCGGTATCCAGTCTCAATCCGGCTGCCACAGCAGCCAGATCCCGCTGCGACGTGGAATTCAGTTCGAAGGAGCGCTGGGAAACCATAACCTGGCGGGCATCGTTCCCCTCCACCAGGGAAAACTTGCCCTGAATAGAAGGTGCAGGGTTCTGGCCCGCCACACGGGGCACCAGTTCATAGCTCACCACCAGGTAGGGATCGGCCGGCATGCGGAGCCATACGAACCTGGCTCTGCCCGATTCAAAGGTAAACCGCGCCCCCAGAGTTTCCAGGGGTCTGGCTTCAAACTGGTTCAGGATATCTTCCTCCAGGATCCCCGACCGGTTCCACGAGCCTTTTTCCAGCAACACCTGCACCACATATCCTTTTCCCGAAGCATCAGGGAAAGGCTTCTGCCGGTAGGCATTGATTTCGTAACTGTCCTGTGGGGCAGGAGCTGTCGCTTCCGGCGAACCGGTCACAGTTTTCTGCCCTGCAGCAGGTGTATAATCGGCAATATCCACCAGTTCGGAAGGATCGGACCCCGGAGCAGGCAAGATCCTGACAGTCCGGTTTTCAATCTCCAGATCATTCCTGTTATTCTCAATCAGATAGGAGAATTTCCCCCCCAGGTTAAAGGTGCCTTTTACTTTCGGATCGGGTTTCAGCCGGTATACAACCCGCACCACAGGATCAGAGGGTAATTTGAGCCATATCAGATTCAGTTTTCCGGCATCGTATGCGAAATCGGCATAGGCACTTTCCACGGGAACAACCATGATGCCCGCCGGGAAAGTTTGCTGAAACCGGGCAAAACCTTCCAGGTTTCCCTTGTTCACAATCAATTCCACTTCCGTCTCACGACCGGCGGGTATTTCATCCGGCATCCGGAACTCCAGACTCACGGGCTGGGCTGAGACACCGGCCACCATCAGCCGGATGGCCAGGGTCATTGCACTGATCCTCAATATAAACATGGCGCATGTATGGATTCAGATAACAATATTAAGAAATAATTAAAATTTTATTAACAGAACTTATCAACAATTGTTGATAATTATCCGTTTCGGGATCAGAAATTGGGGGAAAGCAGGTATCTGGAGTAGAAGGAATTAATCAGTTCCACGGCTTCTCCGGCGGTATCCACCACACTGAACAGGTCCAGGTCTTCCTCACTGATATTATGTTCCCGTGCCAGCATCACATCTTTGATCCAGCTGACAAGTCCTTCCCAGTACTCGCTTCCGATGAGAATGATAGGAAATTTCCCGATTTTCTGGGTTTGTATCAGGGTAATGGCTTCGAACAGCTCGTCGAAGGTTCCGAACCCTCCGGGGAGTACAATAAATCCCTGAGCATATTTCATGAACATCACCTTTCTGACGAAGAAATGGTCAAAGGTGATGAGTTTATCGCTGTCGATGAACAGGTTGGCAGCCTGCTCAAAAGGAAGGGCAATGTTGATCCCAACCGATCTCCCTTTTCCCCGGGTTGCTCCCATGTTGGCCGCTTCCATGATCCCCGGCCCGCCGCCGGTAATGACCCCATACCCGTACCGGGTCAGGTTATAGGCAATTTCTTCGGCCAGTTTGAAGTATTTATTGTCGGGGGTTGTCCGGGCGGATCCGAAAATGGCTACGCAGGGACCAATCCGGGCCAGCTTTTCGAACCCTTCCACAAACTCCGAAATGATCTTGAATATTCTCCACGAATCGGAAGTTTGTATTTCATTCCAGGTTTTTTCCTGAAAAGCTTCCCTGATCTTGTCGTCTTCTGAAGCGGACATAACAGTATTTTTTTATGATATAACCGGTTTGTTTGCGTTCTGCAAAATAATGGTTTTTTTCACTCCGGCAAACGGCTTCCAATCATTACCGGATGTTTGCCGCATTTTACACCGCGTCAGGCCGGGGCCTTTTCAGTTCTTTTGCCAGAAATCTGCCGGTATGGCTTTCCCGGCACCTGCTTACTTCATCGGGTGTACCGGTAGCCACAACCCATCCGCCTTTCTCTCCTCCTTCAGGTCCCAGATCGATAATATGGTCGGCCTTTTTGATCACATCCAGGTTATGTTCTATCACAATCACCGTATTCCCTTTATCCACCAGCCTGTCAAGGACCACCAGCAGCACACGCACATCCTCGAAATGAAGTCCGGTGGTTGGCTCATCAAGAATATAGAGAGTCCTTCCCGTATCCCTTCTGGAAAGCTCGGCAGCCAGTTTCACGCGCTGCGATTCCCCTCCCGACAGGGTGGTGGAAGGCTGACCCAGCCTTACATATCCCAGTCCCACTTCCCTGAGTGTATTCAGTTTCTGATAGATAGACGGGATATTCCCGAAAAATTCCACGGCCTGGTTGATGGTCATTTCCAGCACATCGCTGATGGATTTCCCCTTGTATTTGATTTCGAGGGTTTCCCGGTTATATCGTTTGCCGTTACATTCCGGACATTTCACATATACATCGGGCAGGAAATTCATTTCAATGGTCTTTACACCGGCTCCCTGGCAGCTTTCACATCGCCCTCCCCTCACATTAAAGGAAAACCTTCCGGCTTTGTATCCCCGCAATCTGGCTTCGGTAGTCTGTTCGAACAATTTCCTTATATCGGAAAACACACCGGTATAGGTAGCCGGATTCGACCGGGGGGTTTTCCCCAGGGGGCTCTGATTCACTTCAATTACCTTGTCAATGTTCTTTATCCCTTCCACACCCTCGTGATCCAGAGGTTCGGCAAGCGAACGGTGCAGTTTCCTGCTCAGAATGGGATGCAGGGTCATGTTGATCAGAGAAGATTTCCCGCTTCCTGATACACCGGTTACCAGAATCAGTTTTCCCAGCGGGAACTCCACGTTGATATTTTTCAGGTTATTGCCCCGGGCCCCTTTCAGGCGAAGGGATTTCCCGTTTCCCGGCCTCCTTTTTTCAGGCAGGGGAATGTCTTTGCGGTGGTTCAGGTAACTGGCCGTAAGTGAATCCAGCTTCAGTATCTGTCCGGGGGAACCCTGGCCTACCACCTCGCCTCCGTGTCTTCCGGCAAACGGTCCCAGATCGACGATATGGTCGGCAGAAACAATCATTTCCCTGTCGTGCTCAACCACAATAATGGTATTCCCCATATCCCTCAGTTCCTGCAGGGCCGAGATCAGCCGCCGGTTGTCGCGCTGATGCAGTCCGATACTGGGTTCATCAAGAATGTAGAGCACATTGACCAGTTGCGATCCGATCTGGGTGGCCAGTCTGATGCGCTGGCTTTCCCCTCCGGAAAGACTTCTTGCACTGCGGTTCAGCGACAGGTAATCAAGGCCCACATTCATCAGGAATTTCAGGCGGTTTCTGATCTCCTTGAGTATTTCCGTGGCAATGAGCCGTTGCCTTTCTTCCAGAAGGCTTTCCAGGCCGTCCATCCAGTTGTGCAGTTGCTGCAGGTCCATGGAGGCCAGCTCGGCAATGTTCTTATCCAGGATCCTGAAATAGAGGGCTTCCTTTTTCAGGCGTGTTCCTTCGCACACGGGGCAAGCCTTTTTCCGGATGTATTGCTGTTCCCGTCGGGAGGGCCTTCCGTTGCCCTCGCCGTTCCCATATCCGTTCAGGATTTCCATGATCCCGTCAAAGCTCAGGTGGTAGGTTGTACCTGCGCCGAGCGGGGTATTTCTCAGGGGAAAGGTCTCGTCCGACCCGTTCAGAATGATCTCCAGGGCCTCTTCGGTAATCTGTCCGACGGGGGTATCCAGATTCTGTCCGAACTTGTGTAAAATAGACTCAAGTTGCCAGAATACCAGGCTGTTATGATATTTACCCAGGGGTTCTATCCCTCCCTGGCGGATGCTGCGACCCGGATCGGGGAAGATCTTTTTTCTGTCCACCACACTGATCTCTCCCAGTCCGTTACACCGGGGACAGGCACCCTGGGGAGAATTGAATGAGAAGGTATGCGGGGCGGGTTCGTTGTATGATATTCCGGAAACCGGGCACATCAACTGCCGGCTGTAATAAGCGGGCTTTTCTCCGCCGGGATCCAGGATCATGGTAATCCCCTTCCCCTGCTGCATGCACAGGGCAAGCGATTCCCGTATCCGTTTTTCTTCCCTGCTGCCAACCGTCAGCTTGTCGATTACCAGTTCAATATGGTGGGTTTTGTACCGGTCAAGTTTCATTCCCCTTCCAATCTCCTGTATTTCACCGTCCACACGTACGGAAAGGAATCCTTTCCTTCTGACCGTTTCGAACAGTTCCCGGTAATGGCCCTTACGTCCCTGCACCAGTGGGGCCAGCATCAGGATATACCGGTTATTGTACCTGTTCAGGATCAGATCCACGATCTGTTCGTCGGTATATTTCACCATGCGTTCTCCCGTTACCCACGAATAGGCCGTTCCGGCCCGGGCAAAAAGCAAACGCAGAAAATCGTATATTTCGGTAATGGTCCCAACGGTGGAGCGTGGGTTTTTCCCGGTGGTTTTTTGCTCGATGGATATTACCGGGCTGAGGCCCGATATATGGTCTACATCGGGGCGTTCCATTCCGCCCAGGAACTGGCGTGCGTAAGCCGACTGGGTTTCCATGAACCGGCGCTGGCCTTCCGCGTAAATGGTATCGAATGCCAGTGATGACTTCCCGCTTCCGCTGAGCCCGGTCATCACCGTCAGGGTGTTCCTGGGGATGACCACATCAATATTCTTGAGATTGTGTTCGCGCGCTCCGTATACCCTGATCTCATCCATCCCTTGATTCCGCTTGAACCTGTATGATCAACCCGTGATACCGGGTTCTGGTCCCCGGCCACCTTCTCCGACGATACGTGCCCCCGGTTCGGGCAACCTGATGCGGTATGTCTTTCCCGTCCGGTTTGACAGATATGGTTTGCGCAACCAGGGGTTGAAATACTTCAGTATCTTGTAATTGGTGCCCCGGTTGTTGGCAAAATCGGCAAAATTTTCCACCGGGGTGTCGACCACTTCTTCATAGGTAGGGATTACGGGGTACAGGTCCGATGCCTGAAAATAAAATCCGTACTCTTCCGGAGATACCATAATTACTTTCAGGGCTGCCAGCCGGAAAATATACCGGGCGGTTTCTTCATTCAGCAACAAATCGTAATACGAATGTTGTTTCTGTATCACCACCTGCTGGTCAAGTCCCCTTCTTCCGTTGTTATACGATGCGGCCACCATGGTCCAGTTGCCGTACACATCGTATGAATCGATGAAATACCGGCAGGCGGCTTCCGTTGATTTTTCGAGGTGGTAGCGTTCGTCCACTTCATCGTTTACCTCCAGGCCATATTCCCGGGCCGTACCTGCCAGAAACTGCCAGAATCCCACCGCACCGGCCGGTGAAACGGCATTGGACAACCCGCTTTCGGCAATGGCCAGGTACTTGAAATCATCGGGAACCCCGTATTTCCTCAGGATGGGTTCTATCACAGGAAAATACCTTCCCGAACGTTTGATCAGGAGCAGGGTCTGGGAATGGAAATAGGTGTTCACCAGCAATTCCCTGTCAAGGCTTTCCCGGGTGTCGAACTGCTCAAGCGGCATGCGTTCTCCTGCAAAATACAGGGTATCGGGCAGATGGACGGCCGATACACCATAATTCGGAGGGGAGCCGTGAGGCTCCTCCTCCACATGTCCGGTATATGCATTGATTCCTGCGATACCCAGAACAATGATCCCTACCACCAGCCATGATCCCCACGAGGGGATCCAGCGTTTGTTTTCCGTCGGATTCCGATCGCTCTTTATCATCATTATAGTATTCTTCATGTTCTCAGCTTTTTCCGGATACGCCCGGAATATACACAAAATATGAGTCACCGGAAATCCGGAGATCAAACCCACAAAATTACTGAAAAAACATCAGAATTCACTGTCCGCTCATATCAGAATCTGAAGCGGACTCCTGAAAAAACGGCCACCGAATAAGGATGTGATCCAATCAGGTTTTTCTCGCTGAAGGTATTGAGGTAATATTTGAAGGTGGGTTCCACATTAAACATCAGTCCGGGAAGAATTTCATAATCCAGTCCCAGACCTATGGCCCCCGAATAATTCAACGTACTGACGTTACTGGTGCGGATAGAGGAATAATTCACCCCTTCGATATACAGGGAAGCGGCATTACCCACCAGGAAGTTGGTACTAACACCACCCAGGATGTTCATGCCTACTTTTCTGTCGATCACCTTGTATTTTACAAGAAGGGGTATTTCAAGAAATTCATAATTCTGGGCAATAAAAGCATTAACCTGTTCGAGGTATTCCTGGGTATACTGCGAAGGATCACGGCCGATGATGCTGTTATAGAGAGCATCTTCCGGGGTATTGACAATCTTTATATTGTCATTGTCTGAAAACACGGTGCCGGTAGAGTGATCCACCAGGTAGAACTTTTCCGCCATCTTCCTGTGAATTTCCGGGGTTTCCCACCCCATGGCTGCCAGAGTATATTCCTCCACTCCGCCAATCATCAGTCCCATCTGGGAATAGTACAAACCGGTGTACACCGTCCATTTCCCCGAGGCCTGATAATTCACGTTAATCCCTCCCGAGAAGGCGAATACTCCTTCTTCTATGCGGTTGTAGTATTGTTTCAGATCCTTACTACCCTCTCCGGAAGTGAGGTGCCGGTAGGAATATGCCGGTGAAAACTGACCGCCAATACCCCAGCGTGATCTTTCTTCTTTCAGGAAGTCCCATTCGACCTCATTTTCCTTTTCTGTCAGAGCCAGCCGGTGGTCCCCCTCGGAACGGAAATCGACAGTTTCCTGTGGGGCCGTAACATCGGAACTGAGCCTGAGGGAAAGCAAAGGTTCCACATAAGCAGGAACAGCATCGTGTTCATAGGATGGCTCTTCCATGGAAGGTTGCTTTGCAACCACTTCTACACGGGCCAGTATGGGTGAAATGTCGGTAGTTTTCTGTATCGGGGTTTCCCCGGGGCCGGTTTCGGTTTCACCGGAGGGTTCAGGGGCGGCCTGGGCGGGGTATGTTTCTGCGGCAGGTTTCGTTTTTTCCGGAGTGGATTCACCGGCAGGAACGGATTCGGAAATCATTTCCGGCGAGGGAATGGGTTCCTTTTTATGATGCAGGAACCAAATGCCCGAGAATACCAGAAGCAGCACAGCGGCAGCTGCGGCCACCCTTCTTATCCACAGGACCCTGCGCTTCTTTCTGAGGATATGTGCTTCAATCCCATCCCACACAGTATGTGGAGGCCGTATTTCATAATCATCCAGAGCGGACCGAAATACCTCATCAATATGTTGATCCTGCCTTGCCCTCATCTTTCCCTTCCCATTTTTATCAGCTTTTCCTGCAGTATTGTTCTTGCCCTGGCCAGATTCGATTTGGAAGTGCCTTCCGATATTCCCATCATCCCCGCAATTTCCTTATGCGAATATCCCTCCAGGGCGTACAGGTTGAATACCATCCTGTACTGCGGGGTAAGTTCCTGGATCATGCCGATCAATTCCTCGGCAAACAGATCATCCAGCGTATTTTCCTCTGCCGGTTCCGTTTTCCCTTCCTCATCATCGTCCAGGGAATAGAAATTCTTCTTCCTTCTGAACTTTTCCAGGGCGGTATTGATCATGATCCTTCTTACCCAGCCTTCGAAAGACCCCTGATGCCTGAAGGAGGAGAGGTTTTCAAACACGCGGATAAAGCCGTCCTGCAGCATATCGCTGGCTTCCTCCGCATCATCCGCATACCTCAGGCACACCGCATACATTTTACCCGAAAACATTTCGTACAACATTTTCTGGGCTTTCCGGTCTCCCGCCAGGCATCCCTCAATTATATCCGGCAAGCTATCTTTCAAGTTAATTGATATTCAGCTTCTTCCAAATCAAAGCCTAAATTTACCAATTAATTGAATTGACAAAAAGCTTCCCGGAAAATAAATTTGAAAAGAACGTGTGCAGTATATGGATGTTTTTACCGGCCAAATGGTTGCGTAGGAATAAAAAAATAGTTTCGTTCTAAACAACAACGCACAAAGGGGCAAGAGATAATTCCCGCTGTGCCTTAATGGAAAAGAACTGTTCTCCTAAATGATCAATTATTTCAGGAAAATGTTAAGCCCATTTGTTTTATCCAGAAGTGGGTACCATTCACCTCGCTACCGGATGGAAAATTTCATAAAAAAATGGTGAGTCGCGGGTCGGGGAATTTCCTCAACAGGCCAACCGTAACCCGTAACCCCTGCCTTCATGCTGATCCCGGAAATGCAGGGATCAGAGGTGGATCACTTCCCCGTAAGCTGCAGCAGCCGCTTCCATAATGGCTTCCGACATGGTGGGATGGGGATGTACCGACCGTATCAGTTCCTGCCCGGTTGTTTCCAGTTTGCGGGCCACCACTACCTCAGCAATCATTTCGGTTACATGGTCGCCTATCATGTGCGCTCCGACAAGTTCCCCGTATTTCGAATCGAAGATCAGTTTTACGAATCCATCCCGGGCTCCGGCCGAACTGGCTTTCCCCGAAGCGGTAAAGGGAAATTTCCCCACTTTGATCTCCAGGCCTTTCTCACGGGCCTGCTTTTCTGTCAGGCCCACCGAGGCGATCTCTGGCCGGGTATACGTACAGGCCGGGATATTTCCATAATCAAGCGGTTCCGGATTGTGTCCGGCCAGCTTCTCCACACAGATGATTCCTTCGTGCGAGGCCACATGGGCCAGCGCGGGCCCGTGTACAATATCGCCAATGGCATATACTCCCTTCACATTGGTAGCGTAAAATTCATCTACCTTGATTTTCCCGTTCTCCATTTCAATCCCGGCTTCTTCCACCCCCACCCCTTCCAGGTTGGGTGTAATACCCACCGCTGAGAGAACCACATCGGCTTCCACCACACTTTCTTCCTCTCCGGAGTTTTTAATGATTACCCTGCAGGGAGTAGCCGACTTGTCAACCGATTCCACCGAGGAACCGGTCATAATTTTCATTCCGGCTTTTTTGAATGAACGTTCCAGTTGTTTTGACACCTCCTCATCTTCCAGGGGTACCAGGCGGGGCATGTATTCCACCAGGGTAACTTCCGTTCCCATGGTCCGGTAAAAATAGGCGAACTCACTTCCGATAGCTCCTGAGCCAACCACCACCATGGATGCGGGTATTTTTTCCAGAGACATGGCTTCCCGGTAGCCGATCACCTTTTTCCCGTCCTGTTTCATCCCGGGCAGCTCACGTGAGCGGGCTCCCGTGGCCAGAATAATATGGGAAGCTTCCAGGGCCCGGGTTTTTCCATCGGCTGACTTTACCTCCACTTTGCCGGAAGAAATGATTTTCCCGAAACCCTCGACCACCTCAATTTTGTTTTTCCTGAACAGGAACTCCACTCCCTTGCTCATTCCTTCCGCCACACGACGGCTTCTCTGTATGACTGCACTGAAATCCGGTTCAGGTTTTCCTCCGGGCTGAATCCCATAATCGGAGGCATGGCTGAAATATTCCATCACCTCGGCACTTTTCAGCAAAGATTTGGTAGGGATACAGCCCCAGTTAAGACATACACCTCCCAGGGCATCCTTCTCCACCACAGCCACCTTCATCCCTAGCTGAGCAGCCCTGATGGCAGCCACATATCCACCCGGGCCGCTTCCGATCACTATCACGTCAAATTTCATACAGGTTTATTTTTTATTTGGTTTTCAGTTATTCCAGGTTAAAAATAGTTTTTATTCACTGGCAATAAAAATCTTTCCTGCCTCCTCTTCCGTTCTTTCGTCCGGTATATTTCCCCTGGCTCCACCGGAAAGCAGGGCAGTCAACCCCCTCGCCAGAATAAAAAGCAGGCTCAGCAGGAAAATAATGGAAGCCCCGCTGGGAATATCAAAATAAAAAGAGATCATCAGCCCTCCCAGGGAAGCTACCATGCCGGTGAGGATAGAATACAGGATCATACGTCCGAAATTCCGGGTAAATATATTGGCAATGGTCTGGGGAATGGTGAGCAGCGAGATGACAAGGATAATACCCACCACCCGGATATTCACCACAATGGTCAGGGCCATCAGGACCATCAGCATATAACTGATCCATCCTACCGGCAAACGGAAAGTTTGAATATACGGTAAATCGAACGCCATATAAACAATCCACCGGTATAATACGAGAAAAAACAACCCTGAAACCCCTGTTACGGTAAGCAGAAACCACAGATCGCCCGCCGACACCGTGAGAATGCTTCCGAAAAGGTACGACATGAGGTTTGGAGCATATCCAGGAGTGAAGTAAATAAAAATGATCCCCACCGCCATTCCGAACGACCAGAGGATCCCGATCACCGAATCCTCCCTGATGTTCATCCTCCGGGTAAGGTATTCCAGTCCCAGGGCATTCAATACAGCATAAACTGCGGCACCGGCCAGGGGATTCACCCCAAGGAAATAGCCCAGCCCGATCCCCCCGAACGATGCGTGTGATATCCCCCCGCTGATAAACACCAACCTTCTGGAAACAATATAGGTTCCGATGATCCCGCAGGAAACGGCTGCCAGCAGGGCTGCCAGCACCGCCCGGGTAAAAAATTCGTAACTGAACAATGATACCAGGTTATCCATGGTTTTTTCAGGAATGTTTTTTCAGCACGGTATGGGGAACTGTGCCATGGGTAATGATCTGAATGGGGCAGTTATACGCAGCCAGCTGCTGTTCAGAGATCTTGTTTGAAGGATGGTAATGCAGGGTTCGGTTCACACAGGCAATGGTTTTAATATAGCTGGTAATGGTCCCCACATCATGCGACACCATAAGGATAGCCATGTTCCGGTTCAGTTCCTTCAGCAGTTCATACAATTCTCCCTCGAACCGGTTATCCACATAGGTCACCGGCTCATCCAGAATCAGCAGGCGGGGGGATCCCACCAGCGCCCGTGCCAGCAGAACCCTCTGCAATTGTCCCCCCGATAATTCACCAATAGCCCGGTGAAGCAAATGGTTGATACCTGTTTTCTCCAGTGCACTCTGTGCAGCCAGCCGGTGTTCTTTCCGGTAAGGAGTAAAAAATCCTTTTCTGGGCAGCAATCCCGAAAGAACCACTTCTTCCACGGAAATGGGGAATGACCTGTCAAGGTCGGTATGCTGGGGCAGGTATCCCATCAGGGTTCCCGGCATCGGATCGCCTGCATATTCCACACTTCCCGACCAGGGTTTGATCAAGCCCAGCATTACCTTCAGCAGGGTGGTTTTTCCACCCCCGTTGGGTCCGATCACCCCGATAAAATCATCCGGGAAGATCTCCAGACGGACTCCTTCAAGCACCGCTTCCCCGTTATAGCCCGCTGTAATATTTTCAAGCCTGACCAGCGGTTTCATCATTTCTCTTCCTGGGGTTGAAGAACGGAAACCAGGGTATTCCTGATCTTTTCCATATTGTCGTCCCAATCGGGATCGAGGGGATTCAGGGAAATCACTTTCCCTCCAATTTCGGCAGCCAGGGTACGGGCATTCTCCTGGTCGAACTCTTCCTGTATGAATATAACCCGGATATTCTCCCTGCGGGCCAGCTCCACCAGATTCCTCATCCCGTGAACGGAGGGTTCTTTCCCTTCTTCCTCCATGGCATATTGTTGCAGGCCATAGTCACGCGCCAGATAGGTCAGAGCGGGATGAAAAATGATAAATTTACGTGAAGCTAGGTCCCTGAAAGAATCTTCCATCAGCCTATCGACAGAATCGACACGGGCCATTAGCCGGGCATAATGAATTTCCATCCACTCTTCCATTTCCGGGTACACTTCCTTCAGGTAGCTGTAAAGCGCCGGAAGGAAGAGACGCACGGTTTTCGGCGACATCCAGATATGAGGATCCGCCCCATGGTGACCTCCGGTAATCAGATCCACGTGATCGGTCAAACGGATCATTTCCAGTCCGGGATAATTCTCCCTGATCTTTCCTTCCCATGCCTTCTCAAATCCCAGATGCCCGTTCATTACATACAGACCTGATGCATCCAGTTGCTGCATCTGCCTGGAAGTGGGTTCGTAACTGGCCGGACTTGCACCGGCAGGAATCATCACATTTACCTGAACCTTCCCCCCGGTAATGGATTCAATGAAATATTTCTGAGGTAACACACTGACGGTGACCACCGGTTCCGGACGATCCTCACCGCGGGTTGCGTTTCTACAGCCGGAATGGCTAAGAATGGCCGGAAGAATAGCAACCGGCAGAAAAAAGAAAAGAATGCCTTTCTTTCTTTTCATTATTTAGAATGTTTACAAATTACAAAAATATCAGTTTTTTTTTAATGGGGAAAGATTTTCTTGTACAGGTCCAAAATCTACGTAAAAAAGGCCATGCCTGCTGGTACATGCTTTTATCGCGGGAAAACATTAAGGTTATATTACCATCCCGGCGTAAAGTTCAGTCCGAAACTTCCTTTCAGCGGCTGCACCTGGAGAGGGAAGGCATAAAATGGCTCGAGTATCATGTATCCCAGCAAATTTACCCGCAGCGACAGGCCGGCGGTAAATACCGGTATGCGCTGGGAGGGATTGTCGGGCAACCACTGGAGAACCGGTGCGTCACCGGCATTCCATGCCAGCCCTCCATCCATGAACAGGGACAATTCAGTGGGCAGGTATTTGAATTTGATCAGAGCAAATCGTTCGGGTCCGGTAAAGGGAATCCTGAATTCCACATTGGCTACGGCAATTTTATTCCCGGTAAGCTGATTGATATTCAGGTTGGAAGCAGATGCGGCATAGCTGCGGTTGAAAGCATCCGAATCAAGTCCCCTCACCAGCCATGGATATCCTATATACATGGGATACATCAGGTCCTGGCCGCCGGTCATCTGGTACCGGCCATAATGATATCCTCTGAAAGCAATGGTTAGCGGACGGAGATGAAAATATTTTCTGTAATCGACCAGGCCGGTAAACATGTCCACCTCCCCGTAGTATTTTTCAAGCGAAAGCCTCATCCGGTGGCCGCGCACGGGGGAAGTGGTACCGAATACCGAATTATCTTCCACATAGGCCACATCGCTTTTGAACAGGGTGAAACCTTCCGGCGCATCGAGCTTTTCTCTGTTCACCCCTATGGGATATCCGTAATAATCATAATAATAATTGAAACGATCGATCCGGTAATAATACCAGGAAAAAGAGGCGCCAATCTCGAAACGCCGCGTTTGCGAAAGAGGCAGGTATCCGAACAGGGCCAGCTGATCCTCGAAGGTGCGGTAGTAATCGTACCGGTAATTGAGCACATTGACCCAGGTGGTATCTTCCGTCTCCCGGGATGTGATTGACAGGGAGTCTTCAACCATGCTGACATATCCGCTGAGGTATGGAATATGCGATACCACACCTCCCCAGTTAAACCGGTGTTTTTGATTGAGATAGGCCACCTGTGCCCCGAAATCATAGATTTCTCCGTTCATAGCCAGGTTGGCAACCAGCTGATTATCCCCCACCATATCGCTGAACATCATGATGATACTCCCCGACATACCCGTTCCGTAACGGCTGGTAGCCATGCCCACCCCGCCATAATTGGAAATATAATCAAGCCTGAATTTCGGTTTGTATTCTTTTGCTGTAAAATGTTGGATCAGGGTGTCGGGAAGCGGGGTGCGGTATCTGAACCCGGCATCTACCAGATCGATTCCTGCCCTCCGGAAAGGCGGAAGGGTGGCAGCCTGAAAATTGACCGAATCGGGAGCAACCTTTACCGGCATGAAGTCATCCACTCCGGCGGAATATATCTGGTATCCGTTGTTCCAGTAATAGGAATAGGTTAGTTTTTCCTTGTCAGTGGCGATGGAAATAGCCGGTGAAAACTGGGTAAAACCGCTGATACCGGTCATAAAGGAAGTCATACGATATAGTTCACCCGTTTCCGGATAATATCTGAAAAGATTTCTGAATCCGTCGGAATTGGAAAGAAAGAAAATGGACCTGCCGTCGGGAGCAAACACCGGATTCAGGTTGTCGGCGCCGGGGAACACATCCAGCACCCTGATCCGGCCGGTGGCAACATTCAGAACGGCCAGGTTATACCTGTCAAGGGTGGGGCGGGTTTCTTCGGGATCGGCCGGCCTGTCGGTAGCATACACCAGGTATTTTCCGTCGGGTGACCAGCTGGGCTGCAACTCGGAATACACATCGAAGGTAAGGCGTTCCACGGCTCCAGTTTCGGGATAATAGGCATACAGATCATGCCTGCCTTCCACCAGACCCGACAGAACGATCTTTTCGCCATCAGGCGACCAGGCCAGGTAAGTAAAGGCAGGAACACCGGGGATGGCTTCTTCCAGTAATACCTTCCCGTTCCGCACATCCACCACCACCAGCTGGTTCACTCCTTTTGAGAACACCGTAAAAGCCAGTTTCCGGTTATCGGGCGACCAGGTACCGGCCGACTCCATGAAATTGAGGTCGTCAATTTCGTGGTTGCTGATCCGGGTAGTGAGTTTCCGGATGATCTTTTTCTCATCTGCATCGGCAAGAAACAGGTCGAACGATACCACATCACGGTCGGAAAAAAAGGCAATGTACTTTCCGTTGGGACTAATGGAAGGTGCCACATTCCGTTTTCCCGCATTGTCGGTATCGAACAGTTTGTCTCCGCTCATCCGGTCAAGGGAGTCGGTCAGGAACCTGGAATAATGGGCTATATAAGCGTTCTTCCAGAGGGCGGAAAAAGTTTCGGCGGAGATGCCCAGGATGGAGTCAATGGCGGCTTCATACCCCACCTTTGCGGTGAGGTTGAACAGGGGCCGGATGCGGTCATCACCCCACACCTTCCCAACGAAAGCCCAGAAAGCCTGTCCGTACCGGTATGGGAAATATTTATTCATATTGGCCAGGTCTTTCAGGGAAGGAAAATCATCCTGCAGCAGGGCATCCCTCATCCACATAGCCGTGTGAGCATCCACACTTCCGATGGACATATATTCCGCCATCCCTTCCACCATCCACAGCGGAAGGTTTCTGAGATTGTTCAGAGAGGTGGTATCGTCGTTTATAATAATATCGTATTGAAAAGCATGTACCATTTCATGCCCCAGCACATGGTCGGTTTGACCCGCAGAGTGAGCCAGGGGCATTACCACCCTGTTCTTGAAGGCTTCGGTCACTCCGCCCGTACCCACACCGATCTGTCCGCTGATAGTTGTTGTTTGCTGGAAATCAGCATGATACTTGTATAGTATCAATGGATTGCGTTTCTCAAAAGTATCGTAGAGTATGCGACTGTGCCGCCGGTACCAATCCTCGGCTGCCAGAGCCCAGTAATTCAGCACGGAATCGTCGTCAAAATAATGGTATATTTCAAAATGGGGGGTTTGGTAAACCTTGTATTCAAATTTTTTGTAACCCGGTTTGTTCTTTCCAAAATACTGAGCCTGTGCAGAAGGGATGAAAAAAAAGAAAACACACAGGGCAGATATGGCAAAAAACAGCTTCTTCCCAAACATCATTCCTTTGGTCTTCATCATACTACCGATTCGGTTTTTTCCCGTTCAGCGGGTAACAGCAAAAAATTTGCAAACAAGATACATGCCAAACAAAACGGTATTTTCTAATAAAGTATCAATTTCTGGCACAATATACAAATCCCTTCCGGAACAGGCATGAACAAACGATTCGGGAAAGGCAGTGGAAAGGGAGTCTGCGCCATCGTACCCACCCGTAAACAACTCAAACGGCAACACACCTGTCCGGAGACCCGGGCAAATAGCCCTTCTGGCAGGATGAAGAGGCAACAAGCCGGCGATTCAATCCAGTATTTCGGCCACTTTTTGCCTCAGTGCCTCACCCCGGAGGTTTTTGGCAATGATGATCCCGTCTCCATCGAGAAGCACACTGTGCGGAATGGCCATAACCCCGTACAACCGGGCGGCGGCATTGTCCCAGTACTGAAGATCGGACATGTGGTACCAGTTCAGCTTATCGTCGCGTATGGCCTGTTTCCAGCGTTCGGCATCCCCGGGGCGGTCGAGGCTCACGCCAAGAATTTCCAGTCCTTTGTCGTGATAGTCATCATATACGGCCACAATGTTGGGATTTTCCTGTCGGCAGGGTCCGCACCACGATGCCCAGAAATCGATCAGTAACAGCTCCGACCGGCCGATGATGGATGAAAGCGAAAGCGGGTTCCCGGAAGTATCGGGCTGAGTAAAATCGGGTGCAGGTTGTCCAATATCCACCTTTTTCAGTGTTTCGATCCGGTTCCGGAAAAACCGGGTGTACGGGGAGGCTTCCAGCGCAGGGTCAAAGGTCGACACCAGTGAATCAAGTTCTTCCCATCCCATGGAATAAATATTGTTTGACCTTACCAGATAAGGGGTGATCACCGACGATTTGTTATGATCAATATAATCGCTGAAGGTTTGCTGCCTTTTCACGGAAAGGTCGTTATACTGTGAGGTCAGCTCCCTGAGCATATCGGAGTCACCTGCCTCGGAAGCGGTGCGGTATCTTTCCATCAGGTCTTCCAGTTCGGCATCGATCTCTCCGAAAAGATTTTTGAGCTGGTCATTGGGGTCGGAACCTTTCACGATACTCAATTCAGGATGTGAGGTATTGACAATGATCTGAATGCTGTCGTTATCCATAAAAAATCCCACCGGCGTTCTCATTCCGAGCAGATCCAGATAGGCATAGGAAGGAAAATCAACAGAACCTTCCATCACAAATTTTCCTTCTTCGATCGCAGCCGAATCAATATATACATACTCCTCACCCTGGAATACCCTGAGCCTGGCCATTCCCTGTTCAAGGCCCACGGTTTCTCCTGTAATAACGTAACCTTCCGGCCGGGAGGAGCAGGAAGCTGCCAGTATGATCAATAGCAAAATAGCGAATCTTCTGGTCATTTTCGTATGTTTTTTATGTTCAGTGAGTAAACTTACAAAATTATTTTTGCTCTGTAACCGGGTTGGTTTTATTTCTTTTTTTCCAGCTGTTCATAAAGTTCCATCAGGATACGTGCAGCCTGAAACGAAGTGATCTGCTTTGAGCGCACCTGTCTTTCGAGTTCCTCCATCTTTTCCCTGATTACCGGATGATGATAGAACCGGTTGTTCAACTGTTCCCTGATAAATTCGTGCATCCAGTACCTGGCCTGTTCGGTACGCCGGAAATCGAAGTAACCGTTTTCCCGGGTCAGGCTTACATATTCATTCACCTGATCCCATATCTGCATCACCGTATCGGGTTTGAATGCCGAACAGGTTACAACCCGGGGTAACCATCCTGAAGGGGGAACAGGAAAAAGATGGAGGGCATTTTCGTATTCCCTGCGGGCTATTTCCGCCCTGTCACGGTTGTTTCCATCGGCTTTGGTAATGGCGATCATATCGGCCATTTCCATGATCCCTCTCTTGATACCCTGCAGTTCATCACCGGCTCCGGCCAGCATAAGCAGAAGGAAAAAATCCACCATGGAATGCACCATGGTTTCCGACTGGCCCACCCCCACCGTTTCAATGAAAATGGTATCGAAACCCGCTGCTTCACATAAAATGATGGTTTCGCGGGTTTTCCTGGCCACTCCTCCCAGGGAGCCTGCCGAAGGAGAAGGCCGGATAAACGATCGGGGATGCACCGACAATTGCTCCATGCGGGTTTTATCACCCAGGATGCTTCCTCCCGAACGTTCGCTGCTGGGATCGATAGCCAGAACGGCCAGCCGGTGATCCTGTTCCAGGATTCCAAGGCCAAGGGTTTCGATAAAGGTGCTTTTACCCACTCCGGGGATCCCGGTAATGCCTGTTCTGATGGAATGGCCCGAATGAGGAAGGCATAATTCCACCAGCCTCGCAGCAAACTCCTGATGCACCGGCAGGGAACTTTCCACCAGGGTAATGGCCTGGCTGAGGATCATGGTATTCCCCTGACGAATGCCTTCAAAATATTCTTCGGGACTACGTGTTTTTTTTCTGAACTTCCGGTATTTTTTTACGGCCTCATCATTGATTCCGGAAGGCTGGTCAGCACCCTTTTGTACCCTGATGGCACTTTCCTTTTCCCTTCTTTTTTCCTTTCCCTGATCCTTTTCCATTCTGCCCTGTTAAATACATTGCTTCTTTTTCCCGGGGAAAATTTGCACCGGTTGCAACTTAAGAATGGCCGGGATCAACCTTCCCTGCTGTTTATTTTCCCTCCGGAGGCACCACATTTCCGGTCAGCCTCAGAATTACCTGGGTGTTTTTCGGATCGTTGGTAATGATGGTCACCGTTTTGCTCTGACGGCCCACCCGGGTTCCCGAGCTGAAAATGGTTTTGATGTAACTGGTCTGCCCCGGCCTGATCACATTTTCTTTCGGCTTTACAGCCGTGCAACCGCAGCTGGAACTGACCTTCCGTATTATCAGATCGGATTTGCCCGAGTTGGTAAATTCAAAATCATGCTCCACCTGGGTATTCTGCTCCATGTTCCCGAATTCGTAGGTGGTCTCTTTGAACTGAATGGAAGGGGCATTGGCCAGTTCCTCGGGGGTCATGTTCGAAAAATCGTCTTCAATGGTGGCTGAAATGGTCAACGTATAACTGAAGTCCCCCTGCCCGTTCTGCAGCATCCTGATCCGGTCGATCACAAAGCCCCAGTCATTTTTTCTGGCCGCATCATATGTAATTTCCATTACCCCTTTTTCTCCGGGATTAATGGTTCCGGGACCCTCGAAAGCAAGATGCGGGGGCACCCCGGTAAAGGAAATTTCCACCGGCTCTTCTGATACATTCACCACCTCGGCCAGCATGGTTTTTTTCTGTCCGTTAAGAATTTTCACAAAAGGAATGTGATTGGATTTCAACCGCACATTTCCCATTTTATAGGGATAAATATCTTCCAGCGTTTTCTCCCTGGGAATCACTTCCCCCTGCACTCTCAATACAGCATTGGGTTGCACGCCATTTGTCATCACGGTAATAGTTTTGGCAAACTGTCCGGGCCGGTTTCTCGGGTCGAATGTCACTTTAACAAAACCTTTCTGTCCTGGGGGAACCGGCTGCCTGGTCCATTCGGGAGTAGTACATCCGCATGAAGCCACCACCCGGGTAATCACCAGGGGTGTATTTCCTGAATTGGTAAATTCGAACGAATAATCCACAGCGCCATCAGCCTCCTGGATCTTTCCAAAATCATGTATCCTTTTGGTAAAAGTGATACTTGCTCCCTGCTGCTGTGAATGGGCCGTTTGATAACCGGCCAGCAGAACAAAACACAGAAGGGTGACGAATATCTTTTTCATTTTTTTGAATATTTAAACAGTAAATTTCAAATCTTTATTATTTTTTTAACGTTTCAAAAATAATAAAGTTATCGGCAGAATACGAATTTTTCGAATCCCTGTCCTTTCTGCATCCAATAAAAAACCATAACTCTCGCCCCGGTTTGTGAAATATATTTAATTTTGGAGCAAGAACGGTGCCATGCGAAATCCCCTGAAAATAACATTGAGTGCCTTCGTCATGCTTTGCCTGAATATGATCCCCCTGCGGGGTCAGTTTTATTACGGGCACCAGATGGATTTCGGAAAAAACCGCGTGCAATACTATGATTTTTTCTGGTCATTTTACCGGTTTGAGAAATTCGACACCTATTTTAATGAATACGGAAAAGAAATTGCTGAATACACCGCCCGTTTCGCCGATAAAAAGATCGTGGAAATTGAAGACTTTTTCGACTACACACTCGAAAAAAGGCTGATATTCATCATTTACAACAAGCTGTCCGATTTCCGGCAGAGCAATGTCGGGCTTACCGGAGGAGACGAAGAGTTCAACCTGGGCGGAGTGACCCGCATTGTTGAAAACAAAGTATTCCTTTTCTATGAAGGCAATCACCGGGAACTGGAAAGGCAGATAACAGCCGCCATTGCCGAAACGGTCATACAGGAAATGCTTTACGGTGGGGTGATGAAAAACCGGATCACCAGCAAAACCCAGATCAACCTGCCCGAATGGTATATCTCAGGACTCGTATCCTACCTCTCCCATACATGGGACCCTGTTACCGAAAACATGATCAGGGACGGGTTTTTATCGGGTCAATATAAAAAACTCAATCGCCTGGAATATGAAGATGCCGAACTGGCGGGACATTCTTTCTGGAAATTCATAAATGAGGAATTCGGACGCACGGCCATACCGAATATTATTTATCTCACACGTATTGAGCAAAATGTGAACAAGGGCTTTTTATATGTAACCGGAAAAAAAATAAAGAAACTGGTCCAGGAGTGGGTCACCTATTTTAACGAGTGGTATGGCACGGGAGAACTGGAAGAGAAGCCGCCGCAGGGAGAACCGTTGATCAAAAAACCCAGGGACAGAAGGATCATTACCCAGGTCAAATACCATCCGGACGGACGCAAGATGGCATACATCACCAACGAACTGGGGCAGGTACGAATCTGGATATACGATATGCAAACCGGAAAGCACCGGACCATTTTCAAAAAACATCCGAAACTGGAACAGATCGTTGACGATTCTTATCCTGTTATGGCCTGGCATCCTTCCGGTCAGATCCTTACCTTCATTATGGAAGAGGAAGGAGGACTCACCCTGAATTATTACGTGACCGAATCCCGAAAAACGGAAAAAAGGAATCTGTTGTATTTCGAAAAGGTCTTGGATATTGATTACTCCAACGACGGATCCCTTTTACTGTTATCGGCAGTGAAGGACGGACTGACCGACCTGTTCGTACATTTTGTGGCTTCGGGCACCAATGAACAGATCACCCGCGACCTGGCCGATGACCTGCATCCCCGTTTCATTAACCGCTCCGAACAGATCATTTTCTCAAGTAACCGTACCAGCGACACCCTTACCCTGATAGGCCCGGTTGACCGGAGCAGGGGCCACCAGTTTCGCCTGTATATTTACGATTTCAATAACCGCTCTCCGATTCTGACCCGGCTGGAAGGAAATGTTTTCGAAGAAAAATTTCACCCCCGGGGGGAACATACAAACGAATTCTTCACACTCGATAACCAGACCGGTATCATCAACCAGTACATAAATGAATTCGACAGCACCATTGCATGGATTGACACCACGGTACATTACAGGTACCTGACCAACAGCCGGCCCCTTACCGACTACACCCGCAACATTCTGGGTCATGACGTGCATACCTCAACAGGAAAAACGGCCGGTATTATTTTCAACAGGGGGAAATACCAGATATATACCCGCGATGTTGCCGAACCCGAACCGCTGGAGTCGAACCCTCCCCTTACCCGCCAATGGAAAGAATACCGGGAATACCTTGCCGAGCAGGACAGCCTGGAAGATCTCCGTCAGAAAATCATCGGGGAACACCGGCGCTATATGGGCGAACTCCGTAAAACCCAGTCGCCGGATAATCCCTTTATCAACCAGCCGGTCAATATCAGAAATTACCTATTTGAGCAGGAAAAATCCAACTATTTTAACCGGTATATCAAAAACGCCCCGCCGGGATTACGGATTGACACATCATCGTTCACATTGCCCAAAATAAGAATTTATCAGAAGTTCTTCTATAACAATTATTTCGCCAATAAAATCGATTTCAGCTTCCTGTCGGCCTCGTACCAGACATTCTCCGGGTCGGCACCCGCATTTTACAATCCGGGAATGAACATGCTTTTCAAGATCGGCACACATGACCTGTTCGAGGATTACCGGCTCACGGGAGGATTCCGGTTCTCAGGAGATTTTAACTCCAACGAATACCTCATCAGCCTGGAAAACCTGAAAGGAAAATTCGACAAACAGCTAATCTATCACCGGCAAACCTATTTGAGTTCTGCCGATATCGGTCTTATCAAAACCTATACGAATGAAGTGTATTACTCCATGAAATATCCTTTTAACCAGGTTCTCGCCCTGAAGGGAACTCTTGGAGTTAGAAACGACAACCATGTGTTCCTCTCAACCGATACCCGCACACTTTATGAAGAAGATATTACCCGCCTGTGGAATATTCTGAAAGCAGACCTCACTTACGACAATACCCGGCACAGAGCTGTCAACCTACTGTTCGGCACCCGTTTCAAGATTTTCGGGGAGTTCTATTATCAGCTGAACCGGGCCCGCTCAGACCTGTTTGTTCTGGGAGCCGACTTCAGGCACTATCTTCCTGTGCACAGGGAACTGATATGGGCTAACCGGTTTGCGGCCAGCACATCGTTCGGGTCCAACCGACTGGTATATTACATGGGCGGGGTGGATAACTGGATCCATCTTTTCCCGAACCGTATGGACCAGTTCGACCAGAGTATCCCGGTAAGCACCACGCAGAATTATGTGTTCCAGGCCCTGGCTACCAATATGCGCGGGTTTGCACAGAATATCCGGAATGGCAACTCTTTTGCTTTGATAAACAGTGAAATACGTTGGCCGGTATTCCGGTACCTGGCCAACCATCCCCTGGGATCGGGATTTTTGAACAGTTTCCAGATTGTTGCTTTCGGCGACATCGGAACGGCATGGACCGGACCGTCGCCCTACTCGGGTAATAACGAATACGACAAAGAAATCATTGAGAACGGACCCATCACGGTGATTATCGACAGCCAGCGCGAACCCATTGTGGCGGGTTTCGGTGCCGGGTTGCGAGCCCAGTTATTCTGCTATTACGTCCGGGCCGACTATGCCTGGGGCATTGAAAATTATACACTCCTGAAACCGGTATTTTACTTGTCATTCAGTCTGGATTTCTAAAGAAAATGGAATTGTCAAATCTCTCATCCCATGCAGACACTATCAGGAACCTGGCCATGAAGTACCGGGAAGAGGTTCTTTTCCACCGCCGCTACTTCCATCAGTTTCCGGAACTTTCTTTCGAAGAAAAGGGTACGGCGGAATACATTGCCCATTTCCTGGAAAAACATCACATTCCCTTCCGCGAAGGTTTTGCGGGATACGGCCTGGTTGCCTCCCTGGCCGGAAAACGGGAAAAAGGCAGGGTGATCGCACTGAGGACCGATATGGATGCCCTGCCTGTGAAAGAAAATACAGGACTTCCCTTCGCCTCAAGGCATACCGGCAGAATGCATGCCTGCGGACACGATATGCACATGGCCTCACTGATGGGGACTCTGCTCATCCTGAAGGATATACGGGATATATGGGAGGGCCGGGTCCTGTTTGTATTTCAACCCGGTGAAGAAAAACTGCCTGGCGGCGCCCTTTCCATGATCACAGAAGGAGCCCTGAGTGAACCGGTGCCTGAGCTCATTCTGGCTCAACATGTTCTTCCCGAAATGGCCACCGGCCACGTAGGATTCCGACCCGGCAAATACATGGCTTCCAGTGACGAACTGTATCTTACGGTACGGGGAAAAGGGGGGCATGCTGCCATGCTGAAAGAAACCGTGAACCCTCTGATGATCGCTGCCCGCCTGTTGGTCATACTAGATCAGAAAATCCGGCAGGAGACCCCCGGAAATACCCCCACCGTCCTTTCTTTCGGGAAGATCACCGGTGCCGGGGCCACCAATGTGGTTCCCGATGAAGTAAAACTGGACGGAACCTTTCGCACCCTGGACGAAAGCTGGAGGGAAAAAGCCCACCGGCTGATCAGGGAAACCGCCCGATCTGTGGCCTCACAAATGGGTGGGAGCTGTGAGACCACGATCGTGAAAGGGTATCCGGCGCTGGAAAACCATCGGGAAATGACCCGCCGTGCCATGAAACACGCTGCCGCATACCTGGGCAAAGAGCATGTGGAAGAACTGGATATCAGAATGACAGCCGAGGATTTTGCCTACTATGCCAGGCAGTTCCCCGCGGTTTTTTATCGCCTGGGAACAGGCGACGGAAACCCTCCCGCAGGCGGATTGCACTCTCCTGAATTCACACCCCGGGAAGAAGCCCTGGTCACAGGGTGCGGCACCATGGCCTGGCTGGCATATTGCTTCCTTCACGATGCCACGAGCCGGTAAAAAACCGCTTATTTTATTTATATTGCATCCAAAATATCCCAATTTCCAAGATATTTTTTTTTGTGAGGAAAAATGAATATAAATTTGCACTGACAAAATTATTTATCTTGTTTTTAACTCAATTTAAAACACCAATATCATGGCATACGTAATCACTGACGAATGTACCGCATGTGGCACATGTATCGATGAATGTCCGGTGGAGGCCATCTCGGAAGGGGACATCTATAAGATAGATCCCGATTTATGCACGGATTGTGGAGCCTGCGCAGATGTTTGCCCGGTGGAGGCCATTCATCCAGCTGATTGATGCGGTAATACTCCATAAAAGAAGCTGCTCTCCGGAGCAGCTTTTTTTATTCCCTCAGGGGAAGTATCAGGGATAATAACCCGACCGGGTAAAAATCTGCTGGTAATCGGTGTCGGCCATCAGCTCAGAGAGACTGATCCCCGAATGGTTTTTCATATACGACCTGACAATCTGCCAGCCCAGCCAGGCGCCGGTGCGCCCGGGCGATTCGGTTGAAAAATACTGAGTGAACGGAGCATCATTCACCAGCTTGGAAATGGTCAGGGAACTCTGGTCGAACAACAATCGGTTTTCCACCAGATAGGTATACATGGCCCCCTCATTTTCCTTCACCCATTCCACCTGCTCAGGGGAATATCCGATAATCAGTGAATCGTGCTCCGTGGGGAACATGGCTTCGGTGAAATAAAGCAACTGGCCCTGGTATACCATGTTGCATAACACATTGTTGACGGAATCACGAAAAGGAAACTCGGTGGATGCCCAGTAATACATCCCGTCGAACGGAATACGTTGCGGTTCCATCCTGTCACGCATGTACAGGGGCAGGCCCAGCATGGGATAATATTCGGCATCCCTTCCCAGATACTTGTCCAGACCGATACCCAGGATACCCCGGTCGATAATCAGGGAATGATTAAAGCCCGAAATATAACTGTAAACCTCCGGGACATCGCGATCGGGAAAATAATACAGATAATGCCTGAAGGCATTCTCCAGGGCTTCTTCATGCCATGAAAGATCAGGGAATGTGTTTTCCACCGTACGGTATACTTCACGCACCATGGAATCGGTTACGAAAAATCGCAGATACTCCGAATAACCAGGGTCTCCGGGCAGTCCGATATTGATCACCGTACTGAAACGGTCCAAAAACCTTCCGTACCGCTTCGACAGGCCGGGCAGCTCCTCTTCCAGGCTGTCGGGAGGTATGGAAAACAGGACCCGTTCAAACCGGTCGATTTTCAGCTCCAGTTCAATCCCCGATATGTCTACTTTCAACCGGTTCCGTTTGCAGGCGGCAGCCAGAACAAAAACGATCAATATCATGGCAACTATTTTCTTCATTCCTGTTTGAGTTTGATGTTCGCCGGCTGAACAAATGTAAAAAGAATATCCGTTCCTGCTCAATATACCATAAACTGAACCTGCCGGTTCCGGAGCAATCACTATTTTTATATTTTTGTGCCATATCCTTAGCGACCATTGTCATGAAAAAGGCCCTGCTCAGGTTACTGCCCGTATGGATAGTTCTATGGGTTTTCATCTGCCCGGTCCAGGCACAGAGGACTACCTTCGGGATTCACGTCGATCCAATGGTAAGCTGGTTCAGTACCGGCCGGAAAGCCGACAACGACGGCATCAGGCTCGGAATCAGAGGAGGGCTGGATATTGACCGGTTTTTTGCCTACCGGTATGCTTTCCATACCGGGATCTTTATTCAGCAATCGGGAGGCCGGCTGTTGTTTGCCGATACCATTCCCGTACGTACCAGCCTAGGAACCGATACCCTTCCCGCAGGAATCCCTCTGGTACAAGGTATCCAGCAGATCGGCATTCCCCTGGGATTGAAATTCAAGACCGACGAAATAGGCTACACCACATTCTATTTCACTATCGGGATGGTGCCCCGCTTTCGCATCAAAGCCGAAGCAAAAGGGGAACCCGAATCGCTGGTGAATGCCGATATACGTGAAGAGGTTCCCTGGCTGAACCTGGGCTACCAGGTGGGAGGAGGTGCGGAATACAGCCTGGGAGGAAATACCGCCCTGATTATCGGGCTGGTTTTCCATGGAGGGATCACACCCTTCACCACAAGAGAAAATGAACAAACCTATGATAAAAACATAGCGATCAGGGCAGGAATACTTTTCTGAACATGAAGATCACACTGGCACAGATCAATCCGCACATCGGGAATTTTCCCCGGAACACCCGGAAAATCCTGGATGTGATCCGGGAAGCGGTTTCCGCAGGATCCGACCTGGTCATCTTTCCTGAAATGGCCGTGTGCGGCTATCCTCCCCTCGACCTGCTGGAAAGAAAAGAATTCATTGACCGTTGCCGGGAAGAAATAAACCAAATTGCTCAGGCCACCGGACACGTCGGTGTCCTGGTGGGCGCACCTACCCATAACCCTGCTCCTGCCGGAAAAAACCTTTTCAATTCGGTGTATTTTCTTTATCAGGGGGGAATAAAACAGGTTTTTCATAAAACCCTGCTCCCTACCTATGACATATTCGATGAATACCGGTACTTTGAACCCAACACACAGTTCAATGTTCTGAATTTCAAAGGATTGCGTATTGCAGTTACCATTTGTGAAGACCTGTGGGACGACCAGCCTGTGGAGCAGGTATTCGGTAAAAACCGGCTTTACCCCGTGTCGCCTATGGAAAAACTGGCGGCGTTCAGGCCCGGACTCATCATAAACATGGCGGCCTCTCCTTTTTCCTACAGAAAGATCAGGGCCAAACGGGATATCTTCATCAGCAAATCACGTCAGTACGGCGTTCCGGTAATTTATGTCAACCAGACCGGAGCCCAGACGGAGCTGATCTTTGAGGGGGCCTCGCTGGTGGTTAACGAACATGGCCAACCGGTAACGGAACTGGCCCGTTTCATGGAAGACATCCGGCATCTTGACTGGGAACAAACCCTGGATCTACCCCCCCTGGAAATACAGGAAGTAGACCCCATTCCCCTCATCCATCAGGCGCTGGTACTGGGTATCCGCGATTATTTCGTGAAAAACGGCCTGAAAAAAGCCATCCTGGGACTTTCGGGCGGAATCGACTCGGCCGTGGTGCTGGCTATAGCGGCAGAGGCGCTGGGACCCGAAAATGTACATATGCTGATTCTGCCTTCACGGTATACCTCCAAACAATCCCTTTCCGATGCCGAAAAACTGGTGGAAAACCTGAAAGTTACCGGAAACACGCTTCCCATTGAGAAAATATTCAGGGATTTTGAAGAACTACTGACTCCCGTTTTTAAAGGAATGCCTGCCGATGTAACCGAAGAGAACATTCAGGCGCGCATCAGGGCTGTTCTGCTCATGGCCCTGGCCAACAAATTCGGTTATATTTTGCTGAATACCTCTAACAAGAGCGAAGCAGCCGTGGGATACGGCACCCTTTACGGGGATATGTGCGGCGGATTATCGGTACTGGGCGATGTGTACAAAACCGATGTTTATAAGCTGGCACGGTATATCAACCGCAACGGGGAGATCATTCCCCCATCGGTTATCGGCAAGCCTCCTTCAGCCGAACTGAGGGAAAATCAGAAAGACACCGATTCACTGCCCCCATACGAGCTACTGGATCAGGTGCTCTATCACTTTATTGAACAACAATCTTCTCCGCAGGAAATCGTACAGGCCGGATTCGACCGGGAACTGGTCAGAAGAATCACCAGGCTGGTCAATCACAGCGAACACAAAAGGTACCAGGCTCCTCCCATTCTCCGGATTTCCTCCAAGGCATTCGGGTTCGGAAGAAGAATTCCCCTGTCGGCCAGATACATTTGGGACGATCAATAGAAAGCAAAAGAACTTTAATAACTGTATAACCACAAAAAATTATACATTTGTATATTTTTAAACACAAAATTACCTGGTATAATTGACAGAGATGGACCAAACAATCGTAAGGTTACTGGATGATCCCAAGTCCATTTTCAGCCTTCTGAACGATGAAGAAAGGGACATCATTTATCAATCGATGATATGCACTCACTACAAAAAGGGAGAGCTTATCTATAAAGAAGGCGATAAGCCGGCCGGTTTGCTGTGCCTGGCCTCGGGCAAGGTCAAGATTTTCAAGGAAGGAGTCGGGGGAAGGGAACAGATCGTCAGAATGGTGAAGCCCGGTGGCTTTATCGGATACCGTGCCCTTTTCGCCGGTGAAAATTACAATGGGACATCGGTTGCCCTGGAAGATTCAACCATCTGCCTGATTGAAAAGGAAAGCCTCTACAAAGTACTGAAAAGCAACAACGAGCTGGCACTGAATATTATAAAGAAAATGGCCACCGAGCTGGGCTTCTCCAATACCCGCACAGTATCCCTTACCCAGAAACACATAAGGGGAAGACTGGCCGAGTCGTTACTCTTCCTCAAAGACACCTATGGTTTCGAAGAAGACAATATGACCATTAAGGTATACCTTTCCCGCGAGGACATTGCCAATCTTTCCAATATGACCACTTCCAATGCCATCCGTACTCTGTCTACTTTCGCCAGTGAGAACGTGATCGATATTGATGGCAGAAAAATCAAGATCCTTGATCTGAAAAAGCTGGAAAGGATCAGCGAACTGGGTTAAGGATCACCGTCCCGGCATGTGCATTATCAACCGATACCGGAAGGGAGTGCCGCTGCCCAAGCGGCTCCTGGAAGATTGTATTTACAGGATCAGATTCCTGAAGCTTTATTTTCAGAACGGGTATACCGTCAAAACTTTCCTGTTTTACCCTTCCTATCCGAGCAAGCGTTCGGTATTATACAAACTGATGGGCATTCTGAAATACAACCGCACCAACAATCCGCGGCAGAAATTCGACCGGGCCATTCACTGGGAAACCGAAACCTACCGGCAGGAAATACCCCTGCTGAAAGATATCCATGCCCGCCAGCCCGTCATCAATTACCATTGCAGAGATATCAGCAAACGTTTCATCGACGACGTGCATCAGGAAATTTTCGGTTACCGGACCATGATCGACCCGCTCAGGTTCCGCGGGCCCTGTGTCAGGAAAAGCAACCTGAATGCCCTGCACGACGGGCAGGTTGTCGAATGTCCCGTTTCTTCTGCCGAGCCCGATACCGTATATCAGATACTGATCAATAACGAGTGCGAACCGGGGATTGTGGAAGATATCAGAATACCTGTATTTGAAGATGAAATCCCTCTGGCCTATCTGAAATACAAACCGGTGGACAACCGGTTCGGCAGTTATCTGAAATTCCCGCATCTGAATAAAAACACCGAAATTGTATCTCCCGGGAGGGTATTTTCTGACCGGGAACTGGAACAGATCAGGAGATTTGCCCGGCGCATCGGCCTGGAATACGGAGAACTGGACATTTTAAGAAACCGCGACGACGGAAAGATCTACATTGTGGATGCCAACAACACCCCCACGGGACCTTCCCACCTCGATAAAACAAACCCGCAGGGAAGTGCTGCATATTATGGCCAGCGCCTTTCACAATCATTTTCTTTCCTGCCGGCCACCAGCAGATCCTCCACCTGCCTGATACCCCGGGAAATATGGAATACCTCCTCCACCCTTTTTCTTCCTTCCGCACCCATTTGCCGGCGAAGACCAGGATTCTGAAGTAATTCAATCACCCTGCCTGACATCGCCCCGATATCTCTTCCGGGGACAATATACCCGGTTTTTTCATGCACCACGATCTCTGACGAACTACCCACATCAAAAGCCACCACAGGGATCTTCTCCGCCATGGCTTCCACCATTACATAACCAAATCCCTCCCATAGGGAGGTAAGCAGGAAAATATCAATGGAACGGTAGAAGGCTTTCATATTATCCACAAAGCCGAGAAAACGGACGTACTGGTCAACCCCCTGCTTCCGGGCACGTTGTTTCAATGGGCCCTCCAGTTCACCGGTACCTGCAATCAGAATACGAAAGGGTATGCCCAATTCTTTCAGCCTCACGGCCAGTTCTATTAGATAATGATGCCCTTTTTCGTATGACAACCTCCCTGCATTGCCCAGCATCAGCAATCCGTCTTCCCTGAAAACCTCCTTCACTGAAGTCCGGTCGTATTCATCCAGATCAATTCCGTTATATATCACCCGGATATGTTCGCGGTCAATCAGCCGGCCGTTTTTTTCCAGTAAGGTACGCATGGTTTCTTCCGAATTGGCTATGACCTGGTTAACGATCCGGCCAAAAAGAAACCGGTTCGAAAGAGTATTCCTCACAGGAATAGCACTTCCCCGCCGGTAGATGATTCTTTCCACTCCGGCCATCTTGGCAGCCGGTCCGGCCAGCTTCAGATCAGCCGACTGGTTGATAATCACCGTACTCACCTGCTGGTTTCTGAAAATGCGTTTCAGTCGCAGCATCTTTGGAATATTCAGAAAGCTGAAATTTGTAACGCGCATTTCCAGGGTATTCAGGCCGGCCTGCCTGATCCTGTAATTCAACTCGCTTTTCCAGCCCGTGATAACCAGGATGGGATAGTTCTTTGCCTGCAGTTTCCGGGCTACATCGAAATGCCATTTTTCCCCTCCACCCCAGCTCGATATACCATTGAACAAACATACCCTTCCGGGTTTATCCGGCCCCGGGCTGCGGTACAGTTTCGAGAGCTTATGGTATTTCAAGAAGGTTTCCATCATGGCATAACGGGCAATATCCCAGCCTGCCTTTCCGTCGAGAAACCCCAGCTTCAGCACAAAATCACGAAAGAACCTCCATCCCGGATGAAAGAACCGCCTGAAAATCCCTGCCGTTTTTCCTGAGCGGTAGTAGGCAACTGCCAGTATATCAGAAAAACGGCGCACCTGTTTCAGATGCTCTTCCCCCGAGTAATAGGAATAATGCAGCAGATCACCTTTCAGTAACTTTTTCTTCGCCGTGCGGTAAAAACTGAACCGATCGTGCGGATTCAATCCTCTCCAGGCCCCCTTCCGGCTGTCCCACAGCCGGAGCTTCCTGTCGGGGTACCAGCTTCCGAACCGTATCCATTTTCCGCAGTAATTGGCTTTCCGGTTAAAATAATATCCGTCGTGGGTCCAGTGGTGTTTTACTTCCAGAATGCTTTCCCTGAGACGGGGACTGAGGGCCTCATCGGCATCGAGCGAAAGAATCCGCGGGTAACGTGCCAGGGAGATAGCCAGGTTCTTCTGTTCCACATGCCCCAGAAAAGGATGTCTGAAGAATCTGGCCCCGTATTTCCTGCATATCTGTTCTGTCCGGTCGGTGGAATAGGAATCCAGTACCACAATGTCATCTGCCACTCCCTTCACCGATTTCAGACAGCGGGGCAGGTTCTTCTCCTCATTGTATGTAATGATCACCACCGAAAGTTCTGGCATAGCTTTCCTTTAAGCATCCGGTTATTCATGATAATAAACCCTTTTCACCCTGGATGATATGGAGGTTAAAACCTCATAAGGGATGGTACCGGTCCATTCGGCCAGCCGGCTTACCGGAAGCTGCTTCCCGAAAATGACCACTTCATCGCCTTCCTTTACATCCAACCCTGTTACATTGATCATACACATGTCCATGCATACATCCCCAACCAGCGGAACAGCCTTCCCCTGTACCAGCATTTTTCCTGTTCCGTTTCCCAGTTTTCTGCTCAACCCGTCGGCATACCCTACCGGGACCACCCCCACCAGCATACCCTTGCCGGCTTTCCCCCGCCGGTTGTATCCTATGGTTTCACCTTCTCCCACCCATTTGATCTGCGAAATAACCGACCTGAGGGTCCCGACATGCTCGAGGGAATGATCAATCTGTGAAGAAATCCCATATAAACCGATCCCCAGCCTCACCATGTCAAAGCAGGCATCCGGAAAACGTTCGATCCCTCCTGAATTCAGGATATGCTTCAGTATCGGGTAATCCAGTTCTCCGGCGATCTTTTCTGACAGGGTACCGAACAGGTCTATCTGTTGCCTGGTGAAACCGTCGAGGGCAGGATCATCGCTTCCGGCCAGGTGTGAAAAGACCGAAGCCACCTTGACCAGGTCAGTATTTTTCAGCCGTTGAACCAGCCGCTCCGCTTCGTGGGGCATAAATCCCAGGCGGTGCATTCCCGTATCCAGTTTGATGTGCACGGGATAATGATATTCCCCCTGCTTCCCCAGTACTTCCAGAAACTTGTCCAACACCCGGAAACTGTACAGTTCCGGTTCCAGCCGGTTACGGATCATGGCCTCGAAACCCTGTTCCTCGGGATTCATCACCATGATGGGCAGGGTAATCCCGGCTTCCCTCAGTTCAACCGCCTCGTCGGTATAGGCCACGGCAAGATAATCCGCCCGGTGAAACTGCAGTACTCCGGCTATTTCATGTGATCCGCTGCCGTAGGAAAACGCCTTCACCATCACCATGATGCGGGTACCGGCCGGGATCAGGGAGCGGAAAAAATTCAGGTTATGCACCAGGGCATTGAGGTCAATTTCCAGCACCGTCTGATGTACCTTCTCTTCCAGAAAAGCAGAAATGTTCTCAAACCTGAACTCCCGGGATCCTTTGAGCAAAACGGCCTGATCGACAAACTCCGGGGATCTTACCTGCGCCAGGAAACTTTCTGTTGACAGATAAAACCTGCTTTCCCCGGGGAAAAGGTGCCGGTACTCCAGCAGGTCGGGACCGATTCCGTAAAAACGATTGATGCCGTACTTCCCGATCATATCGGCCACCTCCCTGTACAGTATCTCTCCGGGCACACCGCTCTGGCGGATATCGGAAAGGATCAGTGTTCGTTTTCCGTGCTGGTTCTGGCGGGACAGATACTCCAGCCCCACCCGCAGGGATACCACATCGGAATTATAACTGTCATTGATCAGGGTACAACGATTGATCCCCTTTTTCAGCTCCAGACGCATGGCCACGGGGACCAGTTTTTCCATTCGCCGGGCAATCCATTCCGGATCATATCCCTGCCAGAGAAGAAAAAGCCAGGCATGAGCCGCATTTTCCACCGATGCCCTGTCGGTAAAAGGTATGGCCAGGTGAACGCTGCGCCCCCGGTACACCCCCTCCAGCCGGGTGACCTGATTCCGGCTGTCCACCGAGGTGATCTGCAGATCGGCTCTGCCCTTCATCGACCAGGTGATCTTTTGTCCGTCTGCCAGGAAGGGACTTTTCTCCAGTGCCTGCACAATGTGCTCGTGATCGGCGCAGAAAAACAGGGCAGTACTTCCCCGGAACAGTTCCAGTTTTTCCATGGTCTTTTCTTCCATGGAGGCAAAATTTTCCTGATGCGCTTCCAGCACATTGGTAATGATTCCATAGTCGGGGTGCAGTATACCGGCCAAACGGCTCATTTCACCCGGCCGGGAAATACCGGCCTCAAAGATTCCCATCCGGTGGGCGGGCTCAAGCATCCAGACCGACAGAGGGACCCCGATCTGTGAATTATAACTACGCGGACTCCTCACCAGGCGCATCTTTTCCTGAAGCACCTGGAACAGCCATTCTTTCAGAATGGTTTTTCCGTTGCTTCCGGTAATGGCAAGCACCGGATGGGCAAACTGCCGGCGATGGTGACCGGCCAGCTGTTGCAGGGCCGTCAGGGGATCGTCCACACTCACCCAGGCCGCCCCTTCCCAGGAAGGGATCTGAAATCCCGTACGAACCAAAAAGTTCCTGATGCCCTGCTTATAGGCAGCTTCCAGATAATCATGTCCGTCGGCCCTCATTCCGCGTATGGCAACAAATACCGAATCTCCGGGCATCACCACCTGGCGGGTATCTGTCACCACCCTGCGGATGGTCCGGCTCCCGTCACCGGTCAGTGTGCCTCCCGTAATGCGGTTGATCTCGTTGAGCTGGTAACAGGCCATAGTCAGGTGTTTTTTTCTTCCGTTTCTTCCCGCAACTCATTATAACAGCGCCGGCACAGAGGTTCGTACAGTTCCTTTTCCCCCAGCAGCAGCACCTGATCATCATGGCTCTTCCGGTGCGAATACTGGGCAAGATTTCCGCAGCGGACACAAACGGCATGGACCTTGGTAATGTATTCCGCCATAGCCATAATATCGGGCATTGGGCCAAAAGGTTTGCCCTTGAAATCCATATCGAGGCCCGCTACAATAACTCTTATACCACTGTTGGCCAATTGATTGCAAACATCCGCCAGTCCCCTGTCAAAAAACTGGGCTTCATCAATTCCCACCACCTCCACGCCACCCGTAAGCAGAAGAATATTCCCCGAACCCGCCACCGGGGTTGAGCGGATGGCATTGGAATCGTGCGATACCACTTCGTTTTCCGAATACCTCACATCCAGCATGGGCTTGAAAATCTCCACCCGCTGATTGGCAATCCGGGCTCTTTTCAGCCGTCGGATCAGTTCCTCGGTTTTCCCCGAGAACATCGATCCCGTGATCACCTCGATCCATCCCCTGCGTGAAGCGGGATCTACAGGATTTTCAAGAAACATGGTATAAGAATTTCTGATATTAATCGTTACCTTTACAAAAGTAAGGAAAAAGGCAAATGCACCATGGAAAAGAGGAACAAGTATACACCGCTGGTTGAAATTATCCATGAAACTGCCCGCCTGCTGGAGAATGCCGGCGGGAAAAGCGCCTTACCGGCTCTGGAAAGGGACCTGATCCTGGAAAAACTCAGGGCCGTGTACGATGCGCTTTCGCGCGAAGCCGGCGGTTCAGAAAAAACAGACGATTTTCCTCAACATGAAGAAGGTGCAGAATCAGGCCGGGAAAAGCCTTCCGAAGAACCACCCGATGAAACCTCCCTGGCTGCTTCCCCCTACCATGATGCCCGTGCCGGAGCGGAACCCGAAGAAAAACCCCAACTGGCTGAAAGGGAAAACACGGAAAGCAGGCGGGAAAGTACGGAAACCGGAAACGGTAAAAAAAAGCAGCCTCTGATCGTGGCCGACCGGATAAGCCAGCCCAGGGCTTTCAGGAACGAAGCGCTGGGACAGCATATGATCAGGGAAGATGTTTCCCGCAAGCTGAAGTCAAAACCCATCGACGATATTTCCAGAGCCATCGGGATCAACGACAAATTCCACTATATCAGGGAACTGTTTGCCGGAGATCCCGATCTGTATGAGAAAACCATCCGGACACTGAATGAAGCGCAGAATTTCAACCAGGCTTTTGAATTCCTGAACCGGAATTTCGACTGGGATATGGAAAATCCCTCCGTCCAGCATCTGCTGGAACTGACCCGAAGAAAATTCATCACTCCGGAAGATGAGTAAGCTGATCCTGGTCGCCACCCCCATAGGAAATCTGGATGATATTACCCGGAGAGCCGTTCACACGCTGGAAAAGGCGGATATTATCCTGGCGGAAGATACCCGAAAAACCGGTATTTTACTGAAACATCTGGGCATCAGCAAGAAAATATTGCCCCACCATGCATACAATGAACATAAATTCCTCACATCCATCGTGCAACGGCTCCGGGAAGGAAACACCGTGGCCCTGGTCACCGATGCCGGAACTCCCGGAATTTCCGACCCCGGGTACCTTCTGGTGAGGAAATGCCTGGATGAACACATCGAAGTAGAATGCATGCCTGGCCCCACAGCCTTCGTCCCTGCCCTGGTGCTTTCCGGGCTTCCCATCGACCGTTTCTGTTTCGAAGGTTTCCTTCCCGCCCGGAAGGGCAGAAATAAAACCCTTGAAAAACTGGCTGATGAAACCCGAACCCTGGTTTTCTACGAATCCCCTCATCGTTTGTTGCGTACCCTGGACGATCTCAGCACATTTTTCGGAGGTTCCCGCCGGATAAGTATCTCCAGGGAACTGACCAAAATCCATGAAGAAACCCTGAGGGGCACCCTGGATGAGTTGCGGGAAATCTTCCGGCAACATCCTCCCCGGGGCGAGCTTGTGATCGTGGTGGAAGGAAAACGGTAAATCCTGCCTGCCATACCGTACGTAAACGTACACCGGGTGTCCTCTTTCGGGGCATTTTCCAGGTCAGAAAAAACTGATAAACCTTTGCTATTTGTATGATTACATGTGTTTTACAATCATTGGCATGCTATATGTTGAATAAACAGGCAGAGGAGAAAATCATTAAAAAACAAAACCATGAAAAAACTGATGACAGAAAAGAACGGGTTTCCCAAGCCTCTGGGAATGTTGATCATCATGGTAATCATTATGGTCACTTCATTTGTGAACCTGGTTTTTTCAGGCGACGGCCCTTCCACTGGATTTCAGGAAGTTCACCAGGTAAATGAAGTAATCTTCACACCGTCTCCCCGGGTGTAGTCACCGCACCCTGTCCCGGCATGATCCCTGCCCTGTGGCTGCACCAGATCTGCCGGAAACCATATAATATCCGCATAAAAGAGGCTGTCTCAAAAGGGCAGCCTCTTTTTTTTATATGTACACTACCGTACGAACCTGTCCTGATTTCATGCAATTTTAACAATCATTTAAATAAGAACTGAATTGTATTATTCTGATTATTTGATAGTTGATCATTATGGCATGCCATATGACCCGGATTATACGATCATCAAAAGCTGGAGGAATCACCATGAAAAAAACGATGCATTTCAAATGTACGGGAACCATCCTGTTATTATGGTTCCTGGTGTGCAACGGTTGCCATGCCCAGCAAACCCCTGTTTCAAAAAAACATCACGGGACAGACCATTACCTGGCCTCCTGGATCAGGCACAGAGAAATGGCCGGACTATCAGGGGAATCGGATCAGTATATGGCTGCCATACGGCTGAAGGATATCACCGAACTTGAGCCCTGGATGCTGGATCCGGCAACCTGGGGAAATGATTCCATGAGCCGGATGTTGCGATGTTGGTTTTCGGGACATAATACCCTGACACACCTGGAAAAATGGATGCTGGAACCACCTGAACCCGGTGAAAAACCAGAATAACGGACTCACAAGTCACGGGGAACGGGGATCTTATAAATCTCTTTCTCCAGAAAATGTTCGATACGGGAGAAGTATCTTTTTTCTTCCGGTTCCACCAGGGTGATGGCTACACCACTGGCTTTGGCCCGGGCCGTGCGTCCAACCCGGTGGATATAATCTTCGGGGTCACGGGGAACATTAAAATTCACCACCAGGTCAATTCCAACAATATCGATGCCTCTTGACAGCAGATCGGTAGCCACCAGCAACTGGATGTTCCGGTTTCGGAACTGCCTCAGAACTTCATCCCGCTGGGGCTGGGTCAGGTCGGAATGAATTGCCTTCGCGGATAACCCGATGGATTTCAACTCCTTTTCCAGCTGAGAGGCCATTCGTTTGGTGGAGGTAAACATCAGCACGGTCTGGAGCTCTTTCCCCTGCAGGAGTTGCCTGATAAGAGGGATCTTTTTCTGAGGGGGAATAAAATAAGCGGCTTCCAGCACTCCCTCAGCCGGTTTCGAAGGGGCAATATTTACCTCCACGGGATGGTACAGGATTTTTTTGGCCAGTTTACGGATATCCGACGGCATGGTAGCCGAAAACAGGAGGTTTTGCCTTACCCGTGGAAGAAAGGTCAGTATCTGAACGATGTCATCATAAAAGCCCATATCCAGCATCCTGTCGGCTTCATCTAAAACCAGGTGTTTCAGGTGGTCCAGTTTCAGGATGCCCAGGTTCAGATACGAGAGAAGTTTGCCCGGGGTGGCAACCACCATATCGGTCTGCATTTCCAGCGCCCGTTTTTCTTTTTCCCAGGCCACCGCATCTCCCCCGCCGTATACCGCTATGGAACTTACCGGAGTGAAATAGGCCAGCCCCTGAAGCTGCATATCGATCTGCTGGGTCAGTTCACGCGTTGGGGCAATAATCAGGGTGTCGATCCCTTCCTTTTTTCCGTCTTCCAGAATATGATGCAATACGGGCAACAGATAGGCAGCGGTTTTACCTGTTCCCGTCTGTGCACAACCGATCAGGTCCTTCTTTTCCAAAATGGCAGGAATGGTCTGTTCCTGTATGGGAGTGGGCTCGGTATACCCCATAGCTTCCAGACCTTCCATGATCTCTTTTCTCAGTTTAAAATCTTCAAATTTCAAGGGAGTCTTTTCTTTTTGTTATTAATATTGAATTGTATTTTAATTATATTAATTTATATATTAATATTATTAATCTATATATTAATATTTTTGATATTTTATGTATTAAAATAAAAATCTTTTTTCACTTTTTTCGGAACATCAGGCAGTTTACCGGAACAGCAAATCATGGATTTTCATAATCACGGGTATTGCCATCCCTCCGGCGGCGATCTTGATGGTATAGCCCGGTAACGCTGGCATCAGCCCGTTCCGCAGAGCAGGAACAAATCCCTGACTGAAGGAAAGATGAACCGTACCGAAAAACAGGATTACCAGGGTCCCCAGACTCAGGCTAATGATACTGAAGGGAATATTCCTGTTCCATTCCAGTTCGCCGTGCCGCCCCACATACCAGGCGGCCAGTGGATAACTGTACATGAATCCGCCCTGGGAACCGGTCAGTACCGATAATCCGGATTCTTCTCCGGCAAAAACGGGTACTCCGGCCACACCCAGAACCAGGTACAGCAGGGAAGCCCCCACCCCGATCCACCTGCCCAGAAGCAGCGCCACACATAACACGGCAAAACTCTGACCGGTCACCTGAATCAGGGAATCGTTCCATGGCACGTAAAAATGGATCTGGGCAAAGAAAGCCATGATCAATACACCGGCGGGTATCCACACCAGATAATTAAAAATCCTGCGGTGTTTCTTCAGATCCATGGGCAACTCAGTGAAACAAAAGTAGTAAAAATATCCGGCATGGCTGAATCAAAGGCAGGGGTTACTGAATACCGGTCCGGATCATCCACCCGGCCTGCCGGCCTTTCACAGCGGAGATCTTTCCTGATCGTACATCATTGGGAACCTCAATAAAGAAGTGGAACCGCACATCCCCCACCCGCAATATCTTCCCGTCAAGGGACCCTCCGTAATAATAGTCAATTGGGGTTCCCCCTACCGAAGACAGGCGGCCTTTTTTCACCTCCCCGTCCATTTCCGGAAAATAATCCAGTTCCACACTGCCCACCCTTTTCAGTTTTCCAGCCCGTGCATCGCCCAGGTAAGGATCGAAATATTCCAGTGCCACTTCCCCAATGGCCGAAAGTTTCCCGGCCCGCCGGGCATCATGGTAATAAACGATATCCACCTCATTCATCGATATGACCTTCCCATATTCGGGTCCTATAAGGGTGGAATAGGCAAACGCCCCTTCCCCGCTGGCCTTCAATACCGGATTCCCCCTGTCATCTACCGACAAAATGACCTGGCCGTTGTTTCCCACCCGTATCAGATCAATGAGAAAATGTTCTCCGCCGGGAGCCACATGCATTACCAGCGGCCCGGGCATCTGTGCGTTCACGGGCCGGTTCAGGAAAAACCCCACACCAAGCAGGATGATGTACAGGAAATGTTTCATGGTAACAAACTTCGGTCAAAAGTAATGATTTTCCGGCGTGTGTTTTTTATATTTGTTGTTTTTTCAGGCCATGGCTCTGTATACCCATCTTTTCTTCGACCTGGACGGAACGCTCTGGGACATTGAACGCAACACCCGAATTACCCTGGAGCAGATCGTACACCATATAAACCATGAACCGCTGACGGCACTTAGTGACCGGTTTATAGAACGGTATCATGTGAACAACGACCGTTTATGGGAACTGTACAGGAACCAGGGAATTGAGAAGGATAAGCTGAGATGGTACCGGTTTTATCTGACCCTGAAAGACCTGGGCATTGACAGCATGGCTATGGCCCGGGAACTGGACCGTGCCTATATTGAAAAATCCCCCCTGCAAACCAGCCTGATCGCACACAGCCGGGAGGTTCTGGAATACCTCACAGGAAAAGACTATCATATGTACATTGTCACCAACGGTTTTAACGAGGTACAGTTCAGAAAGATCAGGGAAAGCGGGCTGGAGGAATTTTTCCGTGGAATGATCACCTCAGAAATGGCCGGGTTTCTGAAGCCCCACCCCCGGTTCTTCGAATACACCCTCTCACAGACAGGTGCCGGCAGGGAAAGGAGCCTGGTTATTGGAGACAGCCTGGAAGCTGACATTCAGGGAGCCATGGATGCCGGTCTGCACGCCGTATATTTCAACAGAAGCCAAAACGGGAAGGTTCCCGAAGGGATCCGGGTTATTCATACACTGACCGAACTGAAGGAATTTCTCTGATCAGAAGGGAACATCCGGTTCATTCTCATCCGAACCTCCCCCGCCCTGTGAAATGCCGAGGTCATTATCTTCATTCATCTTCGAGGTACGGGTCAGCACAGCGGGCATGTCATCCAGTATCGGGCTGATCATTTCTTCATCCATTTCCACGAATTTGGCCATGGTGTCCTTGAACCTCAGCCTGACATCGCCTATCTGGCCGTTCCTGTGCTTGGCCACGATGATCTCGGCCACTCCTACCAGCGAGTTTCCTTCCTCATCGGAGGTCAGTCCGTATCGTTCGGGGCGGTGAATGAATATCACCAGGTCGGCATCCTGTTCAATGGCCCCCGATTCCCTCAGGTCGGACAATTGCGGACGTTTATCGCCCGACCGTAGCTCCACCGAGCGGTTGAGCTGCGAAAGGGCAATGATGGGAATATCCAGTTCCTTGGCAATGGCTTTGAGTGAGCGGGAAATATTGCTTACCTCCTGCTCCCGGCTGCCGCGGCCATCGCCCGTACCGGTTATCAGCTGCAGATAATCGACAAACACGGCCTGTATCTGGTGCTGGATTTTCAGCCGGCGGCACTTAGCCCGCAGTTCGAAAAGGGAAATGGCCGGTGTGTCGTCAATAAAGATGGGGGCATCCACCAGTTTTTTAATCTTGATATCCAGCTGCTGCCATTCGTATTCGTGCAGTCTGCCGTTTCTAATCTTGTCGGCAGGAAGTTCCGTTTCGCTGACTATCAGGCGGTTTACCAGCTGGATCGACGACATTTCCAGAGAAAAGATGGCAATGGGCCGCTTGTGTTCCACGGCAATATTGCGGGCCATGGTCAGGGCAAAAGCGGTTTTCCCCATGGAAGGGCGGGCGGCAACGATAATCAGGTCGGACTTCTGCCAGCCCGAGGTAATGCGGTCGAGACGGGTAAATCCCGAAGGTACCCCGCTCAGGCTGTCTTCCCTTTTTCCTGCTTCCTGTATCTGATGGATGGCTTCTTTGATCAGCACATCGAGGGAAGAGGTCTCCTTCTTGATGTTCCCCTCGGCAATCTCAAACAGTTCCTGTTCGGAAAAATCCAGCAGATCGTCCACATCAATGCTTTCATCATAGGCCCGGGTCTGTATTTCCGAAGCCACCCGGATGAGCTCACGCTGAATGTACTTCTGGGCAATGATGCGGGCATGGTATTCCACATGAGCTGCCGAGGCCACCCGGCTGGTAAGCTGGGTAAGATAATGAGGTCCACCCACTTCATCGAGCTGGTTCCTGGTTCTCAGGTCCTCAGTCACCGTCAGCAGGTCGATAGCCATTTCACGTGAAGAAAGGCTGACAATCGACCGGTATATTTTCTGGTGCGCTTCCTTATAGAAACTTTCAGGCTTCAGAATATCCAGGATGGATATGACGGCATCCTTTTCCAGCATGATAGCCCCCAGTACGGCTTCTTCCAGGTCAACCGCCTGAGGGGGGATTCTTCCAATATCCACGCTGACCGGGTCAATGCGGGGTTTTTTCTGATTTTCTCTTTTCTGGGCCATTAAGGGTCATTTTTCAGGTCCAAAGGTACGGAATTGAAACCGGCACCGGCAACCCAAAAAGGCAATATTATGAACAGAATGTCAAATAACCGGACTAACTATTGTTGATAACCGGTCATTCAGGTGTAAATACTCCTGTTAATAAGAACAGGGGTGTATAACATGAGAGGATTTTTTGCATTTTGTCAGCAAATTAAGTAAACCTTTTTTTGTGAATTGCGTCAAAAGGGTATAATCAAAAAATCTGATTCATTATCACTGTTATCCGACTAAATTGTAAAGTCGGTATTTTTTCTTTTGTAATGCCCATAAACAGGGCATTGGTTTTTCATTTTTCAAATTGACCTCCCCCCATATCTTTAGTAAATAGGGCCAGTTGCAATGTTTCATCCGGAGATCCTCTGGCAATCTGGTAACTCCGGTT